>Ga0210407_10000434_pt1 | contig 47554 bp, 48 predicted proteins | sample IncBWC27MmetaG_FD_150860 | JGI IMG/M metagenome (GOLD analysis project Ga0210407, IMG submission 150860) | Forest soil microbial communities from Barre Woods Harvard Forest LTER site, Petersham, Massachusetts, United States - Inc-BW-C-27-M | ecosystem: Environmental > Terrestrial > Soil >...
CGCGGGCCTTGTCCATTTCCAGCTGTCGCCCGCAGCGTGTAACTCCCCGCCGCCATCCATCGCACCTCAAATTTCCCCGTCGCGCTGTCAAACCGTGGATTCACCGGAGCCGATTCTCCCGTTGCGTCCAAAAATTGCAACATCACCGGCTGCCCCGTCACGTACCCGCTCACGCTCCCGGAAACGTGATAAAACGGCTGCGTCTGCAGCGACATGCTTATTTCCGTTCGCTTCCCTGCCGCAATCTGTATCGGCGCTGCCGCGTCCACATCCTCCGCCACCGGATAAAAAATTCCCGCATATCCTTCCGCTCCCAGTTGCGCCCCTCGCTGCACGAACGCCACCGGACCGCGGCTCGGTCCTATATGCAAAAAATACGTCCCCGGCTGCAGCTCCGCGATTCGAAACGCTCCCTCTTCGTCTGTCGTTGTTGCGTTCACCCGCTCAACGGATTTTCTTCCTTCCTGCATCTTCCTCATCATCAATTGAACCGGCAATCCTTCAATCCCTTCTCCATCGTCCCCGCTGATCCGCCCGTAAATCACTCCCTCCGGAACCAACTTCACCACCACCGGCTCGCTGTCCGGCCCCGTGAAGACCATCCGCTGCCCGCTGGCGAACGAATGAATCTCCTCCTCGGAAAAAAATCCCGGTTTCCGCACCGTCACTGCCGTCTGCCCATTCGGCAAACCGTCAAATTTGAATTTCCCGTCCGGCCCCGTCAGCATCGACGTCTGCCCGTTCAAATAAATCTGCACCAGCGCGTTTCGAATCGGTTCGCCGGTGGCCGAATTCACCACCATTCCCTTCAGGCTATACACCGCCTCATCTCCCGCCTGGTCCTCTACCGCAAAAATTCTCTCCTCCTTGCCGCCCGCCGCCGCAACAGCCACTCTCCGCGGCACACCAAGGCACACAGCCGCCAAAGCACACATCATGAAAAGTATTGCCCTGCGGGTCCGCCCAATCATTCGAAGCGCCTTCTCGTAACCTTCTCGTCAGCCAACCCAAGTTTACACCCGCTGTGATGCCTCCTCCCGCTTTGGGTTTGCCTTCGCAATTCCCTATAATTTGACTCTCCTGTCCCTCTCCACCTGCCGCCCGATAGAATAATGACTTGACATCCCTTCGCCAACGAAGTATCCCAACACCCGAAACGCAACGTTTCCGGGACGTGCACCGTCACCAGGGTAGTTGCGCTTCCCGTCTGTTCGCATTCCATACGCTGCCAGTGCCGCTCGTCTCATGCGGCCATTTTCCGGAGGTTTTTTGTGACTTGGAATCAGATCTATGACCCTCTGGGTCACTGGTGGCTCTCCACGCTGGTCGCCGCGCTTCCCGTCGTTGTTCTTCTCGGCCTGCTCGCCGGTTTCAAAGTTCGCGCGCACCTTTGCGCCATCGCTGGCGCCGCTACCGCAATCCTCTGCGCCATATTTGTCTTCCACATGCCCGCGCAATTAGCCGTCAGCAGTTTTGCCTATGGCGCTGCTTACGGACTCTTGAAGATTGTTTGGATCGTTATCGCCGCTGTCTTTCTCTACGACATCTCCGTCGAAACCGGCCAGTTCGAAATCATGAAGCAGTCCGTAGCCACAATCACCCCGGACCGCCGGCTGCAACTCCTCCTCGTCGCTTTTTGCTTCGGCGCCTTCATCGAAGGCTGCGCGGGTTTCGGCGCTCCTGTCGCCATCGCCGGCGCTTTCATGATCGGCCTGGGTTTCAAGCCCTTTCACGCCGCCGCCCTCAACCTCATCGCCAACACCGCTCCCGTCGCCTGGGGCGCCATCGGAACTCCCGTCCACGCGCTCGCTTCCGTGACCGCCCTGCCGGAAAGCGATCTAAGCGCCATGATCGGCCGCATCCTCCCCATCACCGCCGTGATCGTACCCTTCTGGCTCGTTCGCGCCATGGTCAGCTGGTCGGAAACTCTGGAAGTCCTCCCGGCAATCTTGGTCGTCGGCATTTCTTTCGCCGGTACGCAATATCTTTGGGCAAATTATATGGACAGCAATCTGGTCGATATCGCCGCAGGCGTGGTCTCTCTCATTGCCACCATGCTGTTCCTCCGCGTTTGGAAGCCCAAGCGCATCTGGCGCTTCGAAGGCGAACGCGAAGAAGATGCCGCAAAGGTCGAGCGCCACGAAATTGCCAGGCACTACTCGCCCGGTCAAATCGCCAAGGCTTGGCTGCCCTTCGCGATTCTCTCGCTCTTCGTCCTGGCCTGGGGACTTCCCAGCGTCAAGCTCGCCATGAATAAAGCGACCACCCCGGCCTTCACCGTCGTCATGCCCGACGGCAAAAATCGCCCCGGCCCCCCAGGCTGGGACTGGCCCTATCTCCACGCCAAAGTTTTTCGCACCGCTCCCGTCGTGGCAAAGCCCATAGCCGAAGCCGCGCGTTTCGATTTCAACTGGCTCACCGCCACCGGAACGGGCTGCTTTCTGGCCGCGCTCGTTTCCGGCATCATTCTCGGCTTGAAGCCCGGAAAAATTATCAGGATCTTCGGCGGCACACTCTTCCGCCTGCGCTTCGCCATCATCGCCATGACCTGCATGCTCGGCCTCGGCTACGTCACGCGTTACTCTGGTATGGACGCCGTCTTAGGTCTCGCCTTCACGCGCACCGGCTGGTTCTTCCCCTTCTTCGGCGCCTTCATCGGATGGCTCGGCGTCGCCCTCACCGGCAGCGACACCTCCTCCAACGTCCTCTTCGGCGGCCTCCAGAAAATCACCGCCCAGCAGCTCAACCTCAGCCCCATCCTCATGTGCGCCACCAACAGCGCCGGTGGCGTCATGGGCAAAATGATCGACGCCCAATCCATCTGCATCGCCACCGCCGCCACCAATCAAGTCGGCCAGGAAGGCTCCATTTTCCGCTTCGTCTTCTGGCACTCCGTCGCCCTCGCCGCCATCGTCGGCGTCATCGTCATGCTCTACGCCTACGTCTTCCCCCAATTCATCCCCAGCGGCCTTTCCTTCATCCACTAGCACGCCGCCGCATATTCCGTAGGGGCACGGCACGCTGTGCCCGTCCTGTATCCAGGGTTGTAGGGGAGGGGCTTGCCCCTCCTGCGCCACCTCTGCGCACTCGCCTATGCGGAAAGCACGTATACTGTTCTCGAATATATACTGTACGATAAGAATTGAGCCGGCTGCCGGATCGAATTTGCGCGGCAAGCGGAATCCGCAACGCTGCGCGCGCGTAGCCTCCAGAAAGGTGGTATATTACCAAGTGGCGGTCGAACGGCTCTCTCGTCCTGAAGCTGTCAGGCTCCTTCGGGAGTGCCTGCGAATCGGCAAGATTATCCCGGGCAAACACTTTCGCGACGAGTTGGCCGCGGAAGGGCTCATTCTTCCTGATGCCCTCCGCGTGCTTAAGACCGGGAACATCTTTCACGAGCCAGAGTGTGAGCCCAAAACCGGCGATTGGAAGTACCGGGTCGAGGGCAGAGAAGTGCAAGGCCAATGGCTCGTGATCGTGTTTTGCTTCAGGGCCAGCGATACCGTATTTCTGATCACTGTGTTTTCCGTCGAGGTGAAGCGAAAATGAAGAGAGCACAGTGCGGCAACTGCGGAGCGGACGCCCGAATCGTGCGCGGCGATTACGAGTTTAAGGAAACCGGCCTGCGCGATCTCGTCCTCCTGGACATCGAGCTCATTAAGTGCGGAAAATGCGGCAACGTGGACCCCGTCCTCTTCCAGGTGGACGAGTTGATGCACATCGCGGCGGTTGCCATCCTTCAGAAACCTTACCGGCTTCGCGGTGAGGAGCTCCGTTTTCTTCGCAAGCATATTGACCTGAACCAAGGGGCGTTTGCCAGACTGCTCCGCGTCAACAAGACGACTCTCTCGAAGTGGGAAAACAACGAGGACCCTATTGGACTCCAGAGTGACCTCTTGGCCAGAGCTATCGTGATTTCCCGCGACAAACGGCTCGAGAAGCATGCGGCTGACCACATTCGAGCCTTCGAAAACATTGCCGACCAGCAGAAACGCGTGCGCGTCGAAGTGGATCCTGCGAAGCTCGAATACGAATACGCGTGAGCGACCTAGAATCGAGCATTGCAGCTTCAGGAAAGAAAGGGAACAGCAAGACCCAGGTTCGAAAAAACTGCACCTGGGCCGCCCGCCACCCAACCGAAATTCGCTGCCCCACCCGGCTCCCAAACCGTTACAGAAACCGAGACAACGAGTATGATCGTAATCGATGCAGCGTCCCGGTCGAAACGATCCCTGCCATTGCGGCAAAAATAAAAAATACAAGCACTGCTGTCTTTCACTCGATGAAACGAAAGACGCACGCATGGAATGGATGCTCTCCGCAAAGACTCTGCACGACAAGAATGTGGCATTACTAGGAGCCGCGACCGACATCTTCGGTTTGAACCGCCCTTGGGACAAAGTCAAAGACGGCTTGAGCGACGCGCGGATACGCGAGTTCTATCGTTTCATCGCCGGCCTATGGCCCGTGACAACCGATCAGCGCATCATTTTGCCGCCGCCAGATTCCAGCCTGCGCGCCTTGTATCTCGGCGAAAACGAGCCCGAGATGATGGTGCAGAACGTATTCCGGTTCAGCCTCTACGCCGACCAGATTCTGATCGTCAACCCATTCATGAACCCCAACGTTTTGGCGGAGGACATGAATCCGATCCTTCGCCCGGGCGAGTGGCGCCTGCAGACGTTGAGGCTAATTTACCAGCTGGCCCAGCTTGCGCCATGGATCTACGCAGGATTGGTGACGCTGATACCCGATCCAGGAGACTTCGACCGCTCGTTGCGCGTCAAGACCTGGGATTTGGCGATGAAGCGGCTGAACGGAACGAAGCCCACCGACGAGGATATTGATCTGTCGGCGATAAAGGCACGCACGAGGAGGGTGTTTCTTTGCAGTCCGCGAGATTACCTAGAGCGCATGACACGGCAGGCGAATCCCGGGATTTCCGACGAAGACGTGCGGAAGGTTTTGGATGATATCGAGCGCGACCGTGCGGAGGATCCTCTTCTCCTGAACGAAACGATAGACCAGATACCAACGCAAAACATGGTGACCAGCCTAGGCGCAAATCTCGAGATGGGCTTATACATTTGCCAAGCGACCGGATCATTCCCGTACACGAACGTGAAGTTCCGCTGGAGGGAAATACTTGCCGCGAAGCAGGAGCTGGATGTGACGGCTCAGACCTGGAGTCCCCTCACCAATGCATTCCAGCAGCTAACCTTTAAGTTCCTCGATCAGGTTGACTCCGGTTTCGCCTGCACGCTCCGAAAAGAAGGGCGGCTAGAAGGCTTTCGTTCGTACTTACGAAAGTTATGGACGACTGTGGGCGGGGAAGCGGACGTCGCCAAAGCCGAGCCACTGGCGCGGGATTTTCGGGACGAGCTGAGTCAAGCCCACAACGACGCCAAGGCGGAGTGGAGCGCGATCGACCGGGATTTGCTCAAGTGGGCCGCGCCCACCGTAGCAGGCGCACTCGCCTCGGGACACTTCTCTCCGATGATCGCAACCGGATTTGCTGTCGCAGGAATCGGAGAGATTATCCAGGCAGAGTTGAAGCGGCGCGAGTTCCGGAAAAAAGTGCCGATGTCAGTGTTCATCGACCTTGAGAAGGGATGATGTTGCCGGGTGCCCCAGGTAGCGCTTTTCTACCTGGGTGTCGGCCTTATGGTCGCGGAATTTCGAGTCGTTTGCAGATGGCCCGAACCGACAGACGTGTCGTTTTCTGCTACTTCCCACATCGATTCCACAATTTTCTTGTAGAATAGACGCATAGGCGCTTATCTGTCTAAGCGTATAGGTGGAAAGAAAGATGGAAGAAGCCGTCCGTTGAAGTATCAAAGTTTCGAGAGAAACCGACCTCACATTGCGCACCTATCTTGGCGCGCGAGGAATGAAGAAAGGCGACCTCTCCAAGTTCATTGAAGAGGCCGTACGATGGCGCATTCTCAGTCGTACGGTGCGCGACATCAAGTCACGCAACGCCAACCAGCAGCCATAACCGCCTCTTGACCGAAGATCCAACGTCAGCCTCTAACTTCCAACCTCCGCTCGTTTCCATTTCACCAAACTCCCAGATCACCGGCACCCGCGCCGTCATCACCTCGCCCAAAGAACTCCACCCCTACGACTCCGACGCCCCAACCAATTTCCGCACCATACCCCTAGCCGTTTTCCTTCCCTCCTCGACCACCGAAGTCCAAGCCATCCTCCGCCTCCGCCATCGCGAGCGCATCCCCTTCGTTGCCCCCGGCTCCAGCACAGGCATGAGCGGCGGCGCACTCCTCGTCGAAAACGGCATCGTCATCAGCCTCGCGCGCATGAACCGCACCCTCGAAGTCGATCCCCCAGCAGCCTAACCTTCATCCACTGAGCCGGGAACCGTCAGTTCGGCAACCGTTCCAACTCGGTCTCATTTTCCGGTTGACTTCCTGCTAACCAAGTGGTATAGTGGTCTCCGTATAATTTCGCGTTCGCTCCTCTCCTACGAAAAAATGCAAACGCAAGCCGAAAATTGGGTCATCTTGCACCATTGTGCGCGCTTACCCCTTTCTAATCATTGGCTTAGCACCAATTTTCGAGCCCTTCGCACATCACCCCTTAACTCCTTTGTTTTGAAGCCATTCCGCACTCTTTTGCGCTTTTTTGCTGTCCCTAATCTTGTAAACCCTTTTACACCAATCAATTACGCACTCTTGCCAAAAAACACCCGGGGTGGGGGTACCCTCCCTCACCTCAAGACACCTTCGGCATCCCATCTCCGTACCTTGTCGCCACTCGCCCGCTCAGAGACCGCTCAATCTCTTCCAGCGACCGGCCTTTGGTCTCCGGCACCAGGTAGTACGAGAAAATCCACGCCGCCACCCCGAACAACGCATACAGCCAAAACGTCCGCGTCGGTCCCAGCGCCTGCACCAGCGTCAAAAACGTCAAGGACACCACCAGATTCGCGGCCCAGTTCGCCGCCGCCGCCGTTCCTTCAGCCAACCCGCGGATCTTCAACGGATAAATCTCCGAAATCAGCAGCCAGAAAATCGGCCCCAGGCTGATCGCAAACGACGCCACATACGCCATCAACGTGACCACCGCCACCTGCGCCAGTGCGCCGCCGGGCCTCGAGAACGCGAAACCAAGAATCCCCAGCGTAATCACGATGCCCGCTGTCCCGGTCAACAAAAGTGGCCGCCGCCCCATCCGGTCGATCAGCCACATCGACACCAGTGTCATGATCACATTCACCACGCCGATGCCCGCGGTCGCCAGAATCGCTCCCGAAGCCGAGGAAATTCCCGCCGATTGCAGTATCGTCGGCGCGTAATAAATGACGGTATTAATACCCGTAATCTGTTGAAACACGGCCAAACCGATGCCCACCACCAAAGCAGGACGAACAGCCGGTCTCAATAAATCGGACCAATTTCCGCCGCCGCTCGTCGTGGACAGCGTGCTTTGAATTTCCTGCATCTCCGCCGTAACGTCCGCGCCGCCGCGAATGCGCGACAGAATTTTGATCGCCTTCTCCTGCTGCCCATGCTTCGCCAGCCACCGCGGGCTTTCGGGAAGGAACAGCATGCCCAGCCCCAGAATGAGTCCCGGCACCGCCGCCAAACCCAGCATCCATCTCCATCCGCCGCTTCCGGCGAACGCATAGTCGACAACGTAGGCGACAAGAATTCCAACCGTGATCGCCAATTGGAAAAGCGAAACTTGCCAGCCGCGCGCCTTCGGCGGTGCCACTTCCGAGATGTACACCGGCACGGTCGTCGATGCCAATCCGATTCCGAGTCCCACGACGGTGCGCCCAAAGAGCAGCATCGCGAACGATCCGGCGAACGCGCAGATCAGCGCCCCAATGATAAAAATGACGGATGTCAGCATTAGCGTCGCTCTTCGGCCAAGGCGATCCGAGAGTCCCCCGCCGCCCAGCGCCGCCGCCGCGGCGCCCACAAGCACCATGCCGACCACCAGCTCTTCCGGAAACGTGGAAAGCGAAAACTGCTGCTTGATGAAAATCACCGCGCCGGAAATCGCCGCCGTGTCATAGCCAAAAAGCAATCCGCCCACGGCGGCAAAAACGGCGGCCAGAATCACGAAGCCGCTGTTCGCCGCTTTTCCGTCGCCTGGTGAGATTTGTGGAGCTCTTTCTTGCTGTAATGACATCGGCTTTCTCCTCAACTTAAACGGCTACCACCAGGTCTCTGCTTGCACTCCGTACGTGAGCCCGCTGGTCCGGTCCTCGAACGGAACTCCGCCCACCAATCCGCGGAATCCGTTCGACCAATTCGCATACGTCAGAAACACTCGCAGCACCGGCCTGCTGAAGAACTTGCGGCCCGCTCCGATTTCCGGCGCAATCGTAAATTTGCGCAGCCAGCCATCGAATTGCGTGTTGCTGCCGTTTTGGTTGGTGGCAAATCCCTCGGTGTGATCGAACCCGCTCTCCAACGCCAGCGAAAGATACTTGGTGAAGAAAATTACCGGCCGCACCCCGAAGGAGGCCCAGTCGTTGAAGCCGTGGCCCGGCTGGCCATCACGCTGCCGCTGAAAAACAAAAATCGGCATGATGGCGAAGCGGTCGTTCGCTTGCACGAGCAGATGCTCGGCAACCAGCAATCTTTCGGAGCTTCCCAGGTACGGACTGGGATTATCGATCGAGGTGCTGAAATTGCTTGCGGCGCCTTTGCCGTACTGGAAAGACAAGCTGTGATAGCCGCCCTGCCATTCAAGATTCTGTAGACGAACGCCGAAGGCGTAGCCATCCGTGCCGGGAATGACGGCGCCGGCTGTCGGAGTGCCCGCCTGCGTGCTCACGCTCTGAACCGTTCCGCCTTTTGCCACCGAATAGTCAAACCAGGCGCCGAGCAATCCGAATGGACCCTTTAGATCGTAGAAGCGCACGTCGATATTGCTCTTTGCATAGTTACCATACTGCGTAACGATGTCCGGCCGCGCGCCCGCCAGATACGCCACCGACATCTTGCCGATGCGAAGATTCCAGTCCTCCACTCCCGCGCCATACCCGCTCATGTCCAGCGGATAGAAGTCATCTATCTCGATGTGCTGCCGCCGATAGTAACGTTCACCGGCCCAGAACTTGGCGTCCGGCTGGTAATCCAAAATGTGACCGGCCTGCACGAAAGCTTCCCGCAGACGGAATTGATCGTTGCCGGTGTTGTTTGGAAAATTTGGATACGTCGCGGAGTTCGTAGTGTTCGCCTCGAACATGACCTCCGTCTTCATCCAGGCCTTGTCCGATGTGCGACTGGGGTTCATCCAGTTGTTTACGAAAATAAATTCGCCGTAGGTCTCCGCTTCATTGCCCAGGCGATATTTCGCATCCGCTCCCGGCGCCTGGAAGGCCACTTGCTGGCCGCCCTCGCTGTTGAGCCCGTAGCCCGATCGCAGGTAGCCGTGAAATTCAAACGCTCCGAGTTGCTCCTGCAACGCGGAAATTTTTGTTTCCGCCTCATTCAACAAGTCGTAGGTCGGCTCCGATGCCACTTGCCCCTGGAATTTTGGCCCCACTTGATCGGAGTCCCCGTGCATGGCTTTGCTCGCGGCTTCCTGCGCAGCCAGTTCAGCGGCGGATACGGTCGTCTCTTTTTTTATTTCGGCCTGCTTGGACTGCGCCTCTTTTTGCTTTTCGATCTGCGCTTCCATCGCGGCGATCCGCTGTTGCAATTCGCGCGTGGTCTGCTCGTACTGCTGCTTGAGCTGATCCAATTGCTTCTGCAGGTCATCCGCTTGCTGCGCCGCGCAAGGAAAAGCCCAAGCCGCGCACAACGCGGCGATCCAGAAAAATCGCTTCAGAGAAGTTGTGCTTCTCATTTTGCCAGTGGCACGCGGGTAGGCCGCTCCGATGCAATCGCGCATGATTCACCGTCCGTCCTTCACGCACTTTTTCTGTCGGGATTAAGAACTGCGCCCAGTGCTCCATTGACCTTCAGGCGCGAGTCCTGCCAATCGGAGATACCGTTCGATTTTTTCTACGTACCGGCGGATCGCAGACCCTGAATATTCGGCGGACCAGCCGAGCCGCTTCCCCAAAATCTCGCCCACAACCGGTGCTGCTTTCATCGAAGCTCGCCAGTCGAAAAATTCCAGTCCGATGCGCCGCGACAAAACGTCTTCGATGGTCACCGCCATTTCACTTGCGCTGTGCAAGATTTCCGCGCGAATCGGCGCAAATCCATGCATGATGGGTTTCGCAAGTTCCGGATCCTTCTTGGCCATGTCCAGAACTTCCGGCGCCGTCGTTCCATATCGGCTCACGAGGTGTTGCGCGGTCTGTTCCGAAACGTGATAGTCCCGAACCAAATTCATCCAGTAGACCGGCGTAAAACCGTCCGAACCGGTCAGCGGACGGTTACGCGTGAGGCTCGGTGTCACAGGCATGCCAAGAGATTTCTGAACGGCGTCAATCGTGTTTTCAGCCATCGCCCGGTGCGTCGTCCACTTCCCGCCCATGATGCTGATCAGCCCGGTTTGCGGATCGATCTCCAGTTCATCATCGCGCGAAAGTTTTTTCGTCTCGCCATTCCCGCCCCGGCTCACCAGCGGCCGCGCCCCGGCGAAACCTCCAACAATCTGGTCCTTGCTCACCGGCTTTTCCAGATACTGATTCAGTTGCCGCAAAATAAAATCGACTTCCTCCTTCGTCAGAAACAACTCCTCTTCCGCGCTGACTTCTTTCTCCGTCGTGCCAACCAGCAGCCGCCCCATCCAGGGCACCGCAAACAGCACGCGCCCGTCCTCGGTCTTCGGAATCAACATCGCGTCGTCGCTCGGCAGCACGTCCAACGGCAGCAAAATGTGGCTGCCCTTGCTGAGACGCATGCGATGTGGAATTCCCGGTGTTGAAAGAGTTCGAACCGTATCGGCGAAGGGCCCGGTGGAATTAACAAACGCGCGCGCCCGGATCACAAATTTTTGATGAGAGAGTTGATCCTCGACTTCCGCCGCCACGAGTTTTCCGTTCGCCGCCTTCTGGAAACCCGTAACCCGGAGATAGTTCGCGGCGTCTCCGCCGGACTCCCAGAAAGTTTTCACCAGCGCGATGTTGTACCTCGCGTCGTTAAACTGCCCGTCGGCATAGGCGATGGATCCCACGAGATCGTCGCTCTTCAGCGTGGGCATGCGCCGCAGGGTCTCTTCCCGCGAAAGAAAATGGCTCGGGAAAATACTTGTTTCTCCGGCGATCCAGTCGTAAAGCTTCAGCCCGATGTCGTAGTACCCGGCGTCCAGCCAGTGGAAGCACGGAATGAGGAACTCCAGGCTCCGGGAAAGATACGGACCGTTTTTCAGCATCAGGATGCGTTCATGCAGCGCGCGGTTGACGACGTGATATTCCGCGGGATCGAGTTCCTTCACCGCTTCCTCGAGGTAGCGGACGCCCCCGTGAATAATTTTTGTGGATTTGCTGGAAGTGGCTCCCGCGAAATCGCCAGCTTCCACCAGCACGGTCTTCAATCCGCGAAGTTGCGCATCCAACGCGCAGCCCGCGCCCGTAGCTCCGCCACCGATCACGCAAACGTCAAACGAATTCCCCTCGATGCCGCGCAGCACCTGCTCTCGACTTCTCATGCCACCCTCCGCGCCGAAGCCCGGTTCGCCAGCTATTCTCTGCCAACCACCGTGCTTTCAGCACCACTGCGGGGTCGATAGCGCTGGACGGTACAGGCGGGAAGTTTCGCTAGCCGACGAACGCTGATATTGCCGTGGCGTCATACCCACCAGATTTCCGAAGACCGTCGTGAAGTGCGCTTGGTTCTCAAACCCCACCTCCAGGGCGACGTCGATAATTTTCGCGTCTGTCTTACTAAGCAATTCCTTCGATCGCTTGATCCGCTCCTGCAGGACGAACTGATGCGGCGCTAACCCAGTACTTAGCTTGAACAGTTTCGAGAAATGCGATTGGCTCATCTGCACCATCCGGGACAGCACGCTGACCCCTAGCGGCTGGTCAAGATTGTTCCGGACGTGCTCCAAAACCCGAGCCAGTCGTCGCGGTGGGATGCCAAAGGCCCGGTCGCCGGAATCGTAGATAGCTCTGGGGCGTTCTTCACTTTCGGATCCTGTGTGAACCGATCCAAATTCTGTCCGCACGTTCGCTCCTCGTGGTCCATTCGCTGGGATGTGTTGCAACGTGCTTGCCACTTAGCCACGAGCCTGAAGACGCGCTAAATCGTTGAAGGAGAAGACACATGAAACACATGCGAGAGCCTGGGTGTTCCGAATCATCGCTTCCGTGTCATAACCTCGACGCTACCGTCAACACCTCGCCATGAATCGCCCCAAATATGCATTCCTTCCCGTTCGCCTGCCGGCAGGGGGTCTCCCAGGCGTTGAAAACAAAACGGATGATCGGTTTTCCCTCGAAGGCTCCTCGTTGGACTCCCAGATGCATAACGGAACACTGCCAGAATCGGAGACTGCCAGTGAACTTTACATCGAGCAGTGCAAATTGTAATGGGTGCGCCACCAGTGGAACCGGGAACAGCCGCGCGCGCTTTTCGCGAAATCTCAGCGGCAACTTACGGCCAACATCGTCCTTATCTGCTAGCTCACGCTCCAGCAGATTCGTTCGGACTCGGCCGGAGAACACGAAGAGCGCGGACTGGGAAGCGATTCAAGAGATCTATTTGGCCGCGCGTCCAAAATTCGTTGGGCTGGCCTACACGATCCTGCGGAACAGGGAAGACGCCGAAGACGCGGTCCAGGATGCGTTCCTTTCGGCTTATCGCCACCTGAGCAGTTTCGAGGGGCGTTCCGCCTTCACCACCTGGTTCACGCGCATTGTGGTCAACGCTGCTTTGATGATCCGTAGAAAACGGAAGAGTTCCGGAGCCGACGCCCTACCCGAAGGCAGCGGCACGGAAGACACTCCCTGGACGGAGATGATTCCAGCGTCGCAACGCGATCCGGAAATGGTTTGCGCCGATGAAGAGATCGTCGGCTTGATCGATATCCTGCTCGGGAAAATGAGCCCTATCCTCCGCGAGGCGTTTTTTCTGACTTACTGTGAGGAATTGACCAGCACGGAGGCCGGCGCCGCGCTCGGGGTTACCACCGGAACATTCAAGTCACGCGTGTCCCGTGCGCGCCAGCATTTGAAGGAGGAAGCGCGGCGTTTCATCGAGCGTCCGATCCGCAACGCTAAACTTTCGTGTTTCTCCTTTCACAAGGGTGCTTTTCGGCCCCTGGCCGCCAAGCCGGCGCAACTGCCATCCGCGGAAATCGCGCTATCATGACGGCCTCGCCCCCTCCTGTTTTTGGGGCGCCCAATGCTGCTGACTAGGAGTGATTCACTCAACATGGAAAAGCCTGACTGGCTCACCCAGATGGAGACCGTTCTGGAGGTGTTGAACGAGGGTGTAATAATCCACAACGATGGGCAAGAGGTTCTGTTCGTCAATTCCGCGTTCCTCGAAATGACCGGGATGCCGCGCGAAGAATTCATCGGTGCGAACCCTTCGAAATTCTATTCCTCGCACGAGATGGCATTTTTGATGAAGCAGCTCGAAGTCGCTTGCCGGACCGGGCACAACCGCTATGCCTTCGTTCTGCCGCAAAAAGACGGAGGGCGGCTGCCCGTCATCGTAAGTTCCCGGACCATCCCGAAGGACGGGAGCTACTTTGGAGTGGTGACCTTCACGGATATTTCCGAGCAGGTGCGCGCCGAGGAAGAAGTCCGCGCCGCCAACGCGCAACTTCTGAAGCGCCACCAGGAGATCGAAGAGGATCTGCGGTTGGCCGCGCGCGTGCAGAATAGTCTCGCACCGTCGCCACTGGCCTGGGACACCTTGAGCGTCGATTCCTTCTATCGCCCCGTGCGCTCCATCGGCGGAGACTTCGCGTTAATCAACGCGATCGGTCGCGAAGAAATCAGCTTGCTCGTTTGCGACGTTTCCGGGCACGGCATCGGTTCGGCACTGGTGGCCAATCGCATCTACTCCGAGACGACTGCCCACCTGCGCGCCGGAATGCCCTTCCGGGAAATGTTTAGTGAGCTGAACCGTTTCCTCATCGAAGACATCGGCAGCTCCGGCCTATATGTAACCGTCGCTGCGGCGCGCATTGACGTCCAGCGTCGCCGCATGACTTTCGCCGGAGCCGGCCATCCGCCGGTCATGCTCGCACGCCGCAGTCAAGTTCCCCTCCTCCTGGAATCTCGCAGCATGGTTCTCGGCGCTCTCCCGGAAGCCGTCGACCCCGACGCCAGCATGGAGATTGGACTCCAGCCCGACGACCGTATCGTCCTCTACACCGATGGGATTACCGAAGTATTTGACTCTGGGGGTAAGATGCTGGGCATATCAGGGGTCCAGGAGATCGTCCGCAGATTGTCCTCCCTTCCCCCCGGTGAGATGAAACAGGGTATTCTCGACGGCGTTGCGGCATGGCGACAGGGCCCGCCGACCGACGACGTTTCCCTTATTTTGGTGCACGTTAATTAAGACAAATGGATTTTAGTTTTTAAGGAGAGATGCATGACACCCAGACGCTCCACAATTCTCGCAGGAGTGGCGCTGCTGTTTGGCTCGCTGCTCATTTCTAGCGCAAACGCGCAGCAGACCCCGGGGCCCGTCAAAGCAGTCCAACTCATGGGCCTCACAGGCGTCAAGGAGAATGCCAAGGGCACCCTGGCTGTGGACAATGGCCGTTTGCATTTTGTCCACAAAAAAGAAAGCTCCGACTTGACCGTCAGCTCCATGGAAGATGTCGTGACCGGCGCGGACACGCAGCGGGCCATCGGCGGCACGGTTGGAACCATTAGCCAGTTGGGGCCTTACGGCAGCGGCCGCTTCCTCAGCTTGTTCCGCAGCAAGATCGATACCCTCATCGTTAAATATCGCGATGCCGATGGCGCCCTGCACGGCGCGATTTTCACGATGCCTGTCGGCGTTGCCGAAGACCTCAAGAAACAACTCGTCGCGCAAGGCGCCCACACCACCATCGCAATAGATCCAAACGCGGCCCCGGCTCCGGCCGCCACTTCGCCCAGCAAGGAACAAAAACAATGAATCGTCTATTGAGCGCGCTAATCAAGCTGTCCCTATTTGCCGTGGCCTTATCTCCCTCTCCTTCGCTGGCGCAGGAAAAAAAGCCCGCCAAGATCAAGGCTTCCGCCATCCAGGTCAAGATGATCCAATCGGACGAGATCAAACTGCCCGCTGAATTCCAAATCGCCCTTTATGAAAATCTGATTCAGCAGCTCGAGAAAAAGGGCGGTTTCCAACATGTCTATCGCGATGGCGACAGCAACGCGGCCAGCATCCCCGATCTCGTCGTTCTTCATAGCGTCGTCCGGGGCTTCAAACATGGCAGCGAAATGGCCCGCCAGGTCACCACGGTTGCCGGCGCCACCTCCATCACCATTCATTGCCAGTTCACCGGTCCCGATGGAAAATCCCTTCTCGAACAAGATGTAAACGGCAAGGTCCGATTTCTGGGCGGGAATCTGCGAGCCACTTACGACTTCGCCAAGAAGGCCGCGCATGTCGCCAATGAAAACTTCACCTCGCCAACCCGCGAGTAACCTGGGCGAGGAAAAGGCGCCGCCGGGCGGAGCTCTGCTCCTGGTTCTGGAGTTGCACAGCGATCCCAAATTGCTTTCGGTTGTCCGGGGAACGGTAGAGCGGCTGGCGGAGATTCTTGGCTTTCCGGCCGCCCAGGGCAGGTCCATCACCCGGGCCGTCGATGAAGCACTCTCTAATATTTTAAAACATTGCTACGGCAATCGGCCCGGGCTGCCCATCTCCATCCATTTCTTAAGCTCCGAGCGCAGCCAGGAAGGCCAGGTGCAGCAAGGACTGGAAATTTTGTTGAGCGACCGCGGCCCCAAGATTGATCCCGCTAAACTGCACGGCCGCGCACTCGACGAAATACGCCCCGGTGGATTAGGATTACACCTAATTCACCAGGCCATGGACATCGTCGAGTTCACGCGCAAAGGTCCCACGAATCAGCTGCGTCTTGTAAAGTATCTGGCGCAGAAAAAGAACATCCTCTAGGGGAGAATACTCTGTGCAGATTACCGCCCGGCGCATCGACAAAATCACTATCTTCGACGTCACGGGAGACATCGATTTTGCCAACTCTCCCGAAGTGCGCCAATCGCTTTTGCACGAGATCCGCGAAAGCCGCATTCCCCGCGTGGTGATGAATCTCAGCCAGGTCCGCTACATCGATAGCTCGGGTGTCGCTTCTCTCGTCGAAGGGCTGAAAGCTTCGCGGGATCTGGGCTCCCGTTTCATTTTATTCGGACTGAGCACTTCCGCGCGAGAGGTTCTGCAACTTTCCCGTCTCGTCAAGGTCTTTGAAATCTACGACACCGAAGAACAGGCCCTGGCTTCCTGACATGGCGATCGTCTCGCAGATTGGCGCCAGCACGCTCAACAGCATCAGTTACGTGGGATCGCTCGCGTCGCTTGGGGCCCGCGCGGCTTACTACACTTTGGTGGCGCCGTTTCGCGGAAAGCCTTTGCGGCTCGAGCGCGCGGTCACGCAAGCCATGGACACCGGCGTGCGTGCTTTGCCGATTCTTTCTCTCATCACCTTCTTTATCGGCCTGATCCTAGCCCTCCAGGCGGCTTACGAACTTCGCCGCTTTGGCGCCATCAGCGCCGTCGCGACCGCCGTGGCCGTGTCCATGTCCCGCGAACTCGGTCCGCTGATCACCGCCATCGTGGTCATCGGACGCTCTGGCTCCGCCTTCGCCGCCGAACTCGGCACCATGAAAGTAAACGAAGAAATCGACGCGCTGGAAACGATGGCCATCAGCCCTGTCCGTTTTCTCGTCGCTCCAAAATTTCTCGCCATGATGATCATGCTGCCATGCCTGACCATCTGGGCCAACACCATGGGCATTCTCGGCGGCTCGCTTTTCGGCGTGGCGCAAGCGGATTTTACTTTTTCGCGCTATATCAGCGCCTCCGTCGATTCGCTGGTCTTGCGCGACATCACCACCGGTTTGATCAAGAGCGTCATGTTCGGCATCACCATCACCGCCGTCGGATGTTTCGAAGGGCTATCCACGGACGGCGGCGCCGAGCAGGTGGGCCACGCCACCACGCGCGCCGTGGTCGTATCCATTTTTCTCGTTGTTCTGGTGGACCTGTTCTTTACGGCTCTGTTCTTTTTTGCGGGAGATCGTTGAGTTTCGCCGCGGCAAACGATGGCTATTAACCAAATCCTCCCCGAACCCCAAGCCGAGCCCGTGATTTCGCTGCGCGGGCTGCGCGTCAGCTACGGCGAGCGGGAAATTTTGCACGGCATCGATTTCGACGTCCTCCCCGGTGAAACTCTGGTGATCCTCGGCGGCTCCGGGTCCGGAAAAAGCACGCTCCTGCGCACTCTCGTGGGCCTGGAAAAACCAAGCTCCGGAGAAATTTGGATCAAGGGCAAGGATATCGCGAAGATTTCATCGGCGGAGATGGACGAGATTCGAAGAAAGATTGGCATGTCCTTTCAGGGCGGAGCGCTCTTCGGCTCCATGACCGTCGGCGAAAACGTGGCGCTGCCCCTTCGCGAACACACCAAGCTCGAAGACACCACGATTGAAATCATCCTTCGCCTCAAACTGCAGCAGGTCGGCCTCGAAGGATTCGAATATTTTCTGCCTTCGCAGCTCAGCGGCGGCATGAAAAAACGCGCCGCGGTGGCCCGCGCCATGGCCATGGACCCCGAAATTCTTTTCTTCGACGAGCCCTCCGCGGGACTCGATCCCATCATCGCCGCGGGCATCGATCAACTGATTCTCGAACTCAAGCGCGCCTTTCGCATGACCATCATCGTGGTCACGCACGAACTCGCCAGCGCCTTTCTCATCGCCGACCGCATGCTCCTCATCGATAAAGGCAACATCGTCGCCATCGGCACCGTCGCCGAAATGCAGGCCAGCACGCAGCCCCGCGTCCGGCAATTTCTCGATCGCGTGGCCGAGCCGCAAATTTCCGGCGAATTGGATTACCTGCAGATGCTCACCGCGGAGCGTCCCCGCTCGCAGCGTGGCGCAGGAAAGCGAGGACAGTGATGCAATCCAAACACGAGCAGGCGCTCGTCGGTTTGTTCGTGCTCGTCGCCGTGGCCGTGCTCTTTGTCACGGTGTTTTCCATGAGCGGCGCTTTCGCGCGATCGACCACCAAGTATCACGCCTATTTTCAGTTTGCCGGCGGCATCGAGCCCGGCGCTACCGTGCGCTACGCCGGCGGTCCCAAGGTTGGCCGCGTCGATAGCCTGAAGCTCGATCCGCAAAATCCCGCCCGCCTGGACATGGTGTTCAGCGTGCAATCCGATCTTCCCGTCAAGACCGACAGCTACGTGAAAATCATGAGCATGAGCCCGCTCGGTGACAACCACCTCGAAATTTTCCCTGGCACCCCGCAAGCGCAGCGCGCAGCCAACGGCGCTTTGCTCCCTTCCCAAAAGTATGTCGACTTCAACGCTCTGACTGCACAGATCGATGACCTCGGACCGCAGGTGCAGGATCTCCTTCACAATTTGAACGGCCGCGTCACCGAACTGAAAGAAACCGTCGCCCGCGTCAACGATCTGCTCAACGCGCAGAACCGCGCCAATCTTTCCGCTACCCTCGCGGAAACGCGCGGCTCGATTGCAGAAAATCGCCCGGAACTGAAGGCCACGATCAAGCATCTCAACGAGGTCAGCGAAAAACTCCAGCCACTGCTCGATGATTTCCGCAAAACTTCCGCGGAAGCCAACAAAACTTTGGATCACGTTGACTCCATGATCGGCGAGAATCGCGCCGACGTTCGCCAGGCCGTCATCGAGCTTCGCCGCACGCTGACCAACGCCACCGACCTGACCACGCGTCTCGATCAAACCCTCGACGTCAATTCTGAAAACATCGACGAACTGCTCGACAATCTCCGCCACGTCACCGAAAACTTGAAGGAATTTACCGCCACCATCAAGTCGCGTCCCTACACTTTGATTCGCGCCACCAATCCGCGCGATCACACGCCAGGAGAAAAACCATGAATCATCGCATGCTATTTCCGGCGCTCGCTCTGTCTCTCGCCATCGCCAATGGCTGCGGCGCCGCTCGCCCCAGCAAGTTTTACCAGCTCACCGTCCCCTCCGATAAGCCGGTGGCCACGGGTCCCGCCACGTATCCCATCACGCTCCTTCTCGGCCAAATCTCCAGCTCGCATCTATACAAGGAGGACCACATCATCTACACGACGGGTGGCGAGGCCATGGGCACCTACGAATATCACCGCTGGGCCGAGCCGCCCACCGAAATGATCACCGACGTTCTTCTCCGCGAGCTCCGCATGTCCGGCCGCTTCCAGCGCGTCTATTCCTTGCGCAGCGATGCTCACGGCGACTACATCCTCCGCGGACACCTGTACGACTTCCGCGAAGTCTCGGGAAGCGGACTGGCCGCGCGTGTGACGTTTGAATTCGAATTGCGCGACGTTAAAACCGGCACGCCCGTCTGGAATCGCACCTACTCCCACGACGAGCCCGTAAATGGAAAAGACGTCTCTGCCGTTGTCGCCGCCATGGACCGCAATGTCCAAGCCGGCCTCAACGATATTCTCGGAAACCTCGACCAGTATTTCGCCGCGCACCCGCCGGCAGCGCCCGCCGCCGCGGCAGCGCAATAGTTCTTGCAGATTGTTTGCTTTGGACGCGGAGCTGAAGGGCCCGCATTCGTATGCTTTGCCAGTGACCCAGCCGGATCTCACACTTCACTCCCGCGCGATGTCAACTCTTTCCCCCGCCAGGTGGTGGGTCAGTTTCCGATTACCCAACAAATCAGATATGTGAACAATATTGGCCTTAAGATTTCTAAATTATCAAAAGCATTAAAAACGGAACAGATATTTTGATACTGTTTGACTTTATGGCTTGATGCTCTTACAGGACTGGAACAGCAGAGATGAAGTACCTTACCCCGAAAGCACTCAACGAGAATTTTAAGAAAACCGTCGGCACTTACCAGAAACAATTAGCCAAACTTGAGGGCCGCATTTCGCGGCAAGCATGGAATTTCTTTGCCTTTGGATTTCGTGGATGGGGACTCCATGATGCCCGCCTTCTGGCCTTCTCTATAGGTGATGGGCTAGACCATTTGGCTAACGGCAGGGAGCAATTCGACGAAAACAAGCAAAAGGCGAAAGCGCGGATTCTGATTCTCAATTGTAAGCAAACCCTACTGTATTCGTTCGTTTGTAGGGATATTCGAAGGGTGGTGTTCAAGTATCCGGTACAGAACACTCGCTGGGATTCCCGTCGGATTGAGTTGTTGGAGACGTACGAACTCACGCCGGTAAACAAGGACTACTTGAGTCTGGAGTTCCTATTTTCGTCAAATGCAACGCTTGTCGTTGAGTTTGGAAGGTTAAAATTCAAACGTCAGCGCGTCAGTCAAAGGTGATTCCACATTTGACTAAAGATGCTGAATCCACTTGGACCATTAACGCGGTATTCGGCAACTAAAACCACTTCTCCGGTTACGCGACTAATCGGGAGCTGACGGCCAAGATGCGGCTGAACCATAGAACAGTTTCCCGCCAAAATCAGAAATGCTAGCCTGAATGTCGGTCCATGAAAAAATACCCGATTCTGGCCGCTTCCGTCCTGTTAGGGACGCTATTCTGCTGCACTTTCTGTGCCGCGCAGAACATACGCTACTTCAAAGCGGAGCATGGGGTGGGGGCAACATATGTAAAACTCGCGGGCGACGGTCGGTACAAGGTAATTGACCGCGAGCATGTGGGCGTTTTTCTGACAGATGAAGGCCACTGGCAGCAGACCGGGACTGTGATTACGTTCAGCCCTACAAACCCTAAGAAACCCACCTATCAGGCAACGGAGAATAGACATAAGGGCAAGATTTTCTTGGCGATTACATCCGCAGATGCCGCTGCCGGGATTGCTATAGACGCCGACGACACGAAAAAAGGTCTTGATGCGCAACCGGATCAGTTGCCCGATCATGTGCTCTTCAAAATCAACGCCAATACCTACAACATCGAAACGAAGAAAGCTTACCCGTTTCGCTACATCGGAAAACAACCTTGATGCACGTGGGCCGCTACCGGCACGCTTGCTACTACCTGATAAACGCAGTGGTAATCGGAAACTAAACCGCCACGGCGCGGCAACTATTCTTTCGCGCTTTTTGCTTCCTCGGGAAATACGTATGGTCCGTGATCGATGATCAGCACTCTTTTTCCGTAAATCTTCACGTCCACCTGCGTCTCATCGCGCAGCGGCAGCCAGAATTCATCCACCTTCTGGTACTCGCGGACGAAGTCCGCCTGATTGACCCAGAACGAGAGTTTCTTCGCCGGCCGCCCCTCGATTTTCGCCACCGCAAAATCCTTGCTCTCCACCCAGATGCGCCCTTCAAACAAATACTTGTCCTTGCGCTTTGGCACTACCTGCAATACGAAGCAATGATAGGCGCCGACATTTTCTTCTCCGATAAAATGAAATTCGTAGTTCGCCGGAGTGAGCGCGCTCTCCTGGCGCTGCTTTCCCGAGGCCGATTCGCTCTCGCTGTCCATCAACCGGTCGAACACCAGATGCCGCACGATGCCCGATCCCTTCCCCGAAGTTTTCTCGAAAGTCTTCGTGTCCGGCGTGCGGAATTCCATCCGCACCGTATCCTGCGCCGCCACCTTGCCTTCGCGCGTGCGGATTTCGTAACTGCGCGTCTCGCTGTATTGCCTCAGCCGCTCGTGCCGGCGCTCGTTTTGCACGATCACTTTCGAGACGATTTCGTTGGCGGCCACGTCGCCGATAAACGCGGCGTTCGGCGCAGGAACGACGGCGGCTGCGGAATCTACAAACGGAGTCTGTTGCGCGGCGGCGGGCCACGGCGCGGCCATAACGGCAACCGCGAGAAATAGGAGCGTGGTGCAGATCGTTCCTGACGAAGATTTCCGCATGATTGGCCTCTCCTTCAAACTCCATCCTGTCGCGGCGGGAACCTCTTCCCGCGCGCTAATTCACCACACTCAGCAGAAACGCAGCCCGTTGCCGGTCGAATCCATTGAACTGTCCAAACACCGGCGAAGTCACGTTGTTGTAGACCTGATTGAAATTTCCGTGATTCGTCACGTTGAGCACGTAAAATCCCAGCCGGATTTTGCGCGAGCTTCCCTGATGTCCGAACGGAATCCGAAAGTCCCGGTACATCTGGACGTCCAGCGAGAAAAAAGTCGGAAACCGATGTGTGTTCGGCACCCCAACGTAGTTCTCTTGATCGTCCACATTCGAATAAGGGAAACCGCTGTGCACGTCCACCACCGGGCCGAGGATCAGCGCATACGGGAGCCGGAAACTTCCCCACGCCACCACTCGCTGCGGCACATCCGAAGGCCGCACGCCGTAAACATTCGGCCGGATCACCGGCGCTTCAAACGGAATGAAAATGTCGCCCAGCGTGTTCAAATCGCCCCGCGACTTGCTCCACACATAGGAAACATTCAGTTCGCTCTCTTTGACAGGATGAAATCGCAGCGTCACTTCCGCCTCGTTGTAGTCTTCCCTTCCCGTATTCATCAGACCAAGTACGCCGGGCTGTCCTGCCAGCCCCGCGAACGGAGAAACGACGAACAGATCGCGCGTGCTGCTATGCAGGTAGTCCAGGCGCAGTACCGCGCCCTTCCACAGCGAGCGGTCTACTTCCGCGTTGCTCACAAAACTCCGCGCGCTCGTATTTGGCGAATGCCGCACTCGCGATGCAATCGTTCCATTTCCGTTGGCGATGTATTCATTCTCAAACGCAACTTCGTTCCCGATCGCTTGACCGTTCGAATCGTATTCGCTCACGACCCTCGTCGGATTCCCGGCGAAATCCGCCGCCAGCAGCGGAACCCGATCGTAGAAAATACCCGTCCCGCCGCGGAAAATCGTTTTCTGATCTTTCCCCGGCGAATACGCAATCCCGAATCGTGGCGCGAACGCCGCCGCGCGCCCCACCGTCTGACTCGTCACCCTTCCACCGAGATCCACCGCCAGGTGATCGTTGATCATCCAATGGTCGGCGACGAACTCCTCCACCTCCGTCAGCGACGCATTCTGCAATCCGGACCCGCTAAATCCAATCTGCTCGGCCACGCTTCCGTCATCCCGCAACAGATGAATTGTTTGCGAAAAGCTGTTCCCCCGATACGACCGGTGCGTTACATCCGTGCCAATCCGGATTTCATGCCGTCCGAGGAACTTCCGCTGCGCAAATTGAAACGTCGGCGTGGCTTGAAACTCCCCAGCGGTTCGCGACCACGCGTTGAAGAAATTTCCTCCCCACCCCAGAGGTGTCAGCAGCATCGTTTCATCGCCTTGCCCGCGCGCGTTGCTGTCGAACCGCGTATAGTTCAACGCTAGGCGCAGCAGCGCGCCGGAAGAAAAACTGTATACATCGGAGAGGCTTGCCGACTCTCCTTTCCTCCCGTAATCGGAAGAGGCTGTCTGCGGAATCAGCGCCGTGATATTGGCGAACTGCGTCCTCTGCGGAAACACATTCAATGTCACGGTCATCACTTGCTTCGGCGAAAGGATCGCCTGCAGCGTGCTGTAGGAAGTGAATCCTTGCCTCTTGATTTCGTTGTGCGGCCACGCCAATCCGCGGATCGGATCGCGGATCACGTCGTATTCGAACACTTCCGAAAAACTCAGCTTGTCGTGCAGCAGCGGCCCGCCGAACGCAATTCGCGGAGTCGCCCTCGCGATGCCCACCACGTGATCGTTTTTCCCGCGCACGCTCACATTGAAATCCCGCACGTTAAACTTCCAGCTTTCCGGCGGCGGCACCGTTTCCACCACCGTCAGCCCGCCGGAGAATCCTCCGTTTTCCGCGCTATAAGGCGTCTTCACCACTTGCACCGACTGCACCGCATCGAGCGGAACCGGAATCGAAAAGGATCCCGTCACCGGGTCCGTCATTTTCGAATCATTTACTTGCAGCATGGACTGCTCTTCGCTGGATCCGCGGAAATTCAGTTTCCCCTCCCGCGTGCGGATCACTCCAGGCGTGAGCGGCAGTGCTTCCTTAAAATTTTCTTCGGCCAGGGGCAAACCGGAGAGCTGCTTTTCGCTGAGCTTTGGAGTGCTGGAAGCGGCAGTCGAGAGGACGTCGGCCCGTTCCTGCACTTCCACTTTCTGCGTCAGCGCCACCAACTTTACCGAGATATTTTGGACAATAGGTGTCCCGTATTGCACATGTAGCGCCACCGTATACGGCTCGAATCCTTCTCCCTGCAGCCGGAGAGTGTACTCGCCGTCCGGCACTTCGCTGAATTCGTAGTTCCCTTCCGCGTCCGTGATCGCCGAAAACGAAGATTGCCCTTCGGTGACCGGCTTCAATTCCAACTGCAGACCTTCGGGCGTCGAGCCTTCTTGCGCTGCGTTGGCCAGCGTTACGGTACCTTTAATTGTCGCGTGTTTTTTCGGTGCGTCTTGCGCTGTGGCCATTGCCGCACACAAAACCATTGCCGCCAGAAATGAAAACAATCTGCGGATGCTCGTTGAAAGAAACCTTCCGCGGCATTCGAGAAGCATATTCTCTTCCGCTTCTCGCGTTTGGATGCGAACAGCGGCCCCGCGGTAACAATGCATTCTTGATTCCATTCAAAAACATTTTTGGCTGATCTTTGTTGGGGAAGGCCCTGCCAACTTCTAGGACATACATGGACTTGGCGGCGCTCCAGAAATACCGCCCGAGAAGCCTGCCGTTCTCCCCATGGAAATGACAGATTCTTGACAGCAACGTCGAAAACCTGTCGCGCGCGGGACGACACAGGGGATCGGTTATATCGTACGCGGATGCGTACCAGTACTCTCTAAGTAATTGCCATTACATGGTATGCGGAATCTCATCGCGCCATCAGCTGCCGCGCACGGACGCTGCTTTCATTTGGAAGTACATATGCACTACGTACACCGAGGAGAGTCCATGTCCACTTCGTCGCAACAACCCGTTCACACTTTACCTACGCTGCCGGCGCAGCCCTTTCGTCTGGATGTGCCTCTCCACGATCTTCTGCAGAAACCTCAAGAGTCCCCCTCACCGGCGGGGCCGGAGCACGAGTCCCGAACCTTGCTCCCTCTGCCCTCGCCGGTCTTCCCTCTGCATCCCGAGTTGTTACACGAACTCGACGCCGAGGATATCGCCGCGCACGATACGGTCCTGCAGACCGGCAAGCGCCACTGGCCCGCCTCCAAAGTGTTGAAGACCATGCGGGGCTGGATGACTCCGTATTTCAAGTCGCGGATTTTACCCGGCGAATTTCAGCCCATCATTGCGTATCTCTTCACCGAGTGGAAATGCAATCTCGATTGCCACTACTGCTGGTCGTACGACAATCGCATTAAAGGGATGACCGAAGACACGGCGCGGCGCGCGATTGACTGGCTTGAAACCACGCCGTGCCGCGTGCTCGCGCCGACCGGCGGCGAGCCGCTCCTGCGGCCGGACTTCGTGCATAAAGTGATTTATTACGCGGCGAAAAAAGATTTCTGGGTGTACCTGGCGACGAATGCGCGCCTGCTGCGGCCGGAAGTCACCGACCGTCTCGCCGACGCTGGAATTGCCACGGTGAATTTTGCGGTCGATGCCATCAAGGAGAAGCCTGGGCTTCCAAAAGCGTTCGAGCACGTGAGCAAGAATTTCGATTACCTCGTGCGGCGGCAATACCGGCACGGCTACACGGTTTTCTTCAACACCAACATTTGCCGCACCAATATTGACGATGTGAAAGAGCTCGCGACCATCGCGCATGAAAACGGAATCTCCATCACGTTTCACATCAACGAAGCGCCGATGATGGAGCAGGGCCACTTCAAGCACATGCACGAAAACGACACGTACATCCGGCCCGACGATTTTCCGGTGGTCGATGATCTGCTTGATTGGCTCATCGACAAGCAGCGCCAGGGCTGGAAGATGGTCGATTCAATTCCGAGATTGCAGAACATGAAGGGTTTTATGCGGGGAGTGGGGGAGCACTGGGGATGCCGGGCGGGGCAAAACTGGCTGATCATCCGGACCAACGGAACTCTGGCACCATGCTTTCCGCTGTACAACGCTTCTTACGATTGGGGAACGGTGGGAAATCAGAAGTTCGACGTGAAGCAACTTTCGGAAATGAAGAAGGGCTGCGAGCCGAACTGTTTTTCGACGCTGGGATACAACGTGGCGTACTGCTACAGCGCGGCGCGGGTGATGAAGTGGCTTTGGAAGCAGGCGATGAACGGCTTCCAGGGCGTGACCGGAAGTTTTGAATAATTTGTTCGCGGGGTTTTTGAATATTTTGCTCGCGAAGTTTTAGGTATTTTTTGCGGCCGAGGTTTTGAGTACTTTTTCCGGATGCAGCTGCGCGTTCGCGGCCAGATCCACGGAAGGCGGAGGAAAGCGATGTCAGACCTTGCAGCCATTTCGCTGGCGCCGCAGCGCCCGGTGGAAGTTTCATTTGAAGCGTACAAGCGTTTGCAAGCGGCGATCGCGCGGCACAAGCTTTACCCGCTGACCGTTTTTTATACTTTGTATGCGCTTTTTGTTTTTGCCATCGCCGGCTCGTCAAAGCATCCGTGGATCAGCGTGGCATTTTTCTTCGCGGGCTGCGTGACGTGGACGCTGGTGGAATATCTTTTTCATCGCTACGTTTTGCACGGCAGGTTTCCTCCGGGGAAAGGCCTGATTCGCAAGTTTCTGCACGAGCGGCTCGATCCGCTGCACTGGGATCACCATGCGCGGCCGTTCGACGGAAAGCACATCAGCGGAGCGCTGAAGGATATTTTGCCGCTGTTTTTCGTGGCGGCGCCAGTAAGTTTTCTGTTCCCGGTTTACACGGCGCCGGTGCTGCTCGCGGGAGCCGTGCAGGGCTACGTTGCCGAAGAGTGGCTGCATTATGCGCTGCACTTTTCCATTTCGCGGTTTCCGCTGTTTCGCCGGATGAAAAAATATCATTTGTATCACCACAGCCCGCGCGGAATCGACAAGGGTTACGGAATCACGACACCATTCTGGGACGGAGTTTTCAAGACGCAGTTTCCGGATGCGGTGCGGCGATCTCTGAGCAAGAACTGACATGAGACACGACGGATTTGCGCTGGTCACTGGCGCTTCCCGCGGGCTGGGAATGGCGTTTGCCCGCGAGCTTGCGGAGCGCCATCTCAATCTAGTTCTCGTCGCGCGTTCCGCGGGACCGCTGCAGCTCTTCGCTTCCGAGTTGCGGAGGGCGCACCCGATTTCCGTAATCGCGATCGAAGTCGACCTTTCTTTGCCCGGAGCAAGCGGCGTTCTGGCGGAACAACTGTCGAAGTGCGGCGTTGCGATCGAGCTGCTGGTGAACAACGCAGGGTTTGGTCTTCGCGGAGAATTTCGCGGTCTTTCCCTCGCGCGACAACTCGAAATGCTGCGCCTGAATAATCAAGCGATTGTTGAACTGACTTACAGTTTGTTGCCGGGAATGCTGGAGCGAAAACAAAAAGGCATCATCAACGTTTCTTCCACGGCAGGCTTCCAGCCGATTCCGTTTGCCAGCTTGTACTCCGCAACCAAGGCGTTCGTGACGACGTTTTCCTTGGCGCTCGAACAAGAACTGCGAGGGGCCGGGGTCACCGTCGTTACGGTTTGCCCTGGAAGACTTTGCAAGAGCCAGCTCAGTGAACCGGCGCAGCGAGTCCGCGGAAAATGGGCGGGCGTGGTGCAGACGCCGGAGGAGGTGGTGAGCGAGGCGCTGCGCGCGCTCTCGAACGGCGGCGGGCTGACGGTCCCTGGCGCGCTGAATAAATTCAGCGTATTCGCGCAGCGATTGATTCCGAGAAAAATTGTGCCGCGGCTGGTCGCCAAGATGTCCAAAGCGTGAGCCGCCGAGAATTGCGCGAGCCTTCTGGAGCAGCGTTCTAAAATTTTCTCCTCACGATTTTATCCCGACGTCGGCCTGCTGCATCCAACGAGGGCGACAACTCGGAGGAGACTGCGATGAATTTTCGCAAACCGCCAGCACGCGCACGCCTTGCGGCTGCAGCGGCTATTTTTACATTGCTGTTTTTTGGGAGCGCGCAACACGCTTTGGGCCACGATCACGCGATGCCAGCGGGTTCAAGCGGACATGAAAGCATGGACATGTCGATGGGCGATCAAACGCCAATGGACGCCACACAACAGAGCAAGCTGCTGGCGGACAAGAGAGAAAGCGAATTCAATCACCACTTGGCAGGGTTCTTTGTGATCCTCGCCGGCCTTTTCGTTCTTGCCGACGGAACGCTTCCGCAACGATGGTCGTTTCTTCGTTTTGCGTGGCCCACTTGTTTTTTGCTTTCCGGAATATTTCTGCTGGTTTTCAGCGACACGGAACTTTGGCCATTTGGGCCGCAGAGTTGGTGGTACGGACTGACGCACAATGCGGAAGATTTGCAGCACAAAACTTTCGCCGTGATTCTGCTGGCGCTCGGCGTTCTGGAATTTCAACGAGCGCGGGGCGTTTTGAAAGCGGCGTGGTCGGGATGGCTTTTCCCGCTGCTGGCGTGTTGCGGTTCGGTGATGCTGCTGTTTCACGAGCACCACACGGGGATGCATGGTCCAGATCATATGACCAAGATGGCCACCATCAAAGCCGAGCATTTTCATTTCGCGGCGGCGGGATTTGGGATTGGGATTTTCAAAGGGCTGTCCGAGTTGCCGACACGGTGGCAAGTGATTTTCGGGAAGCTGTGGTCCGTGTTGATGGTTGTGCTCGGGGTTTTGTTGCTGCTTTACCACGAATAAGGATAGGAGAATCATCCTTGACGATGATTCTAGTTAACCATAACTGACCCCCTCCCCCTGTTTTTCACAAGTGTTGCATCTAAAGGGGTTTAAGTTGTTTAGAAGCAACACTTGCGGAAGTGTTGCTTCTAAAGGAGTTGCGGACGATTTTATCGGACGTTAGCCTCGGCCACCGGAAAAACGGGCGGGGCAAGCCCCGTCCACACACAGAAAAATCTACCGGCGCAGCCCCGACTGGGTCGGGGCTGGCGTGCTTTCCGACTAGATCGGGATCGTCGAGCGCCACTAAGAGAGAGTCAAGAGGATGCGGTCGCATCCTTAGTATTGACCATGGTCGGACCATGATCCCACTATTTGGCCGGGGCCGATTGACTGGGGATTCCCCTACACACCCGTTGGCACGGAAAGAGTGCGCAAGGCTATGAAAATAAGAGACTTGACTGCGTCCCGTCGTAAAAAAGAGTGCGTAAGTTATTGATTTTACAGGGCGTGAATCAGGAAGCACCGTTTTAGAGGTCAGTTCGGCCGCAAACTATTGATTGTAAGACACATATTCAAGTCCCAAGTGTGCGGGCACTCAAAAGAGTGCGCAAGCGATTGAAAAGAAAGTGGTTGAATTGCTTGGAGCGCGGGAACTAGTTTATTTTCTTGATTTGATGGTTGAGGCAGACGGAAATGACTGACAACATTACCTGTTAAAGACTATACCACAGACTGAGCTGGAAGTAAAGGGAAATTTGTAGGATTGACGCGCAGCGGATGCAAACGAGGGCCTGACGTTGTATCGATAGGCGGCGCGTCCAAAAGCCCGGCCAAGATTGCAGCGCACCGTAAATTAATGAACGAACCGTGGGATGACCTTGTGTTCCGCGAAATGAAACGTTGGATCAATACCCCGTATAGCCCTTGGCCCTGCCTCAGCGCGGCCCAGATGACGCAGCGAAGTAAGAAGGCCATGCACGTACGTTGGCACGTCCAGCGCGGGGGGTCCGTAGCGAATCCTGCCCGCTGTGCGATCCCTGACCTTGACGCCTTTGCGCTCACGGAAAGAACTCACTGAACATGAAGTCCCTACGCTTCTTAAAGGATTGGATGTCTTCTGAATTTAGGTCATACCATTCGCCCTGTTTCTTCTTCGCTCGGAAGCGATTTTCCCAATACTTCTCCAAGATGTAAGGACAATCCGTCCTTATTTCGTGCTTTGGCACAAGGTCTTCTGGGAGAAGAAGGCTTATGCCCGCGCCACGTTTGTCCGAGTTGTTCGCTTTACCAATCTTGTACAGCCGCAGTGAAGGTGAGTATTTCAAGTAAACGAACCCGGCCCTCACAGGCTTTCGCTGGTGATTTGTAACCTGCCTCGGCTTCGATGCTTCGTGTTCAAGCCGCGCCTCACACAATTTGGCCACCGCTGTATTTTCGGTTTTGCGGCTGAACTCTAATAGTGCCGCCGCAGTCTGTGGCATCCCGCCATACCGTTTCTTGACAGTCTGCCAGACAGGAAAACCCGTTTCTACTTTTGCCTGTATATTGATTTCGTCACGCACGGGGAAGTATCCCAACTTAGCTATGAATCCCGCGAGGTATTGCAGAATGTCCTCATTGGGAATCTTTTGCGTCATCGCATTGGGATCGTATCCGGCCTCCCGCACGGCATCTGTCCATCTAGCCCAATATCTGCCCTTCCAAGCAGACGGTTTGATGCGCGTGGCCGCCAGAAAAGTCCGCTCGCCGGGTATTTCGCCCGCATTTCCGGCTACGAACTTGCGTATCTCCGCGAGGATTTCTTCTCTATCGATTGCCATTGTGAATCGGATTCTATCACGAGCAGATGGCGGTCGAATCCCTCCCCGCCCTTTTCGTGCCCGACAGGCTGGAGTAACTTCGCAGACAACTTATACGCCAAGCTGGTATCTGCGAGTGAGAAATTTCCGGCATTATGGCCAGTGAGGGTAATTCAATTACCAAAGATGCTGCGCGTCTTGAAAGCTTTCTGGCTGCTCTCGAAACCTGCGAGGGAGCGACAATCTGGCAAGACCATCCAGCCTACGTATACCGGGGCGCACCGATAAGGCTTGAGCCTTGCATGTACGACGCATCTCTTTTTCAGGAGGCCCTAGATTCGGGCAAAGCTGAAAAACGAGTGTTGATTGTTAACGACCGACTTGTTCAACACAGAATCGTAATCGTTGCGCTCAAAAAGGCCCACTGACGTGGTCTGAAACCCCGAAGATAGCCACTGGAGGAAACATGGCTGAGTTTCACATCGGCGATATCGTCGAAGAAATAGCAACAAAGCGCCGTGGCAAACTTGATGAAGCCCCGCAGATACCTACGGATGTCCGCCGTTGGCGCGTGCTGTATTCAGATAACGCGCAACCGATACTGAAATACTTTCTCAGTGAAACGGAGCTTATTCTGATCTCGTGCCCGCACAGCGAAGCCAAGGACCCCGGACTTGTGCCCGAGCGCGGAATCATGGGGTAGAATCCGCCGCAATGTCCACATGGATTGCACTCCTTCCTCTCATTGGCGTAGTGGTCGGCGCGCTGGTTGGCGCAGTTATGCAGTACTGGCTCTCTAGGTCCGTCGAATCCAGAAAGCAGTTACAGCTACTCCAATCGCAATGCTATGTGGACTATTTGAAGGCCGTGACGAAATCGGCGCACGCGCAAACAGAGAATGCCGTCCGGTTAGCGAATGCCGAAGTTGCTGACGCCAAAGCCCGCATCGCAGTCTATGGCACGCCAGAAGTAGTCGCCGCGCTCGCCAGATTTGAAGAGACAGAGGCCGTGCTTGATAACCCTAGTGCGAACGCCGCATTCGTTTCATTGGTTGGCGCAATGCGGCTCACCAAGGCGAAGGCTGAGGATTTGAAGCTTCTCCTCTTTCGCAAGTGAAACTGAACACACCTGTACGCCGGGCCAGTATCCCGCCCGCCCTACCTTCGGGCATCCTACCCACCTTGGGAGGAATCATGGCACTTTGCAAATGGAATGGCGGGGCTTGTGAAAGAGAAACGAACCACGTTTCGGGGATTTGTGAGATACACAGAAAGATGACTCCAACCGTCGTGGCGTCATTAGCGGCTGGGGTAATCGGTACCGAGCAGTACGTCTTATATGACAACGACGATGTATTTCTCGTTGATGCAGAGGGGCAGAAACACAAAGTTCAAGAATCGCTTGCCAAAAAGGTTCGCACGAGAATCAACGCAGTGGAATCGGTGGGCCATGCCGAAACCCGACGATGAAACAGTGTTGATGATCCTGACGATCCTTGACCTACTAGGTAAGCCGACTCCTAATCCCGAAGCTGTGGTCGCGTCGTACCGTAAGTGGCAGGAAGTGTTGCGCCAGCGGCCTATTAAGTAAATGCTCACCGGCCCTCAAAAGTACGACCTTACGCTCACTCCGACGTCCTACAGTCCGGAGAAGAAATTCTCCGGTTCTTGTACGAAGAAAGTTCCAAAGCTCTATGTCGTGGTTGCGGAGGGACAAATCGTATATGTCGGCGTCACTCGCCAGTCGATGAGTAACCGATTCAGGTACGGATTCAAAGCCGACGGCAGAAATGGCTATCACGGTTACGCTTGGCGGCACAAACACACCAAAGCGAACCTTTATGTCTGGGCGGCAGCCGCCGATCTTTCGCTTTTGGATGTAGAGACAATCGAAGCCGAAGTTGTGTTTTTAATTCGCAAATCAACAGGCGCGTGGCCTGCTTGCCAGACTGAGATTCACTTTCATCAGTCCACAGAAGCCCAGAGGGATGCAGCCGCCGAAGTGCTGAAGGCTATCGCCGTGGCCTAAAAATGCCCAGTAGGGATTATCTGGTGGGGCTGGGGAGGTTCGAACTCCCGACCTAAGGTTTAGGAAACCTTCGCTCTATCCAGCTGAGCTACAGCCCCGGGTCTAAATATTGTACCCAAATCTGTGATCGAGTAACCCGAAAAAAAACCGAGAAACGGGCGGCTAACGATCACCCGATCGTTTGGATTCCGGCAGCCTGGAGACGGCGGTCGCGAGTGACGAGCGGAAGGCCAAGATGGAGGGCCGTTGCGGCGATGATGCGGTCGGGCATGTCGGGAACGACGTCGCGGGGAATGAACCTCAAAGCGCTAGCAACGTTGTAGTCGAGCGGAAAAACTTTGAATGCGGGATTCTCTTGGCCGAGCTCGCGGACAAACCTCTCGAAAGCATCGGCGGCGATGCGCCCGCGTTCCACCAAGTACACCACCTCAACCAGCGAGACAGCGGAAATGTAGGTTGACGCACCGCTGCCCGCTGCGCCATCAATCAGCGAAAAGACCGTCTGTGAGAGATTCTTAGTGTCTAGCAGGTACCAGATGGCCGCATGGGTATCGAGGACAGCAGGCATCAGGAGATGTCTCGTGGGAAGTTACCCCACATCTCGCGGCGGGCTTCGGCGATATCTTCTTCCGTGATGTGGATGTTCAAATCGGCCCACAACCCGCGCAGGCTCTTGAGTGGCTTCTTGGGGCCGTTCTTCTCTTTGAGGAGGTCCACAAAGTCCAAGACCTCCTGCTGCTTGTCGGGAGGCAGGTCGCGGAGTTTTTCGAGGACTTGTTGTTCGATGGTCATGGAAGCCTCTCGACCGATCCGACCTTATTATACGATTATACGCCCGCTGGACAAGATTTCGACCGCCGCCTAGAGAATGCCGCGAAACTCTTTCCTTCACCGCGGACCTGTATCGTAAACCTCGCTCTCGGATCTCAGGAAGTTACCTTATTGCAAAGCCACGGCACCTTGAACCGAAGCGGGCGCTGAACAAGCGTCGAGGTAGGCGTTGGCGGCGAGGATGAGTTCCTTGCCCAGGGTTTCGAATTGTTTTTCGGGGGAGGAGGATTCGAGGATTCTGCGGCTGACGCCGTTCATCATGCCTTGGAGCATGGAAGCGACGAGTTGTGGGTCGGCGGTGAGGGGTTCGCGGGCGGTGGCTAGCATCTGGACAATGGCTTCGTGGAAACGGACGCCCATCTGTTGCGCGATTTTCGCTCCGTCGACGTCGGAGCCGACGGAGTAAAGAGCGACACTGGTCTTGGCGTCGCGCATTTTGGCCTGGAGAAATGCGGTGATGAGGGTGGTGGCCATTTGGCGGAGGGGTTTACCCTGCTGTTGCCGGCAGGCGCGTTCGACAGCTTCGGCGACTTCGGTAAGGTGGCGTTTCAAGGCGGCTTGCAAGAGGGAGCTTTTGTTGGGGAAGTATTGGTACAAGGTGCCGACGGAGACGCCAGCGCGCAGAGCGACCCTGGTAGTGGTGAGCCGCTCTTTTCCGACCCGGAGCAAAACCTGAATCGTGGCCTGGAGAATGGCTTCCACGCTGGCAGCCGAACGGGCTTGTACGGGCGATTTGCGGGGCTCTAAGCGGACTGGGGAACGCTGGGGCAAATGCGAACTCACAATGTGAAGCTTCCTTCATCTAATCACACGTAACGCAATTCCAGCAAGGAATAGACTGATCCGAGGAGAAAAAGAATGACGACGAAACCGATGGAACTTGGCGGGAGTTTTACGCTTCCGGGCACGGCGATGAGAGTGAACCGGATGGGCTATGGGGCGATGCAGCTGGCCGGGCCAGAGGTGTGGGGACCGCCGCGGGATATGAACGGCGCGATTACGGTCCTGCGAGAGGCGGTGGCGGCGGGTGTGAACCACATCGATACGAGCGATTTTTACGGGCCGCATGTGACGAATCAGATTATCAAGAAGGCGCTGCATCCGTATCCGGATGGGCTGACGATCGTGACGAAGGTCGGAGCGCGGCGCGGGGAAGACAAGTCTTGGAATCACGCGCTTTCGCGGCAAGAGCTGATCGACGGCGTGCAGGACAATCTGCGAAATCTGGGACTGGAGCGGCTGGATGTCGTAAATCTGCGGGCTGGCGGAGTGATGGGGCCATCGGAGGGATCGATTGAAGAACCGCTGACGGTGCTGGCGGAGCTTAAGAGGCAGGGGCTGATTGGGCATATCGGGCTGAGCAACGTGAGTCCGAAGCAGCTGGCGGAGGGGCAGAAAATTACGGAGATCGTTTGCGTGCAGAATTTTTATAACGTGGCGCAGCGGAATGATGATGGATTTATCGAGGAGCTGGCGAAGCAGGGCATCGCATATGTGCCGTTCTTCCCGCTGGGGGGATTTACACCGCTGCAGTCGTCGACGCTGGACGCGGTGGCAACGTCGCTGCAGGCTACGCCGATGCAGGTGGCGCTGGCGTGGCTTCTTCATCGGTCGCCGAACGTGCTGTTGATTCCCGGCACATCCTCGGTCGAGCATCTGCGTGAGAATCTGAAAGCGGCAACGCTGCAACTTTCTGCGGAGGTGATCGCCAAACTTGACGCGATTGGCGCAGGTGGTGCGAAGGGATAGTAGCGCGATCGGCCGTTGGCGCTTTCGTTTTCGGACGGAGGGGATGGGAATCGCTAGGCGAAGAGGGGGATTCTGGCCTCGATCAAGGTGCCGGGCTCGCTGCGAGAGACGGTCAGTTCCCCACCGAACTGGCGGACGCGTTCGCGCATACCAACAATGCCGACGCCCATGCTGGAACGAGCCTGACTCGTAACTTCCGCCGGGACACCTTTGCCGAAGTCTCGAACACGGACGACGACCCAATCGCCGTCCTTGAAGATTTCCACTCGCGCAACCTCACTACAGGCATGGCGGAATACGTTGGTCAACGATTCCTGAATGACGCGGAAAATTGTGGTTTCAATGTCGGTGGAAAGACGCGGGAAATTTTGCGGCTGTATGGTCATCGTAATTTCCATATTGCTGCGCTTCGCCAAACCATCAATGAACCAATGCAATGCCGCACGCAGACCAGTTTCATCCAACAATGGAGGATGCAGGAGGTAAGAAAGATTGCGGACATACGTGATCGCCGAATCGACAATCTCACTGGCCTCTTTGTTTCCGATGCGGTCCAGGATCATTTTCAGGCCGCTGAGTTGCTGGCCCAGGTCGTCGTGAAGGTCACGGGCAATCCGGCGACGCTCTTCATCCTGTAAGCGCAAGACCTGCGCGGAAAGGTTCTGAAGTTCGAGAGTTCGCAATTCAATGACTCGCCGCGATTCGTCCAACTGCGATACGCGCTTGCGCAACTCCCGGTTCAAATTCTGGATGCGTTCGGCCGCGTCGCGGCGTTCGGTCATGTCTTGCGTGACTTTGGCGAAGCCGGAAAGCTTACCCGACTGGTCGCGCAATGCAGTGATGATGACCGAGGCCCAAAACGCCGAGCCGTCTTTCTTGACGCGCCAGCCTTCGTCGGAGAAGCGCCCTTCTTTCTCAGCCAAGAGCAGTTCGCGCGCCGGCCAGTTGCTTTGGACGGCTTCGGGCAGATAGAACTTGGAAAAATGTTGTCCGATGATCTCGTCTCGGTCGTAGCCCTTGAGAGCTTGCGCTCCGGCGTTCCAGGTGAGGACGCGGCCGTCGGGACTCAATACAAAGATGGCGTAATCTTTGACAGTATCCACGAGCAGCTTGAACAGTTCATCGTTCCCTCCAGAGCTTTTCTCTGGGGCTTCTCGCAGGGGTGAGGCGGACTGGGACAAGTTGGCACTCCTCAGGAGGGTGAGTTTTGCAAGGATACAATGCCCGTTAGGGCGAACAATACGGTGTTGGCTGTACGGGGAGAGTGGACGGAACGACATTCAGTTGAAGAAATCCGAAGCTGGCGTTTGAGCGGGCGGCGCAGAAGGTATCTGGATCGAGATTTTGGTTTGCGCGGGGCGCTTCGGGCGTTTGTGCGGGAATCGAACCGGGGAGGGCCAGCTTGGTTTATGGCCGACGCGGGCGAATTGGAGAAGCGAGTGGCACCCGGGTCATTGTTTGGGGAGGGAGAGGTAGGTTTGGCCGAGGCCGGTGAGCTGGCCGTCGGCGGCGAGGAGGCTGGAGAAGTGGGGGTCGGGGGAGAGGCGGCCGGTGAACCAGGCGTAGCGGAAGACGTCGGCGCGGGATTCGCAGGTGGCGACCATGTCGGTCATCTGGGCTTGCTGCTGGGCGAGGGTGGTGATTTGGGCGCCGTCATTCTGGCTGTGCCAGTTGGCGAACTCGGTGACCCAAATGAATTTGCCGTATTTGGAGAGGCGGTCGAGTTGGGCGGAGAGGCCGTAGTCGTACCAGTGAAAGGCGAGGTAGTCGATTTGGGGAGCGCGATTGTTGTTGGCGGACTGATAGGCGGCGTAAAAGGCGTCGAGCCAGGCGACGGGGTCCTGATAGTTGGGCATGGTGCCCCAGGTGATGGCGGGGCCGACGATCTTGACCCCGGTTTGGGCGGAGATGCTTTCGTAGGAGGGCCAGATGGCGGCGGCTTGCTGGGGGGTGAGGTTGGCCTGGCTGGTGAGGTTGGGCTCGTTGAGGACGAGGAGGTACTTAATGTTGGGATTGGCTTTGAGATAGGCGACGATCTGGCTGGAGGTGAAGTTGCCGTTCCAGAGCATGGGGTAATAGTCCGTGGTGTATTGGGTGGCGTAGTTGGAAGGGACCGAGGAGTTTGGCTGGGAAGTCCAGTTGTACCACCAGCTTACGCCGGGGGAGAGAGCGGCGAGGTCGGCGGGGGAGGCGAGGTCGTAGGCGACGCCGCGCTTGGCGCTTTTGGTGGCGGCGGGGTTGGGAGAAGGGTTCGGAGTGGGGCCGACCGGGGACATGGTAACGGTGCCGGTGGTGCCGCAGCCGGAGAGGGCGAGGGGTAGGGCAAAGGCTAGAAGATTAAATTGTTTGACCATGGTCCATTTGAAGGAATTGGCGGTCGGAAAGGAGAGAGTGGTCAAGTTCGGGGCCTCCCAGGGCGTTTACATGGCTCGCAAGTGATGGAAATTGGCTGGGCAAGATTGAGGGAGTGTGGGAGGGGCGTCAATCCTGACCGGGGGGACAGTGGGAGGACTGGCTTTGAGGGTTGGGGGGCTGGAAAAAGGAAGGAGTGATTCGGTTGCTGGGGGATTCAGTGTCTTGGCGGAGTGGTTCTGATAGACTGGCGCGCCTTTGGCTGGCAAAGGGAAAAATGAAAAATACGAGAAGAGAGTTTATTGGGCGCGCGGCGGGGACGGTGGTCGCCGTGGCGGGAGACTGGTGGTTACCTCGGGGTGTGGTGGCGGCTGAGCGTGCGGGGCCGCATGTGAAATTCCCTGTTGCGGCGCGAGAGCGGCTGGCGGTGGCTTCGTATCCGTTTCGGAAAGTGATTGCAGGATTTGGGGAGGCGGCGAAAGAGGCGGCGCATCCGCAGATGGAGTTGAAGGATTTTGCGGCGCATGCGATGGAGAAGTTTGGAGTGAATAAGATTGAGCCGTGGAGCTGGCATTTCCGGTCATTGGAGAAAAAGTATTTGGAGGAGTTGCGCGGGGCGGTGGAAAAGGCGGGCGCGGCGATCGTGAACGTTGCGGTGGATGGCGCGCACAGCGTCTATTCCGTGGACGCGACGGAGCGCGACAAGGCGGTGCAACATGCGAAGGAGTGGATCGACGCCGCGGCGATGATCGGGTCGCCGAGCGTGCGGACGCACATTGCGGGCGCGAAAGATTCGCGGCCGAATGTGGAGCGCGCGGCGGAGAGTCTGCGGCGCGTGGCGGAGTACGGGGCGGCGAGAAACGTGGTGGTTCATCTGGAGAATGATGATGCGGTAAGCGAGGATCCGTTTTTTGTGGTGAAGGTGATTGAAAAGGCGGGGACGCCGTGGCTGCGAGCGCTGCCGGACTTTGCGAACACGATTACGACGGGCAAGGGCGAGTACGCGTACGAGGGAATTACGGCGATGTTTGCGCATGCGTACGGGATTTGCCATGTGAAGGAAGTGGAAACGGACGACGCGGGGAAGGAATTTCGCGCGGATTTGCCGAGGACGTTTGGGATATTGAAGGCGAGCGGATACAAAGGGTATTGTTCGATGGAGTGGGATAGTCCGGGGGACCCATATTTGGGGACGATGGGGCTGATTGAAAAAGCGATGAAATACCTATCCTAGAGCGAGAGCGCGAAGCGGTTGCACAGCCCGAACGGGACCAGTTCAAACCAAGAGACGGGGAAAGAATGTGTTGGGTCGCGCACTTGCGGCGGGTGTAACTTTGTGTTTATATCGGCCAACGTTTGGGCGGCACTTGGGAGGGCTACATGCCAGCTGTGGAATTGCGACCGATGTCGCTAGGCGAAGTTCTGGACCGCACGTTTAGTTTGTATAAGCAGAACTTTTGGTTGTTCGCGGGTATTGCGGCGTTTCCGCTGCTGTTTGTGCTGCTGCTGGAGCTTGCCGGGGATGCGTTGCAAGGACCGGCTGTGCCGGTGACGCAGCCGGGGGGCTTCCCCGCGGGGCCGTGGGGTGCGCTTTCGAGCGGCTCTGCGGGAGTGATTGGGGGAATGCTGGCTGGTGGGACGATTGTGGTTATCCTGTATCTTTTTATGACGGGGGCGACGCAAGCGGCGACGATATTTGCGGTGTCGGATCTGTATCTGGGCAACGGAGCGACGGTGAGAGGATCGTTCGCGCAGGTGGGTTCGAAGGTATTGCGGGTAGTGGGCATCTTGCTGATTTTGTTTGTGGCATTCGTCGTGGGGGTTTTTGCGGTGGCGATCGCGATCGGAATTGCGGCGGCGGTGCTTCGAAGCGTGGTGGTGGTTTTCGTGGGGCTGTTCCTGGCAATGGTGCCGGCTGTGTACTTTTTTTGCCGGACGGCGATAGCAGTGCCGGCGGCGATGCTGGAGGATTCGGGGGCTGGGAGAGCGCTGGGAAGAAGCATGGAGTTGACGAAGGGTTACGTGGGGCAGGTCTTCCTGATCTTCCTGCTGGTGATCATAATATCGATCATCGCTACGGGAATATTGCAGGTGCTTTTTCTTGGGAACACATTTAACGCGATCAAGGAACATCAACAGGTGCGAACGGGCACTATGGTTTTGTTTCAACTGTTTAACTTCATCGTGCGCGTGTTGATCGCGCCGATCGGGACGATCGCTTGCTCACTGATGTATTACAATTTGCGAGTGCGCAAAGAGGCGTTTGACGTGCAACACTTGATGGCCTCGTTAGGGACGCAGCCTGCGCCGGGCACGACACCGGCGATCTAAGCGGAAATGAATAAATCGGGGATGGAGTTCATGCGGCGAAGGATGCTTGTGTCGCTGGCTTGCTGCGCCGGAGTCTTTCTCGGGGCTTCCCCCTTCCTGCGCGCGCAACAGCCGGAAAGTCCTGCGGCGATTCATGAATTAGATTTGAAAGCGTACGAAGCGGAGCTGGACCGGTGCTCGGCGGCGCTGAAACAGTCCGGCGAGCAGGGACCGCTGCGGAGTTCCCTGCCCGCTTCCTGGCGGGTGCGCACGGGAGAGACAGTTACCGAGGTTTCGACGGAGCCCATCAGCGACAAACTTCGGGAGATGCAAGTTCATCCGGACAGGTCCGAGAAAATCACGCGGGAGCTGAGCCAGCGGCTGGCGGCGATGCGACGGGCGGCGGCGGAGACGGAGGCGGGGAGCTTCACCGATAGCGACAGAGCAAAAGGAGAGCGGGCGCGGCTGGAGAAAATTTTATCGGGGAGAGAATTTCATAGCGCGAAGGGGCCGAGCGCGTTGGAATTGTGGCAGGCAAGAATCAGCCGATGGTTGTTTGAACACTTGCTGAGGCTTTTCAGGGCAATGAACATCGACGCGAAAACGGGAAATGCGCTGGCGTGGGGTGTGATGGGGCTGGCGGTGTTGGCGCTGGTTTACATGGTCTGGAATTGGCTATCCGGAAAGTCGCAGCCAGTTGAGGATGAACCGGAAAAGCCGAAGGTGGCGAGCGATGCGCGGCAGTGGGTGCAGGAAGCGCTGGCAGCGGCGGAACGGGGAGATTATCGCGAGGCGGTGCACTGCGCGTATTGGGCGGCGGTGGCGAAGCTGGAAGATCTGAATGTGCTGGCGCGGGACAGGACGCGGACGCCGCGGGAATCGCTGCGCTTGCTGGAAGTGCACCCTAAAGAGCAGGCGTTGCTGCGCGACATGACGGGACATTTCGAATTGATCTGGTACGGATACCGGCCAGCGTCGGCGAACGATTGGTCTGGCGCGAGAGAGCAGTTGGAGAAGATGGGATGCCTAAAGGCCTCGACAGCGCCGACCGCAAACTCCTGATCGGCGCGGGAGTGGTGCTGGTGGCGGCGGTGATCGCTTCCACTGTTCTGTCTCCACCCAAGGAAGGCGGGAGCAGCGGAGGATTTCCTTCCAGCTATTCCTCGGCGTGGGACGGGAGCAAAGCGGCGTACGTACTGCTGCAGGAATCGGGATACAAAGTGGAGAGGTGGGAATACCAGCCGTCGGAAATTTCTGGAGACGCGGAGCATGAAGTCTTGATCCTGGCTGATCCCGCGCTGGGAGCGGCACGGGAAGATGTGGGGGCATTGCGCGAATTCGTACGGCACGGCGGGCGAATTCTGGCGACGGGGCCGAGTGCGTGGCGGTTACTGCCGGAGGGAGCGAGCTTCGAGGCAGGCGACGAGTTGGACGAGAAAACGAAGTTCAAGGCGCAACTGCCATCACCATTGGCGGCGGGAGCTCCGGAAATCAGCATGATCGCGCCGAAGAGCTGGAAACCACAAAAGCCGGGACAGTTGGTGATCTATGGCGATGAAGAGACGGCGGCGGTGGTGAATTATCACGAGGGGAGCGGGCAAATTATCTGGTGGGGATCGTCTTCGCCGCTGACGAATGGGAGCATTGCGGACTCGGGAAATCTAGCGCTGCTATTGAATTCGGTTGGACCGCGGAAGGGGACGCGGGTTTTGTGGGATGAATACTTTCACGGAGCGCGTCGATCGATTTGGGAGTATTTCGAGAGAACGCCGGTGCTGTGGGGAATGGCGCAAGTGGCGCTGGTGTTTGCAACGATCGTGCTGACGTATTCGCGGAGAAACGGGCCGATTCGAATGCCGGCGAAAAAATCGCGGCTCTCGCCGCTGGAATTCGTGGAGACACTGGGGGATTTGTACGCGGCGGGGCATGCCGGAACGGCGGCGGTGCGCGTGGCTTATCAGCGATTGCGATTTTTGCTGACGCGGCAGCTGGGACTGGTGACCGACGTTCCTGCGGCCGCGATGGCACGGAGCGCGAGCGAGGCACTGGGTTGGAAGCTGGCGCCGATTTCCGATACGCTGAGCCGCGCCGATCGCGCGACGAGGGAAGCGAAATTGAGCGATGAAGACTCGCTGAAACTGGTGCAGGAACTATTTGACTACACGGCGCGGCTCGAAATGAGGGGACCGCGGGCGGAGGAAAGGCAAAGGGGATGAACAAGGCCAACGAGTTGGCGGCGCACGTTCGAGGGCAATTGGCGAAAGTGGTGGTGGGACAGAGAGAGGCGCTCGACCAATTGTTCCTAGTGTTGCTGGTGGGGGGACATGCGCTGGTGGAAGGAGTGCCGGGTCTGGCGAAGACGCTGGCGGTGAAAGCGCTGGCGAATATATTTCAGCTTAAATTCCAACGCGTGCAGTGCACGCCGGATCTGATGCCCGCGGATATTCTTGGCGCGAACGTTTTCAGTTTGGCGACGAGTTCCTTCACGCTGCACCGCGGGCCGATCTTTACGGACTTGCTGCTGGTGGACGAAATCAACCGCACGCCGCCGCGGACGCAATCGGCATTGCTGGAAGCGATGGAAGAGCGGCAAGTGACGATCGACGTGGCGAGTTACGAGCTTTCGAAGTTTTTCGCGGTGTTCTCGACGCAGAACCCGGTGGAATTCGAAGGCACGTATCCGCTGCCGGAAGCGCAACTGGACCGATTTCTGGCGAAGATTCGAATGGCGTATCCGGACGCGGAGCAGGAAGCCCAGGTGCTGCAAAACGTGCAGAACGGATTCGATCCGCGGGAACTGCAGAGAGTGGGATTCGAAACGGTGCGAGTGGAAGCGTTAATGGCGGCGCGGGAAGAGACGGCGGCGGTGCGCGTGGAGCCGGCACTGTTCCGCTACATCGTTTCGCTGGTTACGCGGACAAGAAACTGGCCGGCGGTGAGTCTAGGGGCGAGTCCGCGCGCGGCGATCAGCTTGATGCTGTTTGCGAAAGGGATTGCGGCGACTGAAGGGCGGGACTATTTGATCCCGGACGACATCAAGGCTGGAGCGCTGCCGATTTTGCGGCACCGGCTGGTGTTGAAGCCGGAGGCGGATTTGGAAGGGATGACGGCGGACCAAGTGGTACGCGAAGTCATCAAGGCCGTGGAAGTGCCGAAATAGTGCCGACGACTTCACAACTTGTTCCGCAAACGACCGGAGCCCGCGGGAGAGCGCAGGGGCGGGCGCCGTTCGCGTTCGGCAGAAGATTTTTTCTGTTTCTGCTGATGGGTGTGGTCTGGCTGGGGCCAGCGTGGGCGGACCGACGATATCTGTTTGCAATGCTCTTGTGGGATGTAGCGGTAGTGTGCGCGTGGGTGTGGGATTTCTCGCGGCTCCCCAAGCCGGAAGAGATAGAAGTGCGAAGGATTTGGTCGACGACGCTGCAACTGAGCGGAGAAACGCGAGTCACGCTGGAGCTTCTGAATCGAGGAACGTGCGGCATCACCGCCGAAGTGCAGGATGACGTTCCGGTTTCGATGCGAGGGGAAATTCCTATTTTAGAAATCGAAGTGCCCAGGGGGGGAATGGGGAGAGCGGAGTATACCGTTCGCCCCGGGGAGCGTGGCGACGTAAGTTTCGGAGCGGTTTCGTTTCGCTACCAGAGCGCGGCGCGCATTGCGGAGCGGTGGGCTTCAGCGGCGACGAAGCAGACGATTCGAATCTATCCGAACCTGGAAGAATCGAAGCGCGACACGATTTACCTGATTCGCAGCCGGCAGATTGCGCAGGAGAAGCGGCACAAGCATTTGCCGGGACAGGGGCGCGAGTTTGAGAGTTTGCGCGACTACCGCGAAACGGATGAGCAGCGCGACGTCTGCTGGAGCGCGACAGCGCGGCGGGGAAAACTGATCAGCAAGTCGTATCAAATCGAGCGCAGCCAGACGGTGTGGCTGGTGCTGGACGCGGGGCGGCTGCTGCGAACGCGGGTGATGGGATTGAGCAAGCTGGACTACGCGGTGGGCGCGGCGCTTTCGCTCGCGCAGGTGGCGCTTTATTCCGGAGACAAGGTGGCGATGCTGGCTTACGGGCGGCGCGTGCAGCAGCGATTGCCGGCGGGGCGCGGCGCGGGACAGGTGCGGGCGCTCCTGGAGGGACTCGCGCAGGTGAAGGGGGAAGAGTTGGAAGCGGATCACCGGCGAGCGGTGGAATCGCTGGCGATACTGCAAAAGCGGCGGAGCCTGGTGGTGTGGCTGACGGATCTTTCGGAGACGGCTACGACGCCGGAAGTGGTGGAGAGCGCGATGCACCTGGCGAAACGGCATCTGGTGCTTTTTACAGTGATCGGGCAGCCGGAGTTGCGCGGAATGTTGAAGCACCGGCCGGCGGATTCGAAAGAGATGTTTCGATATGTTGCGGCGCAAGAGATCGTGCAACGGCGGGATGTTTTGTTGCGCAGACTGCGACAGCAAGGGGCGCTGACGCTGGAGGTCGAGCCGACCAAGCTCTCTTCGGCGGTGGTGAATCAATATCTACTGGCGAAAGAGCGGAGCCTCATTTGATAGGCGTCGCGGGCGTGGGAGCGAGTGCGCGGGCGGGTGGGGGAGCGGTTTTGTGGCGGGCTTGCTCATCAAATAGAGGACGAGCAATGTGAAGAGTCCGGCCGCCAACATGAACTTGATGCTGTAATGCAATTCGGACGGCGAAATAAATCCTTCGACGAAGCCGGCGATCAGCAGCATGGGAATCGTTCCGAGGACGAGGCGGACGCTACGGCTTCCGGCGCGAACTAGGGATTCGCGGCGCGGCAGGGCGCTCGGAAATAAAAGGCCTCGAGCGATGCCAAATCCCGCGCCGCCAGCGATGAAAATGGCGGGAAGTTCCAAGACGCCGTGGGCGGCGACAAAACTCCAAAGCGGCAGGCTCATTCCTTCGCGCCAGCACGCGACACCTACAACGCCAATGAGCAAGCCATTGAGAAGCATCATCCATACCGTGCCGATGCCCGCGGTGATACCGAGGGCAAAAGTGGCGAAGGAGACGCTCAAATTGTTGGTCAAGATTTGGCTGGAAGCCGCGGCCTTGACGGTCACAATGGAGTCGGTCCACATTTTGTGTTTTTCAATGGACTCGACCATGCCAGGACCGAGGAAATGCAGGATGAAGGCGGGATCGGCGATGCCCATCATCGCGCCGACAAAGGCGGCGGCCAGGAAGAGGATGAACGCGGCCAGGGTGTCCGGAAAGGTTTCGCGGAAGATGGCGGGATATTCGTTGCGGTAAAAATCCCAAATGCCGCGGCGGGAAGCCTTGCGGCCCATGTAGATCAGATTGTGAGCGCGGCCGAGCAGTTGGTTCAGATAGAGTGCCAGATGGCTGCTGGTGGGATCCTCGCGAACGGTGGCAAGGTCGGAAGCTATCTGCCTATATAATAAAGCGAGTTCCTGAAGTTCCTGTGGCGAGAGCGAGGACACGCCGGAGCGTCCGCTCGCTTCTACGAGGCGTTCGAGCCGGGTCCAGTGGACGCGGCGCTTTTCAATCCAGCTGGTGGAGATCATGAATGGGTTCTCCCGATAAGCTTACCATTGATACACCAGAGCAAACCGCGCTGGAGTTTCCACTGGCGGGAATCGGAAGCCGGTTCCTGGGAATGGCCGCGGACACGGCGATTCAAATCGTGCTGGGACTTGTGCTGTTCATCGGCGCCGGACTTCTTCTCCCTTCTTTCAGTTTCATAAGTAAGGCGACCCCGCAGTGGATCATTGCAGGCATGATCTTTGCCATTTTTCTGCTGAACTCCGCTTACTATGCATTTTTCGAGTCTATCTGGAACGGGCAGACGCCGGGAAAGCGGTACGCGCAATTGCGGGTGATGAAGGACGACGGGCGGCCGATCAGCGCGTACGACGCCATCGTTCGAAACTTGATGCGCATTGTGGACCAACTGCCGGCGCTGTACGGTGTGGGCGTCATCTGCGTGCTGTTCAGCAAAGAGAGCAAAAGGCTTGGGGATTACGTCGCGGGGACCGTGGTGGTTCACGAAAAAACGCTGGAGGGAGTGCGGCCGATTGGGGAAGCGCATGCTGATGCGACGCTTCCGACGTTTGACGCGTCCAGCATCACGCTGGATGAATTGCGTCTGATCGAAACGTTTATTCACCGGCGGGACAGCTGGGAGCCGGGAGTGCGCACAACGATGGCCACGCAAATTGCCACGCGCATCGGGGACAAGCTAGGAGTGAAAGTTTACGGGTGGCCGCGGACCGAGAATTTTCTGGAGGCGGTGTTGCAGCAGTGCCGGAACGCGGGGCGCTATCGCAGCTCGTGAAGGGGCTGGGCGAAAAAAAAGAGGCGGCTGCCTGAGAATGAGAATCCAAGGCGGCCTAGTCGACTGGTTTGACGGATTCCATGAGAGCGAAGAAACCCTCGGCAAGCGTGGGATGAATGTAGACCGCGCCCTTCAGGAGGGTGTAGGGCTGTTTAGCAAGCATCAATGTTCCCAGAATCTGCACCAGTTCGCCACCCTCCGAACTCAGAATGGAAGCTCCGAGAATTTGGTCGTTGGAGGCGTCGACAACGATTTTCATCATTCCCGCGGTTTCGCCGCGCTCGATGGCGCGCGCTACGTAGGTCATCGGTATTTTTCCAATTTTGAGCTTGTAGCCTTTTGCGCGAGCCACATTTTCGGTGAAGCCGATGCCGCCCAACTGCGGATCGGTAAAGACGCAGTAAGGGACGAGGCGATTTTCGATGGAGAGATTGTTGCCTTCGATGAGATTGCCGTAGACGACTTGAAAATCGTTGTAGGAAATGTGGGTGAAGGCGGGGCCGCCTTTGCAATCTCCGAGAGCCCACACACCGGGAACGTTAGTCTCTAGACGACTGTTGACCATGATATTTCCGGACGGGTCCGTCTCGATGTTCGCCTTATCGAGGCCCAGATCATCTGTATTTGGTTTGCGGCCCGTGGCGATGAGCAGATGCGAGCCTGCGACGCGGGACGGTCCCGCGGCTCGGTCAAAAAAGAGCGTCACCTGCGCGTCCGTGCTTTCGACGCGCGTCGTGTCCGCCCTGAGGAAAAACTCGATGCCTTCCGCTTCGAGCGCTTTTTGTAGCTCGGCGGAAATTTCCGGGTCTTCGCGAGGAATGATTTGGGGGCCGTTGTGAAGAATGGTTACGCGGCTCCCGAAGCGGCGGAACATTTGGCCAAATTCGAGGCCGATGTAACCTGCGCCAAGGATCATGAGATGTTCGGGAACGGCGGTCAATTCCATGATCGATTCGTTGGTCAGATAGGGAATCGTTTCCAGTCCGGGGATGGAAGGAATGGCCGGCCGGCCTCCCGTATCGATGAAGATTTTTTCGCTTTCGATGAAATCTTCGTCCACTTTTAATTCGTGTGGGCCGACGAATCGCGCATGCCCGCGATAGAGGCGCAGGTTGGGGCGCTTGTCGACGGCCTTCTGTTGATTGCCACGGAAGCTGAGGACCACTTCCTCTTTCTGCGAAATAATCTTGGGCAGATTGACGCTTACGTTTTCTGCGCGAACACCCCAACGGTCTGCGTTGCGAGCGTAGTGCGCGAGCTGAGCACGAGCGACCATGGTTTTTGTCGGCGTGCAACCGACATTGATGCAAGTGCCACCGAGGTCGCCCTGCTCGATCATGGCCACCTTCCAGCCAAGATCGGCAAGGCGATAGATGAGCGGATTGCCCGCTTGGCCGGAGCCAATCACGATGCCGTCGTATTTCATGAGAACGATTCCTTCCGGGGCGATT
>Ga0210407_10000435_pt1 | contig 47533 bp, 38 predicted proteins | sample IncBWC27MmetaG_FD_150860 | JGI IMG/M metagenome (GOLD analysis project Ga0210407, IMG submission 150860) | Forest soil microbial communities from Barre Woods Harvard Forest LTER site, Petersham, Massachusetts, United States - Inc-BW-C-27-M | ecosystem: Environmental > Terrestrial > Soil >...
TCCGCGCATCGCAGCAGCCCTCCTCGCGCCAAACCAGTAAGGCTTCTATATTTCTCAAATTTCCAACCCGTCTAGCGGTAGGCTTCATTTTTCTTGTAGGGGCGCAACATGTCGCGCCCCAATTCATCGGCCAACTAACCGCAAACGCTCAGTCCTCTTCCAAGCCCGCCCCGCAACCTAAAACCCAAAAACTAGCCAACCCGCTCAACGACTACCTCGACGAAGCCAAACAGGCCATCGACACCAACAACTTCGAAGCCGCCATCGCGCCGCTACAAAAATTCCTGGCCGAAAAACCCGACGTGGCCTACGCCCATTTCCAGCTCGCCTACGCGTACACCGCCCTAAAACGCATTGATGAGGCGCGCACCGAATACCAGCAAGCCATCGTGCTTGACCCGAAGATGGCCGAAGCTTATTTGAATCTCGGAATTCTGCTCCTGGCGAACGATCCTCCCTCATCCCTCGCCCCTCTTCGCAAAGCAGTTGAGCTGCTCCCTTCGCAGAGCCGCCCTCGTTTTCTTCTCGGCATCGCGTTGGAACGCGACGGCGATCTCCCCGCCGCAGCGGAATCAATGGAAGGCGCGGCCCACCTTGATCCTCACGATCTCGATACGCTTACGCATCTTGCGGACATCTATTTGCAATTGAAGCGTCCAGCGGATGCCACGGCGAAATTTCGCGAAGTCCTGGCGCTGCAAAAAGACAATGCGCCCGCGCTACTCGGCCTGGCGAAATGTCTCGACGACGAAAGGAGTCCCGAGACCGCCGATGCCTATCGCAGCTATCTCGCAGCCCACCCCGAGGATTCCGTTGCGCGCGCGCGTCTCGTGCGGCTCTTGCTCGACCACCAGCAATACGATGTGGCCATCGCCGAACTCGATCGCGCTGATCCCGGCGGCGCGCCTTCGCTCGATTCGCTCCGCATGCGCGCCGATATTCAGATCGGCCAGAAGAAATGGGATGACGCCATCGCGACACTTCAGCGCGCCATTGCGCTCGCGCCGAGCGATGCGCAACTCCACGGTGGCCTGGGCCGGGTCTATTTGCAGAAGCGCGATTTTCCTTCGGCCGAAAAAGAACTAAAAGCCGCGCTGCAGATCGATGGCAACAACATCGTCTATTGGAAAGATCTCAGTTCCACCTACTATCTCGGGGGAAATTGTCCCGCCGCGCTGAATGCACTCGACGTCGTCGCCAAAGCTGAAACGCCTAGCGCTGGTACCTGGTTTATTCGCGCCCTGTGCCTTGATAAACTGAATCAGTACCAGCCGGCGCTCGAGGCCTATCAAAAATTTCTGGATTTGGACAAAGACAAAAATCCCAACCAGGTTTGGCAGGCCCAGCAGCGCAGCAAAGTCTTACGGCGAAAGCTGGAAGAGAAAAGGTAACCGCATGGGGGCGCGTAGGGCGTGGCTGGCGATTTTGCTCGGCGTCGCGGCAATTGCGTTCGTCTCGTTGCCTGCGACGGACAAACTCGCTGATCTGCAGGCGGAGTTCGACCGGGAATCCAGCGGCGTGCGCAAAGCTAAATTAATGGAAAGACTCGGTGAGGCGCAGTTTCTTTTTACGCGTGAGGCCGGAAAGTCCAACGATTACACGTCCGTGGATGTCGCCATGGAAAAATACCGGGATAATGTCCGCGCGGCGTTCGAAGCCTTGAAAAAGCAACATCCCGACGGCGAGCGCCATCCTAACGGGTACAAACAGCTGGAAGCGTGTGTGCGGAAGGGAATTCGTGAAGTCGATGAGACGCTGGTGGTTGCGCCCCCGGAGTTTAGGCCGCCCCTACAGTTGGTGCGTCAGGATCTTATTGCCTTCGACGACGAATTGCTCCGTTTGCTCTTTCCGCGGCGGCCGGGAGAACGGCCTTTGTCATCGCCTCCAGCGGAGAAAAAACCATGAGGCTTGATCGTCGGCTATTTTCGCTATTGCTTTTGCTGTACGCCGCCGTCTGCATTCCGGCGGCCCGCGCGGGTTTTCCGCAGCAGAAGGACTATCTCTCCGCACTGGAAGCAGACAAAATTCGTGACGCCGACACCTCCAACGACCGCATCAAGCTTTTCCTGACCTTCGCGGACGATCGCTTGAAAAAATTTCAGTACGAGCTCGAACATCCTTCGCCGAGCAAACACGAGCAATTGCTCAATGCATTGATGAACGCTTACGCCGGCTGTGTCGATGATGCCGCGGACCTCATCCAGCTTGGCATTCAGAAACAGGAAAATATCCGACAGGGCATCGACCTGATGGCCACGAAATCGAAGGAGTTTCTCGCGATTTTGCAAAAGCTCTCCACCGATGGTCGCGAGCTGGAGATTTACAAAGACAACCTGGACGACGCCATCGAAGGCACTCGCGACGCCATGAACGAAGCCGTGGAAGCCAAACGCAAAGTCGCGCCGCCTCCCGTCCGCCGCAAGAACTGACTTGTAGTGGCGGACCTTTAGGTCCGCGAAGTTGAAGTTTTCAGCCCGCGCGCGAGCCCCTGTGCTCATCTCTGCGACGCCAAGGCGTTCTATCAAGTTCTTCTTTCTTGGTTTTTCGTATTTCGTGTTTCGATACCAGGGATTTTGCCCGGTCGTTCCTCCCATGTAATATTCTTTTGTGCCCATTCAGCGAATCCACGAACCCGTCCCCGGCGGCTCCGCCATCTTCCAGCGCATGTACACCCGGCTCAACTGCGACGGCCGTCCGCCCCGCTTCCGCGTGGAGTTTTTCCCTTACTCCAGCCTTACACTCACGATTCGCCGCCGTGAAGAAACCGTCTACGTGCGTTTCTCCGACCTTCTGCGCCGCGCTCCGCTGGATGTTCTCGAAGGCGCTGCCATTCTTTTACTGGCAAAGATTTACCGTCGCCGTGCACCAAAGGCGCTCACCGAGCCCTATCTCGCCTACGCGCGCTCGGCCCGCACGCGCACGCGCATGAACAAAATGCGCGGCACCCGGGTGCGCCGCGTCGTTGCGCCGCCGCAAGGCCGCCACTATGATCTCGACAAAATGTTCGATGAATTAAATGGAAAGTATTTCGCCGGCCAGCTCGAAAAGCCGCACATTGGCTGGAGCTCCAAAAGCTGGCGCCGCCAGTTCGGCTGCTACGATCCCGGCCCCAATCAAATTCTATTGAACCGCCGCATGGACCGCCCCATCGTGCCGCAATGCGCCGTCGAGTACGTCCTCTATCACGAGATGCTGCACGTCAAACATCCGACGCGCCGCTCCGGCTGCACGCTGCTCTCCCATTCCCCCGAATTTCGCGCGGAAGAAAAACGCTTTGCGGAATTCGAACGCGCCCGCCGCGTTCTGGATCGGCTTGCGGGCGCTCTTCGATCATAGTTTATTAACGCAGAAGTTCGCGGGGTGGGCGTTCCATGCAGGAAGAAAATCGGGCGACTGCTGTCCCGGAGTTTATTCTTCAGAATCGTCTCTCCGAGGACTTGGATCTCAGCCATCTGCGGCTTACTTCTTTTGCCGCTGAAGTCTTCCAGCTCTCCCATCTGAAAAGACTCTGGCTGGACGATAACGAGCTCACGTCGCTGCCCGAAAGCGTCGGAACGCTCGCCGGGCTAGAGCTTTTCAGCGTGTACAAAAATCACTTGCCGGTTCTGCCCGAAGCGTTGTGGAAACTGAAAAACCTGCGCGTTCTGAATGTAAGTGCGAACCGCTTGACCAATCTGACGGAAAGTATTGAATCGCTCAAGAATCTGCATACTCTCGATCTTGGCCACAATGCGCTGTCTTCGCTGCCCGCCTCGTTGGGCTCTCTCACTAACCTCACGAATTTCCTCTACCTTCACAACAATCAGCTTTCATCACTCCCGGACTCGCTCGGGAATCTCAAAAATCTTCGCTATCTCAACGTCAGCGACAATCATTTGACTACTCTTCCGGAAAGCATCGGAAACCTCGCAAGCCTCATTGAACTGCGGGCTTTCAACAATCAGCTTGTTCGTCTGCCTGCGTCCATCGGCAGCCTCGCCAGCCTCAAAGAATTGTACTTGAACAACAACAGCCTCGTGCAACTCCCCGAATCTCTCGGGAATCTTGCACGTCTTCGCAAATTGATCCTCCGCGACAATCAGCTTGCGTCTCTTCCCGCGTCGCTCGGGAATCTCGCGCAGCTTACGGATCTGGATTTGCGGGATAATCGGCTGGAGATCCTCCCCGAGTCCCTCGGCAACTTGAAAAACCTCGCTTATCTGGATTTGCGCGCCAATAAGCTGACCGCGCTCCCCGACGGCATTGGAGATTTGCCCACCCTTGAAAAACTGGATTTGCGCTGGAACCGGCTATCCTCTACTAACGGATGGCTTCCCGCGCTGGAGCGCCGCGGTTGCACCGTTTACACCTGAAGATTTATTCCTCGGTTTAGCCGTGGCAGTCAGGGGCCGCCTTCCGAGGCGGGCCGTTTTTGTCCCCTCACCCACCGCACCCGGCCACTAGAAGGAGAGTTGGGTTATCCGCCTATTTCTTGTCCTTCTCCAATTCACCGCGAAGCTTCTCGATTTTCTTTCGCACTTTGTCGGCATCTTCCGCGTGCGGGTAAAGATCGAGATAGCGCGTATAGGACTTGATGGCCTCGCGCTTCAACCCCTTTTTTTCCTGCGCCTCGCCCAGATAAAGAAAGGGTATTGCGTAGCCCGGTTTGGCCGCAGCCGCATCCTCAAAACGATCGATGGCCGCGTCCAGGTCGCCCTTCTTCATGTAGTACTTGCCGACCTCGAGATCTTTTTCCGCACGCAATGGATCCCAGGTCGGCTGATCCGGCGCGGACTTGGTTGCTGAATCTGTGCTTTTTTTATTCTTTGCTTTGGCCGGCGGCGCAGGAGACGCGTCGGGCGGTTTGGAGGATGCGTCGGGCGGCGGTTCCTGTGCGCGCAGCCGTCCGTTTAAACCGAGCAGGGAAACGAACGCAGCAACGGAAATCACCAGCGCCTTGCGTTTCACCGAGGACTCTCCCTCTTCTCCGATTCGCTCTAGTATGATGGAAGTTGCACGCGAAGTGTAGATTCCGCATCCCAATCCAATGGAACCCCGCGAAAAAGCCGCTCTGCTTCCCGAGAGCCCCGGGGTGTATTTGTTCAAGGACGCCGGCGGCGCCGTGCTGTACGTCGGCAAAGCCGCGTCGTTGCGCAGCCGCGTTCGCTCGTATTTTCTGGAGTCCAGCTGGATCAATGCGAAAACCGGATCGCTCGCCCGCGAAATCGCCGATCTCGAAACCATCCTCGTCGGCAACGAACGCGAAGCCCTGGCCCTCGAACACAATCTCATCAAGCAGTATCGCCCCAAGTTCAACGTCATGCTGCGCGATGACAAGACCTATCCCTACATCAAATTCACCGCCGCCGAAAAATATCCCCGCGTCTATTTCACGCGGCGCATCAGGAAGGACGGGTCGCTCTATTTCGGTCCCTATTTCCCCGCGGGTCTCGCGCGCCGCATTCTCCATTTTGTCCACAAACGGTTTCTCGTTCCGAGCTGCACCGTTGATTTGACGCGCGGCCATCCTCGTGCTTGCTTGCAGTACTACATCAAGCGCTGTCTCGGCCCGTGTGTCTCCGGCCTTACCAGCGACGAACGCTACGCTGAAGCCGCTCGCGATGCCCGGCTTTTTCTCGAGGGCCGCCGTCACGACCTCATCAAGAGCCTCGAAGAACGCATGACCGCCGCCGCCGAAAAGGAACTCTTCGAGCAAGCGGCGGCCTATCGCGACCTCCTCCGCACACTCGAAGATATCGAAGAGCGTCAGCGCATCGCCGCTGCCCAGGGCGATGACACCGACGTGCTGGCTTACTACGCGGAGCCTCCGCTCGTCGCCGCAAATCTCTTTCACCTGCGTGGTGGACGCGTCGTGGATCGCCGCGAATTCTACTGGGAAGAACTCGAGGAATTCGATCCGCAGGAATTCGTTCCATCGCTTCTCAAGCAACTTTATCTGGAATCCGAATATCTTCCCAAAGCGATTCACGTTCCCGTGGATTTCGAGGACCGCGATCTGCTCGAGGAAACTCTGACCGATCGAGCCGAGCACAAAGTGGAAATCTTTACGCCGCAGCGCGGTAATAAACGCGCTTTCTTGGATCTCGTGGAAAACAACGCGAAACATTCCTTCGAGCAGCGCTTCCGCGTGCTCAAACCCAGTTCCAAAGCTATCGGCGAAGCGCTGCAAAATGTTCTGAATCTCGCCGAAGAGCCGCGCCGCATCGAAAGTTTCGACATTTCCCACATTCAGGGGACCGATACCGTGGCGTCCATGGTTGTCTGGGAAAACGGCCGGATGAAAAAATCCGACTATCGCAAATTCATTATCCGCGGCGACGAGCCCACCAACGGCGCGCCGCGCGGCCAAAACGACGATTTTGCAAGCATGCGCGAAGCCGTCACGCGCCGCTATCGCCGCCTGCAGGAAGAAAAAAGACCGCTGCCGGGTTTGATTTTGATCGACGGCGGCATCGGTCAGCTCCACGCCGCCGCGGCCGCGCTCGATGCGCTGCAAATCATCAATCAGCCGCTCGCCAGCATCGCCAAAAAAGAAGAAATTCTCTACGTCTTCGGCCAGGAAGACGAGCCCATCGTTTTGGAGCGCCACTCGCCTGTGCTTCATCTCATCCAGCAAATCCGCGACGAAACGCATCGCTTCGCGGTAACTTTTCACCGCCAGCGCCGCGGCAAACGCCAAACCGAAACGGCGCTGAGCGAAATTCCCGGCGTCGGTCCACGCACCGCGGAAAAATTGCTCCGTGAATTCGGCAGCATCGCCAACATCCGCCGCGCGGGAATCGAGAAATTGAGCGAAGTGCTGTCGAGAAAAAGCGCGGAAAAAGTTCTCGAGCACCTGAAATAAGCCGCGCTCGTTAATAACCGGACTAAACGATGCATACTGGTTAGCCTGTATTGCGACCTTAATAGTGCTATGCTACGGTTTCTCTGGAGGTTGCTATGGCCGACAACGTAGGTTCCAAGGTCACTTATTTTCTCGTGGGTCTAGGGGTAGGCGCGCTGGTGGGAATTCTCTTCGCGCCGAAGTCCGGCGAAGACACCCGCGATTATCTCGCCAAGAAGGCGGACGAGGGCAAGGATTTTGCACAACGCAAAGCGCGCGAACTCCGTGAACGCGCGGATGAATTGATCGAGCGCAGCAAGGACGTCGCGGTGCGCAAAAAGGATTCGATTTCCGCGGCGGTAGAAGCCGGCCGCGAAGCGTATTTGCGCGAATCGAAGTCGTAAGTTATCGCTGGTGGTGGCGTTGTGAAGCCGTCCCTCTTTGAGGGCGGCCGGGGCGTGTATGCAGACAACCATGATCGTGTTCATTATTGTTGCGGCTATCGCGCTGCTCGTGCAGGTGGCGATTCTCGGCGCGCTCTTTTTTCAACTGCGCCGCACGACGGAGAATATCAACAAACTTGTAGGCGATCTGCACACTCGGGTAGGGCCCATCCTCACACGCGCGCAGATTCTGCTGGATGATACACAGCCTAAAATTTCCACGATGGTCGCCGATGCTTCGCACATCGTGTATTTGGCGCGAGGGCAGGCGCAAAAGGTCGACCGCGTCTTCACCGAGGCTTCGGACCGGCTGCGCGGGCAGATTGTGCACGCCGACCGGATTTTAACCGGCACTCTGGAAGCCGTGGAAGAGGCCGGCTTGAAATTCCGCAGCAATTTCTGGAAGCCTCTGCAGAAGGCTTCGGCGCTGGTGCAGGGAATTAAAGTTGGTCTGGATCTGCTTCGTTCGCGCCGCGCTCCCACGCGCGGCCGTGGCGATGATTCCGTCGAGCAAGAAGAAGAGCTCTTTATCTAAGACTGAAATCCGAAACAAAAAACTCAATCAGAAGTTCTCTGCTGCGCACGCACTCTAGCGAATCCATCCGCCGGCTAGCACGCGATCGCTCTCATAAAAAACAGCGCCTTGCCCGGGCGTGATGGCGCGTTGCGGCGATTCAAATATCACGCGGGCACGATCTGCCTCGAGCGCTTCGACGGTGGCGGACGCGGGTTCATGCTTGTGACGGATTTTCACCGAGGCGCGCACGGGATCGAGTGGCTTTTCGATGGAAACCCAATTCACGCCTTCGACTTCAAACGTTGTCGTCCGGAGCGCATCGTCATCTCCCACGACGACGCGGTTCTTCTGAGTATCGATAGCCAGAACGTAGAGCGGCTTGCCGGCGGAAAATCCAAGTCCCTTTCGTTGGCCAATGGTGAATTGATGCACGCCGTTGTGATGTCCGACGACTTCGCCGGTTTCCGTAACGATCTCGCCTTCATTTTTGTTGAGCGAAATTCCGCGTTCGTTGGAATACGCTTGAATGAACTGCACGTAGTTGCCTGTCGGCACGAAGCACAGTTCCATGCTCTCGGGCTTTTCCGCGACCGGCAGATTCACGCGGCGAGCCAGCGCGCGGACTTCTTCCTTGGTAAGTTCGCCGAGAGGGAATTCGCTGCGCGACAGCTGCTCCTGCGTCAAGCCCCAGAGAAAATACGACTGATCCTTGGAGTCGTCGCGCGCGCGGAGCAATTCCCAACGCTGCGTGGCTTCGTTTTTGCGAATGCGCGCGTAGTGACCGGTGGCGAGCAGTTCCGCGCCGATCTGCCGCGCCATGCGCAGCAGCGGCTCGAATTTTACGTTGGTGTTGCAGTTGGTGCAGGCAATCGGCGTGCGGCCAGAGAGATATTGATCGACGAAGGGGCGCACGACGCGCTTTTCAAACTGCTCCTCGAAGTTCACGACGTAATGAGGGAAATTCAGGTGCTGCGCGACGCGCTTGGCGTCGTAGACGTCGTCGAGCGAGCAGCAACGATGCTGCGTGGGACCATCGCCTTGCAATTCGGGGAGGCGGCGCTGATTCCAGAGCTGCATCGTCAGCCCCACGATCGGGCGCTGCTGCTCTTGCAGCACGGCCGCAACAGTAGAGCTATCGACGCCGCCGGACATGGCAATGGCCACCAAACCGCGCTGGATTTCCGCGGCTTCTGGCAGCGTGTCGAATTGAGCTTCTGTATTCATGCTCCTTCTATTGTACGAGAAAGAACGAATCTGCGTGTAGCCGAGGTGTTGCCAGGAGGGGCGCAGCATGCTGCGCCCCTACAAAGGTGGTTGCGGATTCGCACGCAGTCCTTCTCAGGAGCTTCATCGCGCAGCAGCTTCCTTTCGATAGGTAGGCGAGAGTTCGCGGAGCTGCGCGACGGCTGCGGGGATAACGCCAAGAGCAAAGTCGATTTCCTTTTCGGTGGTGTGGCGGCCGAGGCTGAAGCGCAAGCTGGCGCGGGCTTCTTCGGGGGGCAGGCCGATGGCGGTGAGGACATGCGACGGCTCCACGGCGCCGGAGGAGCAGGCGGCTCCGGTGGAGCAGGCCAGGCCTTTGAGGTCGAGCGCAATGACGAGGGCTTCGCCTTCGATACCCGGGAAGAGGAAATTCGTCGTGTTCGGTGTGCGCGTGGCCTTGTGGGCGTTTACGCGGGAATCGGGGACACGCGCGAGCAATCCTTGTTCGAGCTTGTTGCGAAGAGTAGCGACACGCTGCCCATCGACAGCAAGAGAAGTGCGGGCGATTTCCGCGGCTTTGCCGAGGCCGACGATGCCTGCAACATTTTCCGTGCCCGGCCGGAAGCCGCGCTGATGATGGCCGCCATAGAGCAACTGGCGAAGACGCGTGCCGCCGCGAACGTAGAGCGCACCGATACCCTTGGGAGCGTAGAGTTTGTGGCCGGAGAGGGAAAGAAGATCGACCCCGAGGCTGTTTACGTCGATGGGAATTTTTCCGGCGGATTGCACGGCGTCAGTGTGGAAGTACACGTCGCCTTCCGCGGCGATGCGGCCGATTTCTTCCAGCGGCTGGACAGTGCCGAGCTCGTTGTTGGCATGCATGATGGTGATGAGTTTGGTTTCCGGGCGGATGGCGCGGCGCAGCTCTTCGAGATCGATTTGACCTTCGCGATTCACCGAGAGATAGCTGACATCCGCACTTTGCTTTTCCAGTGCTTGGCAGGTGTTTAGGACTGCTTCGTGTTCGATGGCGGTGGTGATGATGTGGGGACGGGAAGTTGAGGAGGTTAAGGAGTTAGATGTGGTAAAGGACGAAGAGACTACTCCGAAGATGGCGTGATTGTCGGATTCAGTGCCGCCGCTCGTGAAGACAATCTCCTGGGAACGGCCGCCAATAAGGGCGGCAACCTGTTCGCGGGCGGTTTCGACAGCGGCGCGGGCACGCTGACCTGGCGTGTGGATGGAGGCCGCGTTGCCGAATTCCCCGGAGAAATAGGGAAGCATCGCGTCGAGCACCGCAGGCTCGACGGGCGTCGTGGCGTTGTAGTCCAGGTACACGCGGTTCATAGGCTCTCACTCAGGATAGACGCCAGCTTCGTGCGGGGCAAGGCCCGTGGACGGGACAGGCGCTCCCCGCTTGATGCGGATGCCCCGGCGTTCCTGACATTAGGCATTGGGAATGGGGTTGGTAAGCTCGCGAAAAAGACTATAATGACTATATCGGTCCAAATGACCATAATAGTTTGGGGGCACCTATGACGACCAAAGCGCTTTGGACGGTCGCGGAGGCAAAAGCGAAATTTAGCGAAGTCATTGAGCTGGCGGGCAAACAGGGACCGCAAACGGTAACACGCCACGGCAAAGAGGCCGTAGTGATCGTTTCTGCGGAAGAGTGGAAACGAAAGACTAAGAGGAAGGGAACGTTGTCTGAATTCTTCGCGAACTCACCGCTGCGCGGGTCGGGGATCGATACAGAACGGCTGAAAGACGGGCCGCGCGAGAGTGAGCCGTGAGATATCTGCTCGATACGAATGTTATTTCGGAGTGGGAAAAGCCGCGCCCAGATATTCGCGTGATTCAGTGGTTCGATCAGGTGGACGAAGACAGCCTGTTCCTAAGCGCCGTGGTTCTGGCGGAATTGCGTTACGGAGCGGAGAGATTGGCGGAGGGAGCAAAGCGAAAAAGGCTTGAGGCATGGATCACCGAGGAATTGCTGGAGCGTTTTGAAGGAAGAATTCTGAACGTGGATCCAGCCGTGGCAAACGCTTGGGGAAAACTGATGGCGCGAAGCGAGGCAGGCGGCAAGCGGATGCATGCGATGGATGGCTTCCTTGCCGCTACGGCGGAGGCGCATCAACTCACGCTCGTGACGCGGAATGTTGCGGATTTCGGGATTGCCGGATGTTCGGTGGTTAGTCCATGGGCGGACGGGTGAGAAATCGGAAAAACAGTTTAGCGGTAAGAACATCTTGCCTCCAAGTGGAGCTTTGGCGCAGAGGAATCTTGGAGTCAGTGGTAGAGTTTGGCAGATTCTTCGACACGCGGGAGGGAAGGGCATGCGATTTTCTTTGACGATGGCGTCCACTTTGGTTCTCTCCGTTCTATCTACAACTGCGCAAGACGGGCCTGGAAATGGGCCGGCCAACCGGCCGGCGGCACCTTTTCCCTCAGCGGATTTCGTATTGCGGGACGCTCCACATAAGGAGCCAAGGAGTGGCGTTCAGCTGCAAGGCGGCCAACTCACAATCGCTTCCGGCGTTGGCACACCTACAACGATTAACGCGCTGTCCTTTAGCGCAGACGGAAAAATTCTGGTGGCGGGGAAGGATTTTGGACGGGTTGTAATATGGGACGTTGAGAAGAAAAAGTTTCTGCGAGCGATCGATACGGATCAGGGAATGGTCAGAGCGGTTGCCGTGAGCCCGGATGGCAGAAGCATAGCGACAGGTGGAAGCCAGGACAACAACAGTGTGAAAATCTGGGATGTTTCTACCGGAAACATGTTGTGGAAGTTTGCGGAGGCGAGGGCTGAGATAGGTCATTTGTTTTTCGACATGCAAGGCAAGTGGCTGGCGATCAGCGACAACACTTCGAACCTATACATCCTGGACATGGCTGAACACAGGTCGATCGTCACGCTGCCGGACATCCATGCTGTCGCCATGGCTCGAGATGGAGAGTCGCTGATCTCAACAGATGGAAAGGAATTCGCGGTCTGGACCGCGCCGAGCTGGAAGAAAACACAAAGTCTTCCAATGCCGAACAAGTTCTCCTTATTGCTTGCTGCGAACTCTGCTACCGATCAGCTAGCGATCTATGAAAGAAGAGTAGTAAAAGTCGAGCAACTAAACACGGGGAAAACCATTCTCGAGCGAGCCGATCTAGTGTCAAAGAATTTTACTTGGCGTCCCGAGTTTGCCGCATTTAGCTCTGACGGTTCGCTGCTTTATTTGAGTATCGACGGCCGTCTCCTAATTCTGGATGTAAAGTCCGGCGATACCTGCAGCGGCCCAGTGATGTACAGCGGCGCCGCAGGATTATCGCCTGACGGTCAGTGGTTCGCAGGAGCCAAGGACGACTCGATCGTTTCTCGAGAACGGACTGACGGTGTCTGGGTCTGGAGCACGAATAGGCTATTGGAAAAATGTAGCGTGGGGAGACCTTCGAGGACAGCACCGTGATGATCTTGTGCGGAGAAGTGGGCTGATTGAAGGAAGAGAACAGCCCCCGACGTTTACACGTCGAGGGCCGGGAGAGGGTCAGAAGCGCTTAGTGCGCGTCGCAGTGGCCGAATTGGTCGCCGTCTTTGGTGGCCACATCGGAAGTGACGCAACCGAAGAAGCCGACCAGGCCGGGTTGCGCGGCGAAGCCGAGGTGTTCGTCGGTGTCGAAGATATCTTCCAGCGTTTTCAGCATCGAGTAGTGGTTAAACGGCGTGTTGGAAACCGTGCCGGGCTTGACGAACTTAGAGAGCAGGACGGTTCCAGTGCGGTCGCCGCCGTAGCTCTGGAAGCTGAGCGCGACGCCAGGGGCGAGAACGGTGGTTTGCGGGAAGGGGCCGAGATTCGGGCCGGGCTGTTCGTTGCAGCAGAAAAGTCCTTGGGCGGCGACGACGATCCCCGGACCGTTGGGATTAGGTGTGACAGACAGACCTGCTTCGTCAAACGTAATGATGAGCAAGCCGTCCTCTTGATAGGCTTCTGAACCCATGATGAGCGGAACCCACTTCTGCAAGAAAGCATCTGCGGAAACGAGGCCGCCGGGTTGCCCATTCTTGCAGGGCGCGTCGTGGCCGTCGTTGCAAAGGTTGGGAGTAATGAAAACAAAATTGGGTGTAGTGGATTCCTTCGCGAGATCCTGCGGGAGCGCGTTGAGATTGACGACATGCGTGCCGCAATCGGGGGAATCAATGATCGAGTGGAAATAGACAAAGGGATCGTGCCGTGAAGCGTATTGATCGCCAAGTGGAACGGCGACGGACGGCGCCTCTGCAGCTTGCGTGTGATCGACGGTGTTCAAAACGGGGTGGCCGCAAGTGGCGGCTTCGCGAGCGGGATCGTTTCCCATGTCTTCCATGTAGCCGCGCCAGGTCTCGCCTTTGGCGTTGAGCTGATCGGCCAAAGTTTTGATCGACGAGGGGTAGACGCACCCCGTGCCGATGGCCTGGCCGTCGGGAGTGAGGCCCGTCTGAATGAAATCCGCATAGGTCACGCAATCGGCGCGCGTTTGCGGAGTGGCGGCCTGACCGCTGATCATGGCCACGTAATTGTCCAGGCTGACGTGTCCGGTGCCGAAATACTGGTTGAGGAGCACGCCCTCAGAGGTGAGCGTTTTCGACAGAAATGGAGCCTTTGAATTAGGGCCGAAGGTAGCGTCGAAGCCCTCGTTTTCCAGCACGATCACGAACACGTGTTTGATGCGGCCGTCGTGACCGTCGCGATCAGACCGAGGAGTGGCATTACCCGGACCCGGTGCAGCAAGCAGCGGGACCGCAACTAGAACGAATAAGGCAGCGGTACAGACTGCCAGTCGGAATGACTTCATCATTTTTGTCCATCCTGAATGAATTTAGATTTGCGGAGTCCCTAGCGCTCCTTACACGTCCCCTGTGCAAGAAAGAATAAAAAAGAAGTGTTACAGGACGATGAGCGTGGGGTGGCAATCGGGCTATGGGGAGCGGTGAATTCTTCGCTGCTGCTGGTTCGTGTTACAGTCTCGTTTCAGGGCGCCCGCCGTTTCACAGAGCAATCGGAGGAAGACGTGGCTTATCGGGATTTGCGGGAGTTTGTCCAGAAGCTGGAGAAGGAAGGCGAACTGAAGCGCATCGGCGCGGAGGTGGACCCTGTCCTGGAGATTACGGAAATCACCCAGCGGGTGGCACGTTCGGCCAACCGGGCGGAAAAAAGCGTTGGACCGGCACTACTTTTCGAGAAGCCCAAGGGTTCGCCGTATCCCTTGTTGATTAATGCATTTGGCAGCGAGCACCGCATGTGTCTGGCGTTTGAAGTGGGAAAATTGGATGAAGTTGCGGCGCGCATCCAGGGGTTTTTGAAGATGGAATCGCCGCAGGGCCTCTTTGACAAGATCAAAATGTTGCCCAAGCTGGCGGAGATGGGTTCATTTTTTCCCAAGAGCGTCAAGACCGGCGCCTGTAAGGAAGTGATTCACAAAGGAAGCGACGTCAACCTCTTCGATTTTCCAATTTTGAAATGCTGGCCGCAAGATGGCGGGCGCTTCATTACCTTTCCGCTGGTCTTCACCAAAAATCCAGAAACCGGTAAGCGCAACGTCGGCATGTACCGCATGCAGGTTTACGACGAGCGCACTACCGGTATGCACTGGCAGACCCAGAAGCATGGCGCGGAACATTTTCGCAGAGCCCGTGCCGCCAATCCTGAAGGGCGGATTCCCGTTTCTGTGGCCATTGGCGCGGACCCTGCGATTGCGCTGGGCGGCATTCTGCCTATTCCGCCGGACCTCGACGAGATGATGTTTTCGGGGTTTTTGCGGCGCGAACCCGTCGAGATGGTGCCCTGCGAAACAAACGAATTGGAAGTGCCTGCCAACGCGGAAATTATTCTCGAGGGCTACGTCAACTTGAACGAGATGCGCGTCGAGGGGCCCTTCGGTGACCACACGGGGTTTTATTCGCTCGAGGGGGAGTATCCGGTATTTCATGTGGAGTGCGTGACGCACCGGAAAGAGCCGATTTACCTCACCACGGTCGTTGGGCCGCCGCCCCAGGAAGATTTCTACATCGGATATGCGATCGAACGGATTTTCCTGCCGCTGATGAAGATGCAGTATCCGGAAATTGTGGATGTGTCGATGCCGGCGGAAGGTATCGTCCACAATTTGATGATTGTGGCGATTCGCAAATCGTATCCGGGGCACGCGCGAAAAATCATGAACGCGATATGGTCCCTGGGGCAGGCGATGTTCACGAAAGTGATCGTGGTCGTGGATCATGACGTGGACATTCACAACAATAGCGAAGTGGTGTGGAAAGCGCTGTGCGCGCTGGACCCCGAGCGCGATGTGCAATTCACATTTGGCCCGGTCGACACGCTGGACCACGCCGCGCGCCTCCAGGATTTTGGCTCGAAGATGGGAATTGACGCCACGCGGAAGTGGCCAACGGAAGGATTCACACGGCCGTGGCCGGATGAGATCGCGATGGATGAAAAGACCAAGGCGCGCATCGAAGCGATGTGGAAGTCGCTGCAAGTAGGAAGCTGATGCAAAGAATTGATGGCAAAGGATTACCGTCCGGAAGGACAGGCGCGGGACGCGTCGAAAACTCAATCGCTAGTGGTATCGCGAGCACCCAACCATATATATAGCGTGGCCTGCCCGCAATTACCCCATAACTACCTGAAACTACCCGTATTCTTAGGACAACTGCGGGCGAGAATCCCTTGACGCTCGGAGCCGCGGGATGTCATAAAACTCCCACGGGCCGCACCCCGGGGGATTCGCAGCGTCCCATGGGTGCGCCAGCGGGTGAAGCAGTTCGGGCGTGTGATCGAGCGCTGGGGTAGCGTTCCTCGTGAATGAATCGCGTGAAGTGATGAACGTACGGCAGGCGTCGCAGTATCTGGGTATCTCCCCGGATACCCTGTACCGTTACATCACCGAGGGCGAAATTCCCGCATTCAAACTCGGCAATCGGTGGAAACTTCGTAAAACGATCCTGGACAGGTGGATGGAACGCAAAATGAGCCAGGCGCATGCGCGGCGCAGGTAGGCTGGCGGGCACGACGGGAAAGAGGCGGGGCTATGTTTTCACTGGGCGGAAAAAGGAACAAACAATTGGTAGGGCTGGACATCGGCTCCAGTTCGATTAAGGCCGTGGAGCTGAAAGCCACGAAGGCCGGATACGAGCTTGTGAGTTTTGGCATGGAATCACTGGCCCAGGATACCGTGGTGGACGGCGCGATCATGGATGCGCCGCAGGTGGCCAACGCCATCAGCAAAATATTTGATGCGCAGCGCGTGAAGACCAAGAACGTGGCGACCTCTGTATCGGGGCACTCCGTGATCGTCAAGAGGGTGCCGCTCCCCTTGATGACCGAAGAAGAGCTCTACGACCGGATTCCTTCCGAAGCCAGCCAGCATATTCCCTTTGACATTGCCGACGTGAATTTGAGCTACCAGCTTCTCGAGTCGATGGACGCCCAGATGGACGTGCTCCTGGTAGCAGTGAAGAAAGACAAGATTCTCAACCATACCAACGTTCTGGCGCAGGCCGGAAAGACACCAGTGGTGGTGGACATCGACGCGTTCGGCTTGCAGAACTGCTTTGAAACCAATTACGAGCCGGACGCCGGGCAGACCGTGGCCTTGCTGAACATCGGCGCCAGCGTAATGAACATCAATATCGTGCGCGGTGGCGTGCCGCTGTTTACGCGCGACGTCAGCGTGGGCGGCAACCAATACACGGACGCGCTGCAAAAGGAATTGGACCTGAGCTTTGAGGATGCCGAGCGTTTGAAGAAGGGCGAAACGCTCCCTAGCGTCACCGACGAGCAAAAACAGCAGATTCTCCGCAGCGTCTCCGACATTTTGACGCTGGAAATTCAGAAGACCTTTGACTTTTTCCGGGCCACGGCGAGCGGGGAAAATATCCAGCGCATCGTGGTGGCGGGGGGGACGGCGCGCGTGCCCGGTCTGGTCGATCTGCTGCGCGAAGAATTTGCCATGCCTGTCGAAGAATTGAACCCTTTCAGAAAAGTGCTCATCAATCCCAGCCGGCACAGTGATGATCAAATCCGCGAGATGGCGCCGCGGCTGGCCATTGCCGTTGGTCTGGCGCTGAGGAGCTTTGACTAGCCATGATCCGCATAAACCTGCTCGGACAAGCTCGACCCAAGTCCGCACGACGGCCGGTGGATACCGGCGCGGCATTGCCACTGCTGTTCGTGGCAGCCGGCTTCGTGCTGGGAGGGCTGTTTCTCTTCTACTTCTACCACTCGTGGTCGACGCAACTGAACGACGAAAACAACCGGATCAAACAGCTTACCGCCGAGAAAACGCAACTCGAGCAAACCAAACAGCAAGTTGAGGCCTTCGAAAAACAAAAACTGATATTGACCCAGCGCGTGGGCGTGATCGAGCAACTCCAGCGCGACCGCACCGGGGGCCAAGAATTGCTGGATATGGTCGCCAACACCGTGTCGCGCACCGAGAATCTCTGGCTGACCACCATGACGCGCACCGGGAATACCCTGGCCATTGAAGGCTCGTCGGCTTCCATCAATTCGGTGGCGAATTTCATTACCGCGCTAAAGCGCTCCGGTTATTTCCAGAAGGTGGAAATCAAAGAGTCCAAGCAAGACGACAAGAATGCGGGAATTCAAACGTTTACCTTCCAAATCTCGGCCGAAATTACACCGCCGCAGGCCGCCCCCACGGCCCAGCCAGTGCAGGCTAAGTCGTCGAGCGCTCCAGGGCATACCGCGCCGCCCGTTGTTGCGCCGGGGAAGAAAGGGTAAGGGAGCGCACCATGGCCAATCCGTTTCGCGACATGTCGGTGATCATGCAGATTCTGGTGGCCGTTGCCATCGCTGTGGTTCTGGTTCTGGTAGGGGTTTACGTGCCGGTGTCGCCAGTGGCGCAGGAACGCGCGGAATATGACAAAGCGGTTTTGGCGCGTACCAAGCTGACCCAGGAAGTAACGTCGTTGCAGGTGTACCAGCAACGCTACGGTGAGTTGAAACAGCAGATGGACGCTCTGTCCAAGCAGTTGGAGACGCTGAAAACGATCGTGCCGGAAGAAAAAGAAGTCGACGAATTCATCCGCCTGATCCAGGGAGCAGCGAGCTCCTCGAATATTCAACTGCGGAGACTGACTGCTAAAGCCATCGTGCCCAAGGAATATCACTACGAGATGCCGTTTGAAGTGCAGGCCGATGGGCCGTACTTCAACATGCTGGATTTCTTCGGCCGGTTGAGCCGCTTGTCGCGGATCATTAATGTGGGCGACTTGGAGTTTGACGACCCAGACAAGGCCAAGGGAACAAAGTATCAGGTGCGTCCGGGGGCGACAGTATCGGGAATTTTTACGGCAACGACGTATTTTACCAAACCGGCTGATGCCGGCGCCGCGTCCCCAAAGGGCGCGACTGCCCCGGCTAGGCCGGCTGGAAAACCGTGAGCGGGAATGAGCGAACTATGCGTTCTGCGAACACTCTCATACTAGGGATTCTGCTGGCGGCAGCCGCAAACGGCCTGCACGCTCAGACGAAGCCCGCAGCAACGGCTGGCGCGAAGTCCGCGCCTGCAACCACAGCCAAGGCCGCGCCGCAATCCGCAAAGCCGGCGGCAAAAGCTGCGGTTAAATCCCCAACCAGCAAGGCCGCCGCAAAACCGGCGCCTAAGAAGCCGGCGAAATCCGCCGCACCGGCGGCCGGCGCTGCGGCTCCTGAGGAAGGGGAGGTCAAGCTCTCGCGGCGCGATCCCTTCGAATCCTTGGTGGCCCGCCAAAAGGCGGCAGCCGACTTGGGCAAGACTCTTCCACCGGGCAAAGCTGGCCTGCAAGTGAGCACGTTGAGGCTGGACGGCATTGTGCGAGCCCCCAACGGCATGATCGCGGTAGTTACCAACCCACAGGCGCGCACCTACTTTTTGCGCGAAGGCGACAAGCTGTACGACGGAGACGTGGAAAAGATTTCGATGGAGGGCGTTTCCTTCCATGAAGAAGGCAAAGATGCCTTCGGCAAGCCCGTGGAACGCCAAGTAAACAAGAAAATTTACTCCAGTGCAGGAGAACAGCAATGAAGACGAACTGGCCGGCCTTTCGGTTTGGCTGCCTGATCCTAGCGAGCGTGGCCCTGGCTGCAGGTCCGTCACTCGCGCAGACCCAGGAGCCCACCGGCGCAACTGCGACGGCATCGGTGATCTCGAGCGTGGCTATTACGCAAGCGTCACAACGCGCCGCCGTGCGGGTGGAGGGGGAGGGGCGACTCGATGTTCATGCCGCCCGGATGCAGAACCCGGACCGGCTGGTGCTGGATTTTTCGAGCACGCGGCTGGCAGTCCAGAAAACCGTGATCCCGGGCGTCGCGGCTCCGGTTCGTGGCGTGCGGCTTGGCCAATTCCGGCCTGATGTTGCCCGCGTGGTGATCGACCTGACTTCCGCAGCGCCTTATCAGATTTCCCGCGATGGCGGTGCCGTGGTGATCTTTTTCGACGCGCAGCCGGAGACTCCGGTGGAGACCCCGGTGGCGTCGAAAATTGTGACTTCGGTGCAGACTCGTCCGGAGTTCCGTTACACTGCCGCAGTTCCACGACTCGTTGCGGCTCGCGCATCCCAGTCCTTGAAGATTCCCGCTCCTCGCTTTACTTTGCCCGGCGAACTGACCCAGCCCTCAGTCTTCCTGGCATCGTATGGCGGAAAGGCCGAACCGGCACGTCCCGACACCCGAGGACAACAAGCAGCCCAACAAGCCGCGCAGCAGGCCAACACGGCTGCCGCGACGATGGCCACAGCCTCGGCTTCTGCTGCTCCCAGCGGCAAATATACCGGGGAGCCCATTTCCGTGAATCTGAAGGACGTCGACCTGCGGGACTTCTTCCGCTTGATTCATGAGATCAGCGGACTGAACGTCGTGCTCGACCCCGCGGTCAAAGGGAACCTGACCATCGTGCTCGATGAAGTGCCGTGGGATCAGGCCCTGGACATCGTGCTGCAAAACAACGGCCTGGACAAGCAGCTCAACGGCAACGTCCTGCGCATCGCCACCCGCGACACCTTGAAGAAGGAAGCGGAAACACAGCGCGACCTGGAAAAAGCGCAAGCCGAGGCCGTCGCCCCCGTGACCGTGACCCGCGTTCTCAGCTATGCCAAGGCTACTTCCATGAGGGACACCCTTAAGAAGTTTCTGACGCAGCGCGGGGACATTCTGTCCGACGACCGTTCCAACCAACTCATCATCCGCGACATTCCTTCGGTCATTCCGACCCTCGACAACCTCATTCGCCAACTCGACCGCAAATCGCAGCAAGTGGAAATCGAAGCGCGCGTGGTCTCCGCATCGCGCTCGTTTTCCCAGGACATTGGTACCGAGCTTGGATTTTCTGGATCCGCCACCAACGGCCGCTCGGTATTCGGCGGCGCACCGCAAGTCGGCGCCAGCCCAATTACCACAGGCACTGGACTTCCGCAGCCTCCACTGGTTGTCACGCCTGGGGCGGGCTCCACCAGCGGAGGCACGACCGCGGGTCTTCCCCTTGCCACTTCATTGGGAGCAGGCGTGCCCACTAGCGGTTTGTTCTTTGGCCACCGTTCACCGAACTTTGCGATCGACTTTTTCATCACCGCCGCGGAGGCCAAGGGCGTCGGCAAGCTGCTCTCCAAGCCGCGCGTGGTCACGCAGAACAACGAAAAAGCGACCATCAAGCAGGGAACCAAGATTCCCATCCAAACGACCATCAACAATACGATTTCCGTACAGTTCATCGACGCGGTGTTGAAGCTGGAAGTCACGCCTCAGATCACTGCCGAAGGCACCGTCTTCATGGACGTACTCGTCGAGAATACGCAGATCGACAACGGTATCCCGCGCGTTCAGGGCATCCCGGCGCTGGACACGCAGTCGGCGGAAACCAAGGTGCTAGTCCCGGATGGCGGCACGGTGGTTATCGGCGGCATCATCATTACTTCGCAGCGTGTGGACATCACGGAAGTTCCGATCGTGGGCAGCCTGCCGTTGATTGGCAACCTGTTCAGGCGCACGAACACCACCATTCAGTCGCAGGAACTGTTGTTCTTCCTGACGCCGCGAATCATCCCTGGCTGAAACCCGGGGAATTCGAATCAGGTCACTTTGTTTTGAGGTCGAAATCGAGGAGACTACGGTCTCCTCGATTCTTTTATGAAGACACCTTTTGCACAGCGGCGCCGCGCGCTGCAAGCGCAGCTCGCCAAGGAAAAACTGGATTACCTGGTGGTGACGCATCCGCCGGACTGGTATTACTTGTCCGGGTTCACAGGAGAATCGGGAGCACTCTTGGTGAGCCGCGCATATGCGATTCTCGTGACCGACGGACGCTTCACGGTGCAAGCCCGTGAGGAGACCTCCGGCGTGAAAATCCACACACAGAAGGGGTCGCTCCCGGAGTCCATCGGCAAGCTTCTCCTGGCAACAGGGAAAAAGCGAGTGGGATTTGACCCCGCGCGCGTCACTGTTGCGGAGTTCCGTTCGTTGAAGAAGGCTGCCGGTCAGAGCATTCAGTGGATTCCGGCCCCGGGGCTGGTGAACTCTCTCCGCATGCAGAAAGACCCCGCAGAACTGGCGCAGATGCGCAAGGCGGCCATCCTGGCTGGAGATGTGGTGAGCGGAGTACTGAAACTGCTAAAGCCCGGCGTTCGCGAATTTGAGGTTGCTGGGGAGATTGAACACCGGATGCGCAAGCGAGGCGCTTCCGGCCCAGCGTTTGAAACCATCGTGGCTTTTGGAGAGCGTTCCGCCTTGCCCCACGCGCGGCCTACCGCCAAGCGATTGAGGAAAAATGAGTTGGTCGTGCTGGACCTGGGTGCTATACTCGGCCACTATTGCAGTGACATTACCCGCACGGTATATGTCGGCCGGGCGCCTGCGCGAATCCGGCGGTGGTATGGAGCGGTCCTGGAGGCCCAAGCGGCGGCGATCGCGGCTGTGGCCAACGGTGTACCCTGTGGGGATGTAGATAAAGCGGCAAGACAAGTTTTGGCCGGGCATCGCCTGGAGCAGTACTTCGTACATAGCACAGGCCACGGGCTCGGCCTGGAAGTGCACGAGGATCCCAGAGTAGCGCGAGGGCAGAAAAGACGCCTCGAACCGGGGAATGTGATTACCATCGAACCGGGCGTATACGTTGAGGGTGTTGGGGGTATACGCATCGAAGATGACGTTGTGGTGCATGCGAACAGAACCGAAATCCTGACCCGCGTCGAGCGGGATCTCATCGAGCTCTAAAAACAGGCATGAAACGTAAAAAGCCCTCGAAGTCATCCGGCAGTCCGTCGTTCGCGAATCCTGAAATTGAGCAGATCGAGCAACTTCTCCGTCTCATGGGAGAGCATAACCTCGAGGAATTTGAATACTCCCGGGGGGAGGTCCGGATTCGCCTGCGCAAACCCTCGGCGGGGATGGTGATGACGGGGCTCCAGAGGGCAGCCCAGCCGGAGATCATCGTTCACGGCGCGGCAGAGCCCTTCCCAACGGCTTCTCCAGCATACCAGGGGGCCGCGGCACCGGAGGCGCGTCCGACCGAAGACTTGCATCTCGTGAAATCGCCGATCGTGGGAACATTTTATGGTTCGCCCAGCCCGGGCGCGGACGCCTTCGTGAAGCTGGGAGCGTATGTCGAAAGCGGGCAGACGCTATGCATCGTCGAAGCCATGAAACTGATGAATGAAATCGAGTCGGACGCCAGCGGCGAAGTGATCCGCATCTTCGTGGAAAACGGGCAACCCGTGGAGTACGGGCAGCCCCTCTTTGGCATCCGTCCGAGCCGGAAAAAATAAGCGGCGCCTGCGGGGTTGGGCGCACTGCGGTCACACAAACGAATGTTCCAGAAAATTCTAGTAGCCAATCGCGGGGAAATCGCCCTGCGGGTCATCTGCGCCTGCAAAGAGCTGGGAATCTCGACGGTGGCGGTGTATTCCGAAGCGGACCGGAATTCGCTGCACGTGCGATTTGCCGATGAAGCCGTATGCATTGGGCCACCGCGCAGCAGCGAGAGTTATTTGAATATCCCGCAAGTCATCAGCGCCGCGGAGATTACCAACGTCGACGCCATCCATCCAGGCTATGGATTTCTTTCCGAAAACGCGAACTTCGCCAAAGTCTGCGAGGCTTCCGAGATTACTTTTATCGGGCCTACACCCGAAGTCATCGAAATGATGGGGGAGAAGGACCGCGCGCGACGCGAGGTCAAAGCGGCGGGCTTGCCGACAATTCCGGGAAGTGAGGGAGTGATCGAGGGCGAAGAGCAGCTTGCCAAGGAAGCGGCGAACATCGGGTACCCGCTGATTTTGAAAGCGGCGGCGGGCGGCGGTGGCCGGGGCATGCGCGTGGTGCGCAACCAGGAAGAATTGCTTGCAGCCTACCAGACGGCGCGAAGCGAGGCGCAGCAGGCTTTCGGAAATCCGGATGTGTATGCGGAAAAATTCATCGAGCATCCTCGGCACATCGAGTTTCAAGTCCTCGGCGACCAGCACGGAAAAGTGATTCATCTCGGCGAGCGTGAGTGCAGCATCCAGCGGCGGCACCAGAAGCTCATCGAGGAGTCGCCATCGCCGGTTTTGGATGCGAAACGGCGTAAGGAACTTGGAGCCAAGGTCGTCAAGACGCTTGAGCAGATTGGCTACACCAACGCGGGCACGGTGGAATTTTTGATGGATGAAGACGGCTCGCTGTACTTCATCGAGATGAACACGCGCATTCAGGTCGAGCATCCTGTTACGGAGCTGGTGACCGGCGTGGATCTGATCAAGGCGCAGATTCGCATCGCGGCAGGCGAAAAGCTCGACGCGGCTACCGGCGAGATTCATTTTTCAGGACATGCCATCGAGTGCCGCATCAATGCAGAGGACCCGGATACGTTTGTGCCGTCGGCGGGGCGGATTACGACGTTTCAGGCGCCGGGGGGAACGGGCGTGCGGGTGGATTCCGCGGCTTATGCCGATGCGGTTATACCGCCGTATTACGATTCGATGATCGCCAAACTGATTGTGAAGGGGCGCGACCGCGCGGAAGCTGTTGGCCGGATGAAGCGCGCACTGGAAATGTTCGTCATTGAAGGGATCAAGACTTCGATACCACTGCATAGACGAATACTGGCGGACCCGGACTTTGCGGCAGGGAAGTTCGACACCCACTTCATCGAAAGATTGTTGGGAACAAACGGAAAATAAACGTCCATGCGCCTTGTCCTTCCCCGGCTGTATGTGGTATTAGACGCTGCGTTGATTACCGTTCCTGAAATAAAGATCGCAGAAGAACTGGCCGCCGCCGGAGTGCGCTTGCTGCAGTATCGGAATAAGAATGCGCCAGCGCGCCAACTGCTCGAAGCTTCTCGCGGGCTTGCGTCCGCGCTCCTCCCGCAAGGTGTAACCTTCTTCGTCAATGATCGCTCGGATGTAGCGTATCTCGTTGGAGCGAGTGGTGTGCACGTTGGCCAGGAGGATTTGGGCGTCGAGCAGGCGCGCACGTTGGTCGGACCGGACAAATATGTAGGCGTTTCGACCCACAACCTGGAACAATTCCGGCGTGCGGCAGATTCTTCAGCGGACTACATCGCCGTCGGACCCGTCTTCGACACCAAGAGCAAGGCGAATCCCGATCCGGTGGTCGGGACGGGATTCCTGCGCCAAGTGCGTTCGCTCACAGACAAGCCTATCGTAGCGATTGGCGGGATCACGTTGGACCGCGCTGCGGAAGTTATCGAAGCCGGTGCGGATTCGGTGGCGGTGATCAGCGATATTCTTGGCGCTCCTGATCCGGGTGAACGTGCTCATCAATTCATCGAATTGCTCGGGGCTACGAACCAAGCGGCTACGGTATGAGGCGCCGGACTCATGGCTGACACGACGCAATCCCTCGAACAAACTGTTGCCAAAAACGAACCGGGATTTGTGCGCGCCATCGGACTTTTCGACGGCACGATGATCGTCGTCGGCTCGATGATCGGCTCGGGCATTTTCATCGTGGCGGCGGACATTACGCGACAGACTGGCTCGTCGGGCGGGCTGCTGCTGACCTGGATTATTACAGGGCTGCTCACGATTTCCGCGGCGCTCTCCTACGGTGAACTGGCTGCGATGTTTCCTCACGCAGGCGGGCAGTACATCTATTTGCGGGAAGCGTATTCGCCGCTGTGGGGTTTTCTATATGGGTGGACGCTTTTCCTGGTGATACAAACCGGCACGATTGCCGCGGTGGCTGTTGGATTTGCGCGTTATCTGGGCGTTTTGTTTCCTTCGATATCGCCGCAAGCGTGGATCGTGCATCCCATCAATATTTCTTCCGGGTATGCGGTCAGTCTGTCCGTCCAGCAACTGGTCGCCATTCTTCTGATTCTTTTTCTGACGTTCCTCAACACGCTGGGCGTGCGGCTGGGCAAGCTGATTCAGAACATTTTTACTACGGCGAAGACGCTGGCGCTGATCGGGCTGATTTTTCTCGGGGTTTTCGTGGCGCGCAACGCGGGCGCCATTGCGGACAATTTTTCGCATTTGTGGGCCGTTCGCGGGGCGCAGGCCATCGAACCGGGCGCGGATTTTTTCCGGCGATTTCTTCCTACGGTCTCGGCGGCGAGCGGCGCGTTTGGAATTTTTGTAGCGTTTGGTGTGGCGCAGGTAGGTTCGCTGTTTTCCGCCGATGCCTGGAACAACATTGGATTTACGGCAGCGGAAGTAAAGAATCCCAAACGGGACGTGGCGCTCTCGATGGTTTTCGGCACGCTGATCGTGATGACCCTGTACGTGCTGGCGAATCTTGCCTATTTATGCGCGCTGCCGCTGGCGCAAATCCAAACTGCTCCCGACGACCGCGTTGCTACAGCGGCGTTGGAGGCGATTTTCGGACCCGCAGGTGCGCTGATCATGGCGGTGGCCATCATTATTTCCACGTTTGGGTGCAATAACGGTTTGATTCTGGCGGGCGCGCGCGTGGCTTACGCCATGGCCAAGGACGGTCTTTTTTTTCGCGCGACGGGCACGCTAAACAAACGTGGAGTCCCGGCCAAGGCCCTCGTTTTTCAGGGGATTTGGATCGTCGTCCTGATTCTGTCGCGGACACGGCTGGCTGACGGAAGCTACGGAAATCTCTACAGTAGCTTGCTCGAATATGTGGTGTTTGCGGCCATTCTGTTTTATGTGCTGACTCTCATTGGAATATTCGTATTGCGTGTTCGGCGGCCGGACGCGGAGCGCCCTTACAAAGCGTTCGGGTATCCCATCGTTCCGTTGCTGTACATCGTATCAGCGTCGGCCATTATGTTTGTGTTGATTTTGTATAAAACGCAGACGGCGTGGCGCGGTTTGGCGATCGTGCTGTTGGGCGTTCCAGTATATGTGGTGTGGTCGCGAATTTCGGGGTCGGAGCGACACACATCTTAATCATTTAGTTGTAGGGGCGCGGCCTGCTGCGCCCCTAAAATGTTTACATCCAATTTGGCCGCAGATGGAAGAAGCGGGGTGGCCCCCCGTTAAAGGAGTTGTTGCATGGGCAACCCCCTGTTTGCTACGAAACCGATCGACGTCCTGATGCGGGAAGCAGAAGGAACTGGTGAGCACAGCCTGAAGCGTGCCCTGGGGCCCATCAACCTGGTGACACTGGGGATCGGGGCAGTCATTGGCGCCGGCATCTTCGTGCTGACTGGCTCCGCCGCAGCGCTGTATGCCGGTCCAGCGATCATGTTGTCGTACATCCTCGCCGGAGTGGGTTGCATCTTTGCCGGCCTGTGCTACGCGGAATTTGCATCGATGATCCCGATTGCGGGCTCGGCTTATACGTATGGTTATGCCACGCTTGGCGAAATCGTCGCCTGGGTTATCGGCTGGGACCTGATTCTGGAGTACGCGTTCGGTGCCGCGACGGTGGCCAGCGGCTGGAGCAGCACACTCGTGGCGTTCCTTCAGGACTATGGCCTCAGTATCCCGCCGCAGATCTGTGATGTGCCGGGCGCTCAATGGGTGATGGTGGATGGCCGTTGGGGACCCGCCGCGACGTTCAATTTGCCGGCGGACCAGTTAGCGTCTCTGCCGCACGTGACGGCCAAGTTCAACCTGATTGCGTTTCTGGCCATTATGGCGGTAACGGTGATCCTGATCATCGGCATTAAGGAGTCGGCAAACTTCAATACAGGCATCGTTATCGTGAAGCTGGCTGCAGTGCTGACCTTCATCGCCGTGGCACTTCCTTTCGTGCTCCACCATCCCATGCTCGCGCATGAGAATTGGAGAGTGTTCCTGCCGGCGAACACAGGATCGTTTGGATCGTATGGATGGTCCGGCGTTCTGCGAGGCGCTGCAGTTGTTTTCTTCGCGTATATCGGATTCGACGCAGTGTCGACAGCGGCGCAGGAGGCGCGCAATCCACAAAAGGACATGCCCATCGGCATTTTGGGTTCGCTGATTGTTTGCACTTTCCTGTACATCGTAGTTTCCGGATTGCTGACGGCGACGGTGCACTACTCGCGGCTGAACATCGGTGCGCCGGTTTCGCTGGCCATCCGGGAAACCGGCGTCAAGTGGGGCAGCTACGTGGTGAACGCAGGCGCTTTGGCGGGGCTAAGCACGGTGATGCTGGTGATGTTGCTCGGCCAGTCGCGAGTGTTTTACTCCATGGCGAATGACGGCTTGCTGTGGAAATGGGCTGGCGACATTCACCCGCGTTTTCGCACTCCGTGGAAGTCCACCGCCATTACCGGATTGGGCGCTGCCATCTTCGGGTCATTAGTTCCCATTGGCAGCTTGGGGCAAATGGTGAGTATCGGAACGCTGCTCGCTTTTGTCATTGTTTGCGCGGCAGTGATGATTCTTCGCGTGCGCCGGCCGGATCTGAATCGTCCATTCAGGACTCCGTGGGTTCCGTTTGTTCCGGTCATGGGGATTATCGTCTCGCTGGGACTTATGGCGAGCCTGAACCGAATTACATGGGTGCGTCTGGTGGTTTGGCTGGTCATTGGAATGGTGATCTATTTCACATACAGCGTGAAGCACAGCAAGGTGCGCAATTCTCAACGATAACGTGCGGCTTGGGCCGCGCAAGAGTGCCAGGTCCGTATTGACCGTCCGGTTCTTTGCATCTTTGTTATGTCATCGCCGGACGTAAATGCTATGCAAAGATCAAAGGAGCCGTTGCATGGGCAACCCCTTGTTTGCAACGAAGTCGATCAGCACCCTGGTGGCCGAGGCCAAGGAGGCGGGCGAGCACAGCCTGAAGCGGACGCTCGGGCCATTTCAGCTGACGGCGCTGGGTGTTGGCGCGGTCATCGGCGCGGGCATATTCGTGTTTTCGGGACTTGGCGCGCACTATGCCGGCCCCGGACTGATGCTCTCCTTCGTGCTATCCGGAATGGGCTGCGGGTTTGCGGCGCTGTGCTACGCGGAATTTGCCGCCATGATTCCGCTGGCGGGAAGCGCTTACACCTACGCATACGCCACGCTTGGAGAACTGCTTGCTTGGATCATTGGGTGGGACTTGACGCTGGAGTACGCCATGGGCGCGAGCACGGTGTCATCCGGGTGGTCAAACCACTTTATCGAACTGCTGAACATTTTCCACATACGAATGCCGCTATGGCTGGCTTACGACCATTGGACGGCATTAAGAACAGCGGAAAAAGAAGTGGCGCGGCAGATGGCGCAGTCGTCGGACGCCACGCTGGTTCCCGGGACGCAAGCACTTTTGGATAAAGTGAGCGGCATCATGGCGACGAACTCACCGGAGCTTGTGGCGCGAGCCCACGAACTGATGAACGCCCCGAAGATTTTCGGCATCGAGATTGGATTCAACTTGCCGGCGTTCCTCATCGCACTCATTATCACGGCAATCCTGGTGATCGGAATCAGGGAAAGCGCCCGGTTCAATTCCACGATTGTGGTGATCAAGGTTTCCGTAGTGCTCTTCGTGATCGCCCTGGGGTTCAAATACGTGGCCTTCTCGAACTGGGGATCGGACTGGCACAGCTTCGCACCCATGGGTTTTGCCGGGGTTGGAGCGGGAGCGGCGTACGTCTTTTTTGCTTACATAGGATTTGATGCGGTTTCCACGACCGCGCAGGAAGCAAAAAATCCGCAACGGGACTTGCCAATCGGGATCATAGCTTCCTTGTTGATCTGCACAATTCTGTATATCTCGGTCGCCGGAGTGCTCACCGGTATGGTGCGCTGGCAGAACGTGAACATCGAGGCGCCGATTGCGCGGGCGTTTCTGGACCGGGGGCTAACGACAGCCTCTCATATCGTGACCCTGGGGGCGCTGGCGGGACTGACCAGCGTGATGCTGGTGATGCTGCTCGGACAGACCCGTGTGCTGTATTCGATGGCCAACGATGGGTTGCTACCGAAGAAATTCTTTGCCGCGATCCATCCGAAATTCCGGACGCCTTATAAAAACACAATCGCGGTTGGAATTCTTGCCGCAATCGTGGGCAGCGTAACGCCGATCGACGACATCGGAAAAATGGTCAATATCGGAACGCTGCTCGCGTTTGTCATTGTGTGTGTGGCAGTAATGATCCTTCGCAATACGAATCCAGACCAGCCTCGGCCATTCCGCACGCCGTGGGTGCCGGTCGTGCCGATTCTTGGAATCCTGTTCAACGGCTATATGATGTACAAACTTGGGTGGGTGAACTGGGCGCGCCTTATCATTTGGCTGGTCATCGGCCTGGTGGTTTATTTCACATATAGCCGACACCACAGTCGCGTGAGCAACCCGGCAAACCAATAGAGGAAGGGGTTGACCGGCAAACTACTCGCTGCGGGGTCTCCTTCTTCCAGACAAACCGCGGATCTTGCTGGGCGCTCGTTGGACTGAATCCACTCGTACTCCGCGGCACCCTCCCGTGGGTTTTGCATAAGTGTTCATTCTAAAGCCACTTCAAGTGGCTTGTTTTGATACACTTCTGCAAGTGTTCATTCTAAAGGTACTTAGGATGCAAAAAGTGCTGCAGAATAGGGCATTTTTTTCAAGTATTTCATTCTAAAGGGAGTTGCGACGACTTCTTCCGCTACCAACAAAAAAACGCCAATCTGGAGATTGGCGTTTCAGGGAACCAGTCACACTATTAACCATTCATTAACGTACGCTAGCGCTATCTGCCCGTCAAGAGGCAAATTAGGGCGAGGATGATGCATTTGGAATGTCCAGCGTGGCGGACTGCGTTTTTCGTGGGGCGCCTGTATATAGAGCTAAAAGAGGGGCAATGAACCGATGGGTGAGCGGGGAATCTTGAGAAGCGAACTGAATTCGACACCTCGGTTGTTGGGCGCAGCATGCTGCGCCCCTACAATGGATGCTCCACTAGAAGTGGAACTCTTGTCGTCAATCCCTGTCACCTGGTTCGGTACTCTCAAAAGGGCCCAAATGGGATGCTGGTGACTCTTCCTTTCGGTTCGAGGGGGTACTTCAGGTAAAGTAGTGTTTCTGTCTACGGTCAGATGACTCCTCTTGGCGCGAAACTGAAGGCCTTCTGGCGAAGCCTCTCGTGGCTCGAAATCGTTTCGTTCGCATTCGTGATACTCGGTGCGATCCTTACCGCGGCGGGGACCCCTGGCGGAATCTCCGGTTTCCTAAAATTTATATCGGTCCTGGCAGGTGGCTACCTGCTGTTTCGAGTGATCGGGTGGTGGCGAACGCGGCTGCTGTGGAGTCTGCGCAACCGGCTGATCGTGGCGTATCTGTTCATCGCAGTTGTTCCGATTCTGCTGATCGTGACGCTGGTTGGCTTGGCGGGCCGCATTCTCTACTCTCAGCTTGGCGCGTACTTGCTTTACGAAGATATCCACCGCCGCGTGGAGATGATCGCGGACATTGCTGAGCACATCGCTGCCGCGCATGGCACCCTACCGAAGGGAGTGAGCCAGGAGGAGTCGGAGCGTGTTCTTGCGGCGCAATCACACGCCGTGCATGACCGTGAGCTCCCAGGGCTGAAGATCAGTTTTTCGGAAGACCTAAGCGTGCTTCGTAAAGTGGCGGGGCTGGGAAGGGAATCTTTCGCCGGGCTGTTGCAGCAGGATGTGGCGTCTCCGTTGATCGGGCAGGAAGAAGCGCTTTCGCTGGTCAGTATGAGAACGCTCGTGGAAGGCCGGGGACAACGCATGGTCATGCTGCGAGTTCCCGTGACGCCGGACTTTCTTTCGACGATCGCTCCCGACCTCGGATCGATTCAATTTAATTTGTGGGAGCGAAGCACGGGAAGCGCACCGAATGATGTTACCTATTCTTCCGGAGGCCTGGAATATCATCCTGGCCGGAGCATCGTGGCAAGCAACCGCACGCTGCAGCCGGGAATGTTCTGGATCGATACGCCCGTAAATATCGTGTCCAGGCTTGATTCGGTGTATGTGGGGCGCGACGGCAGCGTGGAACCGCTGCGCCCGGTTTTTGCCCTGTTCAATGCCCGGCCTTCGCGCCTGAACGGGCGAATCTTTACTTCGCTGGGGGAGCTGCGGGGTTCCTACCTGATACTTTTTATTCTCGTGGGAATTATTTTCATGTTGATTGAGATTGCGGCGTTGATTACCGGAGTCGTCTTGACGCGGCGCATCACGAAAGCTACCGGGGATCTCTACCAGGCCACGCAATATGTGCAAGCGGGCGACTTTTCGCATCGCATTCCCATCGAGCGGCAAGATCAGCTGGGGGTGCTGGGGGAATCTTTCAATCGCATGACAAGTTCTGTGAGCGAATTGATCGAGGAGCAGAAGCAGCGGCAAAAGCTGGAAAACGAGATCTCCATCGCGCGTGAAGTGCAGAACCAGCTCTTTCCGATGAGCCTGCCTTCGGTTCCGGGAGTGGAGATTGAAGCCATCTGCAAGGCGGCGAGGACGGTGAGCGGGGACTACTATGATTTCATTCAATTGAGCGCGACGCACGTGGCTATCGCCATCGCGGATATTTCCGGGAAGGGAATCTCCGCCGCGCTGCTGATGGCCAGTCTGCAAGCGGCATTGCGAAGCCAGGTGCTGGCACCGGACAGCCAATCAATGAGCACTGCGGAGCTGGTTTCGCGGCTGAACAAACATCTCGTTCGGAACACGGGCGACGACCGCTTCGCGACATTTTTTATCGCTGTGTATGACAGCGCCACGCGCACGCTACGGTATACCAATGCGGGGCATTTGCCGTCGTTTCTCATTTGCCGAGGGTCCGCTATGTACTTGGATAAAGGCGGCATGGTCCTCGGAGTCGTGGAAGAGTATGTGTATGAAGAGGGTTCAGTGGTCGTGCCGCAGGATGCGTTGCTGGTGGGGTACAGCGACGGATTAGTGGAGCCCGAAAATGTGTACGGAGAAGAGTTTGGGATTCGCCGCTTGCAGGATGCCGCCGTCCGTGTGCAAGCGTCCGCGCCGCTGATGGTGGCGGAATCGTTGATGGCGGCAGCAGAAGAATGGGCGGGGACGCCGGAACAAGCCGATGACATGACAGTGATCGTGGCGCGGCTGCGGTAGTGCGTCTGTTGCGGCTGGGCTATACTGAAAATCTTTGCAGAGGAATGGGACGGGGAGAAGCATGTCGCTTCGTAATCGTGTGGCGCTGGTCACCGGCGGGAGCAGGGGTATTGGTCGGGGTATCGCGGTGCGTTTGGGAAAAGATGGCGCGCGAATCGCCATTGCGTACCGTTCGAATAAGGCGGCGGCGCAGCAATCGCTGCGGCTTTTGCAGGCTGGCGGAGCGGAGTGCGTGGCGGTGGAGACGGACATTTCCGACGCGGCGCGCGCCGAGCAACTCATTAAGACGGTCGTGGAGCGGTTTGGGCGGCTGGACATTGTGGTGAACAACGTGGGTGATTTTCGCTGGGGAACACTGGCGGAATCGTCGCTGGAAGACTGGCAGAGCATATTTTCTTCGAATCTTTTGAGCGTGTTGTTTGTGAGCCGGGCGGCTTTGCCGCACATGCGGCGCGGGCGGTGGGGGCGAATCATTAATCTGGGAGCGGTGGGCGCGGAGCGAGCGTTTGGCCAGGCCAAAATTTCGGCGTATGCGGCGGCCAAGGCGGCTGTGGTGGCATTGTCGCGGTCGCTGGCGCTGGAAGAGGCGAAGAATGGAATCACCGTGAATGTGGTAAATCCTTCGAGCATTGATGAAAAGGAGCTGTCGCTCGAGGAAGCTCGGCGGATGCGCGATGCGCGGTTTCCGATTGGGAGGCCACCTACTGTTGAGGATGTGGCCGCCAGCGTGGCATTTTTTGCTTCCGAGGAAGCGGAGTACGTCACCGGCCAGGTCGTCAATGTCAGCGGCGGATGGATGCTCTGATCGCGCCGTAACCCTTCCATGAAAGCTCTCACTGCAGCGGAGATGGGCGAAGTCGACCGGCTAACCACCGAACGATTTGGTGTGCCCGGCCTTGCGCTGATGGAAGCTGCAGGAAAGAGCGTGGCGGAGGCGGTGCGCGAGCACTGCGCAAGAAAAGCGTTCAAACCGCCGCGCAGCATCTGTGTGCTATGCGGGAAGGGAAATAACGGCGGGGACGGGTTTGTGATCGCGCGGCATTTGCAAGAGGCGCCGCACCGCACGCACGTTTATTTGTTTGCCGCACCCGGGGAGTTGCGGGGAGACGCTGAGGCGAATTTCCGGCGCTGGCAGAAGTTGGGCGGTGGGGTGACGGTTGTTTCGAAAGAGAGTTTGTGGGAATCGGTGTGGCCGGAGATTGCGGACGCGGATGTGATTGTGGACGCACTATTGGGGACGGGATTGCGCGGCGGAGCTACCGGCTTGCTGGCGCAGGTCATCCAGGATGTGAATCGTCTTTCGCGAAATGCCACGCTGGCGCGGCCTGCGCTGATCCTTGCAGTGGATACGCCTTCGGGGTTGCCATCGGATGGACAGGCGGCGGAAGGGCCGGTGCTGCGAGCACACGTCACGGTGACGTTTACGGCGCCGAAGATTGGGCAACTTGTTTCGAATGATGCGGCGGCGTGTGGACGGCTGCTGGTGCGATCGATTGGCTCGCCGCAGGCGCTGATCGAAGAAGCCGGGCACAGTACGCTGCGCTGGGCGGGACCGGAGGAATTTGCCGCGCTGCCGCTGGTGCGCCCGATCGATTCGAACAAGGGAACGTACGGGCACGTTTTGCTGGTCGCGGGGTCGCTGGGCAAGTCAGGAGCGGCGATTCTGGGCGGGTTGGCGGCGCTCCGTGCAGGCGCCGGATTGGTGACTGTAGCCACTCCGGACGTGGTGCTTCCTATCGTGGCTTCAGCGCATGCGGAGTACATGACCGAGCCGTTGGAGGTGACGCCGGCGGGGACGATCGCGCACGGCAATTTCGAACGGGACCAGTTCACGAAATTGCTCGAGGGCAAAACCTGCCTCGCCATGGGGCCCGGATTGGGCACGCATCCAGAAACGCAGGAGTTTATTCGCGACGTCGTGCGCAGCACTTCGCTGCCCCTCATTCTCGACGCGGATGGGCTGAACGCATTCGCGAGGCAGGGCGATTTGTTGCGCAAACGGGCTTCGAAATTGCTGGTGGTCACGCCGCATCCGGGGGAAATGGCGCGACTGCTTTCCACGACGACCAAGGCGGTGCAAGCGGAGCGAGTTAAGGTGGCGCTCGAAGCGGCGCGCCGGTGGAACGCGTTCGTGCTGCTCAAGGGATTTCACACGCTGCTGGCGGCGCCGGACGGGTCGATTTTTGCAAACACGACGGGAAACCCCGGTCTTGCCAAGGGCGGTTCCGGCGACGTGCTTACCGGGGTGCTGGCGGCGCTGACCGCACAATTCGGCACGGAAGATTGGCTGCGCGTGCTGGCGCTGGGCGCATATCTGCATGGGGCTGCCGCAGACTCGCTGGTAGAGGATGGCGACTCCTCGGGTCTGCTGGCCAGCGAGGTGGCGCTCGCCGTTCCGCGTGCGCGAGAGGAACTGATTTCGGAGCTGCGGCGGCGTGGCTGAGGAGATCATCACCCATTCCGCCGAGGAGACCACGCGCTGGGGTAGGGGATTCGCAGCGCGGCTGAAACCTCCCGTGCTGGTATTGCTTTCGGGCGACCTTGGAAGCGGGAAAACGACGCTAACGAAGGGTGTGGTCGCGGGGCTAGGCGCGGCCAATGAGGACGACGTCACCAGCCCGACGTTTACGCTCGTGCATGTCTACGGAAAAGAAGCCAAGGTCTATCACGCTGATCTCTACCGGATTGAAAGTGTTCACGATTTTGAGACCCTGGGACTTGAGGATGTGTTTGCCAAGCCCGCGGTCGTTATTCTGGAGTGGTCCGAGCGCTTTCCGCTGGCCTCTCCTTGGCCGCAGTTTCGCCTGCGCCTCGAACATGCCGGAGGGGACTCCCGCCGCATCACCATCCTGTAACCCCGACCGGCGCGTGTCGTAAGGCTACCCTAACTCTCTGGCTACCGAACCTGCCGGACTCCTTGCCCGCCCCTGGCGCGGCTGATAGCTTGGACAAAGCCCCTTCTGGTGGAGTGCATGGCCAACGAAACTGCTACGCCCAGCGTGTCGGAAGCGGCTCGATTCGAACTTAAAAGCTATAGTGTCACCCTGCCGATGGGGTCGCTGTCCATCGGCGTGGACAACATCCACCACGATGTTTTCCTGAGCCCGAAGTTCGTCCAGGCGGCGCGCGACTACCTGTTTGACCTCATTCGCCAGAACACCAGCGCCACATATTTTTCCGGCATCGAGCTGCGTTCCGTGAAAGGCCCCGACAATGCGGCCTTCCGCAAGCTGCTTACCGAATTGCTCCAAAGCGCGCTGACGCAAGCCAAATATCAGAAAAACATCGAGATCGACCTGGTCTTCCGGCTGGCGCTGCTGAAGTTTCTGACGCAGGAAATCGGCCACCAGTTTGCCAACCTGATTTTGGAAGGTAAGGAGTGGATCCGCCAGCGCGGAGAACATTTCGAACGGGGCCAGCAGGCTCATGTGATCAAGGCGCGTCTATCGGAGCTGCAATCGGCGCGGCGGATTGTCATTCGCGGCGTGGGGCAGCAGGTGGCGCAAATCCTCGTGGACGTTGAAGACAACGTCATTTCGAAGGCGCGGCGCGCGCTCTTTGGCGAGGATTTCGCCGCGTACCATGAAATGTTGAAAAACCGTCTTATCTTTCTGGACGGCGGCAAAGATGACGTCTATTTTCTCGAGCATTACGTGCTGCTGGGGAATTACGTTCGAGACCCGGACCGCTTCGAGGCTATGGACACGCTGTTCCAGGATTTTCTGTGCGAAGCGGGGCTGGCCATCAGCCAGGACCCGGCTTTCAATGAAGCCAATCAAGCGCACAACGCGCTGCTCGAACAAGCGCAGGCCATGCGCAATGAAATCGCCAGCCTCGAAGAGCAGCGCGAGAGCACGCGGAAACGCCTCGACCGCGGTGACAACTTCCTGACCAAGTTTCTGAATACGCCTGCGGCTCCATCGGACTTGAAAGCATCGCTGAACGATATCGAGCTGCGGCTGAAACACCAGGAATACAAGCTCGAAGAAATCGGGCCGGAGATCGATGCCGCAAAGCAGAAACTGGATTTTTTCAACAAGGATTACAAAGGGCGGCTTGGGGATTACCTGAACGATCCCGAGAACGCGAAACGCTTGTTTGATACGTCCGCGGCGCCGGAAGCGGACGCGCCGATTCGCGCGCGCATGCTGGGGCAGCTTTACGAGCGGCTGGAGCAGCATGAAATTCTTTACCACGTGCTGGCCAGCTACGAAATCCGTCCGATTGCGTCGGAGTACAGCCCGCCGGTGCACTTGCAGCAGCTTCGCAAGGCGCTGGTTTCGAAAGAGGAGATGAAGCGCGTCGAGCAGGTCATCAAACAGGTGCCCGCAAAGCAACTGACCTTGAAGCCCATCGAAGAGCTTTCGAAAAAGATCCGGCGTTACTCTCGCGAGGAGATGCATGGCTTTGTTCTGCGATTTGCGACGGATTTTCTGCGGCTGCGCCGGGATTTGCGCGATGCCGAGCATCTGACGGCGTGCATGGAGCGCGTGAACCTGGTGACCACGGAGAAGGCGCGCGAGCTGTCGCGGATGAACAACCGGCTGTATGAATGCGTGCTGCAGGAAGAGAGCCGGCCGGAACAGGACCATGTGGTGTCGCACGTCATTATCAAAGCGGACGTGCGCGGCTCGATGAAAATGACGCAGGATTTGCTGGCCCGCGGACTCAGCCCGGCTTCGCACTTCAGCTTGAATTTGCACGAACCGGTGAAGAAACTTCTGGACCGCTTCGGAGCCAAGAAAGTTTTCATCGAAGGGGACGCCATCATCCTGGCGATTTTCGAGACGGAATCAAGCCAGTCCTATGCGCGAGCGGTGGCCAAAGCGTGCATTTTGTCGCGGCAAATTCTGACCGTCTGCAATTCGTACAACGACCGCGCAGCGGCCAGCAATCTGCCCGCGCTAGAAATCGGAATTGGCGTGGCTTTTCAGGGTTCCGCGCCCACGTATTGGACCGACGGCGATTCGCGGATCATGATTTCGAAAGCGCTGAACCTTTCCGACCGCCTCTCCGGTTGCGCCAAGCTCGCAAAGCGCATGATGGCCGGGCAGAAGTCGCATTTTTCCGTGTTTCAATTTCTCACCGCCATGCAGGGCGCATCGCCGGAAGAACTGGATGAGTTTCTGGTGCGCTTCAATCTGAATGGAATCGAACTGAACGAGGAAGGGTTCCAGAAACTGTCGGAAGAGATTTCGCTCGACTCCGTGGTGACCAAGCTGGAGATGCCCTGGGGCAAAGAAAACGTCACGCTGCACTATGGCGAAGTGCCCATGGGGGATTCGGTGGAATTGCTGGTGTTGCGCAAGGGCGTGGCGCGCGAGCTCCTACCCGATGGCAAGATCGGCGTGCCCTCCACGCATCCCTACTATGAAGTGTGCACCAGCCATGCGCTTTATGATTTAGTGGCAGCTTTGATTCGCACGCAGTCCGCCGCAATGGAAACCGTGCGCGCCTGAGCGCAAAGGATTGCCGCGCACCCGGACACGGAGGCCTCCCCGGAAATAGCCGTGTATTGCCTAGCGCCCCTCCTCGTAGTAGTGTCCTCCCAATGGCTCGCCAGCCAACCAAGCGGAAAAAGGGAGGCCGCACTCGTATGCCGGCCAATAACGAAGAAAAAGACACTGTGAACGGGGAACAGCGCGAAGGCGCAAATGTCGACAAGATTCGCGACATCCTTTTCGGCTCGCAGATGCGGGACTACGAAAAGCGATTCGCCCGACTGGAAGAGCGCTTCGCCAAGGCTTCCGAGACGCTTCGCGAGGATTTTAAGAAACGTTTTGACGCGCTGGAATCCTTTGTGGGGCAGGAACTGGAATCCCTCGGCCAGCGGCTGAAAACAGAGAAAGGCGACCGCACCGAGGGTCTGAAGGAACTGACCAGGGAAGCGCGCGAAACCTCGAAGTCACTCGAGAAGAAACTATCCCAGCTCGAGGAGCACCTTGCCGAAGCCCAGGGGGATTTGCGCTCCCGCATCCTGGAGCAATCGAAATCCTTCGCCGGCGAACTTCACAAGGCGCAAGAAAAGATGGAATCGGCCCTGGAAAAAGAAACCGGCATATTGCGAAATGAGAAAACGGATCGCGCCATGTTGGCCGATCTGTTCAGCGAGTTCTCACTTCGGCTCAAGGATGAATTGGAACTGCCGGAAAAATAAAACGGAGCCTCCGCAGAAGCATCCTTCGCCGCTGTCCCCCGAGAGGAGATGCGCTGCTGAAATCCCATGGCAGACTACGCTACAAGAAGAGCTCCCTCCGGTCCGGATGACGGCGAGTCCGCCGGCGGCGACTCGCTCGAAGAACTCCGTCATCTGATCATTGCTCCCGAGCAGGAAGATCTTGCAAAACTTCGCGAGCGCATCGAAAACCCGGAGTTGCGCGTACAGGACGTGAGCGCCGTCCTTCCCGAGGCCATCCGACTTCGCCGCGAACAAGACGGAGAGGAAGCCCTCGGGGAAGCGCTGGCACCTTCGGTGGAGTCGGCGTTGCGCGAGTCCGTTCGCAAGGACCCGGGAACGCTTGCGGATGCTTTATTCCCCGTGATGGGCCCGGCCATTCGCCGGTCCATCCTGCAAACGCTGCGTTCACTGTTCGACTCGTTCAATCAAACGATGGAACAGAGCCTCTCGCTGCGCGGGCTGCAATGGAGATTCGAGGCGCTGCGCACCGGCCGCCCGTTTTCCGAAGTCGCGCTGATGCACAGCTTGCTTTTCCGGGTTGAGCAGGTATTCCTCATCCACAAAAAAACCGGACTGCCGCTTGCGCATGTTGTTGCACCGACGGTGGCGATGGAGGATCCCAGCCTGGTTTCCGGAATGCTCTCCGCGATTCAGAATTTTGTGCACGATTCCTTTCACTCGCCGCAAGGGGAAGGCGTCGAAAAACTGAACGTCGGTGAGCTGGAAGTTTGGGTCGAGGATGGCCCGTACGCTATTCTCGCCGCGGTCATCCGCGGGATGGCTCCGCCCGATTTTCGCTCTACGATGGTGGAGACACTCGAACTGCTGCACCGCAAATTCGGTGCGCAAATGGCGCAATTCGAAGGCGAGACGGCGCCGTTTGCCGCTGCAGCAAACGATTTATCCATCTGCCTGGACAGCCGCTACAAAGAAAAAGCCAGCGTTCGTCCCAAACCATATGTTCTCGTCTTCGCGTCCGTCCTGGCATTGCTCGCCGCAGGATGGCTTTCCGTGCGCTGGTGGCAGGACCGCCAGTGGGGCCGGTTCGTGGATTCCTTACGCACGCAACCCGGCCTAGTGGTCACCTCGTTCGAGCGCCAGGGCGGCCGCTTCGTAATAAGCGGGCTCCGCGACCCACTCTCTTCCGATCCACAGTCTCTCGTGCAATCCGCAGGGCTCGATGCGCGCAAAGCGGAGTTTCATTGGGCTGCGTACTATGCGCTCGATGACGCCATCGTGCAACAGCGAGCGATTTCCGTTTTGCATCCGCCTGCGGGTGCAAAACTTTCATTGCAACATGGCGCACTTCATATCGAGGGGCAGGCGCCTAGCGCCTGGATTGCGGCGCTGAAGAGCAAGGTTCCGCTGCTTGCGGGCGTGCAGGCAGTGGATCTCTCGCGGCTTGTCGACGAGAATCAAGCGGAGTTTGATCGGGTTAAAAGCATGGTGGAGCGGCAGGTGGTCAAATTTCCCGTTGGGAGCGCCGAGATTCCTGCCGACGAGGTGCAAGTGCTTCGGGAACTAGGGCCGCAGATCATCAGCTTGCTTCAGGCTTGCGGAACTTTGCATCGCGACCTCGCGTTCACGGTAGTGGGACACAGCGATAGCACGGGGCCCGAAGCGACCAACATCCCGCTGAGTCAGCTGCGCGCGGATCGTATGCGCTCGCTACTCCTGCGCGAGGGCCTGCCCAAAGATGTATCCGCGGCCAAAGGAGTGGCCTCGTCGGAGCCCTTGCAAAGCGAGGAGAGTGAACCAGCGCGGCAACTCAATCGCAGCGTGACGTTCCGCGTCGCACTGCGGCCCGTGCCCCAGTCCTAGAGTCCAAGCCATGCTACAAAAGAAAATCTGCATGCTCGGATCCTTCGCTGTCGGTAAAACCAGCCTGGTGCGCCGGTTTGTGGAAAGCATATTTTCGCCCGACTACTTCACGACCGTCGGCGCCATGGTCGACAAGAAAGACGTGCAGGTTTCCGGCAAACCAATGACCATGGTTCTCTGGGATCTCTATGGCGAGGATGATTACCAGAAGATTCGTTGGTCGCACTTTGGCGGCGCTTTTGGATTTCTGCTCGTGGCCGATGGCACGCGCCGCGCCACGCTCGATAAAGCCATCGAACTCGAACAAAAAGCCCGCGAAGCGGTGGGCGCCCTTCCCTTCGTATTCGTGATCAACAAGAGCGACCTTGCCGACGAATGGGAAATCGATGCGGAGGCCGAAGCGCCGCTGGCCGGCAAAGGGTGGAAGATTCTGCACACCAGCGCCAAAACCGGCGAAGGCGTCGAAGAAGCTTTTCTCGCACTGGCGCAAGCCATGCTGGGCAAATGATGGAATCCCTGCTGCACACTTTCCTTCGCGAGCAAGGTTATGCGCTCTTCGAGCCCGCGCCTGACGGCAGATTCACACTGATTTGCGAACCGCCGCAATGGTTTGGAAAGATTTGGGGGCCGGAGGCGTCGCGTGGCAAGCCTCTGAGGCTCGGAGAGGCCTCGCCCTATCTGGAAAATTTTCTCCCTAGTGCGCGGGAATTCTGGAAATCCGACGGTGAGGAAGTCTGCGCCTCCGGAACGTGGGTCGAACGCACTCCCGGCAGGGAAGAGATTCCGCTCGAAGCCGTGGCCCTGCGCGTAAATGGCCAGCCGCTCTTGTCCATTTATAGTCCCAAGAATGAATTCCGCGAAACCTCGCGCTATTTGCAGACGGCGCGAGAATCGAAACTCGCGCACGAACGCCTGCTCAAGGAAATTCAAAAAAAAGAAATTCTGCTGCACTGCATCGTGCACGATCTTTCGCAGCCTCTTGCCGCCATGCGCGGTTGTTTCGAATGCCTGACTCTGGAAGCTCCCACGCCAAAGGCGAGGCATTTCGTGGAAATCGGGAAACAACAAAGCGTGCGCCAGGAAACTCTCATCCGGGAAATCGTGCAGGCCTTTGCGGAGGATTTGAAATCCACGATGGGCTCCGCCGGTTCGATGGCAGGTCCAGCGGATCTATTGAAATGCACGCGAGACACGGTGGCTGCTTTTTTGCCGATGTTTGAATCCAAGGGCGCGGCGATTCGTATGAACCCAAAGATCGATCTCGCCGGCGAGTGGAAAGTGGCCGGAGAGGAATCGCGGCTTCGCAGGGTGCTCGCCAATCTGGTGGAGAATGCGCTGCGCTACACGCCGCGCGATTCCACCGTGACCATTGGCCTGGACGCCGATGGCTGCTTCCTTCGCGCCTGCGTGGATGATGAAGGCCCGGGGCTGCCGCCGGGCAGCACGCCGTCGCAGGTGTTCGCGTTGTTTTCCAAAGGGAAAGAAGGCAGCGGCAAAGCGGGTTTGGGACTCTACTTTTGCCGAATGACCGTGACGCAGTGGGGCGGAAGCATCGGGTGCGAATCCTTACCGGTTCGGGGAGCGCGATTCTGGTTTCGCTTGCCGAGAGCCGCGCCCAGGACCGAGGAGAAACCGCAAGCGGACGGTTCGAAAGCTGCGGGAACTTCGGCTGGCCTCGGTTCGCCGGGATCAATGCAAACGGGCAGCGAAATCGCGCAAGCAGAAGTTGCACGAACGTTGCAGCCTGTTTCGCGGAGAAAACCTGCCTCGCCGCTTCGCATATTGCTTGCGGAAGACCAGGAGGACCTTCGGCAGCTCACGGCGTACCTCTTGGGCCAGCAAGGACACATGGTAGTCGCTGTAGCCGATGGCCGCAAAGCGCTCCACGCACTCAGCAGGCAGCGCTTCGATGTGCTCCTTCTGGATGAAGAAATGCCGGGAATGACCGGCGTTGAAGTGACGCGCAAAACTCGCGAGCGCGAAAAAACCGCGGGCGGCCATCAGATCATTCTGGCGTTGACGGGAAACACCACCGAAGAAGACCAGCAGCGGCTTTTGGGAGCGGGTTTCGACAATTGTCTCGGTAAACCGTTTCATCTTGCAGATCTGTTGCGCGTGCTGGGCGAACTGAACTTACAGCCTTTGCCAAATGTCCGGGCGGAAACGGCGGCTCCTCCTGTGAAGCCCGAGGGAGATCAGGATTTGCTGGCACGCGTCGGCGGCGATGCCAGGCTCTTGCGCACCATGATTAAGACTTTCCTCCGCGATTCGCAGCGAAAGCTGTCGGAGATGAGGCGCGCGCTTTCTCGGAAAAACGGCATCGCTTTGGCCGCCGCCGCTCATGCGCTGAAAGGCTCGGCCAGCATTTTTGGTTCGGAGAAGGCCACGCGATGCTCGCAAAGGCTTCAGGAAATGGGAAGAAAAGATGAATTGGGGCAGGCGCTGCCGATTTTGCTGGAGCTGGAAGAAGAGATTGCGCTGTTGCACGGAAAGTTGAGAGGATACGGCACGGCTGGAGGCAATTCGCCAGGCAAGCCTGTCCAGCGAAAACGCACGCAGCGCTCGAAACGGCCAAAGAAAAAAACGTAAACCGGAACCCGTTGCGCGCTCGTTTGCAGGCCCTTCATCTCACGATCGGAGCATGCCCATGCCCAACATTCTGGTTGCCGATGACGACCCCACCACCCGGCAGATGCTGCGTGGAATTCTGAAGTCCGGCGGCTACACGGTTTCCTCCGCCTCCGATGGCCAGGCCGCGTTCAAAGCCCTGCGCACGAAAAAATTCGATCTCCTCTTCCTAGACATCTGGATGCCGCGCATGAGCGGCTTGGATTTGCTGGCGCAGTTGCGCGGACAAGCAGGCTTGCCGAAGATCATGGTGATGACTTCAGACCAGACGCCGGAGACCTTGCTGCGTGTTCTGCGCGGCCAAGTCTATCAATTCATCGCCAAGCCTCTGGAAGCTGCCAGCTTGCTCGAAATGGTGCGCGACGCGCTCGCTTCGGAACCGGCCGCTTCGCCCATCGAGGTTCTTTCCGCCAAGCCCGATTGGGTCGAGCTGCTGGTGCCGTGCGAACGTACAGTGGCCCATCGCGTGCGCGGGTTTTTGAAGCATCTCGAATCCGATCTGCCTGCGGACGTGCGCGAACACGTGGGCTTCGCTTTCTTTGAGCTGCTCAACAATGCCATCGAATGGGGCGGGCACCTGGATCCCAATCTGAAGGTGCGCCTTTCCTACATCCGCACCAAGCGTATGTTGATGTACCGCATTGACGACCCCGGCCCGGGATTTCGCCTCGAAGAGCTCAAACACGCCGCGATCAATAATCCGGAAGAGGATCCGCTGGCGCACACCAAGGTTCGCGAAGAAAAAGGGCTGCGTCCCGGCGGCCTGGGGATTCTCATGACGCAATCGATGGTGGATGATGTCGTTTACAATGAGGCGCGCAATGAAGTAGTGCTGGTCAAATATCTTTGAGCTAGACGAGCTTTGATTTCAAACGCAGGCCGGCGCAATTTGAAACCGTGCGCACCTGACCTCATACTGTGTGCGGAGGCGAAAGGGGTCCGGTGACCTTCCCGGCCTTCAAAGCCGGCGATTCGGTCCTTCGCGGGTCGAATGGTGGATTCGACTTCCACACGCCTCCGCCAAATCTAACAAAAGGTTCAGCGTCGGCTAGACCCGGCGTCACGATTCCGCCGCGTCCTGGTTTCCCATCAGTGCGTTAGTGCGTGATGGTGATTGTAAGGGTGGCTGTGTGGTTGGTTGCCCCGCCGCCCGCTGAGGCGGAAACGGAGACCATGTTGGTTCCTACGGGCGTCCCAGGATTTCCCGTGGTGCTACTTCCACCGCAGGAAGTTAGCCCTGACACCGCCATCAGAAGGAATAGCAATCCCAAGAAGTGCAAGCCACGTGGCGTGCGTCTCCGGCGAGCGGCGATGCCAAGAATCACTGCCAGAAAAGGGAACAGCACCGCGTAGGTCGGGCGTTGAGAAGGTGGCATCGGCATCCACGCCGCTGCACCTGGGGCAGTCGTGGTGACAGTGAGTGTACTGGCGATCGCCGCGCCATTCGGCGTGACGGTTGTGGGATTAAAGCCGCAGGCCGCCCCTAAAGGCAAACCACTACAGGCAAGAGTCACCGGCGAGTTGAATCCGTTTTCCGGCGTGACGGTAAACGTCGCCATCCCGCTTTTTCCAGCAACAATGGTCAGAGCAGATGGATTTACCGACACCTGGAAGTCGGGAGGGGGCGCATTGATGGTGTAGGTTGCGCTTGCCACGGCGCTGTTGGAGAAGCCACTGGCGGCCGCAATGGCCGTAATCGTTTCCGTGGAATTGACCGCAATCGGTCCGGTGAACTTGGTGGACGAGGTCGTGGGTGTTGTTCCATCCGTTGTGAAAAAGATCATGGCCCCAGCCGTGGCATCGGAGATCGTCACCATCTGCGGCGAAGTGAAGGAACCTGCGGCCGGGCTGAACGTGGGTGTGGCGGCTGGTGCTGGCGCCGACCCGGCAGCGAGCAGAAAGCTGTGAAAAACCCCGTTGGCGTCTGCAAAGGTACCCGTAATGTCGTCCGTGGCGTTGATACTGGTCAGGATGGTTCCCGAAAACATGCCCGTGGTGGCTGCGCCCGGAGCGTCGATCGGTGCGGTGAATGTGCCGTTGGCAGTGCGCAAGAATCCGTGGCGCACACCGTTTGTATCCGTATAAAGGCCCGAGGTATCTCCGCCCGCGTTGACGTTGAGTGCCCCGCTCCCGGGGAAAAAACCCGTTGTGCCAACGCCTGGGACATCGAACGTAGTGAAGGCAGGCGTAGCGCTGGCAGCGGTGTAAACGAAACCGTGATTCACACCGTTGGCGTCCGCATAGGCTCCCGCGATGTCTCCCGCTGCGTCGAAACCGAAGGGAAGAGTTCCCATAAACGATACTTTCCCGCCTGGGCCGGTGCCCGCGCCGGGCGCATTGATTGGTGCGGTGAATGTGCCATTGGATTTGCGGATGAACCCGTGAAATGTTCCGTTTGTGTCTTTGTAGAATCCGGTGATATCCCCAGCCGCGTCGATGCTGAGGGGGACGGTCCCCGCACCCGGGCCCGCGCCAGCCGCCGGAGCATCGAAGGTCGCGAAGCTGGCCGTGCCATTGGCCACCGTGCGCACGAAGCCGTGACGCACATCGTTCGCGTCGATGTAAAATCCAGCGATATTTCCTCCAGCGTTCATGCTTATGGGCAGGGTTCCCCGATGACCCATGCTGGTGGGCGCGGACGGAACATCAAACGGGGTTATCGTGCCACTCGCGGCCGCGCGCGCAAACCCGTGATAAGCGTTGTTCGCGTCAAAGTACATTCCCGCGACATCTCCCGTTGTGTTGATGCTGGCGGGGAAGGTTCCCTGATTCAGACTCGTGCCGGCGCCCGGAGCATCGAAGGTCGTGAAGCTGGCCGTGCCATTGGCTACTGTGCGGACGAACCCGTGAGCCACATTGGGCGCGGTAAGGTACACTCCGGCGATATCCCCCGTATCGTTGATGCTCGTGCCCATGGTTCCCTGGAGCATGCCCGTTCCCGCTCCCGGAGCGTCGAAAGTGGTAAAGGTGAACGTACTGCCGCCGGCGGCCGCCCCTTGCGGCTGCGCTGGTGTTCGCGAAGCCCCTTTCACTTTTGTCAGACCCACGACCCCCAGCGTCAACACGGCGAGGCAGATTAGGGCCACGGCCGCAGCCCTTCGCGTCTGATGCGTAGTTTTTGCAATCGCACGGAACGCATATCCAAAAATCCAAGGAAGAGGAGACAATGGATGTTTCACGGACTTACCCCCCACTAGCGCGGTGCAGTGTCATCACCGATGCGGCGATGCTTGCAACAGACCGCAATTACGTCAAGGGGTCCAGAGGAGAGATGATATGAATTTGGTATGAAATCGGGGCAATTTCACTACATTTCTGAAGCTATGCCCTGGCTGGGTAGGGGCTTAGGGGACCAGGTTACCGATGGGAACGAACTCCGATTTGCACCCTACCAGGCACCGGACTTTTTGGAACGCCGCCTGTTCTTCAGCACTCAGGGTATGTGCATCCTTGCCGTTTTGATAGTACTTCTCATGAGCGCTGCGAAATTCGTCGCTACCGGCATAAGCCGAAATCAGATGAACGTTCTTGTCGAATTCGTAGTAGATACGGCAACCCGGTGGAGTGATGCATTCGAGCACCGTGAGTCGAATGATGCCATGCTGGACCGTGGGCTCTGTGGCCATATTGTACTGGAACAATGCTCTGTTCAAATCGCTGCGTGTAAACAGCAGGCGCAGTCTCTCCTGGGCAACCCCCATGCCGTGAATTTGAAACCCAGGCCGCACCTCCGTGGAAGCTCCAAACACCCGGTCAGGATCAAGTACCACTAACGTCGCTTGATGATCATACTCGCTGACTCCCGCGGCGATGATCTCCTCTTTCCCATCGCCATCCAGGTCGGCCAGTGCCAGGGAACTCAAGCCCCCGGAATGCCAGTACTCAGAAATGGCTTTGCCATTGGTATCAAGGATCGCGATCTGGCTGGGCCACCAGGGATTATGCTGACTTAAGACGACGATTCGGGGAGGCCTCTTCTCCGTTGCCTTCAGTACCCCAAGTGCATGAGTCCAATATGTGGCAGGACTCCCGGCCATCTCTGGCAAATCTCTACCCGGAGTCCAACGCCATTTCTCTTTCCCTCGATCGGAGTAGCAGATCACCGTTGACGACTGCGGCGACTGTGGGCCAGAAGCGGGGGAATAAACAAAAAGAACGCTCGAATGGCCTTTCCCCTCCAGATCCCCGAACCAGGTGTGCGTCGTCAGATCCATCCCGTAGTACCAGTCGGTCGGGAATCCGTCCGCAAAGGCCTTTCGCCAAAGTTCCTTTCCTTCCGCATTAAGAATCACAAGTGTTGAACCGTCCAGCCGGCCAAACTTGGGCTGGTCGTGCACCGCCAGAACTCGGATGGTGACATAGCCCACAATGCCAATCGCAGCTATCGCGGCCGCTAGCTTAAGTCCCTTATGTGTGCGCGCTCGCCGAAGAGGCCGCTGATCCTCGCTTGCAAGCTGCAATCCGGTTTCCG
>Ga0210407_10000437_pt1 | contig 47518 bp, 43 predicted proteins | sample IncBWC27MmetaG_FD_150860 | JGI IMG/M metagenome (GOLD analysis project Ga0210407, IMG submission 150860) | Forest soil microbial communities from Barre Woods Harvard Forest LTER site, Petersham, Massachusetts, United States - Inc-BW-C-27-M | ecosystem: Environmental > Terrestrial > Soil >...
TCTTGAGGATCGAGGGGTTGAAGCACTCCAACCTCGAGACAGGAGCCCCAAGGAGCGAGAAGCCCATCAGCCCGCTGCGCCAACGCATGCTCGAAGACACGAGCCTGCGCGGGTTCACGCCCGATACGCAACGCGACTACATCCGCGCTGTCAAGAAGCTGGCGGCCGTTTTGGGCCGGTCTCCCGACACCGCGACTGCCGAAGATCTGCGCGCGTTCCAACTGCACCTGACCGCGACCGGTGTTCAGCCGCCAACCATCAACGCCACGGTGACGGTGCTGCGGTTCTTCTTCAAGGTGACGCTCGACCGGCCGGACACGACGCGACATCTCGTATTCGTCTACGAGCCGCGCAAGCTGCCGCGTGTGCTCTCGCCCGAGGAGGTGCCACGCCTGCTGGAGGCGGCCCCCGTTCCCAAGCACAAGGCGGCGCTCAGCGTTGCCTACGGGGCCGGTCTGCGGGCCATGGAGGTTGTCGCTGAAGGTCTGCGACATTCACTCCAAGCGCATGATGCTGCGGGTCGAGCAGGGCAAAGGCCGCAAGAGCCTGCCCTCGCGAAGGCGGGGGATCGTTTTGCCATGCTGTCGCCGCAGCTGTTGGAGCTGTTGCGCGACTGGTGGCGCATCGCCCGCCCGCCGATATGGCTGTTCCCCGGGCGCGACCGCATCAGCCCAATGACGACGCGCCAGCTCAATCGCGTCTGCCACATGGCTGCCGAACTGGCTTCGCGGCCCAAATGGGTGGCGCCGCACACGCTGCGCCACAGCTTCGCCACCCATCTGCTCGGGCAGAACATCGACATTCGCGTGATCCAGGTCTTGCTCGGGCATGCCAAGCTCGACACGACGGCGCGGTGAACTATGCCATCGCGCCGGAGTACTCGCCGAGTTCAGCGTGCCGTGTCGCCGGTGCGAATTTTGACTTTCTTGCCATCTTCGAGATCGACGGGCGGGTTCACCACGGCGAGATCGCCTGCTTTGACGCCTTCGCTGACCTCCATCTCGGTTCCAAGGTCGAGGATTTCGGTGATCTGGTGCTGACGCGCCACGCCGTTTTCTACTACGAACACGTAGACGCCCTGGGCATCGAACACGACGGCCGCGTCCGGCACGATCAAGGACGGCGTCTTGCGGGGGATTTGAAGTTCGACGGTGCTATACATCCCTGGGCTCAATTCACCATCGGCGTTGGGGACGTCGATTTCGGTCAGCAGGGTTCGCGTCCCCGGGTCCAGGGCGTCGGCGATGCGTGTAACCTGGCCGGGAAATGGGTGCCCTGGGATTTCCGCGACCCGCACGATAGCCGTGACCCCGGGCTTGACCCCCACGGCGGCCTCCTGCGGCACAAAAAGCTGGATGCGCATCATGTTGCCGTGCGTTATCGCGAACATAAAAGTGCCGCTCGCCGCATCGGCCTGGACCAGGCTGCCGACATCGATGTTGCGCTGGGTGATGACGCCGTCGAACGGGGCGACGACCCGCTGATAGGCCTTTTGCTGCTGGAGCACCTCGATCTGGGCCTGCTGCGCCTTGATGGTGGCGGCATTTGCGTCGGCCGCCTGCGTTTGCGCCGCGAGGTTCAGTCGGTCGGTGTCGCCCTGCTGCTGCGTGGCCCAGCCGTGCTTGACAAGGACGTCATCGCGCGCCCAATTGTGCGCGGCGAGCTCGCGGTTGGCCTGGGTCTGGCGCAGGGTTGCCTCGTTCTGCGCCAAAGTCGCCTGCGCCTGGGCGATTTGGTGGTCGAGCTCGGGGGCGCTGATCACCGCAAGCAGGTCGCCCGCCTTGACGCGAGAGCCGATATCGACATTGCGCTGAACAACGTAGCCGCTTGCCCGGGCAAAGATGTTGGCCGCTTCAAAGGCGGTCGTCGTGGCCGGCAAAACCACCTTGTTAATGTCGGGGCTCGCCAGAACTGCAGCGACGCGAACCCGCGGGACGAAGTCGCGCTGCTCCTCAGCGGCGGCGGCGACTTCGAGATGCTGGCGATAATGCTGCTGCACGCCGATCGCCAAGCCGGCGGCGAGCAGCAGCAGGGCGCCGAATCCGATCAGGCGGCGTCCCATCCGGCTGCGGTGGTCGGCCGGAGGTGCCGCAACATCGCTGAAGGCCGGGGTCAAATCTGCGGGCTGACGGTCGAGCGCGCGGGGATCGTCAGGCATTACAAATTCTCCGCGAAGACGCCCTGAGCCGGCTTGCCGTCGTTGCGCTTGCGCAGCATCGCGAAGAGATAGGGAACGACGAGGAGCGTGGTCGGCGTCGCGAACAACAGGCCACCGATCACGGCACGCGCCAGCGCGGCGTTCTGCTCCTCGCCCGGACCGCCGATCGCCATCGGCACCATGCCGGCGATCATCGCCGCCGCAGTCATCAGCACCGGCCGGATGCGGGTGCGACCGGCAATGATCGCGGCGTCAAAGGCCGAGACGCCCTCGAGCTGCCGCTCGTGGGCAAAGGTCACGAGCAGGATCGAATTGGCCGAGGCAACGCCGACCGCCATGATGGCGCCCATCAACGAGGGAACGCTCAACGTCGTGTCGGTGATGTAAAGCATCGTCACGATGCCGCAAAAGGTTGCCGGCAAAGCCAGAATGACGACGAACGGATCGCCGAAATTCTGGTAGTTGACGACCATCAACAGATAGACAAACACCGCAGCGAACAGCAATCCGACGCCCATGTCGTGAAACGCGCCGTTCATGCTGTCGATCTGGCCCGTGACTTGGATGGCGTTGCCCGGCGAGAGCTGGTTGCGCAGCTCGGCGACGACCGGATCGATCGCGTCCGCGATGCTGCCGAGGTCGCGGTCCTGGACATTGGCGTAGACCTCGTAGACCGGCTGCACATTCGCCTGGTTCGCGTTGGTCGGCACCACCGAGCGCGACAGTGTCGCGACGTTGGCAAGCAGTCCCGGGACCGGCTGGCCTTGTGGCGTCAGCGATTCGCTGACCGGGGTGTTGGTCAGCGCGTTCAGTGAGGCGAGGCGGCGCTCGGGGGTCTGGATCGCGAGGTAGTAGGGAATCCCCGACTTCGGATCGGTCCAGAAATTCGGCGAGACCTGCTCGGACGAGGCGAGGCTGATATTGAGGTTGGAGGCGATTTGATTGACGTTGAGGCCCAGTTCCGCGGCACGGGACCGGTCGATTGCGGCAAAAATCTCCGGCCCATTGACTTCCTGCTGGATATGGGCGTCGGCAACGCCGGGGATCGCAGCGATCCGCCGGCGAAGCTCCCGGGCGATTTGCAAATTCTTGGCCCGGTCGTATCCGACCGTGCGCACGTCGATCTGCGCGGTCAGCCCGAAGTTCAGGATCTGGGTTACGATGTCAGCGGGCTGAAAGTAAAAAATATCTTCGGGAAAGGCCGCCGGCAACACACGGCGCATCTTGCGCACATAATCGGCGGTCGGCCGATGCCCGTCATTGAGCGATATCAGAATGGCGCCGTCATTCACGCCGATCGTCGAGCCGTCGGAAAAGGCCAGGTTATAGAGGCGCGCCGGCAGGCCGATGTTGTCGACGATCAGCGTGCGTTCGCTTGCCGGAATGATTTCGCGGACCTTGTCCTCGATCCGTTGGAACATCTGCTCGGTCTTTTCGATCCGGGTGCCGGCCGGGACGCGGACATGCAGCTGGATCTGCCCGCCATCGATCGCCGGGAAGAAATCGCGGCCGACGAAGAGAAACATCACGGCTCCGAGGGCGAGCAGCGCGGCGGCGGCAATCGGCACGATCCACCGGCGGGTCAGCAAGATGGCGAGCAGCTCGGCGTAGCTGCTGCGCATGCGCTCGAAGCCCTGTTCGATCCTCCCGTTCAAGCGGCTGAACCAGCCCTGGTTGCCGCTGTGCACCTCGCCTTTCAGCAGCAGGCCGATCGTGATCGGCGTCAATGTCCGCGAAAGGCCATACGAGGCGAGCATCGCAAAGACGACCGCGAGGCCGAGCGGGGTGAACAGATATTTCGCCGGACCCTCGAGAAAGATCACCGAGGTGAAGACGCAGCTGATAGCCAAGGTTGAAACCAGGGTCGGGATGGCAATCCCGGCCGCGCCGTGAAGCGTCGCCTCCGGCAGCGGCATGCCTTCCTCGCTCAGCAGCCGATGGGTGTTTTCGATGGTCACCGTCGAATCGTCGACGAGGATGCCGACCGCGAGCGCCAACCCTCCCAAGGTCATCGTATTGATCGTGTCCCCGAGGAAATAGAGGACGATCAGTGACGACAGCACTGCGAGCGGAATCGAGATCATGACCACCAGGGTCGAGCGCCAGGACCCGAGAAATAAGAGGATCATCAGCGCCGTCAGCCCGGCGGCGATCGCGCCTTCGCGCACCACCGCAGTAACGGCGTTGCTGACGAATACCGACTGATCGAACAGCTCGCTGATGTGGAGACCAGGCGGAGCCGCTTGACGGGCGATCTGCAACGCTTTCTTGACGGCGCTGACGACGTCGAGCGTCGAGGCATTGCCGTTCTTGATCACGCTCAGCAGGACAGAGCGCAACCCGTTTTGGCGGACGATGTTCTGCTGCACAGCAAAGCCGTCGCGGACGTAACCGACATCCTTGACGAAGACCATCGCGCCGTTGACGTACTTGATCGGGATATCGTTGAGGTCGGCGATCGTCGCCGGCATCGCATTGGTGCGCACCGTGAATTGGGTGTCGCCGATCTTTGCCGTGCCGGACGGCAAGGTCAGGTTCTGGGCGTTGACGGCGTTGACCACATCCATCGGGGTCAGGCCCTTGGCCTGCAATTTTACCGGGTCGATATCGACCATGATCTGGCGATATTTGCCCCCGGCCGGGGTCGGAAAGGTCACGCCGTGGATCGGCGCCAGCCGCTGCCGCAGGTTGTAGAGGCCATAATCGTAGAGTTGCTGCTCGCCCAAGGTGTCCGAGCTCAGGCTGATCTGCAGAACCGGAACGCTGGAAGCGTTGTACTGAACGATGATCGGCGGCTGGATGCCTGCCGGCAGCACCACCCGGACCGAGTTCGTCGCAGAGACGATCTGCGCGATCGCCAGGTCGAGGTTCACATCGGGCTGAAAAAAGATCTTCTGGACCGAGATCCCATTCAAGGTCTGGGCCTCGATATCCTTGATGCCATTGACGTTGGAACTGATCGTGTACTCGCTGTAGGTGGTGACCCGCTGCTCCATCTCGGGTGTGCTGAGCCCGGTCTCTTGCCAGATGACGGTGACAACCGGGATGTTGATCTCGGGAAAGATATCCGCGGGCATCGACCGGATTGCAGTAACGCCGAGAAACAGGATCAGCAAGGCGAGGACGTAGAAAGTGTACGGCCACCGCAGCGCGAAGCGGACAATTCCCATATCAGGTTCCCTTGACTTGCGTTGCCCGGCGAGCGGCAGGAACATCCCCGCCGATTTGCGAGCGCGCCGCATCTTGGGCCATCGCCGGCACCGCTTCGGCGACGTCGCCAGCGCAGGGTTGCTGGGTGCAAACCCAACGTTTCATCCCCGCAGCGGCTGCGAAATGGGATTCCGCACATCACCGCGGTTCCTTAAGTAACGTGGCCTGCCCGACAGTTATTGATAATATGACCAGAACCGCATAGATAATTCTGGATCACTTAATAATCGGGATGCCCTGTGGGCCACTTCGAGGATATGCGGGTCTTCGGGAAGGTGGTGGAAAGCGGCAGCTTCGCCGACACGCGGCGCGGCTCGGTATTGCGGCCAGCAGGCTGCGCCACCCAGCGTCATCGCCACCGCCGCTTGGCGCCGAGGCATCGGCATGCGCGATTCAGCTGGCACAAGGCATCGGATGCGCCCAGCCGAAAGCGAAGATATTATTTACCAAGGTTCACGAATCGCAGTAGCGCCCTCCGCACACGGGAGGGGTGGCGTGCAAGTAGCCCGTAGTCGCCATGGGGTCGCGGTTTTGTTGGCCAGAGTGGCCGCGGGCTGTTCGTTGTTGTGGAGTCCGCTGGTCGCCCCGACCGCCAGCGCAGCGATGAAAACACAAAGGAGCCAAGCGGCGGCGGCTTCGCGGCCGCTCGGCAGCCGCTCACGCGGGGTCGCACATTGCTCGCCCGCTAAACGGGGTGGCGTCGAGCTGGCTGATAGCGCGCGATCGCCCGCGCCCACTGAACGCCCATGCTGACGCTCGGCATCAAGCAGTTGAGGTGACGTTGCGTGGGGCAGCATTGGGGACAACGGCGAAGCACGAGCGACGACGACCCAGGACCGAAATAACCTCGCCTGGCGCCCGAGGGAACCCGCTGAGTAGACTGCAATGAACGCCGCCGCAACCCAGACCGTTGGGGCGGGGTCCATGGACCCGCCTAAAGGTCCGGAGGAAGAGCCTCGCCCATTTGTCGCCCGGACTGCGGCCACCGCTAACGCGGCCACCATGCAGAGCGCGCATCGGGGTAGGACTAGCGCTCCGGGGAACCGGCCGCGACTGCTTCGGCTGCCATCGTCAACGCGTAATGGCAGAAATTGCGTTCCAGATTCCCGGCAAACCCATTATTTCCGATCCGGCCACGCAGAATAGAGCCGGATCCGTCATCGTTTGTATCCCGAGCTTTGACCCCGCCGGTGGGGTCGACCTTGCCGCGATATTGAATCGTCCGCCCGTTCAACTCGCGATACGAAATCGTGACGTTGTCCCGCTCGATCCTCATGCCGACCGGTGTGCGAGATACGCAAGCAGTAGTGGGGTGGCCGCCGAGCCCCGATGCCACCTCTGTCATCGAACCCGCGTAAGACCCGTCGCGGCCGACCGACGGCTCGTCCAGTGCAGGACCCGACGGGGTCTGTTGCGGCGTTGCGCGGTCTGGCGCCGGCGCCGCATTGGCCGGCGGCCCATCGGCAGGGGGGAGAGCCGCGATCTGGGGGCCCGGCGGCTGGCATGCGGCGATGGCGGCACCGGACAAAAACGCCACACCCAGGACGGTGGATTTCCAAAGAGTGAGCATATGACACCTTCTAGCGTTTCCTCCGCCTCAGTAGGTTGGACTCTGCACGGCCTTTGATAATATAGTGAAATTCAAACAGACTATTCTGGAATGCTTGATAATCGGGGAACCCTGTGGATCGCTTCGACAATATGCGGATCTTCGCCAAGGTGGTGGAAAGCGGCAGCTTCACCGGTGCTGCGGCGCGGCTCGGCATTTCCGCCAGCATGGTCAGCCAGCATGTGAAGGAACTCGAGGAACGGCTGGGAGCGCGGTTGCTGAACCGCACGACGCGCAAGGTCAGCCTCACCGAGACGGGCCGCGCTTATTATGAGCGCTGCGTGCGGCTGCTGGCCGATCTGGAGGAAACCGAGCAAGCCGTAAGCGACATGCACGCGGCCCCGTGCGGCGAGTTGCGCATCAATGCCACGCCGAGCTTCGGCATACTGCAGCTAGCCCCTGCCATTGCCGATTTCACCGCGCGCTTTCCGGGAATCTCCGTCGAACTGATGCTGAGCATCCGCATCGCCGACCTGATCGACGAAGGTGTCGATGTCGCCGTGTGGGTCGGAGAGCTTCCGGACTCGAGTCTTATCGCGCGCCAACTCGCCCCGTGCCGCATGGTCGTCTGCGGCGCGCCGAGCTATTTCGAGCAGCACGGCACGCCACGGACACCCGCCGACCTCACAACCCACAATTGCCTCACGGTGGCTGTGACTGGATTGTCCTACTACCGCGCGTGGCATCTGACGGCGGCGGACGGCACCGCGCTGAACATCTCGCCTATTGGAAACCTGAGCACCAACAGCGGGGCGGTGCTCAAAGTTGCCGCACTCGCCGGACACGGCCTGGTATGTCTGCCGACCTATCTCGTCGGCGATGCACTGCAGTCGGGGCGGCTGGTGACGGTGCTGGACGAATACACGGCGCCGCCGCTGACGCTGCGCGCCCTCTATCCGCACAACCGCCATCTATCGGCCAAGGTGCGCGCGTTCGTCGACTTCCTCGCCTCACGCTTTGGGCGAGAGCCACCCTGGGACAGCTGGTGCCGAGCCCCCGGCGAGCAATCCGCGCTGCCCGCTCCTCGCCGAAGGGAGATGACCGGAAGCTCTACCAAGCCTCGTCGTTCAAAAATTCGAGCGGACGCTTCATGACCTCGCCCTTCGAATCGCACGCGACGGGACGCGCGAGCCCGTGCGAAGCGTCGCCAAATAAAAACCGCTTGGTCAGCATCGGGCGGCTGCCGACAGTTCGCCGAGACCCAGTCGAGAGATACGCCGCGCGGGTGGTCCACCCCTCAGACGAGTATTTGAGAATCGTTATTAGAGTGAGCGCGCGACTAGCTTTGGTCTGCGAGGGTGAAGGGTTTCGGATGCCGGCCCGTCGTGACCTATCCGCGCGTGCCGAGGGCGAGGGGCCACATGATCGCCGCGCCGCCGAGAAGGGTGATCAGTTCGCGCCGCCTCACCCAGACACCTCGGCGCAAACAGGAAACCAGAGGCGGCTCGAAGCGTCAATCTGCGGCAGGACTCCTATCCCCGTAGCGGCACAGCGACCCTCCGGCTCACCCCGATAGCCCCACAAGGAAGTACTAACCTTTCTTCGGCGACCAGCCGTAAGCCTTGGCGCAGGCGCCGCCCATCAGCATCGCCCGCTCGGTGTCGCTCAGGCGGTCGGTCTTGCGGAAGGGCTCGACGGCCTGCTCGTAATTGACGACGGCGAACGCGCGCGTCCAGTCCGTGCCCCACAAGCAGCGATCGAAACCCCAGGCATCGAACACGCGGGCCAGCGGGTCGCAAATGTCCGGGAAAGGATATGGCTCCCGGGACAGCGTGCAGGCGCCGCTGACCTTGATCACTGCGTTCGGGCGCTTGGCGAGTTCGAGCACCTTCGGGAGGTCTGCCCAGGGCTGCGGCGGGGCGGGCGGCACGCGCGGCTGCATGATGGCGAGATGGTCGATGATGAACCGCGTGTCAGGATGGCGATCGATCAACGCCGTGCCCGCGTCCAAATTGCCCCAAAACAGGACGTTGACCGGAAAATCGTGGCGAGCGGCCGCGCGCGCGATCCGGTCGAGCCCCGGGTCGTCCGGCGCGCGGTTCGCCTCCTTTGTCAGCATGATGCGGACGCCGACGGCACCCGGCGTCTTCTTCCAGTCGGCGATGACATCGGCCACCGCCGGATCGTCCGGGTTGACCGGCTTGACGATGGCGAACCGATCGGGATGGGCCCGTTGCACTTCGACCGCATAGCTGGCGTCGTACTGGTACATCGAGAAGGCGGAGATGAAGATCGCGCCGTCGACGCCGACTTTGTCCATCGCCGCCACCATCTCGTCACCCGTGACGTGATCGGGCCAGTTCGGCACGCTGTGCCAGGGTCGCTTCGGGGTGTTCGCCTCATACACGTGGACCTGGGAATCGATGATCGTCATCGGGGAAGCTCCTATGTGCGACGCGAGTTTGGCTATTACAGTAGGTTCGTGTCCAGAGGGCCCAGGCCTCGTGCGTTGCCGATGCCGGCGGTCATGAGGGCAGCTCGCGACGGCGGCGATGTATACTTGGCGCAAGGGGCAGGGGCGCGATGGAGGATCCAAGTCCTCCCGCTCATGGCTGGGGCTAATCAAACGGGAGCTGGTCGTCCCGGTCAGCGAGCCGCGCATCCCAGCGAGAAGCGATTACCTATGGACAAAGAGCGGTTTGAGGAGAAGCTGAGGAAAATCGCTACGGCGAAACCGTCTCCCAAGCAAAAGGTAAACCGTCTCAATCGAATTGATTGCTAATGGAAGGCCTATCGCGCCCGTGTATAATGGCTGGTGGAAAGACGATTACGTCTTACGTCGGCAATCCCGGGCATTATCTCTGTGTTTGCCCAACGGCGCGCAAGCCATTCGAATTCAACGAAGGCGCGATGGCTAGGTGGACGACCAGGAACGGCAATTGTGCGACGATGCCTAATGAACGGTTCCAACGCATTCCAATCGGAAACCACAGCCCCCCGAAAGGCCTGATAGTAAATTTCCTCAGATATTGTCCCGTATTGAATTCCAAGAGACAGCATTTCATAATGATTTAGAAATGAGACGATGTGTTGTCGGCAAGTCTTATCGTGCTCGGTCTGTGGATCATAAATGGTTTCAAAGCCAGTCGGGCTAGATCTCAGCGAGATATAGGTCTGGCGGATTTTTTGGTAAAAATCGGTCGACTCGTAACTCTCAATATAATCGAGCGTTGCACGATGCCGTGCAACCTCGCGGGTCGTCCGTATCGAGAGAGCAGCGAACGTGGCCGCTACCGCGCCTACGGCTAACGTCGCCGATGGCGCTACTAGGCTTACCCACAGCGGAACGTCGGCCATTTGGAAGGTTCGCCGAACGTTCGGCTAACTTCTAACGCCGTAAAATCTGCAAGCGACTCCTCACTTAACCACTTAATCTCTTGTGCCTTCGCGAACCATCATGAATTCTCCTGCGTTTTCCACACTCGAAACGACGCACCAGCATCGCCCGTTCCGCGCCTGATTGCAAGGGGGAACCTCTTTCCTGGCTCATCTTAGATGGGCAGTTACAACTTAGATGGGCAGTTACAACCAAATTCCAACCCCAATTCGAACGAAAGAGGAACGGCTATCGGCCTTGCTGCGGGTGGGTTAGTAGTCAAACATGATATCTCCAATTTTATCCTCTTGGTGGCGCGGCGTTACGATGTAAGCGTCAATCGGGTCTCCGCGTGCCGCAAACGCTACCAAGATGAGCTCCACCCACCTCTGGACGCGCGCTTCTGACCTCCGCTACTCAGTGGCCGGCGAGGCGGTAGTCCAGGAAGTCGGCGAGCGACAGCGGCAAGTCCAAGAACGTTGTGAGCTCTTCGGTGTCGAGCGAGACCAGAATCGAACCCAGCACCGCGGTGAAGGCACCGATCACGACGGCGGTGTTCATCACCTCGTGATCGCGGTTGATCAATTGCGACAGGAACAGCCGGAAGACCAGGGAGAGCTGGAGGATCGGCGTCACCACCATCAGCGGCGCCACCGCAAGCGAGGCGTACACGAAGGCCTGGGAGATGGCGACCAGCACGGCCGAGGAGAGGAACCACGGCAGGTTTTCGCGCTTCATGGACGTGATGTCGGCCCAGGAGCCGGGCTTGAGCAGGATCAGCAAGAAGAACAGTGTCGCCGCCGCATAGGCGAGGCAGCCGCCGGCCACCGTGCTGATGTCAGGTGCGTCCAGGAAGGCCTGACGGGCCATCAGGGGCGAGCTGCCATAGCACATCGCAGCACCCAGAGCGAAGATGGTGCCGGAGAACACGCGCGGCTGGAAGATCAGCTTCGCTACCGGGGCCGCCAGCTCCGCCTGGGCCAGCTCCTCCGGCGAGGGTAGGGTCGGGATGGGCGTTGCCGCCGTTAGCGGCGCCGATGCCTTCCTCTTTCCCTTGCCGGCATTGCCCTGGGTGATGAAGGAGCCTCCGAGCATCAAAGCCGAGCCGATTGCCTGCAGCACAGTGAATTTCTCGTGCAGCATCACCACCGCCAACATCATCGCGAATGGCACCTGCAGCTGGACGACCGGGGCGGTCAGGTTCACGCCCATCAGCTGGTTGGACTTATAGTTGCAGTAGCGGCCAATGACGAAATGCACCACACCCTGGCATGCCAACCAGGTGAGCGCCGCCATCGGGAACACCGCGAGCTGGTGCAGCTCGCCGAATGCGATGGTCATGACCAGGAAAGAAAGTCCGCCGATCGGCACGGTCAGCGCCATGCCTTGCAGCACGCTGCCCGTCACCACCCCCCTGCGCATCGCCACGTTGTTCAGTGCAAAGGTGAACGCGCCAAGAGCAGCGTAAAGGACCCCGAGCAAGGGCTTCCCCCTCGAAGACTTATTTCTTTTCCTCGTTTGTCTACAATGCCTTCGTCATACCGTCATGCCCATTTTCAACGGCTAGACCAATACGCGTGTATCGTCCGTAGCTGGGTAGCTCTGGCTGGGATCCTGCGCCCCTCGAGTTGGAGCCTGAGCCGAATCGTCCAGGGTCCTTTGGCTTCAAAGGGCGCTTTTGGCCGATCAGGCGGCGCTTGTTCCAGGTGTCGCGTCGCCGGATGGGGAGAGTGAGCTTACGCCGGTCATGGTCGCTTCCATCGAAGCCGACCCTCTCCACCCAGCGCCCGGTCGAAATCGACCGTCAGATAGCCAACTCCTAGAGTTGACGACGCATGGGGCAGAAACGGCCGCTCATCCGGTGTACGCCCCAAGGCTGGGATTGCTGCGATCGAGAGGCTGCCGTAAAAACGGCACCTACGGAATCCGTTTCCCTCCCTCTCACCTGAGGAGGTTGCGATGCCCGAACCCGAACGCATCGATCGGCGCCGGGTGGCACTGATCGCTTACGACGTTTGCCGGCGCGCGCTAGCTCCGTCGGATCCCGCGCGCAGGGCCGCGATGCGCCCCGTGCTCGATGCCTGGGTGCAGATGATCGCGGCCGCGCGGGCGGCGGGCGTGCCGGCGATCTACACGACGCCCGTCAGCCGCGCCGATGGCGCCGACGTCGTCATGGTGCCGACCGACCTTTCGGCTGAGACCGGCGTGCCGCCACTCACCAACGCTGTCGAGGGTACGGCAGAGGCGAGCTTCCCCGACGATATTGCGCCGCGCCCCGGGGATTACGTCTTCCTCAAGCGCCGGCCGAGCGCCTTCTACGGGACGGGCGTCGCCGAGCTCCTGCACATGCTGCGGCGTGACACTATCATCATCGGCGGCGGCGCCACCAATCGCGGCGTCGAGACGAGTGTGCGCGAGGCCTTCAACCTCGACCTTGCGTGTGTCGTGGTGCGCGAATGCTGCTGGAGCGGCGACACGGCCGCCCACACCTACAGCCTCGACAAGGCGATGAAAATGTACGCGCGCATCCGAACCCTCGACCAGGTCGCGGCGATGCTGCGGGAATGAGAGGTCAGCAGCGTCACAAGCAATTTTGAAGGTCGCACACATGACATGCAAAAACCGCGTCCCCCATCTGGCAGGACCCAATGCCACCATTCAAAATACCCCTCCCTTGGTTACGTCCAATAATGCAAGGGCGAAGCACAATCTGCTCTTGCTGACGCACCCCGACGGCACGCCGGCGCGGTTCGACGTGCTGCGCCCTCAGCGCCTTGCCACGCCGGTCACCGTCTATGTCGAACAATTCAGCGCCCATCCCCTCGAAGCCGACGCGGCCGAGCTCTACGGTCCGCCGGACGGCTTCATCGATCATGACGGGCATGTGCACAAGGAGCGGCAGAGCGCCGGCGACAAGCCGGTTTACGAGATCGAGTTGCGTCCCAGGACGGGGTTTATCCATTGCCCTATATGGCAACGCAGGCGGACGGCACTGCTTGGGAGGAGGAATGTGCGTTCCCCAACGCCCCGAGGCAAAGGCGCGGCAAGGCTTTTTTCCCAACGGCTCGCGTAGCGTCGGGGAGATCGACCGGCTGCAGATCGGCGATAAGGGCACTGGAAACCTAATCTCCGAGAAGGCCGAGATTGACTTCTATCGGGTTCTGCCGCCGGCCGGTTACACGACAGGCTTACCGGCCGGCGCACCGATGCCGGCGCAGGGGAGATCGCACCCGAGCGCCGCGGCCTGCCTTGGCCCGAATAGCCAATGTGGTCCAAGAGATCCTGGCGAGCGGCAAATATGACGGTGCGATCTGGACCCAGGGCAGCCCGAGGATCGAGGAAGCCATCTACTGGCTAAATCTTCTCGTCGACGCGACCGTGCCGATCTGCGGCAACGCCGCCCAGCGGATGCACGGCATGATCAGCAACGATGGACCGAAGAACATTGTCGACTCGGTCGACTACATCGCCTCGCGCGTTTGGGCAGACGAGCAAGGGCGCAACCAGGCCGGCGCGGTGCTGATCCAGGAGCAGCGGGTCTTCGCTGCCCGCGGTGCAAAAGGCCGATGCGCGTCCGGGAGGCTATGTGGCGACTGGAGGACACGGCGGCATCCTGGGTGCGGCGGGACATGACGGTTCGCCACTGCTTCACTATCTGCCGACCGCACGACACACTTGGGGATCCGAGGTGAAAGTCACCAATCTGCCGTCCGAGGTGGGCGGCGTGCGTCAAGAGGGCTTGCGCATCGAAACCTTGCCTGTGGCGATCAAGGGCCCAGACGGAAAGCTGCTCGGCTCGGCAATCCCCAAGGTAGCCATCGCTAAGGATGCCAACTACTGGGATGACGATGGCACGGGCGATCCAGAGCCGAGGTCGACCTCATCGCGATGATCGGGCACATGCTCAAATCGGCGCCGCTCGCCGGCTTTGTCGTCGAAGGGCTCACCCCTTACGGGAGGAACGTCTCCAATGCGCGGCATCGGCTGATGTTGCGAGCGGTCCACAGCGGGCTCCCGGTCGTTCGTGTCGGGCGCGGTGTTGTCGGGCATATGGTCGGCGATCTTCTTGTTCATCTCCAGCAGTAGCAAGCGGCGGTCGATGCCGCTCTCCTCGCTGTGCGTGAAGAAGGTGGGGCGGTGGTTGCCGGTGACGGTGAGGGAGGCGATGTTCCTGAAGTCGACGAAATCACGCCCCTTGCCCTCTGCTGAGAGCATGGTGCCGCCGAGCATGCTGTTGATCAGGATCTCGTCCCAGGTGGCGCCCTTCGGCGTCTCGTCAGCGAACAGACCGCGCTTGCCGCGGGTCTGATAGAGCTCGAACGTGCGCTTCTCCAGCTGCCGCATGAAGAAGCCTTTGCTGACCGCTTTGCCATGGGTGTGGATCAGCCGCGCCAGGATGTCGGCAAAGGTCGACTTGCCTGACCCAGGCACACCCAGGATGAACAGCAGATATTGGTCAAAGATCTCGCCCACCAGGTTGTAGGCGCCCCACCGCTGCAGGAAGGGAATGATGTGCTCGCGTCCGTCTGCAACGAAGTCGAAGTAGGCCATGAAGCGCGGGCAGGTGTGCCGGTAGTCAAAGGCTGCAGCCAGGACGTTTGGGGTGACCAGGGTCTGCTGGCGCATCAGCTGTCCGGGGTGCTCGCGGAACTCGGCAGTGCGCAGGTCGAGCCTTTTGTCCGATAGCTCATCGTAAGGTTGTCCAAGGTGCTATGCGGACCCCCTCGGTCCTACAAGGCCCGCATAACGAAGCCTGTGCTCGCAGGAAGGTCGCGGCCGAGCTCCAAAGCCCGAACCAGACAAGCGAACTGCCCGGCGTACCCGTAAGCGCCGCTGCTGGCGGGTGGCTTCGCGTCGTCTACCGTGTTGCGGTTTGTCCGGGACGGGCTGTGATTGACAGGACTCAGCGCTCCGTTCCGCCCGAGCACCCTAACCTAACGACTGGCACGTCAGGCGGAATTCGGCGTGCGTTACCACGGCGCTCGGGCTCGCGCGGAGTAAAGCGACTCCCCTATCATCGGGGCAGCGTTGGCCGCTACGATCCGCGTAGACGCATCCCGACAACTCGATGTCGGCCGGCGGCGCAGCAACGGATCAAGGCCGGGAAAAACACTCGCACCTTACTCGTGTCTTCCCGCCTTTCGGGGTTCGGAATATCCAGCTCAGGCGCGGCTGCCGATCCGCACAACCTCCGCCTGCGGCCTCGTCGTTTCGCAGAACTTCGCCCAGGCATCCATCAGCTGACGACGCTTCTGGAACAGGTCTCCTCGGCGGTAGGCGGCCTCGACCTTGTCGCCGACGGTGTGCGCCAGCGCCATCTCGGCGACCTCGCGCGGGGAAATTCGTTCGCTCCGCCGCCCAATCCCGAAAGCTCGACCGGATCCCGTGGCTCGTGAGGTCGCTGCGACCGATCCGCTTGAGAACCGCCAGCATCGCCACGTTCGAAAGCGGCTTGCCCTTCTTGCCCCCAGGGAACACGAAGTCGCTCTCGCGGATCTTCTTCATCTCTTCGAGGATCCCCGCCACCGCTGCAGAGAGCGGGACCCGGTGCTCACGGCCTGCCTTCATCCGCGCCGCGGGTACGACCCACATCTTCTCACCGAGGTCGATCTCGTCCCATCGAGCACCGATTACCTCGCCGGTGCGGGCGGCGGTCAGGATGAGAAACTCCAACGCCCGCGACGCGATGCCTTCCTGGCCGCGCAGCTCCGCGATGAAATCGGCCAGCTCGTCATAAGGCAACGTCGGATGGTGCTCGACCCTGCGAACCTTGCCGCGCGCCGGAAGGAGGCTGTCGAGATGACCGCGCCACCTCGCCGGGTTCTCGCCCGCCCGTTAATCTCGCGCCTTCGCCCAATCGAGCACGCTTTCGATGCGACCGCGCACTCGGCTGGCTGTTTCTGGCTTCTCGTTCCAGATCGGCTCCAGCACCTTCATCCACGAGTCCGACGTCGACGGCCTGAACCGGTAAGGAGCCGATGACCGGGCCCGCGTAGGTGGCGAGGGTGTTGGACCACTGGTCGATATGCTTAGCATTCCGCCACCCGGCCGTATGCGCATCGATATAAGCCGCGGCGCATGCGTCGAAGGTCATCGATTTGGCCGCATCGATCTTCTTCTGCTCGCGTTCCGCCCTCCGCACCTCGATCGGATCGATCCCGTCGAAACGCATCCTGTGGCACTCGGCGGCCCGTTTGCGCGCGTCCACGAGAGGAATCGCGTGGACCGCTCCCAAGCCCATCTCGCGGGAGCGGCCGTCAAGCATGAACCTGAAGATCCACGACTTCGCCCCGCCGGCGCTTACCTGGAGGTAAAGCCCGCCGCCACCGTGGTACAGACGCACGAGCCATGATCTGCCCTCGACCTGTTACAACCTTAGAGGGACCATCTATCACAGGCTCTCGTATTTGTCCATCCGATTAACCCACAAATTTACCCACAAATGATTCTTTGATGTGGGTAGATTCGGGTAGACGGTCCTGAATGCAGATGGACTATAAGCTAATATATTTCAATTAGTTGATTGGCGTTAGTAGATCTACGTGAACGCTGATGGAGTTAGATCCGACGGACGCCCCCTCCGCCATCACTCGGCTCGTGCCGCCGCGGATGATTAATCGTCAACCGCCGCGGGAGGGCAATCAGTGATTGCCGAACGCGCATAGTGACCTCCTAACCCTTTGGATGGTCAATACCTTACAATCCTGGACCGGCCTCCAGCATAACCGTTGCGAGCCGAACCAAGGCGCCGCCGCAACTTAACCTTGGGTTCTGATTAATCTTAGGTATATTACCTGCGGTCCGGGGGGATTTACCGTCTATGGGATTGATGGGCTTCACCCGCGACTGCGGTCGGATTCGGCATCCGAAGGGCCATGACACCCGGCGGTCGGGTGCGACTTGCGTCAATCGCCAATGGAGGTCAACCGTGATGACAAGGAAGACGTCGATGACCAGAAACCGGACTGTCGCGGCGGCAACCGCCCCCCTTGCCGCATTGCTGCTGTCGGCCTGCGTGTCACAACAGACGTACGACGCAATGATCGCCGACAACAATAAGCTCAAGGCGCAGATCGCGGCCATGCAGGCGCAGAGCTCGTTCGTTGAAGCCGGCGACCTGCTGTTCCCCGAGGGTGGTTACAGGCTGAGCCCAGCCGGCCAGGCGGAGCTCGCCAACAATATTGCCCCAAAACTCAGGAGCGCCCCTCCGAACTCCAAAATCGTCGTCTATGGCTATACGGACAATCTTCCAGTCGGACCTGCGCTGCAACAGCAGGGCATCCCCGACAACCTGGTGCTGTCGACGCGCCGGGCCGCCGAAGTGGTCACGTTTCTCGTGTCCCAGGGCGTCCCCGCAGCGAGCATTTCCGCCAAAGGCTTCGGCGACACAAGGCCGGTCGCCTCGAACGACACGCCGCAAGGCAGGGCGCAGAACCGCCGGATCGAAATCACCATCCAGGGGCCCGGGTAAGGGGTGAGGCGATCGCCTAGGCTTGCGTTGCCAAGCCGCATTCAACCAATACGACCAGGAGGTATCGTCCATGATTATGAAACTAACTACCGCGGGCGCCATCTGCCTCGGCGCGCTGATCCTGTCGGCCTGTGTCTCGCAGCAGCAATACGACGCGGCGGCGGCCGAGAACCAGCAGCTCAAAGCCCAGCTGGCGGCATTGCAGGCCGAGCAGAAATATGTCGAGGCAGGCGACCTGCTATTCCCCGAGGGTGGCTATCGACTCAGCCCCGCCGGCCAGGCAGAGCTCACCAACAATATTGTCCCCAAGCTCAGAGGGCTCCAGAACGCCAAAGTCGTCGTCTACGGCTATACAGACAATCTGCCGGTGGGACCCGCGTTGCAGCGCCAGGGCATTCCGGACAATCTGGTGCTGTCGACGCGGCGCGCGGCCACCGTCGTCTCCTTTCTTGTGTCGCAAGGGGTCAACCCCAACATCATCTCAGCCAAAGGGGTGGGCGATACGCGACCGGTTGCCCCGAACGACACGCCCCAAGGCCGGGCACAGAATCGCCGGATTGAAATCACCGTTCAGGGGCCGGGCGCCTGACGGCATGCTCGGAGAGCGGGAACACGGCGGTGGAACGAGGCATCTAGCGCAGCCTCGTCCCGCGGTTTCTCCCCAATATCTGCCGGCGCATGGGCAGTTAAGAGCAAACTTGCCACGGGATTGACCCGCGGCTAGCCTTCTCGCCGGTACACTAACCCATTGGGCTTTTGTCCGTGGGGCGGGGGATAAATGATTCTGACCGCTGGGCTCGCCGCAGCTTCGGTCTCGGCGTGCGGTAGATGGCGGCGGCGGTTGCCTATTGAGGGCGAGCCCGCGCATGTCCGCTAATCCGCGTGGCCTAACCCGCCTCATGCTAGCCGTGGTACTGTTGTTGCCGTTCGGCGGTTGTCTGGTCGGACCCGATTTCTCGGAGCCGTCCGCTCCAGTTGCCAGTAAATGGCTCGAATCAAATGACCCCGCGGTCATATCCGCTCCTCTAGAGAGCGCGGGAATGCGGACCGATTGGGACTGGTGGACAGTCTTTCACGACCCGGTCCTCGACCGGCTGATTCGGGTCGCCTATGAGCAGAACCTGTCCCTGGTGAGCGCCGGGACGCGCGTGCTCGAAGCGCGCGCTCAGCTGGGAGTGGCGATTGGCGAGTTCTACCCTCAGCTGCAGCACGGGACGGGCTCTATGATCTATGACCGGCCGAGCCACGCTGACCCAACGGCTGCTCCACAAAGTCTAATACGCAACTTTTGGCGCGACGCGCTGGGTCTCACCGTCAATTTGGAATTGGATTTCTGGGGCCAGTTCCGCCGCGGCATCGAATCCGCTGATGCGGCCTATCTCGCCTCCATCGCCAGTTACGACTACGTGCTGGCCACCTTGCTCGGCGACGTCGCCACGACTTACATCGGCATCCGAACGCTGCAAACGCAGATCGCGATCGCCCGCGAAAACATCGTCAAGCAAAAGAAGGCGCTCGCGATCGCCGAAGCGAAATTTCACGGCGGCACAGCCACCAAGCTCGACGTCTACCAGGCAGAGAACGTTCTCGGCGCGACCGAAGCGACGATTCCACAGCTGACGATCCAGTTGAAGCAGGGGCTGAACGCGCTGCGGGTGCTGCTGGGCATGGCGCCGGAGCCGCTCGACGGCCTGCTCGGACGGTCAATCCAAATACCGGTTCCGCCAAGAGACGTTGCCGTCGGCATCCCCGCCAATCTCGTCCGTCGCCGGCCGGACATCCGGGCGGTCGAACTGGCAGCTGCCGCGCAGAGCGCGCAAGTCGGCATCGCCGAGGCGGACCTCTACCCCGCCCTGAGTCTGCTCGGCACCTTCGGAACAGTGGCCAGCAACATCAACGGCAACAAGCTGAAGCAGGTGGTCCAGGGAAAGGGGATCACCTTCGGCTTCGGACCCACGTTTCAGTGGAACATCCTCAATTACGGCCAGATCACCAATACCGTTCGGGTGCAGGACGCAAAGCTGCAGGGGCTTCTGGTCGATTATCAAAATGCGGTGCTGAAGGCGCAGCAGGAAGTCGAAGATGGTCTGGCGAGCTTTCTGCAGGGACGCGAGCAGGTGGAGTTTCTGCGCAAGAGCGTCGCCGCAGCGGATGCGGCACTCGGGCTCGCGATCCTGCAGTGGAACCTCGGCACCCGAGACTTCACGACCGTGCTGACCGCAGAGCAAAACCTCTATACCGCTCAGAACAACCTGGCGATGGCCGAGGGCGGCGTATCGACCGGGCTGGCTTCGGTCTATCGCTCCCTGGGCGGCGGCTGGCAGATCCGTGCGGAGAACGAATTTGTCCCTGCCGCGACGGCCGAGGAAATGCGGCATCGGACCAACTGGGGTGAGCTGTTGCCGCCCCCGGGCACGCCGCAGCCGCCGGCTCCGGGACTCCCCACACCCGCCGACGTGAATTCCAATCCTCGGCCACCGCAATGGTGAGGTGGTTGTGAAAATACCCTCCGCAATCGCCCGGTGGCGCCGGGTGCACTTGGGTATCGTCCTGGCGACGCTGGTTGGCGTTGCTGCCGGATACGTCGCGGCGGTTTTCTACCCAGGGCCATTCGATATGCCCGCGTCGGCGGCGCCCAAGGTATCGGCTGCGCCGGCCTCTGTTCCTGGCGTGACCCGGGCGCAGCTCTCGCCGCAGCCAAATCCGCCGATCCCGGTGGTGAAACCCCGGGTTCAGAGTGTCAGCAGCTTTGTCGACGTTACCGGCAATGCCGCGTCCGTAAACGCGGTCAAGCTGATCGCCCGCGTCGAGGGCTATCTCGATCAGCTTCATTACCAGGACGGCCAATTCGTCAAAAAGGGCGACCTTCTCTTCACCATTCAGCAGGACCAGTACAAGGACCAGCTGCAGCAGTCGCAAGCTCAGGTGCTCGCTGCTCAGGCTTCCCTCTCATACGCAAAGACCGAGGTCGTTCGCTATACAGCGCTCCTCAAAAAGGATGCGGCAACCCAGGTCGAGGTCGACAAATGGGTCTATCAGCGCGCGAGCGCAGAAGCGCAGCTGCTCGGCGCCCAAGCGAGCGTCGCGCTCGCCAAGCTGAACCTCGGCTATACCGAGGTCAGGGCGCCGTTTGACGGCATCGTCGGCAAGCACCTGATCGATCCGGGCAATGTCGTCGGGGGCGGCGGCCAGCAGACCGCGCTGGCCGAGATCACCCAGCTCGACCCGATCTACGCAGTCGCCAATCTGAGCGAGCAGGACGTGCTGAAGGTGCGCGCGAACCTTAGCCAACATCGTCTTACGCTGGCGGATCTGCACAAGGTCCCGGTTGATGTCGCGCTCTCGGACGAGACCGGGTTCCCCCATCAGGGGACGATCGAATACGTCGCGCCGGCGATCGACCCGGCGACCGGGACCTTGCTGGTGCGGGGCATTCTGCCGAACCCGAACTACACCCTGCTGCCCGGCTTCTTCGTCAAGATGCGCTTGCCGATGGGAAGGGTCGACCGCAACGCGCTGCTGGTGCCCGACCGCGCCTTGCAGGAAGATCAGGGCGGCCGCTATCTGCTGATAGTCAACAAGGACGATGTGGTCGAGCAGCGCTATGTACAGCTCGGCCAGCTCGACGGTGCGCTGCGGGTCATCACATCGGGTCTGAAGCCCGATGACCGCGTCGTGGTCGGCGACCTCTGGCGGGCCTCCCCGGGCACCAAGGTGACGCCGCAGCTGACGACGATCGAGGCGACCTCTACGGGTGCCAAGCCATGATGTCGAAATTCTTCATCGAGCATCCGGTCCTCGCCAATGTGCTGGCGATCGTGCTGGTACTGATCGGGGTAATCTGCGTCTTTCGCCTGCCCATCGCGCAGTATCCAAACATCGTGCCGCCGACGGTTCAGGTAACCACGCGCTACCCCGGGGCGAGCGCCCAGACCGTCATCGACACCGTCGCGCTGCCGATCGAGCTGCAGGTGAACGGCGTCCCGGGCATGATCTACATGGAGTCGACCAGCGCCTATGACGGCACCTACACCCTGACCGTGAGCTTCGAGATCGGCTCGGATCCGAATATGGACCAGGTCCTGGTGCAAAACCGCGTGCAGAACGCGATGGCCCAGCTGCCGCAGTCGGTGCAGACACAGGGCGTGTCGATCCGCGCGAAATCGGCCTCGATCCTCGAATTCGTAACCCTCGACTCGCCGGACGGTCGCTACGACGCCCTCTATTTGTGGAACTACGCTACGATCAACCTGGTCAACGAGCTGTCTCGGCTGCCGGGCGTCAGCAACGTGACGGTGATGGGTGCCGGCGAGTATTCGATGCGGATCTGGCTGGATCCGCAACTGCTGTATTCGTTTACCCTGGTGCCCGAAGACGTGATCCGGGCGGTCCAGCAGCAAAGCCAGGAGGTCACGGCCGGTCAGGTGGGTATGCCGCCGGCGCCGAAGGACCAAGCCTTCCAATACACGGTGGACATCCTGTCCCGCTTCAGCGATCCAAACCAGTTTGCCGACCTCATCGTCAAGGACCAGACTGCACAGGGCGGCCGCCTTATCCGCATTAAAGACGTCGGGCGCATCGAGATGGGCGCGCAGACCTATTCCCAGGACTTCAAGCTCAACGGCAAGCCGGCCGCCGGCATCGCCATCTACCAGACCCCTGATGCCAATTCGCTAAAGGTCGCAGCGGGGGTTGCGGCGAAGATGGAGGAGCTCTCCCGCCGCTTTCCGGCCGGGCTGCACTACAGCATTCCCTACAACACCACGATCTTCATCCAGGACTCGATCCACGAGGTCTACAAAACCTTGTGGCAGGCGGGGGTCCTGGTGCTGATCGTGATCCTCATCTTCCTGCAGAATTTTCGCGCTACCTTGGTGCCGGCAACGACAGTCCCGGTCACGATCATCGGCGCCTTCGCCGGCATGGCGGCACTTGGCTACACCGTCAATTTGTCGACCCTGTTCGCGCTCATCCTGGCGATCGGCATCGTCGTCGACGACGCGATCGTTATCGTCGAAGGCGTGTCGAAATATATCGAGCAGGGGATGTCCGGGCACGATGCCGCGATCAAGGCAATGAGCGAGCTGTTCGGGCCGATCATCGGCATAACCTTGGTGCTGATGGCGGTGTTCCTGCCCACGGCCTTTGTGCCCGGCCTCAGCGGGCAGATGTTTGCGCAATTTGCCTTGGTCATCGCGGTGACGGCGCTGATCAGCGCGGTCAACGCCGCGACGCTCAAGCCGACGCAATGCGCGCTGTGGCTGCGTACACCGGTGCCGCCGGAGCAACGGAATTTCTTCTATCGCGGCTTCAACCGCCTCTACCAGGTGGCGGAGAACGCCTATACCGCTCTGATCGGCCGGATGGTACGGCTGAGCGGGCTGATGGTGCTGATCGGGGTGGCGCTGTCGGCTGCGGGCATCTGGGGCATCGCCCGTCTGCCGACCGCCTTTATCCCGAACGAAGACCAGGGCTATCTGCTGGTCGCCGCACTGCTGCCGGACGGGGCTGCACTCGGGCGCACGACCGCGGCACTCGATCAGGCGGGCAAGATTGTTCTCGACACGCCGGGCGTCGATCGGGTCATCGCGATTTCCGGACTGTCAGCGCTCGACAATTTCGCCGACCTCTCCAGCGCCGGCGTCAGCTTTGTCATGCTCAAGCCATGGGATCAGCGCAGTAAGGCAAAAGGCACCGATATCCTCTCGATTGCCGAGCATTTGCAGACTGCGCTGAACGTGGCGCCGGATGGCAGGCTGTTTGTCGTGCCGCCGCCCCCGATCCAGGGCATCGGCAATGCCGGCGGCCTGCAGATGCAGCTCGAACTGCTGGGCGGAAGCTTTGACTACCAGAAGCTGAATATCTTCACGCAGCAGCTCGTCAAAAAGGCCGAAAGCGATCCCCAACTGCAGCACGTCCTGACGACGTTCAGCCCCGGCGGACCCCACGTCTCGGTGACGGTGGATCGAGATCGGGCGGAAACCCTGCGCGTCTCGGTCGGGGACCTGTTTTCCGTCCTGTCGTCCTACCTCGGATCGACCTACGTCAACCAGTTCAACAAATTCGGCCAGGTATTCCAGGTCTATGTGCAGGCCGAGTCACAGTTCCGGCTGCAGCCCGACGATCTCTTGAACCTCTATGTCCGCAGTTCGGACAACCAGATGGTTCCGATCGGTGCGGTCGCGCATCTCGGCTCCGAGGTCGGCCCGTCCCTTATCACCCTCTACAATCTCTATCCTTCGGCCACCATCATCGGCGGCCCGGCCCGCGGCGTCAGCTCGGGCCAGGCGCTGGCCACGATGGAGGACATTGCAAAAAAGACGTTGCCGGGTGAGGTCGGCTATCAATGGACGACGATGTCTTATCAGGAGAAGCTGACCGGCAACCAGCTCTATTACCTGTTCGGACTGTCGGTTCTGCTAGTCTATCTCTGCCTCGCCGGTCAGTACGAGAGCTGGATCCTGCCATTGGCGGTGCTGTCGGCGGTGCCGCTGGCGCTACTCGGGCCGGTCATTGCACTGACCAGCCTCGGGGTCGCCAACAATCTCTACACCCAGATCGGTCTCATTCTGATGATCGCGTTGTCGGCCAAGAACGGCATCCTGATCGTCGAGATGGCACGCGAAGGCCGGATCGTCCACGGCAAGTCGATCCGCGAAGCCGCGGTCGAGGCCTCGCGCCTGAGGTTCCGGCCGATCCTGATGACTTCCTTCGCCTTCGGGCTCGGCGTCGTTCCGCTGGTATTGGCGACCGGAGCCGGGGCCAACGGACGTATCTCCCTAGGGCTCAGCGTCCTGAGCGGCATCATCGCCTCGACCTGTCTCGCGGTGCTCTTCGTCCCCTCCTTCTTCGCGTTGTTGCAGGGCTTCGAGGAGTGGCGGAAGGCGCGCAAAAAGACGCCGATTCCGGCCGCTCGCCCCGCGGAATAACCCCGCCGCGGCTGCGGAGAAGGAGACCGCCCGCGGCCTCCATTGAACCAGCGTTCCCGCTGTTTTCGCTGTTTTTTGCTGTTCTTCCCGGAATTTATCAGCTGGGGCGTCGCCTTTGCCGCAGAAATCCTGGGGTTCCGGCGGTGCGGCGGAGCAAGGAACAGCGGATAACAGCGTGTACACCCCGCTGTAAATCTATCAAATCAGCAAATTCCGATCTCGCCCGCTTGCGTGCGCCCATTGTCTGCTACCATCAGATCACAATATTGTTTAATTAGCATATACCGCCGAATTTGTCAACACCTCAAGGCCGCAATCCGCCACCTACGTTTCCCAGGCGTGACGAGAAGAATCCGGGATCCGGAGAGGGCTCGACTAAGGAGGCCGCAGCGCGAACACATTTGAATGCCATGGGTTGTGATCAATGTAGACGCCGTTGTCGACGATGTCGGTACCGTCGCGGTCGTAGACCTCGCTCCCCATCAGATCGATAAGCCGCACCTGCCTGCCGCGAAGTTCCGGGAACGGAGGCCTGAGCCGGCATTGCCCGCGGTTGTCGGCGTAATTGGCGACGACGGCATAGCGGGTCTCCTTCTCGTGCGCCCAGGCGTATGCGACGAAGCCGTCCGAGGTCCAGTTGCCGGACCAAACCGGCACTGGCTGGATCCGCGACCAGGCACCGTCGCGAAAGGCGCTGGTTTCCCTTAGCAACTTTAACAGCTCGGAGTAGAGGGCAGCAATTTCGGGGCTCGTTGGCTCGATCGGACCGCGGCAAAGATGAGTCGGTACCCGGACCTGTGCTCCCTCGAATTGGCCCAGATGGAAGAAGCGCAGTCCGGGCGCCAAGAAAGTGATGACCGCCGCCACGCGGTGCTGCGGCCAGGGAAATTCGGCCGCGGCGCGCGGTTCGTCATGGTTTTCGAGAAAGCGAGCGAGCTTGTCCTGGTAATCGAGGCCGGCGAGCAGGTGATCGCCGATCGGCTTGACGTGACCCTCTCTCAAGCGGTCATAGAGCCGCTTGTCATAACAGTAGTCGAAGCCCTGCTGCTGCAAGGTCCATTCGAGGTCCCAATAGACCTCGGCCATGAATGTGAAGGCCGGATATTGCGCATGAACCGCGGCCGTGGCCTTTGGCCAGAACGGCTCCGGGGTCAATCTCCAGGTGCGCTGGAAAATCTCCGGCAATAACAGCATCGCCATGTCGCAACGCACGCCGTCGCATTTGCCGGCGATCGCGATCCGCTCGTCGATCCGCACCCTGTGCAGCTCGGGATTGGCATAATTGAGCTGCAAGGTGTCGGGCCAACCCGGAAAATTGGGATCGCGGCCATATGCCAATATCTTGGAGCCGCGGTCGGTCTCGATCCTCAGGTAGTTCCCTGGCGCAACTGCCAGTGCCTCCTCGCCGCCTTCGACATAGTAATCGGGATTGGTCTTCACCCACGGATGGTCGAGAGCGGTGTGGTTGGGCACGAAGTCGAGCATCAGCTTGATGCCGCGCTGTGCAAGCTTTTCACGGAATAGCGCCAGCGCCCTCTCGCCGCCAAGCGCTTCGCTAGCTGTGTAGCCGGTGATCGCAAAGCCGGAACCGCAAATGTCGTCTTCTGTCAGATCGGCCAGAATGGCCTCGAACTCGGCGCGCCACTGCGGGTTGCCGCGCGAGACCGCCCGGCCGGCGGCGCCGATCTGCCAGACGCTCAGCAGCCAGATCCAGTCGAAGCCCTGCTCGACAAAGCCGTCGATCGTTGCGTCGTCGATGTCGGCCAAAGTGATGCGTCTGCCGGCCTCGCGCGACAGCCGCTGCAGCCAAACCCGGGGGTTGATCTGGTAGAGCGAGGGATAGCGCGGTGTGCTCGCCATTTCTATGGGTCCTGTCTAAAACCTCTCTTTCGCGCTGCCAAAGGTCGCCTCGCGGCCGCCTTCGGATAAGGCCTCGGCGTCGAGCTTGCCAAAAATTTCGATCAGGCCGGCGATGATCCCGGTCCAACCCGTCTGATGGCTGGCGCCGATGCCGGCACCATTGACGCCATGGAAGTATTCGTAAAACAGCAAATGATCGCGCCAATAGGGGTCGCGCTGAAACTTTTCGGATCCTCCGCATACCGGCCGGCGGCCGGTTTCGTCGCGCAGGAAAATCCGGGTCAGCCGATTGGCGATTTCGCGCGCGACTTCGAACAGGTTCATCAGATTGCCAGAACCGGTCGGGCCCTCGATTTCGAAATTGTCGCCGTAATACGAGTAGTAATGCATCAAAGCGCGAACGATCAGCGCATTGACCGGCATCCATATCGGTCCGCGCCAGTTCGAATTGCCGCCGAACATGCCGGTGTCCGACTCTGCCGGCAAATAGCGCACGCGGTATTCCCGACCGCGACGGAGAAAACATAGGATGCTCTGCGTGGTAGCGGGACAGTGAGCGGATCCCTTAAGGACTCAGGAACTCGCTCTCGTCGAGCATGCGGGTCAAGATGCGGCGCAGCCGATATTGATTAACGAGCGCAACGATGCCTCGTTCAGCCACGCCAAAATGGCCCGGTCCCGTCGGATGGATCGACTTGAGCAGCAGGTCCAGCTGCTGCTTGGCGAAATCGATGTCGATAGTTGACAAGGCCATGGCGTGAAAGGCCAGGTCCCACGCGGCGAACCATCGATATTCCCACTTGTCCGACATCGAGATAGGTCGCTGCTGATCATGTGGAACCACTCGTGGTTGCACACTCTGCGTGCAGACTTCCCATCGGGTCGGCACGATGGCCTGATCGTGGGTGAAGTAATTCCACGCATCGCCGACCTCGCTAGAGTCCTCGCGGACCGTGCCCCATTGGCGCTCGCTGAGATGAGGCCCCCATTGCTTCCACGGCATCCCCTTCTCGCGCGCCTCGTCCAACCGCACTTCTTCGGCCGTCTTGGGCTGGTCAGAGCCGGGTGTCTTGGGCACTGCATCCTCCCACCACATACGGTACATTAGGTTGCTGCTTATATCCCGGCATTGGCAAGCAGAATGACCACGGAACGTGACTGGACCAAGCAGGTCGAGCCCTCCACGCTCTGTGCATCGGCCCAGCTGCAAAAATCCTCCGGCGGATCGCGATAGGTGTCGATACATCGCCGCCACGGCTCTTGCGCGTCGACCGCCGGGATCGCGAACTGAAGCGCCTCCCAATAGGCATTGATTATCAGGTGCAATCGTAGCCGATAGCCAAGTAGAGGAACCGTAGCCGCCAGGCTGTGCGATTGATCACCCCAATCCGGCGCATTCAATCTAATCCCGTGCCATTGAAAAGGCTGGCGACGCAGCAGTTCGTTCAAGGTCATGTCGAGCCGCTCGACCGGCAGGTCGCGATTCATGCGGAACGCGACGAGTGCCTTGAAAAAGCGGTGAAGATCCGGCTTTTTCTCGACCAATGTCCAGTCGAACCAGGAGATTTCGGTGTTCTGGCAGTAGGCGTTGTTGTTTCCACCTTGGCTGCGGCGCACCTCGTCGCCCATCAGCAGCATCGGCGTGCCCGTTGCAAGCAAAGTCAACGTCAAGAAATTCTTGATCTGACGAACGCGCAGCCGCTCCACCTCTGGGTCGGTGGTTGGACCTTCGACACCGCAATTCCAGCTGAGATTGTGATCCGCTCCGTCACGGTTTTCCTCTCCGTTGGCTTCGTTGTGCTTGCTGTTGTAGGAGACCAGATCGTTGAGCGTGAACCCGTCGTGGCAGGTCACGAAATTCACGCTTTGCTCGGCTTCGCGCTCCTTTCGCTGGTAGACGTCCGGGCTCCCCGTCAGCCGGAACGCCAGGGCACAGACGGTTCCATTGTCACCTTTCAGAAAGGCCCTGATATCGTCGCGAAATCGCCCGTTCCATTCCTTCCAGCTGTCGCCGACAAAACTGCCGACCTGATACAGGCCGGCGGCGTCCCAGGCCTCGGCGATTAGCTTGACGTTGGCGAGAACCGGGTCGGATTCGATGTCCCAAAGGATCGGCGGCGATGCCATCGGACGGCCCTGCTGGTCGCGCGACAGGATTGAGGCGAGATCAAACCGAAAGCCATCGACATGCATCTCGCTGACCCAGTAGCGCAGGCTGTCGAGGATCAATCGCCGGACGATCGGCTCGTTGGCGTTGAGGGTGTTGCCGCAGCCGGTGTAGTCCGCGTAGCGGGATTTGTCCTCTCCCAGGATGTAATAGGTTTCGTTGGCCAATCCTCGGAAGCAGATCGTGGGACCGTCTTCGCCGCCCTCTGCGGTGTGATTGTAGACGACGTCGAGGATGACCTCGATCCCGGCGCGGTGCAGCGCCTTGACCATGTCGCGGAACTCGTCGATCGCACCGAGTGGATCCGATCGCGAGCTGTATCCGTCATGCGGCGCGAAAAACGACAGGGGCTGATACCCCCAATAGTTGCCGAGGCCCGGCGGACCGTCCTGCTCGTCGAAGGCAAAAACCGGCAGAAGCTCGACGGCGCTAACGCCGAGGTCCCGCAGATAGGGGATCTTGTGGATCAACCCGGCGTAGGTTCCCCGCCTTTCGGGGCTGAGGCCGGAGCTCGGATGGCGGGTGAACCCGCCGACATGCATCTCATAGATGATCGTTTTGGCAAAAGGCCGCCCGAGAGGCGCATCACCCTCCCAGTCATAGGCGCTCGGGTCGACGACCACGTTCCTGAGCGCCGACGCCGCATTGTCGCCGGGGTGTCGAGCTGCCTCCCGGCTGCGGCCGGCCGGCCGAGCTATGCATTTACCATAAGGATCGAGCAACACCTTGTTTGGGTCGAAACGTAGCCCCCGTACAGGATCGAACGGGCCGGAGACCCGATAGGCATAAATCTGGCCCGCATTGATGCCGGGCACAAAGGCGTGCCAATAGTGGTATGTGCGATTGCTCCGAGGGTCGAGATCGATGACCCGAGACGGGTTCGGGGCGTCAATGTCATCAAACAGTAAAAATTGCGCCCCCGTACTGTACTTGGCGAACACGCTGAAATTGGCGCCCCCGGGGACGAGCGTCGATCCCAGCGGGAAGCTCTTGCCTTGGTGCTGGATGGCGTGAGATGACATGGTGTAAAGTGGTTCCTAGCGATCCTAGTCGAACATTGGTTTTTGCTCGCCGGCACTGGGCTGCCTGGCTCCTCGTTCCGGTATTGACGCGAGTCAATGTCGTTCGCCGATAAAGCTGCATCCCGTCGCAAGGCGGATCTCGGAGGGACGTATATGAACTCGACGGTATCTCAATCGATCAGCGCCTATGGTTCGGCTCGGTCCACTGTGGACGGCAGCCCGATAGAGCCCGATGAGCTGCGGCGGATGCAGGCCTATTGGAACGCTACCCTATTCCTTTCGGCCGGGATGATCTACTTGCGAGACAATCCGCCCTGCGTGAGCCACTGAAGGCCGAGCACGTCAAGCGGCGCCTGCTCGGCCATTGGGGCTCCGATCCGGGCATGAGCCTCACCTATATTCACCTCAACCGGCACGCCGGAGACGCCGGGTTCGATACACGAAGGTGGAGAGCTCGGCTATTCGGTGTCGCATGCCTACGGCGCAGCCTTCGACAACCCAGATCTGATCGTGACCGTGATGGTCGGCGATGGCGAGTCGGAAACCGGCCCTCTGGCGCCGGCGTGGCACTCGAACAAGTTCCTCAATCCCGCTCGCGACGGCGCGGTGCTGCCGGTGCTGCATCTGAACGGGTACAAGATCGCCAACCCGCCAATCCTCGCCCGCATCCCGCATGACGAGCTGGAGTCTTTGTTCCGCGGCTATGGCTACGAGCCGTATTTCGTGGAGGGCTCCGATCCGCCCACTATGCATCAGGCGATGGCGGCGACCCTCGAACACTGCGTACGGGAAATCCGTCGTATCCAGCAGGAGGCGCGCCGATCCGGGACCGAGGTCAAGCGGCCGAGGTGGCCGATGGTGATCTTGCGCAGCCCCAAAGGGTGGAGCGGTCCCAAAGAGGTCGACGGTCACAAGGTCGAAGGCTTCTGGCGCGCCCATCAGGTGCCGCTGGCTGAGATGCACGAAAATCCGGCGCATCTGGCGCTGCTGGAGGAGTGGCTGCGCAGCTATCGGCCGGAGAAGCTTTTCGACGAAGGAGGGCGGTTGGTGCCGGAGCTCCGGGAGCTTGCCCCCAAAGGCGAGCGCCGCATGGGCGCCAATCCGCATGCCAATGGTGGGCTGCTCCGCAAGGCGCTGAAATAGCCAGACTTCCGCGATTATGCCGTTTCCGTGGAAAAGCCCGGCACGACCGAGGTCGGACCCACCCAGATCTTGGGACAGTTCCTGCGCGACGTCATGCGGCCGGACCAATCACGACAACATCCATGTCCGCGGCTACAAGGAGAAGGGCAATATCAATGCGCCGATGGAGCTTGCTATTCAGAATCAGGTCGACCGTTTCACGTTGGCGATCGACGCGATCGACCGCGGTCCTTCACTGAAATTGCGCGGATCACATGCGCGAGAGGCGCTGATGAACCAGCAAATCGACTGCCGCCACTACGCCTATGAGGAAGGGATCGACCTGGCGGAGATCGTCAATTGGAAATGGCCGCTCTAGGCTCCGATCAAGCCTCGCTGACGATCTGCTGAGCGTCAGCCAGTATCGCTTGCAGGTGCTGCTCGTCCTTGAAGCTCTCGGCGTAAATCTTGTAGACAGCTTCGGTGCCTGACGGGCGAGCTGCGAACCAGCCATTGTCGGTAATGACCTTCAGACCGCCGATCGGGGCGTCGTTCCCCGGGGCGCGCGTCAGCTTCGCGCTGATCGGATCGCCGGCCAAGTTCGGCGCCCTCACCGCCTCGGGCGCCAACCGCTCGAGCCTAGCTTTCTGCTCTGGCGTCGCCGGCGCGTCGATGCGCGTATAGTAGGCCGTGCCGAATTCCGCGGTCAGCGCGTCGTAGTGCTCGCCCGGGTCCTTGCCAGTGCGGGCGGTGATCTCGGCCGCCAGCAGGTCCATGATCGGCCCGTCCTTGTCGGTCGTCCAAACCTTGCCGTCGCGCCGTAAGAAACTGGCGCCGGCGCTTTCTTCGCCGCCAAAGCAGCACGAGCCGTCGAACAACCCGGGCGCAAACCATTTGAAGCCGACCGGCACCTCGCACAGCCGGCGACTTAGCTTGTTCACAACACGGTCGATCATGCTACTGCTGACCAAGGTCTTGCCGACACTCGCCTGTTTTGGCCATTTGGGGCGATGCGTCAGCAGGTACCAAATGGCCACGGACAAGTAATGATTGGGGTTCATCAGCCCCGCACCCGGGGTGACGATGCCGTGGCGATCAGCGTCTGCGTCATTGCCGAAGGCGACCCGATAGCGATCCTTGAGGCCGACAAGCCCAGCCATCGCGTACGGACTCGAGCAATCCATGCGGATCACCCCGTCGTGGTCGACCGTCATGAACGAGAATGTCGGATCGACCTGTGGGTTGACGACGGCAATGTCCAATCCATAGGTCTTGTTGATCGGCTCCCAGTAATGCACAGCGGCGCCACCCAACGGGTCGACAGCGAACTTGAGCCCGGCGTTACGAATTGTGTCCATGTCGATGACATTGCGCAGATCATTGACGTAAGGCAGAACGAGGTCTTCCTGACGCGTCGTTTCCGCCCTCAACGCAGCGCTGGACCCCATTCTCTTCACACCAGCATTACCGCGGCGCAGAAGCTCGTTGGCCTGCTGCTCGATCCACTGGGTCACGTCGGTGTCGGCGGGCCCGCCATTGGTCGGGTTGTACTTGAACCCGCCATCCTCCGGAGGATTGTGCGACGGAGTAATGACGATCCCGTCCGAGAGGCGATCGGTCCGGGCGCGGTTGTGAACAAGGATCGCGTGCGAGATGACCGGCGTCGGCGTGAACCCGTCATCTCGCTGGATGACGGTCGCCACGTCGTTTCCGGCCAGGACTTCGAGTGCGGTACGCTGAGCCGGCCCGGAAAGCGCGTGGGTGTCCTTCCCCATATATAGCGGGCCATCGGTCGCGTGCGAGCGGCGATAGTCACAGATCGCTTGAGTGATCGCGAGGATGTGGGCTTCGGTGAACGACCCGTGGAAAGGCGAACCCCTATGCCCGCTGGTGCCGAAGGTTACCCGTTGCGCAGGATCATCGACATCGGGCTGGCAGTCGAAATACTCCCGTTCGAGCCGTGACAGATCGACCAGCATCTCCTTCGGCGCCGGCTTGCCGGCGAGCGGCGAAATAGTCATTCGAATGATCCTCCCTATGGCACCGGGCAGGGTTCGACGTTCCAAATCCCGGACGCGTACTGAGCAATGGTGCGGTCGCTCGAAAATTTTCCAGAGCCGGCGATGTTCAGAACCGCCTTGCGCGCCCATCCGTCCGCGTCCGCATAGAGCTCGCAGAGCCTTCGATCCGCATCGAGATAAGATCCGAGGTCCGCCAGATGCATATAGTGGTCGCCATGCGCAAGCAGCGCATCATGAATGGGAGCAAAAATTCCTGGTTCATAGCAGCTGAAGTAATTGGAAGAGATCATGTCCAGCGCGGCCCGAGTTTCTGGCTCGTTGTCGTAATGCCAATGCGGGTTGTACCAACTGCGGCTATCGGCAATCTGTTGCGCGCTTAGGCCGAATAAAAAGAAATTCTCTTCGCCGGCTTCTTCGGCCATCTCGATCGTTGCCCCGTCGCGGGTGCCGATCGTCAGTGCTCCGTTCATCATGAATTTCATGTTGCTCGTGCCGCTGGCTTCGTAGCCGGCGGTCGAGATCTGATTGGAGACATCGGCGGCAGGGATCAGGCGCTCCGCGAGCGAGACGTTGTAGTCGGGCAGGAACACAATTTTGAGACGGCCGCGCGTCACCGGATCGCCGTCGATCGTGCCGGCGAGGTTATTGATGAATTTGATGATCAACTTGGCGAACTGGTAAGCGGGGGCCGCTTTGCCGGCGAAGAAAAAAGTCCGCGGCGGCATCTCGACCCCGGGGTTTTCTCGCAGCCGATTGTAGAGAACGATAATGCGCAGGACATTGAGCAGCTGCCGCTTGTATTCGTGCATCCGCTTGACCTGGCAGTCGAAGATGGTGTCGGGGTCGACTGTCTGGCCGGACGTCGATTTGAGCCAATCGGCGAAGTGCGACTTGCTCTGGCGTGCGGCGGCCCGAACAGCGTCACGAAACAGTCGGTCCTCGGCGAGCGGCTTGAGCTTGCTCAAGCGATCGAGATCGGCCATCCAGCCGTCCCCGATCGCCTCGGTGATGGCTCGGGCGAGCGCCGGGTTCGCCAGCAGCAGCCAACGTCGTGGGGTGACGCCGTTGGTTTTGTTGTTGAAACGCTCGGGAAACATCTCGGCCAAATCCTTGACTGTTGTCGTCCGCAGCAGCCGAGAGTGAATCGCCGCGACCCCGTTCGTGCTGTGCGAGCCGACGATCGCCAAGTTCGCCATCCGAACCTTGTCTTCCGGACCCTCCTCGATCAGGCTGAGGCGGCCGATGCGCTCCTCGTCGCCCGGATATCGGCGTCGGGCATCGTCGAGAAGGCGGCGATTGATTTCGAAAATGATCTCCAAATGTCGCGGTAGCATCTGCTGAAAATAGTGGAGCGGCCATCTTTCGAGAGCCTCGGGCAACAGCGTATGGTTGGTGTAAGCCAAAGTCCGTCGTGTCAGATCCCAGGCCTCGTCCCAACCGAGGCGCGCATCATCGAGCAGGATCCGCATCAGCTCCGGTACCGCCAATGTCGGATGCGTATCGTTGAGCTGGATCGCAACCTTGTCGGGTAGTGTGCTCCAGTCGGCATTGTCGCGGCGGAAGCGCCGCACGAGATCGGCAAGCGAGCAGGCAACTAGAAAATATTCCTGCGCGAAACGCAGCGCCTGTCCCATCTCGGTGGAGTCGTCCGGGTACAACACGCGCGTGAGTGTATGGGCCGCCAAATTTCCGACCAGTGCTCCGACAAAATCGCCGCTGCTGAATTCCTGGAAGTCGAAATAGTCGGGCGCAGCCGCCGCCCATAGCCGCAGCGTGTTGACGGTCTTACCGCCGTAGCCGATCACCGGTCGATCAAATGGGACACCAATCAGAGTGGAGGGCCGGCCAGGAACGGCGTGCAAGCTCCCGCCATGCAGCTCGACCGAAGAGCCGAGCCTGACCTCAACGGCCTCGTTCGGGCGAGCGACCTCCCACGGGTCTTGGCGACGCAGCCAGTTGTCGGGCTGTTCGTGCTGCCAGCCGTCTTGGATCGACTGCTTGAACATGCCGTATTCGTAGCGCAGCCCATAGCCCACAGCAGGAAGCTGCATCGTTGCCATCGAGTCGAGGAAGCACGCCGCCAGGCGCCCGAGCCCGCCGTTTCCCAGGCCGGCATCGGGTTCCTGCTCGAGCAGCGCTAGTCTGTCGAGTTGCTTTTGCTCGACGGCGCGATCGACAAACGGCCAGAGCAGCAGGTTGGTGATATTGTTGGCGAGCGACCGGCCGATCAGAAACTCCATCGACAGATAGTAGACGCGTTTGGGGTTCTCCCGGTTGTAGGTATCCTCCGTCAGCACCCAGCGTTGCGAGAGGACATCCCTCACTGAGCGCGCGGCCGCCTCGAAGCGCTCGCGCGGCCCCGCCGCCACCGGCGCAATCACGTCATCGAACAGCAGGTGTCGCTCGTACAACGCGTCACTGGTGCCGGAAAAGCGGATCGGACCGCACCCATATTGCTCGAGAAGATCCGGCATTGGCTATGTCCCTCCCCATTCGGGCCTTCAGCGGCGGCGGCGGTCCTCGAGTTCCAATGTCACGAGGCGGGCGACAGTGATCGCAAGGTAGAACTGGCCGACGATCGATTCTAGGTTGGCTAGGCTGCGGGCAAAAGGATCTCGCGGCACGATGTCGCCGTAGCCCGTTGTGGTCAGCGTGGTGAGGCTAAAATACAGCATCGTGGCAAGTTCGTCCGGACCGCCGGACGGGGCAGGAAGACTAGCAAAGGCAGCAGGGCTCAGGTCCCATATCAGGCTAAAGGCCGCGGCGAAGATCACAGCCAGGTTCAGGTAAACCACGACGGCACCTTGCAGGCGGCGAAGCGTGATCCGGCCAGGGGCATAGACGGCATGCGCCACAACCCAGGTCAGCGCCGAGAACATCAGGACGTTCCCGCCGCGGCGGAGCACGCTCGCGATGACCGGCGACCATCCGGTTCCGAAAGAGAAGCTCGCCAGAACGGCGGTCAAGCCCAGCAGGATCGCCACGATCGCACCCCGTCGATGCGACAGCACGACGACGATCGCCAGTACCGCCAGGACTAACGTCTCAGCGACCGGCCGCGCGTCCGCCACGCCCTGCGCCGCCAACGGTGCCGCCAGAAAGACGAGACAGAGCTCGAGGACCAGCAGCACGGTGAGGCTCGGATCTCTGATCCGCTCCTGCCAGGAACGAAACGATGTGCGGCCCTCGCCAATGGCGACCGAGACGCGCCGGCGGTCCGGTAGGGTTATCGGCTGCTTCGGCACGGCCAAGCTGTGGCGGCTCAGAAGGGCTCGGGAATAATCCGGAACGGGTAGCCGGGGTCCTTGTAGTCGCCGCGGTGCTGCCTTTTCGGCAGTTCGACCTTCTCGCGCTTCAGCCCTTCGTAGGGAATCCGGCTCAGGATGTGCGTCAGGGCGTTCAGCCTCGCCCGCCGCTTGTTGTCGGAGTGAACGACGTACCACGGTGCCCATGACGTATCGCTGGCAAGGAACATCTCGTCGCGTGCGCGCGAATAGTCGTACCAGCGCGAGTACGACTTGAGATCCATGTCCGACAGCTTCCAGATCTTGCGCCCGTCATCGATACGCCCCTCTAGCCGTCTTGTCTGCTCCTCGGGACTGACCTCCAGCCAGTATTTCAGCAGAATGACCCCGGATTCGACGACGAGTTTCTCAAACACTGGGACGATTTCCAAGAAATGTTTAGCTTCCTCCTCGGTGCAGAACCCCAGCACGCGTTCGACCCCGGCGCGGTTGTACCAGCTGCGGTCGAAGATCACGATCTCCCCCGCGGCCGGGAGGTGCGGAACGTAGCGCTGGGAGTACATCTGCGATTTTTCACGCTCGGTTGGCGCCGGGAGCGCCACGACCCGGAAGATGCGCGGGCTGACCCGCTCGGTCATTGCCTTGATTGTGCCGCCCTTGCCCGCCCCGTCGCGCCCTTCGAAAATGATGCAGACCTTCAGGCCCGCGTGCGCCACCCATTGTTGGAGCTTGACGAACTCGACATGCAATCGGGCGAGTTCGCGCTCGTATTTCTTCTGCTTCAGCTTGCCGTTGCTTTCGACCTCGTCGCTCTTGGTGCTGGATTTCGGGTCACTCATGGCGTCCATCCTCCGATGTCGATAGACACATTCTACCCGTTTCGCGGGAGATGCGCTTCAAATGTACCAGAATGCCGTAGGGCGGTCAGGCCCTCCCCGGTACCGCATGGATCCACGCGCCCTAGCCGACGAGTGGCCCATTCCAGGTCTTCACGGCGGGGATCTCCCGGTAGTAGCCGAGAACGCATAGGGTGCCGGTATCCAGCAGAAAATGCTGCCCGGCGCCCGCCGGCAATCCGATCCAGCGCGGCGCGAGCACGCGGAGTACATGCCCATGCGCGAAGAGCGCGACGTCGCCCTTGGCCGCGCGGGCTCGGGCGATGACCCGATCTACCCGTGCACCCACTTGCTCCGGAGCCTCGCCGCCCGGGCATCCATCCCGAAAGATCAACCAGCCCGGCGCAACCTCATGGATTTGTTTTGGCGTCAGCCCTTCATATTCGCCGTAGTTCCACTCCATCAGGTCGGGGTTGATGACGGCCCGGTCGCCGAGCCCCGCCAGCTCGCAGGTCTCCCGCGCCCGCTGCATCGGGCTGCAGAGAACGAGCGCGAACGTTTCTTTGGCCAGCACCGGACGCATCCGCTCGGCGAGCCGGCGCCCGTTATCGGTCAAAGGAATGTCGGTCGTACCGGTGTGCTGCCCGCTCAGGCTCCACGCCGTCTCCCCGTGTCTGATCGCGAAAACGCTCATGTCCGCCCTCCGGCTCAGTCGTCGCGCCATTCACGGCGGTGGACCGGAGTGGCCGCCGCAGTCGTCGCCTCCATCTGAACGGTATAGGTTCCGAGACTGGCGGCGCCGTTGCAGCGGGCCCGAGCGAGAATGCCTTTATCTTTAGCGACCAGCATCGCGGCAACTCTTTCCAGATCGTCACTCATGTTCGCAACCCTCCTGACTGTTTCGGCCCATCGGCCGGATGGGAAGGTGCTGTCGATTTGTCGGTCGTGAGATCCGGCTTGGCTTTGACTTGCATCAAGCCAGACGATCAAGGTTGTCGCGTTGCTGCCCAATCGGGATCGTTCGACCGCCTCCTGGGAGATCGGTTTCAAATGTACCTGAATGCCGCGATTCCTGGCTGCCTTTCTTCTGATCTATAGCGCGATCGCCGACCGGGTCGAGCGCTCCTTGATCAGTGGACCGATCCTGTTTACGGCGGTTGGTTTGATACTCGGCCCTTACGGATTGGGCGTGGTGCGCATTGAAATAAGCGGCGACGGATTGCGCCTTTTAGCGGAACTGACGCTTGCCATGGCTCTGTTCACCGATGCCGCCAACGCGGATTTCGGTATCGTCAGGCGTAACCTCGGCCTCCCGGAGCGGTTGCTGCTGATCGGCCTGCCGCTGACGATCGTACTCGGCTTCCTCCTCGCCGCGATCATATTCCCTTCGCTCAGCACGCTGGAGATGGCATTGCTGGCAACAATGCTCGCGCCGACGGATGCGGCGCTCGGCAAACCTGTCGTGACGAACCGTGCTGCTGAGCGTCGTCGCCCATGGCGTGACCGCCAACCCGATGGTGAAGAGGATGGCCGGGCGCTCGGCAGAGCTAGGCGCCTAGACGGACGACCATGCCATCGGCTCCGAGGCTCAAGGCCAAGCCTTGGCGCCGCGCCTTCAGACGCAGATACACCCCATTCGCATTTTGCAGCCACATGTCGCCTTTGCCTTGCTCGCCCGCAGCCCATCCGATCCGGGCCTGACCGTAAACCCCCTCAAAATCCTGAAGACGGCGAAGGTTGTATACGCTTCCAGTAGCGTCGAGCGTCGATACCCCGAACCCGCCGATCCCCAGACCGCCCAGTTTGAATGGGTAGCTGCGACCACGATAGTGCAAAGTGCCCCCGCCGACAGCACCGCTCCCGATAAACGCGACCTGCACTTGGTGGATATTGACGCTGCCCGAAGGTTTCGGGGGAGGCGCAGATTGGGCGTATGCGCCGGCTGAGAGAATGCAACTTAGGACCAGCAGGCCCGCAACAGGGCCTCCGGTGAATTTTGCCCATCGCCCGTGACAGGATCCACCGAACATTGGCGCTCCTCCCTTGTGCAAATCGCGTTCTCCTACTTCCAAGTGAGGAAGAAGCCGATGTCGCCCGGCATTCCCCCGGGATATTCGAGCACCTCGGCCCGCAGCCCGAAGCCGAGCGGCCTCAGGTGATCATGCCAGAATTCGTAAGCCAACCGGGGTCGGCCCTCCAAGCCATCCGCCGCTTCAGATCGGCGGCGGAAAATGTCCCGGCGCCGGTGCCGGCCGGCTGCGTCGTGCCGCGATCGGACGACATCACTTCGCTCCATCCTGCCAGTGTCAGCCGCCCAGCAGCGCCCGGACGTGGCAGGCGATCATCAGGTTCTCATCGGTTTTTATCACATAAGCGGCGACACGGCTCGTTGATGTGCTGATGCAACTCAGATGTCGGTTGGCCGCATTTGACCTAGATCACAGGTCCCCTGAAGGACGGGGGCACCCAGCCAGCGGTTTTCGTCTTTCTGGCGCTTCAGAGATCGGTGACAATGGAATTCAGATCTTCGGTGGCAACACTCCTTCCAAGAGGACGCAAGCGATGAAGCGCCTGACCATCATTTCTCTGAGCGCTCTCTTGACCTTGGCGGCAACGCCGGACGCTTTCGCCTGGGGAGCGGTGTCGGGGCCGCGCGGCGGGGCCGCCTATCGCGGTCCGATGGGAGGGGCGGCCGTCCGCACACCCTCGGGCGCCGCCGCCGTCCGAACGCCCTCTGGTGCTGCTGCCGCTCGCGGTCCCTATGGCGGAACCGCGGTTCGCGGCCCCGTCTATGGCGGCGGCACGGTCTATCACGGCACGGGCGTTGGCTACGGAGTCGCGGCCGGTGCCGCAGTCGGTGTGGCGGCCGGCGCCGCTGTCGGCGCGGCCGCAGCCTCGACACACCCATCCTGCTATTATCCGCCCTATTACTGCTACCCGCCGGCCTATTACTGCTACCCGCCGGCCTATTACCATCCGCCGGCCTGGTAATCGAGCCGGAGGTCCCGGCCTTTACTTACTCGCGGCAATGCGCGCGGGGAAATCAGGTCCTAGTGGTACACACCAAACAAATGACTCCTGTCGCCTCGTCTTCCGCCAGCCCCGCGAGCGAGCATGTACTGGATCAGCGCGGTGCGTCCTTCGAGACAGCCGCTCCGCAGCTTCCTCAGGATGAGGGGATTTTCTTAATGCCATCAATAGCATCTCTCATCCTGAGAGGCTGTGAAAGAATCGAAGATCCGCTGGATCGGCGCAGTGCGTCCTTCGAGACAGCTGCTTCGCAGCTTCCTCAGGATGATGAATTTTCTTAATGCCTTCAAGGACCTGCCTCATCCTGAGGAGCGCCCAACGGGCGCGTCTCGAAGGACGCACGATCGCCGCGCAGCGTACCACTAGTCGCTGACCGGCTCGCAGCGGAAGCCGTCGCCCCAACGCTTGATGTGCCCGACGGATGGCGAGGGGAAGTGCATCGTGCAGCACAAGGTGCTGGTGTCGCAGTAGCGTTCGAGAAAGGCGCGACGGGTGGCCGAGGCCTGCTTCTGGTCGTAGTCGACCCGCATCACCAGGTCGGGATAGCGCGCCTGGATCGGCGAGTGGATCAGATCGCCGGTGAACACTGCCTGGTCGCCGCCGCGCCCCGCGCAGACCGCGAAGTGATCGGGTGTATGGCCCGGGGTCGGGGTCAGCCGGATATGGTCGTTAAGAGCATGGTCGCTGGTGACCAGCTCGGCCTTTTTGGCCTCGATGATCGGCAGCACGCTGTCCGTCATTGGGTCGAGCGGGGTCTCGCGATGGACACCGTCCCAATATTCGTATTCCTTTCTTGAGAAGAGATATTTGGCGTTCGGAAAGGTCGGGACCCAGCGGCCGTTCTCCATGCGCGTGTTCCAGCCGACATGATCGCCGTGCAGATGCGTGCACATGACAAAGTCGATGTCGTCGACGGTCACGCCGGCGGCCTTCAGCGCCTGCATCCAGTTGCTATCGCTCTTGCGGTGCCAGGTCGGGCGATGCGGGAACGATTTGTCGTTGCCGATGCAGGCATCAACCAGGATCGTGTGGTGCGGCGTCTTGACGACGTAGGATTGGAAGCACAGCACCGCCATGCCGGCGGGATCAAGAGCGGCCGGCTCCATCCACGACCGGTTCTCGTTGAGCAACTCCTTGCTCAGGCTCGGCAGGAACTCCAGGATCGGTGTGAAGCCCGCCTCCTGCTCGACGATCCGATGGATCGTTATGTCGTTGACGCCAAAGCTCGTGCGCATCGCGACCGGTCCTTCCGAGGGTTTTTGTTCGACCGCGAGGTTAGGCTCGTTTTCGACGGAAGGCCAGCACCGGCCCACGCTGTGTCAATCGAGGCGGACCTGTATTTCGCCGTCGACGATGCGCACCGGGTACGTCTTCAGATCCTCGGTCGCGGGCGGGTCCAGCACCTTGCCGCTGCGGATGTCAAACCGCGCGGCATGCAGCGGGCACTCGATTACCTCGCCGTCGAGCCAGCCGTCAGACAGGCAGGCATAGGCGTGAGTGCAAATATTATCAGTTGCGAAGAGGTTGCCGTCGGCGTCGTAGAGCGCGATCGAACGGCCGGCAATCTCTACTCCGATGACCTCGCCTTCGGCCAAGTCGCTACGTGCGGCGGCCCGAACCCAGCCCGCATCCTCCCCACTCATCGGTTAGTCTCCCGAAGACTTAACGACCCTTCAGGGGCGGGCGACGCTCCGCGACGGGCGGGCGAGGAATGCCGGCAGATCATCGCCAAAACCGACCACCCTCTTCTCCTCCCGCTGGCGTTCCTGCTGCCCCGTCTTGCGCACTTCGGCGGCGCGCGGAAAGGGTGTGACGTTCGAACCGTTTCCGGCTGCCGGCGGCGCTTGCCGCGCGGCCGGGCGGCGATCCCGGCGAGGCGGGCGATGCTCGGCCGCAACCCGTGCGCCGGCGTCGCCATTGCCGGCACGCGGTCGATGCTCGGCCGCAGCCCGTGCGCCGACGTCGCCGTTGGCGGCTCGCGGGCGCTGCTCGGAGCGAGCGGCCCCGCGCGACCCGCGTCGCCGGCGCTCATCCATTTCGAGCTCTGCCTCGGCGATCCCGGGGACGACCACCATAGGAATGTCCCGGCCGATCAGCTTGACGATTGCCGCGACGGCTCTGCCGTCTTCGGGTACCGCCAGCATCAAAGACCGGCCGAGCCGGCCGGCGCGAGCGGTGCGGCCGATGCGGTGGATGTAATCCTCGGCGTGGATTGGCACATCGAAGCAGAAGACGTGGCTCAAGCCTTCGATGTCCAAGCCGCGGGCCGCGACATCGCTGGCGACCAGCAGCCGGATCTCGCCCTTGCGAAACCGCTCCAGCGTCTCGGTCCGCTTGGGCTGCGACATGTCACCGTGCAATGCGGCGGCATCGAGGCCGTGCCGGGAGAGCGAGCGGAACAGGATATCGACGTCGCGTTTGCGGTTGCAGAAGATCAACGCGTTCTTGACGTCCTCGGAGCGGATCAGGCGACGCAGCGCTTCACGCTTGTCTTCCGGCTGGACGACGGCGAGCGATTGCACGACGGTTGCGGAAGGTGAAGCTGGCGGCGCCACCGCGATCTCTACCGGCGTGCGCAGAAACGCGTCGGCGAGCCTGCGGATTTCGGGCGGCATCGTCGCGGAAAAGAGCAATGTCTGGCGCGGCTCGGGCAGGAGGCCGGCAATACGCTCGACATCGGGGATGAACCCCATATCGAGCATCCGGTCCGACTCGTCGATCACCAGAATGCGCGCATCGGAGAGCAGGATCTTGCCGCGCCCGTAGAGGTCGAGCAGACGCCCCGGGGTAGCGATCAGCACATCGACGCCGCGATCGAGCTTGCGCTCCTGATCGACAAAGCTTTCGCCGCCGATCAACAGCGCCATCGTCAGGCGATGATGCTTGCCGTAGACCTCGAAGGCAGCCGCGACCTGGGTCGCGAGCTCACGCGTCGGTTCGAGGATCAGCGAGCGCGGCATCCGCACCCGTGCACGTCCGGCCGCCAGCATGTCGATCATCGGCAGCACAAAGCTTGCCGTCTTGCCGGTTCCGGTCTGGGCGCAACCGAGGACATCTCTGCCACGCTGAACGTGGGGGATAGCTTGAAGCTGGATCGGGGTGGGGATCGTATAGCCGGCGTCGGAAACTGCCTGAAGAAGTTCAGGCGACAGACCAAGTTCAGAAAAACCCATCGAAAAGTTGTAGCCTTCTTGTAACAATTACGATTGTTGTGCGCTGCACCTCATTTGGGGTTGACACAGGAAATGTCAAACATTTTCCGAGCAGCGCGGCATTTCAGATGAACGAGGGAAGATTTTGTTACCACAACGCAGATGGTCGAGAAACCAGCATCACCGACGGCGATACTGCGGGCGTGGTGACATTGGCGGTGCCGCCCGCTCGTCCTTGTGGCGGAAGTTGATCCGACCCTTGCTCAAGTCGTAGGGCGTCATTTCGACCGTGACCCGGTCGCCGGCGAGGATGCGGATGCGGTTTTTCTTCATTCTGCCGGACGAATACGCCAGCGTCTCATGCCCATTGTCGAGCTTGACGCGAAAGCGCGCGTCGGGGAGCAACTCCTGCACGGTGCCGTCGAACTCGATCAGATCTTCCTTGGCCAAACAGATCTCCTCGTTAAAGGGACGGGGGCGCCGAAGCACCCCCGCAGCAACATTCCGCCCTCCCCTTAGACCGCGCGCAGATTCACCGCGGAAACGCGGCCGCGCTGGCCTTGCTCGAGCTCATAGTCGAGCTTCTGGCCTTCGCGCAGATTGTCCATCCCCGCGCGCTCGACGGCGGAGATGTGAACGAAGACGTCAGCGCCGGAGCCGTCGGGCTGGATGAACCCGTAACCCTTTTGCGCATTGAACCATTTGACCGTGCCGGTCGCCATCAGCAAGAACTCCAAGTGGCATAGAAACCGCCGCGCTCACGCGCGACGCATCGGACATCGATTGGCTCGGGGGACTCGGTCGGACGATCGGAAACGAGCGCAGGCCGGGAAGCCGAATTCAAACGGGGTCGACGAGCATTTAGTTAAGGGCGACCGCCGATTTGCGCAAGTGGTCTTTAAACGTCGAGATCGCGGGCGAAGGGCGCGTTCTTTTGGATGTAAGTCTGGGGCCGCCAGGTCGCCTTATGGACCCTTGCTGAAGAAGAGGTATTTGACCAGGGCGGCGGCCGCGAGCAGCAGGACAATGATGACCAGCAGCCATAGAGGGCTCATCCCCCACATCATCGCCGCCCATCATGTGATCCATGATCGCGAACCCCTCTGTTTACTCGGCCGGGCGGCCGATCGGTGCTTGTACCTGTTGACGAGCGTCTTCGAGCCCCCAGCCTTTGACCAGGCCGTAAATCGCCGGGATTACAACGAGGGTGAGCACAGTCGAGGACACCATTCCGCCGATCATCGGGACGGCGATGCGCTGCATCAGCTCGGAGCCGGTGCCGTGGCTCCACAGGATCGGCAAAAGTCCGGCGATGATCGCCGTCACCGTCATCATCTTCGGCCGCACGCGCTCGACGGCGCCGGCCATGATCGCCGCGCGCAAATCCTCGCGCGTAAAGGCCTGGCCCTCGCGAGCGCAGCGCCTGTGCCGCTCCCTCAGCGCGCTGTCGAGATAGATCAGCATCACGACGCCAGTCTCGGCGGCGACGCCAGCGAGCGCGATGAATCCGACGACAACGGCGACGCTCATGTTGAAATGCATAAAGTCCATCAGCCACACGCCGCCGACCAGGGCGAACGGCACCGACAGCATGACGATTAGCGTCTCGGTGAGCCGCCCAAAATTCAGGTAGAGCAGCACGAAGATGATGACGAGCGTGATTGGCACCACGATTGCGAGCTTGGCCTTGGCGCGTTCGAGATATTCGAACTGGCCGCTCCATTCGAGCCGGTAACCGGACGGGACATTGACCTTCTGTGCCAGTGCGCGCTGCGCGTCGGCGACGTAGCCGCCGATATCGCGGTCGTGCATGTCGACATAGATGTAATTGACGAGCTGGGCGTTCTCGGTGCGGATCATCGGCGGCCCTTGCGTCGGCTGCACGGAGGCCACCTGGCCAAGCGGCACCGCGGGTCCGCCCATGCCTTGAACCAGCACCTGGCTCGCAATCGCCTGCTGATCGTTTCGGAGACCACGCAGATAACGGACATTGACCGTGTAGCGCTCGCGCCCCTCGATCGTTGTGGTGACGGTTTCACCGCCGAGCGCCGTCGCGATTGTTTCCTGCAAATCGCCGACCGTGAGGCCGTAGCGGGCGAGGGCCGGACGGTCGGGCGTGATTTCGAGGTAATAGCCGTTTTGCACCCGCTCGGCGTAGGCGCTGCTGGTGCCGGGAACCTGACGCAGCGCCGCCTCGATCTCGCGCGACAGCCGATCGATGCCGGCGAGGTCCCGCCCGTAGACCTTGACGCCGATCGGCGTGCGAATGCCGGTCGACAGCATGTCGATGCGCGCCTTGATCGGCATCGTCCAGGCGTTGCTGATGCCCGGGAACTGCAGCGCCTTGTCCATCTCAGCGGTCAGCGTGTCGACGGTGACGCCGGGACGCCACTCGTCCTCGGGTTTGAGGTTGATGATGGTCTCGAACATTTCGACCGGCGCCGGGTCGGTCGCCGTGGCCGCGCGGCCAGCCTTGCCGAACACGCTCGCCACCTCGGGAAAGCTTTTGATGATGCGATCCGAGGTCTGCAGCAGCTCGGCCGCCTTGGTGACCGACATGCCGGGCACGCTCACCGGCATATACATCAGCGTGCCTTCATTCAGCGTCGGCATAAATTCCGAGCCGAGCCGTTTGAGCGGGATCACCGTGGCGCCGAGCACGAGTAAGGCAACCAAGATAGTTGCCATCCTGGCGCGCAGCACGCCGGCGATGACCGGCCGGTAGAGCCAGATCAAAGCCCGGTTTATCGGGTTGCGGGCTTCGGGGAGGATCCGGCCTCGCACGAAGAGCTGCATCAACACCGGCACCAGCGTGATCGACAGGAGCGCGGCCCCGCCCATGGCGAAGGTCTTGGTCAACGCGAGCGGCTTGAACAGCCGGCCCTCCTGGGATTCGAGCGTAAACACCGGCAGAAACGACACCGTGATGACGGCGAGGCTGAAGAACAGTGCCGGCCCGACCTCGAGTGCGGCGTCGGTGAGGATTTTCGCTCGGTTTGTCCCGGGCGCGGCCCGCTCGAGATGTTTGTGGGCGTTTTCGATCATCACGATCGCCGCGTCGACCATGGCGCCGAGCGCGATCGCGATGCCGCCGAGGCTCATGATGTTGGAGCTGAAGCCCAGTATATGCAGCAGCCCTATGGCGATGAGCACGCCGACCGGCAGCATCAGGATGGCGACGAGCGCGCTGCGGACATGCAGCAGGAACACGACGCAGACGAGCGCGACGATGATGCTTTCTTCGGTCAGCGTGTGCTTCAGCGTCTCGATCGCGCGGTGAATGAGATCGGAGCGGTCATAGACCGCTTCGACCGTCACGCCTTTCGGCAGCGACGGTGCGATCTCGGCCAGCTTCTGCTTGACGCTCTCGATCACATGCAATGCGTTCTGGCCGTCGCGCTGCAGGGCGATGCCGCTGACCACTTCGCCCTGGCCGTTGAGCTCGGCGATGCCGCGGCGCTCTTCGGGCCCGAGCTCGACGTGCGCCACGTCGCGCAACAGCACCGGCGTACCGCCCTGCACCTTGAGCGCGATCTGCTCAAGATCGCCGGCGTTGCGTAGATAGCCGCGGCCGCGCACGACGTACTCGGTCTCCGCCATCTCGACCACGCGGCCGCCGACATCGCGGTTGCTGGCGCGGATCGCGGCCGTGAGCTGCGGAAGCGTGAGGCCATAGGCCTGCAATTTCTGGGGATCGACAACAACCTGATACTGCTGGACGAAGCCGCCGACGCTTGCCACTTCGGCGACCCCCTCGGCCTTGGTCAGCTGATAGCGCAGATACCAGTCCTGGATCGTGCGCAACTCCGCGAGCGTGCGCTGCGCGCCGAGCACCACATACTGATAGACCCAGCCGACACCGGTCGCGTCGGGCCCGAGCGAAGGGGTGACGCCTTGTGGTAAGCGCTTGGCGGCAAAATTGAGATATTCGAGGACGCGCGAGCGTGCCCAATAAAGATCGGTGCCGTCTTCGAACACGACATAAACAAAGGACACGCCGAAGAACGAAAAGCCGCGCACCACTTTTGAGCGCGGCACCGCCAGCAGCGCCGTGGTGAGCGGATAGGTGACCTGGTCCTCGATCACTTGCGGCGCCTGGCCGGGATATTCGGTGTAGACGATGACTTGCGTGTCGGAGAGATCCGGGATGGCGTCGAGCGCCGTGTGCTGCACGGCATAGACGCCGGCGAAGATGATGAAAGCTGTTGCGAGCAACACCAGAAAGCTGTTGCGCCCCGACCAAGTGATGACGGAGCCGATCATGGCGATTTGCCCTCCGGCGCCGTGAAGGCCTGCAGGGCGGCGCGCAGATTGCTCTCGGCATCGATCAGGAAATTGGCGCCGGTAACGACTTTCTCGCCGTCGCGGAT
>Ga0210407_10000439_pt1 | contig 47279 bp, 35 predicted proteins | sample IncBWC27MmetaG_FD_150860 | JGI IMG/M metagenome (GOLD analysis project Ga0210407, IMG submission 150860) | Forest soil microbial communities from Barre Woods Harvard Forest LTER site, Petersham, Massachusetts, United States - Inc-BW-C-27-M | ecosystem: Environmental > Terrestrial > Soil >...
TTTCTTTATCGGCCAACACGGCGTTTGCCGACTTTCCGCGGTTGTGCCATGCGGTTGCGCATAACGGATATCTGCCCAAGTCTTTTACGACGCGGGGAAGAAGGCTGGTGTATACCCAGGGCATTGTCGCTTTGACCGTCATTGCCGGCATTCTGCTCCTGGTTTTCAAAGGCGTTACCGACCGGCTGATCCCGTTGTACGCCATCGGCGCGTTTCTTGCGTTCACTCTGTCCCAGGCGGGGATGGTGGCGCACTGGAGGAAGATTCAGGGCGGGCATTTCCTAAGCTTGTTTCTCAACGGGCTCGGCGCCGTTACCACCGCCATCACCGTGGTAGTGGTGCTGGTGGCAAAGTTTGTCGAAGGAGCATGGATCACGCTGGCGCTGATTCCGCTGCTCTTTATTTTGATGAAGGCCGTGCGCCGGCACTATGGGACCGTGGAGAAACAAATCGAACTGGACACGCCGTTGGACCTCAGCCATCTCGAGCAACCGATCGTGATCGTGCCGGTCACCGGGTGGAACAAGATCGCCGAAAAAGCGCTGCGTTTTGCGTTTGAAATATCGTCCGACATCCGCGCGGTCCACATTCACGCGGAAGAAGACGAGTGCGACCACCTTATTAAGGCGTGGAAACAACTGGTGGAAGCCCCGGCCCAACGCGCGGGCCTTCCGCTGCCGCATTTAACGGTTGTGGCTTCTCCGTATCGCTTTATTCTGCTGCCGCTGCTGCAGCACATCAACGCGGAAGCCAGGAAGAACCCGAAACGGCAAATCGCCGTCATCATCCCGGAAAAAGTAGATAACCACTGGTATCACTATTTCCTTCACAACAAACGGGCCGCGTTACTGAAAGCCCAACTCTATTTTTCCGGAAACCGCCAGATTGTCGTCATGAACATTCCCTGGTATCTGGGAGACCGCGTCTAGACGGGGAATCCTCTTTGCCCCATTCAATATTGTGGAGCGAGCGCGGCGGTATAATGCCTGTGTTTCATGCGACGGGCGATTAACCAGATTTAAATATTTCTCCTGTAGTGTGGCTGTGATTTGACCGGTGAAAATTCCAATCGAGGGTTTCTGACAAATGACTTCATCTCTTCTCCGACGGATTGCGGTTTGCGTTTCCTTTCTCCTGCTCGGTGCCTTGGTTCTGGCGACGGCGGCAACCAGTGGTTATCACCTGCTCAAAAAATATCCCTTTGGCCCCGCTGAGGGCAGCACCCGGGAGTATTTTGACTATGTCATGGTCGATTCCGCGGCCCGTCGCGTGTATCTCTCCCACGGCACGGAAATCAAGGTAGTTGACGCCGACAGCGGCGCGCTTATCGGCAACATCACCGGCCTGAAGCAGGACCACGGAGTCGCCGTAGCTCCTGAGTTTGGCCGTGGGTTCATCACCGATGGCGGCCAGGGCAAGGTCGTGATTTTCGACTTGAAGACGCTTAAGATCATCGGAGACGCGAAAGCCGACCAGGACGCCGACTCCATCATTTACGATCCGGTATCGAAACGCGTCTTTGCCATGAACGGCGATCCCAAGACTTCCACCGTAATCGATGCGAAGACGGGAACCGTGGCCGGGACCATCGCCCTGGGCGGAGTTCCTGAGTTCGCCGTCGCCGACGGCAAAGGGACCGTCTACTTGAATCTCGAAGACAAAAATGAAATCGTCGCCATTGATTCCCAAACGCTCGCCATCAAATCCCATTGGCCCCTCGCGCCGGCCGGAGCTCCCACGGGGCTTGCGCTGGACGCGCAGCATCGCCGGCTGTTCAGCGCAGGCCGGAATCCGCAAATGCTGGTGGTGGTGGATGCCGACAACGGACACGTCATCCAGTCTTTCCCTATCTCGGCGGGCGTGGATGCTGTCGCCTATGACGCCGAAACAGGTCTGGTGTTTGCCTCGACCCGTGAAGGGAAGATCCATGTTTTCCACGAGGACTCGCCAGACAAATTCAGCGAAGCCGAGACCGTGACCACCGAGTTCGGCGCAAAAACGATGGGACTCGATACCAAGACGCACAATCTCTTTGTGGACACCGCAGACTTCACCGCGCCCGCAGCGCCGACACCGGAACATCCCCATCCAGGGCGGACGGCGGTCCCCGGCACTTTCCGGATGCTGGTCTATGGCCGTTGATGACTTGACCCGGGCGAAGCCGAAGCGGCGTCCGGCGATACTAAGAACTGATGAATATTGAACTAATCAACATGGAGCGATCATGATGAAGAGAATTGGTATGTTCGCGCTGGTTCACGTTTTTGTCCTTTGCTGCGCGGCGCTGGCGCAAACTGCGCCCACGGCCAGTGACTGGAAAGCAGTCGAGCAGGCCCTCGGGAGATCGGGCCAGTTGCAGGGCGATGGCGCTTATAAATTCGGTCTTCCGCGCGGCGACCTGAAAGTGACGGTAGACGGCGTCCAGGTGAAGCCTACGCTCGCGCTCGGATCATGGATGGCGTTCGGCAGCCCGGGCCAGGATGCGATGCTGATGGGCGACCTGGTCCTTACAGAAGACGAAGTGTCACCGGTGATGCTGGCCCTCAAGGACCACGGGTTGCAAGTGACGGCGCTCCACAACCACGTTCTCCACGAAAGTCCCCGCGTGATGTACATGCACATTGCGGGACACGGAGATGCCGTCAAGCTGGCTGGGACGATGAAGGAAGTAATTGCATTGACGGGGACGCCTTCCCCGGCTCCGTCTTCAGGCACTCCGCCGGCCCTCGATCTGGATACCGCGGCCATCGACCAGATTCTCGGATACAAGGGGAGAGTCAACGGAGGCGTATATCAGATTGGTGTCCCTCGGGCGGAGAAAGTAACGGAAGCCGGAATGCCCATCCCCGGGTCCATGGGACTCGCAACCGCCCTCAACTTCCAGCCAACCGGCGCGGGCAAGGCAGCCATCACGGGAGATTTCGTTCTTCTCGGCAGTGAAGTTAATCCGGTCATCAAGGCACTCCGGCAAAATGGAATTCAGGTGACGGCCATTCATAGTCACATGCTTGAGGAACAGCCGCGCCTCTTCTTCATGCATTTTTGGGCCAATGATGATGCAACGAAACTGGCCAAAGGTCTGCGCGCGGCACTCGATCAGACCAATTCCAAAAAGTGACGGCACAAGAGAGAACCTGCGATGAAACGGATAGCCGCTTGGACCATTTATTCCTGCTGTGCGTTGCTGTTCCTTTCCGGTGGCGTACTCGGGGCGCATAAATCACGGGAAGGCAAATCGGCAACGAATATAAATGCAAGTCCATCCGGCGCCGGCGCCCAACTTCTCAGAGAAATTGGGTCCATCGAATTGCCCGGCCCCAGGGGAAAACGGTTCGATTACCTTACGATTGACTCCTCTCGCAACCTGCTTTTCTCGACCCACCTCGGAGCAGGACTGCTCTATGCCATTGATCTCAAGACGAACAAAGTTGTGAAGACATTTGAAGATCTGCCGGGGATTGAAGGCGTCGAGATCGCTTCCAATGTCATGAAGGCCTATACCTCCGACTGGCTGGAAAACAAGATTGGCGTGATCGACCTTGACCAAATGAAGATCGTCAAGAAAATCCCGACGGAATCAAAGCCGGATGGAATCGCTTATGCGCCTCCGTTTCACAAGATCTATGTGTCCGACGAACGTGCTCGCGCGGAAGCCGTTGTGGACACCAACACCGACGCCGTCATCACCACGTTGCATTTTGGAAGTGAGACCGGCAATCCCCGCTACGATCCGGTTTCCAAACGGGTCTACGTGAACCTTCAGGACAAGAATGTCATCGCTGAGATCGATCCGGCAACAGACAAAGAAGTCGCGAAGTATCCCGTGGGCAAGTGCCGCGGCAATCATGGAATGGCGCTCGACCCTGAGCACCGCCTCGTCTTCCTGTCTTGTGAAGAAAACGATTTGATGACGGTGTTTAGCCTGGATACGCACAAGCCGATTGCCTATTTCCCCCAGGCGAAGGGCGGAGACGTGATCGCGTATGACCCGGGCTTAAAGCGAATCTACGTCGCCTGCTACGCGGGTGCGATCTCCGTATTTCAGGAAGACGATCCGTCCCATATTCGAAAGCTTGGAGATGTGCCGGTACAGAAGAAGGTGCATAGTCTGGCGATTGACGTGAATACCCATCGCGTATACGCCCCGGAGCAAGAGCATGACGGGGCTGCGGCCGCCAGAATCGCCATTTTCGAAGTGTCCACCTTCTGAAGCATATGTCGGTGACCTCAGGTTCCGGAAGATGACGTGTGTTACATTGTGCGGTCATGAAGAACCAGTTCTTTCTAATCGTATTTTCGCTATCGATCGCCGGGGTATGTCCGGGCCGCGCTCAAGACCGTCCTCTGTCGTCACAGCCGGCTTCGCCGCCGCACTCGGTTACCTTCGATGCAGATGCCGCGCAGCGGTTCGCGAAGCTGGCGCTGGCTTGCGTACACAAGGAGTATCCCAACAAGCTTGGTCACTCGCTGAACAGCGATGCCGACGTAGCTCCGCCACGCAAGCTGACGCCCGCATTTTACGGTTGTTATGACTGGCACTCCTCCGTGCACGGCCATTGGCTGCTGGCCCGCCTGGCCCGGACCTTTCCGGATGATTCCTTCACCGCCGAGGCGCGCCCGGCATTGCGGCAGAGTCTGGCCGAGGCGAACATCGTCCAGGAGGTCGCATATCTGAAAGCGGAGGGCCGCGCCAGTTTCGAACGTCCTTACGGGCTGGCCTGGCTCCTGCAACTCGGCGCCGAATTGCGCGAATGGGAAAAGACGGAACCCGGCCCACTTACGCACGAACTCGCGGCGAACCTGCAGCCGTTGGAACAAGCCGCCGCCGGGCGATTAAAGACTTGGCTGCCCAAACTTTCTCATCCGGTGCGCTCCGGCGAGCATAGCCAGACGGCATTTGCTCTCGGGCTCATCATCGACTATGCGCGGAACACGGATGACCAGGACTTCCTGAATTTGTTGCTCGCGAAGGCGCGGGACTTCTACACAGCAGACAAGAATTGCCCGCTGGCGTACGAACCCTCAGGAGAAGACTTTCTCTCTCCATGCCTGGCCGAGGCGGACGTCATGCGGCGTGTACTGTCCGCAAACGATTTTGCGAAATGGCTGCGGCAGTTCCTGCCCCAGGTCCCCAGCAACGGGTCCGGCTCCTGGCTGCAACCCGAAAAATCAACGGACCCGTCCGATCCCAAGCTCGCACATATCGACGGACTGAACCTCAGCCGCGCGTGGATGCTGGAAGGCATCGCGTCAGGTCTTCCCAAAAATGATCCGCGGCTTGGCGCCCTGGAAAAGTCCGCCGCTGTTCACCGAAGCGCAGGGCTGGCTGCCGTGACCGGCGAGCATTATGAGGGTGGACACTGGCTGGGAAGTTTCGCGGTCTACCTTGTTACCCGCCGGGGAATTCGCCAAAACTAGCGGCCAGGCGACCGGGCAAGGCAACGCAATCGGCCCATTCTTCACAGGACCTTCTGAATTGGTTCCCAATAGTGGGACTTCCATCCTGGGGCAAGATGGTCCGCGTGGCCCTGCGGGATTCCAGTCTGATTAAAGACCAGCCTGGTGTCCGGACCGTGCTCAGTCAACTGGAAATTGACGAGTGAGTAGATACCCGGCTCCCAGTTTTTCTCCCGCCAGGCCTGAACAAGTCGCTCACTGGGGACCATCTCAATATGGCGTCCCAGGATGAAACCGCCAAACATCACAAACGTTCCGCCGGCATCGGGGCTGATGCTGGTCGAAGGGCCTGCGCCCGGCATAATGAGATCCACGACTTTGCCGAACTGCTTCGCATCGGTCAGGATCTGATAGATGCGCGCGCGGCTGGCCTTAAACACCACTTCCTGGTGAATGCATTCACCCGTGCGCGAAATCTCATCGGTTTCGGAAACCGAGACGGCTCCCACTGTTCCGGCGACGCCCATCACCGACAACATGGACACAAGACGCACAGAAAGCTCTCTTCGGGTGAGGAAACTGGATGCCATGGGTCGCCTCCCTTTCGGCAGTCGGCTGCTTTCCCCGACACTATACACCCTGGCGTTTGTGCAAAGCGCTGGCCGCTGCTCGTTTAGCATCTTGGGCCGCACGCGGCCACAAGTTCAGGACCAGCTGCAATTCGACAAAGCTGCGAGCTGCTAGTTCTCACCATGCCGTATCCGCGTCAGGGCTACTGTTGTCTGCAGATATCCAGATGGGCCAACGTTCGTTTGCCGGGACACTGCGCGTTGCACTCTGGCAGGGTTTTGAATACCCTGTCGTTACTCTTACATACATACTTGCAATCTTTCTTGACGCGTTCGAGTTCAGCCTTGAGGTAGCGTTCCTCATTGTTTCGCGCATCGATTTCCGAATTCGCAAGCGCCTTTGCCAAAGCGAGCGGGCCACTAAGAATCACAATGACAGGAACCCGCACTGTCCAGTCCCTCGCGTGGCTTCTTTCATGTATTTTGTTGGCTTCCACGATGCTTTCGCAGTTTTGCGATTCCCACACCGGGTCTGCGATCACCTCACCTGTGCTTGCGTCCACTCCGCCAACCTGGCGGGTGGATTCCCAGCCCATCTTGTCCCGGAAGTCTTGTTTTGCCTCATCCATGTTCCGGGGAGAGCCCTGACGCATGGTGAAAATATCCACCAGGACCTGCTGCCAGGCGGTGCGCGTTTGGTCGATCATCTTCAATCGATCTTCCATGGCAGAAACATCTGCGCAGGTGCAGGGTCCTTTGGATTTCGCAAAGGCCGTCGAGGGCAAAACCAGAACCACCGACAGCACTGATAGCGCGATTTTTGTCGACGTCATGGGCGCAGCATCCTTTCCAGACGGGTGAACCTTAGGGGCCTGTTTTTTTGTATCCCGCGGGGAGCTCAAAGAGAGCTGGGTCCAGCGGGACCAATTTGATGTTTTCTAGTTCCAGCGTTTGCATGTTGTCCGTGTACTTGATGATCAGTCCGCCGATTTCTTTGGCGGCCCATCGCGTTTCCGCGTAAACATGCCCGCCCAGGTTTTTGCTGCAGAGCACTTTCGAACACCGGTAGCTGCCTATTGCCTCGTCGCCGGCAACACTGCATCCAGGTTCAAGCGGGTCTTGCTGCAGAGGCTGGCGCCCGCCGCCGAAATCGGCGCTGGTTTCCGAGAAACTCTTTTTCTGCGGGACCAGTGTCCAGATCATATTTCGATCAAAGCGCACAATGGTGACGGTGTCTTGACCGTTTTCCTGGCTTTCCGACCGGAGGGCCTTCTCCGTGGCGTAGACCTTCACCACGCGGCGCTGACCGGCGGCTTGCGTAATGACTTCGTCGGCGCTGAAAGGATTGAAATGGACCTTCGCTGGCTGAGCTGAAGCCGTGTCCATCGGCTGGCCGGAGCACTTCGGATCCTCGCGTTGCCACACCGATGTCCCCGGACCTGATGCCGCGCTGACTGCCATGAAGGGCAGCGTCAGGGTGCAACCGTCGAAGGCATAGGGCTGGCGGTCTGCCGCCCAGTCGACCTCTTTAAAATGGATGGTGATCTGATGGCCGGCCGTGGAATATGAGCCAGTGTCGTGGACCGTCTCGCCGGGCCGCACAGCAAACAACCTGACCGGCCCAGCCGTGGCGCCCGTAAAAGTCAGCTGGAGCCTGGCGCCGGTCGTTGGCTTCGTGCCGTCGGAGTCTCCCAGCAGCACATACGTGCCGGCAATCTGTTGCGCAAGAGACGGGGTGGCGCACCCCATCGCAGCAACGCAACACGTCAGCGCCGCAAGGAGGCGCCGGCCACGCTCAAGAGAATTCACAGGGTCTATCATCGCCGTGGCTCCGTAACATGATGCGAACAACCACTTCTAAATCTGCAATGCAACGGGATGTGCCATTTCAGCTTGCAATTGCTTAATGTCCGCAGCAAGGTTGAGCCTCAAACAGCGTAAACCGCGGCTGGCCTTTCCCGTAACCGCAGAGTTCGCCTTTGACCTCGTCGATTTGCGAATCCGGGACTTGCACACCATTCATGGCCTGGCGGCAATAGGAAATTCCGCCTGCATCTGTGCCCCCAGGCTTTTCTTCCTTGCATTGGTACAGCTTGTCGACCAGGCCGTGCAGATCTTCTTGCCCTCCGCCAACATGGCTTTGTCGCCAGGCATAGTCGCGGACTGTGTACAACATCAGGTGCTGGATGGCGGCAAACGGCTTTTCCGGCTCCGCTTTCCCTTGCCGATAGACCACCAGATTGTTGGGATCCCACTCCGGGCCTTTGTGTGCCCTGACCATGCTCCCGTAGTCCTCCGCCTCTAGAAGGTAATTAATGCCAAAGTCCATGGCTTCGCGGTCAGAACGGGTCTTGCGGCCAAGGCATCGCCAGAATGCCTTGCTCATGTCGGCAGAGAGCTGGTTTGCGGTGTCCGTCTTCCATCCCACGAAGGACCGCGCATTCATGGCGTCGCGGAGGACTCTAGTCTGGGCGGTTTCGCAACCACTCATGTACACGAGCCCCGAGGAAAAATCGGCGCCGGCGGCGTGAAAGAAGCCGCTCGTGATCGACACAAAGGCAACGTCCCCGACAATCCCCACTGTCACGTTGTCCTTCAGCTGCTTATACAATTCGGGGCCAAGGTCACCAGGAAGCGATTCCCGCAGGTATTCGTCCAGATATTCCTCGCGTTTTTCCGGGGTCGGGAGATCTGCCGGCAGCTGCTGGCCCGTGCTGAGGAGGAAATCTTCACCCCAAATCCCGCCGTGGGTGCTGAAGTAGAAGACTCCCCAAGGCTTGTTGTGAAGCAACTGGTACAACATCTTCACTGTAACCGTCGCGTCATAGTAGGGACCATCACCGTCGATCTGGTAACCGTTGGCCTTGAGCTGCTTGGCCACAAACTCCAGGTCCTCTCCAGCGTCGGAGAAGGTTTGATAATGAATACCCTGACCGCCCGGGACCAGAATAGGCAAGCTGTGAAAGGGACCAAGAACTAGAGCGACTTTTTCGGAAGGGGCATCGCCGCGGGAAACCGGTTGCGGCTCGGGCTCCAGCCACTTATCGAATCGCCCAGCCGGGTTGAGAAGCTGCCCGGCGGGCCCGGCGCCCGCACCGCCAGGAAGAAACTGGACGGGCACAATGCGGGGTCGCAGGGTGTTGTTTGAGCTGAAGCGCGATTGCTTGTTACCGGTTCCCCGCGTTTCCGCCCGCGCCTCGTTGGCCGACTGGGTGCGCGGCGCGTCGGATACCGGCGGCGCCAGAAAGAACTCCCGGTAACCGCTGCCGTACGTGACCAGCATCACCTTGTCGTTGTAGACCGTGGCTGACCGCACGGAAGAGTCCCGTTGGATCTGCTGGGCCATTTTTTGTAGAGTAGCTGCTCGTCCCTGTTCCACGACATTCGCATAGTAATACTCGACAGCTGCCCGCAGCGGGTCCCCCGCGATGCTGATCTTCTTCCAGGTGGAAGTGCCGTCGCCATCCTGAATGATAAGCATGGGAAGGACCAACTGGGTTCCATCATAGCTATAGCTGCCCTTGCTCACATTTTTTCCGAGTTCCGCGATGGTGAGGGAAATCTTCTGGTCTTCCAGCGTGAAGGTGCCGACAGCGGTGAGTGTTTCGCCTGGCTTGGTGGCGCGCACCGTCACGACGTTCGGGGGCATGAACTTCAACACGACTTCCGCGCCCTTCGCCGGTCCCGACCCGCTCGACTCGTGCACAAACAAGTAACCGCCATAGATTTCCTGCGCTGTGCCTGCGGCGCTAGGGAAAGCGTTCCCTGCTGCGGAAAAGGAAGGAACGTTCCCGCGCGCATGAAAACAGAAAAAGGCTATGCCGCATGCGATCACTGCGGCACTCCCCAGGCCAATCAGGACCTTCCCTTTCGCTTGGCTCACCGGTGTCCTCCAAGCCCCATTTCTGGCGTCCCGCACGTCGAGTCAATCGATGCCATTGCCAACTCCAACTCCCGCCGCAAGCGGGACTTTCCCCGGCCCGCCGTTCCAGACGCGGCCAGCTCGCCCCTATCATCTGTTCTGCATCATGCCGCCGAGGGAGAGTTTCTTGTAGTCAGCGGGCACCTCAAATAACGCAGGGTCCTGCGGGCCCAGTTGAACATTCTGATACTCGTTGGACCATTGGCCCTTCTCATCCTGGGTCTTCACGACGAACCCATTCAACTCCTTGGCTGTCCATTGAAAACTGGTGTATACCTTGCCCTGTAGAGTGACTTGCACGCGCGACTTCTCGCAGTGGTAGGCCCCGACTTGCTCGTCGCCCAGAGACTGCCGCTGCATATTTGCCTGCTGCATATACGAAGTCCATTCGCCCTGGCTGGCCCACGGTAACTCGACATACATCTTCTGGTCGGGCAGGAGACTCCACATCACTTTGCGGTCAAAGCGCATGATGACAATTGACCTCTTCCCTTTCTCCTCGCCTTCCATGCGCATTGCGTTCTGATTGGCATGGACCTTCATGGCCTTCGTTTTGTTGCCCATGATGTGGATCTGGTCGGCTGAGAAAGGAGGGATTTGCAGGGTTGTCGTGTTGCCCGACTGCGCCGATCCTGAAACGGGATCTCCCATCACGATTGCAGCGGTCACGGTGTAGAGCAACAGGCACATCCCTGCAGTTCGAACAGAGGCCGTATAACGCCTAGACTGGTTCCTTTGTTGGATCATTGTTTTCCTCTCGATGGTGTGTTCTGGCTTTTCAACGTCGGTTATTTTGCGCTTGGATTCGCCTGACTCTCACCCTTCACGCCGGCCTGGTTCTTCACAGTCTTCTTCGGCACTGCGGATTGTCCGCCAGGGCACCGGAACCGCAATGGCGCCAAGTTTGACATGAAGGCGTTAGGCGATAAGACCTTAAGTCGCGCCCATTGGCTGACATTTTGCCCCGGCGTGCCTATTGTCCAAGTCTCCCTCGCCGGCTGCGTACCGGCACCGGTGAAGTGCAGAGTGTTTTTCGGCCAGGTTGAGTTATCGGAACTCATCCAGGTGTAAGTGACGTCAGCCGCGCCATTCACGGTGATGGTGCCGTTGAGATTCACTTGTCTCGGACAGGGAGCAGTGCTCGAATACGCAGGCGTCAGGTGCGCGGCGGCTACGTGGCCTGTTGCTTTGCAGGTCACTGTGTACGCCGCTCTGTGTGACAGCACTGCATTGGGCGACAGCACCTTGAGTTGCATCCATCCATGAATGACCTGGCCGGTCGCGCCCACCTTTACTTGTTCGCGGACGCTTTGCCGGCCTGGTCCGGTGAAGTGTAATGTGCCCTGAGGCCATGTCCCGCCGTCAAAACTCACCCATGTGTATGTAACTTCGGTAGCGCCGTTCACGCTTATGGTGCCGCTGAAAGACTCTTGTACCGGGCAGGTGTAGCGACTGGGCGCACTTACCGACAGGACCACTCCTGTTACGCGACCCGCTGCCGGACGGGGGGTTGGCGTTGTTTTCGGCACGGGATGCCCAGGCGACGGCGTTGGTGTCGGATTAGGCGGGTGCTGTACAACCGATTGACCCTCTGTTCGCGACAACCTGCTCAGTGCCACCAGCAGAAGCATGCAGAGCGACACCTTCACGCGTCGCTTCGTCTGACTCGACACCTCAAGAATCTTCACCATTGCGGTTCTCCTTTGTGAGAAATGCGCCAAGCTTCTCTTTCTGGTCACTCCTTCATCCGATCAATTTCGCCTGCCTTCCTACTTTGGTGTCACTACAACTTTGTGGTGTTCCTGCCAGGATTGTCCGTCCTGTGTGCCCAGGTCGCTGTCCAGATTGAATTTCACAATGCGACCAGAGGATTTCTCCAGCCACACGGCGCCCTTCACCGACTTGATCTTGACCTTTCCGCCGAGCATGGCCGCGAGGGTCGAAATGCCCGCCTGCGTGGCTGCACTTGCGGTTGTTGTGTCAATGTCGAATTTGTCGGTCGCAACGCTGCCCACGGTGTCTGAACCCGCGGACTGCGCTGCTGCCCCGCCGATGGCCAGCGGGAACGTTACCTCCAACATGGCGCCCAGGACCGGAAGTTTCGCCAACCCAAAGGCCGGGTCGGACTTGTTGGCCTTGGTTTCAGTCCTTTTCCCACCTCTGGTTTCGATGACATCGACAGCGTCGGGTGTAATGTCGGCTTCCACCGCAGCGGTTCCCATTGCCGGCTGGCTTCCGGTCTGGGAAGGAAACTTGGGGTTCAGATTCTCCCGGGCCTGGTAGGAAAAGTGGATGCTGGTCTGAGGCTTATCGATGGAGTCCATCAGCAGCTTCACGCCGTCACCGACTTTTTTTGAGTCATCCGCTGACCGTGACGACCCGCTGAGCGGGTTTGTTGGTCCTGAAGAGGTGCAGCCGGCCAAAGCCACCGCGATGGAGACCACGTAAACCGGCATGATGCGGGCTTGCCAGAGGCCCCGTTTCCAATGGGCAAAGCGACTCATAGTTCCTCCTGCTTCCTATAGCGAGAAATGCGCCCGAAAAGGGTAATGACCCAGAAGAGATTTGCTGACACGCCAGAAGGCCATCGCGGCTGGTGGAAAACGGAGAGAGGATGTGATACGCTCTGCCGCAATTGAGGCTCTCGGGACAGGTTTCGGCGTCGCAAAGAGTGGCATGACATCCCCCACACATGAAATCACCGGTCTTCTCCGTGCCTGGAGCAATGGGGACGCGCAGGCGCTGGAGAAACTAACGCCTTTGGTATACGACGAGCTGCACAGAACGGCGCGGCGTTACATGGCGCGGGAACACGCTGGCCACACGCTCCAGGCGACCGCTCTGATCAATGAGGTGTATGTCCGCCTGGTCGACTTGCATGATGTCATGTGGAAAGACCGCGCTCATTTTTTCGCCCTCTGCGCCAGCATGATGCGGCGGATTCTTACCGACTTCGCCCGTTCCCGAAACTATCAAAAACGCGGTGGATCGGCGCGCCAGGTCACCCTGGATGAAAAGCTATTGATATCGCGCGAGCCTCCACCCGACATCGTGGCGCTGGATGACGCGCTGAACTGTCTGGCTGGCGTTGACCCGAGGAAGAGTCAGGTAGTGGAACTGCGATTCTTCGGCGGGTTGAGCGTTGGCGAAACGGCCGAAGTCCTGCAAGTGTCCGACGAAACGGTCAAACGCGATTGGCGGATGGCCAAGCTCTGGTTGTTGCGCGAGCTGAGCGCGGAGAAACAAGATGGCCTCTGACCGATGGGAGCGGATCCAGCAGTTGTGCCACGCGGCTCTGGCCCTTGAGGAAAACCAGCAGGCCTCCTACCTTCAGGCAGCCTGTGGCGGAGACGAAACCCTGCGTCGCGAAGTTGAGTCCTTGCTCCTTCATCAAGAGCGGGTGGACTTCATCGAAACGCCGGCATGGCAACTTGCCGCAGAAGCGCTGGCGGCCGATTCTGCGTCGCACGATCCGTTGCTTGGCCGGCGGCTTGGGCCCTACCAGATCATGGACAAGATCGGAAGCGGCGGCATGGGCGAGGTTTATCGCGCCGTCCGCGCCGACGACGAGTATCACAAGCAAGTGGCTATCAAACTGGTCCGCACCGGACGGGACTCAGAATCCGTTATCAGCCGCTTCAAGAATGAACGCCAGATTCTGGCCAGTCTGGACCACCCCAACATTGCCCGGCTCTTCGACGGCGGAACCACAGACGAAGGCGTGCCTTATTTCGTAATGGAACTGGTCGAAGGCCTGCGCCTTGATGAGTACTGCGATTCCCGCAAGCTCCCCGTCACCGACCGGCTGCGAATCTTTGCCCAGGTGTGTTCCGCCGTGCAATACGCCCACCAGCGCCTGATCATCCACAGGGACATCAAGCCGGGCAATATCCTGGTCACTCTTGACGGCGTTCCCAAACTGTTGGATTTCGGTATCGCCAAGATTCTTGACGCGGAAGCTCTTACCGGTCAGGTCGACATGACGTTAACGGCACAACAGGTCCTGACGCCGGGATATGCAAGTCCAGAACAGGTGAAAGGTGAGTCCATAACGACCGCCAGCGACGTTTATTCGCTCGGTGTCGTGCTCTACGAATTGCTTACGGGGCGCAGTCCCTACCGCGGTGTCGGAAGCACTCCCAATCAGGTCGCGCGCGCGGTCTGCGAAACCGAACCGGCAAAACCAAGCGCCGTGGTGCGCCGAACCGACGCCGTGGCGAAGGAAAGCGGCAGCGGACAAATTACACCGGATATCGCAAGCGGTGTACGCGACGGCTCTCCGGAGAAACTGAGCAAACGTCTGAGCGGCGACCTCGACAACATTGTCCTCATGGCCCTGCGCAAAGAACCGCAGCGGCGCTACGGGTCCGTGGAACAGTTCGCTGAAGACTTGCGCCGCCATCTGGAGAACCTGCCGGTAATCGCCCGCGAAGATACGATCGGATATCGGGCCGGAAAGTTCATGGTCCGGCACAAAGCCGGCGTGGCTGCGGCGGCGATGGTTGCCATCACGCTGATAGCGGGAATGGCCGTGACGTTGTACGAAGCACGCGTCGCGCGCGAACAGGCAGAGATCGCGCGCGTCCAGCGCCTCCGCGCGGAACGCCGCTTTAATGATGTCCGCAAGCTGGCGAACTCGCTATTCGACGTTCACGATGCCATTGCCAACCTGCCCGGCACTGTAGCGGCGCGAAAGATGATCGTCGGCACCTCGCTCAAGTATCTGGACAGTCTGGCTGGAGAGGCAAGCGGCGACGTTTCCTTGCAAAAGGAACTGGCGGACGCTTACCTGAGGATTGGAGGCATCCAGGGCAGGCCAGGCACGGAGAACCTTGGCGATACCGCAGGGGCTTTAGCCAGTTACCAGAAGGCGGTGGAAATCTCGCGCGCGGTCGTGAACGCGGATCCTCAATCCGCACAAAACCAGCACGACCTGGGCGCCATCTACGTGACGATTGGCCACGCTTTGGCATCCACCGCGGACCACGCGGCGGCCCTGAAATACGACTTGATGGGCCTTTCCATCTTCACCGAGCTGACTCGCAAATATCCCTCGAACCAGCACTACCAGAGTATGCGGAGCATCGCTTACCTGTATGTTGGCGAGCATCAGGAATTCACGGGTGACCTTCAGGGCAGTTTGGAAAGCTACTCCAAAGCTGCAGAGACCTATCAGAAACTCACCGCATCAGCGGAAAAAGGGACGGCGCACGTTGCGCAATATAACCTCGCTTTCACTTACCTGCTGATGTCCATTGCCTGGCGGGACGTCAAGAACTACCCGAAAGCCGAGGACTATGGGAAAAAATCGCTGCAGATGCGGAAGGCCACTCTGGAACGGAATCCCAAGAACGTCCGGGCCCAGTTGGACCTCGCGGATTGCTACTACCAACTGGGAGAGACTTTGAGAAGGAAGAGGGACTTCGCTCACGCGGTGGCCAGTCATCACCAGGCGCTGGCGATTGCCGGTGCCGCGGCCGCGAACGATCCAAACGACCAGCGCGCAAAAGAGGACCTGGCGGAAGCCTACTATGGGCAGGGGGAAACGTTCCTCCAACAGGGACATGTTGGCAGGGCGATCGACATGGCGCATCGCGCGGTTGAGATCAGTAATGCGTTGGCCGCAGCCGATCCCGCGAACGCCGACAGCAAGGTCCAGCTTGCCATGGCGTATGGCCTGCTCGGCGATGCGTACCAGGCCCGGAGCCTGGGAGTTGCTAATGGACAACACCACTTTGATTTGAGCGAAGCCCTGATCGCATATCACAAGGCCCTCGATCTTGATCAGAGTCTTAAACAGGCCGGGGCCTTACCCCACTCACAAGTGTCCGAGCTTGATCGCTTGTCGCACGCAATCGCCCGTTGCCTATCTGCTTACCCGCAGAGGAAGGTCCCGAAACGATCTTCAGCGACACTTCCTCAGCATGGGGTGCGAGCCGCGCGTGAGAGTATAGGTCCCGATTTTCTCTTCTCCGCGGGTGATGCTGAGACTCATAGTGTCGCCGGCAACGTGGCCTGAATAGCGCGCCGCGGCGGACGGCGTGTTTTCATCACGAAGCACTGGGCCGCCGTGTTCCGGCGTGAAGCTTCCCGTGACGCTAAAATCACCGTGCTTGTCGAGCGTCATGGGTTGCGTGATCGCGCCGTGCGCGCAATCGAACTCCACCTCCGCTCCCTTGTCGGACACCGTGAGCACAATGTGCTCGCCGCCCCATGTGCCCGTGGCAACGGCATGGTGGTGGTGATGCGCTCCGGCGCCGGCTCTGTCTTGAAGCAAGACACTGGATAAGACAAGGACCAAAACGAGCGGGATTTTCGCTATGAAGCGGTTCATTAGGGACAGCATTGGCATGCAATTTCCGTCCTTGTCTCGTACCCGCCGAGCATGACTCCTGACAGCGGGGAAATCCATTGAACGGTCACCCGGCGTCTTCTTAATACTCAAACACCAAGAATCTGGTGTGATTCGGCTTACAAGAGGCCTGTGGTTCTTGAAATTTTACCATCTAAGACAATTGCAAAGTTACTGCCTCTCCAAGATAATTGCCGACATAATTTCAAGAAAACTGTAATTTGGCCGATAAAGCCTAAGGTTGCGGATTCCCCCTAAGAGTTCCTGCCAAAAATAAATTTCTGTGAGGCCTTCTAATGCGCCATTCGATTGCCCGCACCTTGGGTGTGGTGTGCATGCTCTTTCTCTTTCTTCTCCCGGTTGCGTTTTTGGCCCAAAATGCCAAGACATCAACTTCCGCGGCCGGTAAAACCACGCGGGAGAAGATTTTGACAGTTGACGAAGGCCCGGCGATCAAGGTGCCAGGGCGTCTTCGCAGAGACCGCCGGACTCCGTCCGCGCAACAGGCTGGCGCCGAGAACAGTGACGCAAGGCCTGTCGAAACGCCGGGTTTCCGGGTGGTAAGCCACCCCCGCGAAGACCGCCTGAAGCGGGGACGCGCGTTTCATGGCGACGTGAGAACGCTGCCCCAGATACCGCCGGAAAAGTTCGAGCGTCCGGAGTTTGAAGGGCCGCGGGTAACGCCTGTGCCGTACCCGGGCTCGGCAGCCAACGCACCTGCGTCTACTCAAGAAGCGCCGGTCACCGCAAGCGCGCCCGCGCCATCCGCCAGCAACAGTTTCGAAGGTTTGGACTTCACTAACTGGGGCGCCGGCCATCCGCCGGACACCAACGGTGACGTGGGCCCCACGTATTACATTCAGACCATCAACACCTCCGTGGGCATTTACAACAAGAGTGACGGCACACGCGTGGCTGCGTTCGCGTTCAACACACTCATGAGTCAGGGCGCGCTCGGCAACCTGTGCGACACCGCTAACTTCGGCGACCCGGTCGTTGTGTATGACACATTTGAGGACCGCTGGATCATCACTGATTTTGCTTTTACCCTCAGCGGCGGCAATGCTGTCGCTCCTGAGTACCAGTGCTTCGCCGTCTCCAAGTCGGGCGACCCGGTGGCAGGCGGCTGGAACTTCTATTCCATCCAGGTGAATGGCGGCTTTGGCGATTACCCCAAGTTCGGCATCTGGCCTGATGGCTTGTATATGTCGGCCAATATCTTCGGCTTTGGCGCCGGCGGCACGTTCCAGAACGTGCGCGTGTGGGCGCTCAACAAAGCCCAGATGTACGCGGGGAATCCCACCGTTCAGGTGCTCTCATTTGATGCTCCGGCCGCCGAATTTACGCTGCTTCCTAGCAACGCGCGGCTGCAGACAGGTACACCTCCGGCAGGCAGCCCGAATTACTTTTCGGTGGTAGCGCAGTTCCTGAACACGGTGAGCGTCTACAAGCTCCACGCGGACTGGAAGAACATCTCGACCTCGACCTTCAGCGGACCATTTCTGTCTCTCACGGCCACGAGTTGGAGCCAGTTGCTGGCGGCGAACCAGACGGAGCAATCGCCGGGCAACAAGCTCGATACTCTGTATTTCCGGCTGATGATGCAGAACCAGTACACGAACATCGGTGGCGTGGAATCGCTTTGGAATTCGCATACGGTGGGCGCAACCGGCGCGACCTCGGCGCAGGCGGCGGTCCGGTATTACCAGGTAAAGGTCACCGGCGGCACGGTGGAGGCCAATGCCTCCCAGAGCTTCACTTATAGCCCTGACGCCACCGTTTTCCGCTTTATGCCCAGCGTGGCAGTCGACCGGGCGGGCGACATGGCCATAGGCTACAGTGCGACCAACGCTACGTTAAACCCAGCCATTCGCTACGCAGGACGCCTGGCCGGCGATGCGCCGAATACGATTTCGCAGACCGAGCAATCGCTTATTGAAGGGACTGGCACGCAATCGGGGAATTGCGGAGCTTCCTGCACCCGATGGGGCGACTACAGCGCCATGACGCTTGACCAGGACGGCTGCACCTTCTGGTACACCAACATGTACTACCAGACGACCGGGCTGGCCTTTAATACGCGGATCGGCGCATTTAGCTTTCCCGGCTGCACGCCGGCGGTGAGTGGCGCGTTACAGGGCACAGTTACAGACTCCGGCACCAGCAGTCCCATCAGTGGGGTGACGGTTGCGCTGGGAAGCCGGACTACGACCACCGATGTGAATGGCGCATACAGCTTTGCCAGCCTTCCCTCCGGCACTTATCCGACGATTACGGCCAGTTTTCCCGGCTACACTTCGCTTACGGTCGCAAACATCGTTATCAATGATGGCTTAACGACCACGCAGAATTTCTCGCTGACACTTGCAGCAACCAGCGGTTGCATCACAGACACGTCGCAGGCCGACTTCTCCGCTGGTGTCCCCACCAGCTGCGACCTTACAACCAGCCCTGGGGATGTCATTCTGACCAACTCGCCCACGATTGATCAGCAAAACACAACTGTTGGGAATAGCGGCGTGGGAATCACGATTACGACGTGGGGAGGCCAGACATTCACTCCCTCAGTTACCGGCCGACTCACCCGGGCAGATATCAACCTTTTCTGTAGCGGATGCAGTGGTACAACACCGAATCTGACGCTTTCAGTGCGTGCCACCAGCGCCGGCCTGCCCACGGGCGCCGACCTCGCGTCGACAACGTTTACAGGCTTCTCCAGCGGTGCTGCCGTCTTCTATACCGCCAACTTCAGCAGTCCGCCAACATTGACGGCGGGAACACAGTACGCGATTGTCATTCGTCCCACGGCGAACCCTTCTCCAGGAACCTATGCACTTACGCGGAGTGGATCGGGTACGCTCGGCTCCAATGTCTATCCGGGCGGCACCAGAGTATCCGGCGCGACCAGTGGCACGGTCTGGTCTATTCCCACGACCGGCGGTGTGACTACCGACGCAGGTTTCAAGATCTTCATGCAGACCGGGTTCCCGCCCTCAGGCACGTTTGTTTCTTCGATGAAAGATGCTAATCCAGCGCCGAATGTGACGGCCACCTGGAGTACGCTCTCATGGAATGCCACTACTCCTGCCGGCACTTCGGTTCAATTCCAGGCCGCAGCCAGCAACAGCATTTCCGGCCCTTTCAATTTTGTGGGCCCCGATGGCACTGGCAGCACTTTCTTCAGCAACGGCGGATCATTGGCACAGTTCAACGGCAACCGTTATCTGAAGTATCAGGCGTCGCTCAGCACCAGCAGTAGCGCCAGCACGCCCACGCTGCAAGACGTGACGATCTGTTTTGTCGACACTCCTCTCACCACTCTGGTGGTGGCGGCAGCCTCGGGACCCTTTGGTGGCACGGCTGATTTGTCGGCCACTCTGAGTTCCAATGGCACTGGACTTAGTGGAAAGTCTGTAGCTTTTACGCTGAATGGAAACAGCGCCGGCAGCGGTACGACGGATAACAACGGCCTGGCGACAGTTTCCGCCGCGAGCCTCACTGGAATCAATGCCGGCAGCTACCCAAGCGGCGTGGCTGCGGCATTCGCGGGCGATAGTGGTTTTACCGCCAGCAGCGGCACGGCTGCTTTGACGGTAACCAAGATTGACCAGACCATCACCTTTGGCGCGCTGAGCAATGCGACCTTTGGCGATGCTGACTTTAGTGTCAGCGCCACAGCATCTTCCGGACTGACTGTTACTTTTGCCGCCAGCGGCAATTGCAGCGTGACGGGTTCCACGGTCCATATCACCGGCGCTGGTTCTTGCACCATTACTGCCTCGCAGCCGGGTGACAGCAATTACAACGCGGCGACGGACGTTCCACAATCGTTCTCGATTGCCAAAGCAAATCAGACGATCACGTTTGGCGCCTTGGGCAACGCGACGTTTGGCGACGCTGACTTTTCTGTCAGCGCCTCGGCATCTTCCGGACTGACTGTTACTTTTGCCGCCAGCGGAAATTGCAGCGTGACGGGCTCCACGGTCCATATCACCGGCGCTGGTTCTTGCACCATCACGGCCTCACAGCCTGGAGACAGCAATTACAACCCAGCAACGGACGTTCCACAATCGTTTCCGATTGCCAAAGCAAATCAGACGATCACGTTTGGCGCCTTGGGCAACGCGACGTTTGGCGACGCTGACTTTTCTGTCAGCGCCACAGCAACATCTGGCCTTACAGTCGCGTTTGCTGCGAGCGGCAATTGCAGCGTGACCGGGACCACAGTCCATGTCACGGGCGCTGGTTCTTGCACCATCACGGCCTCGCAGCCGGGTGACAGCAATTACAACCCAGCAACGGATGTTCCACAATCGTTCTCGATTGCCAAAGCAAATCAGACCATCACGTTTGGCGCGTTGGGCAACGCGACGTTTGGCGACGCTGACTTTTCTGTCAGCGCCACAGCGACATCTGGCCTTACAGTCGCGTTTGCTGCGAGCGGCAATTGCAGCGTGACCGGGACTACAGTCCACATCACGGGCGCTGGTTCTTGCACCATCACGGCCTCACAGACTGGTAACAGCAATTACAATCCAGCAACGGGCGTTCCACAATCGTTCTCGATTGCCAAAGCCAGCCAGACAATTACATTCGGCGCGCTTGCGGGCAAGAACGTTGGCGACCCCGATTTCACTGTCAGCGCCTCCGCATCGTCCCCGCTGGCGGTTACGTTCAGCGCGAGCGGTAATTGCAGCGTGACCGGTTCCACGGTCCACATCACGGGAGCGGGCAGCTGCACCATCACTGCTTCGCAAGCGGGCAACGCTAACTACAACGCCGCTGCGGACGTACCGCAATCATTCCCAATTGCCAAAACAAGCCAGACGATCACGTTTGGCGCCCTGGCCAATAAAACATTCGGCAATGCTGACTTCTCTGTCGGCGCGACCGCCACTTCCACTCTGGCGGTGACCTTCTCTGCCAGCGGAAATTGCACGGTAACCGGTTCCACGGTGCATATCACGGGAGCGGGCTCTTGCACCATCACCGCCTCGCAACCGGGTGACAGCAACTTTAGCGCCGCGGCAGACGTGCCCCAGTCGTTCACCATCGCCAAGGCCGCGACGAGCGTCACCGTTAGTTGTCCGGCCGGAGTAGTCTACGACGGCAATGCCCATGCCTGCACGGCAGCCGCGACCGGAATTGCAGGCGTGACGGTAACCGGCACGCACACCCTGACCTACAATGGCAGCGCGACGGCGCCTACAGGACAGGGCGTCTATGCGGTGAGCGACAGCTTTACCAGCAGCGATCCCAATTACGCAAACGCCACGGCCACGGGTTCACTGACGATCTCGGCGGTGACGCCGGGAGTAGCCAGCCTGTTGCCGGTTCTGACGCAGCAAAACTCGGCCGCCTTCTTGCTGACCCTCAACGGTACGAACTTTGTGCCAGGCTCGGCGGTGAATTGGAACGGCTCGGCACGCGTCACGACGTTCGTTGGCCAGACACAAGTCAAAGCCGCTATTCTGGCCACCGACCTGACGGCCGTTGGGACAGCGAGCCTGACCGTCTTCAATCCAGCGCCGGGAGGCGGAACGTCACCGGCCATGACGCTCGCCATTGACACTCCGGCAGGCACGGCCGGGGCCGTAACGGCATCGAGCAATACCACCACGCTGACCGTGACGCACGGGCAGTCAACAACTCTCACCGTCACGTTCACGGGCGAAACCGCGGGCGCAACGGTCACGGCGATTTGTTACAACTTGCCGGCGGCCACCACCTGTGCTCTAAGCGGCAACACGGTTACGATTGCCACTTCTGCCGGCACGCCGGTGGGAAGTTATCAAGTCATCGTAGTGTTTACGGTAACCCAGACAACAACTGCTTCATTGCAGAGCGGCCAACATTCCGGTTTCCTCGCGTCCGGTATCGCGTTGCTGGGCTTGCCGCTGGGACTGCTGTGGACGCGTCGCGGCAGCAAGAAGCCTTTGCGCACAGCCGTGCTGGCATTCCTGGGATTGGCGTTGCTTCTTGTGCTGGCCGGTTGCGGCGGGCGTTCGCAGATCACGGCGACAGGCCACCAGGTAACATCACAGACGTCTGTCTCCGTCACGCTGAATGTGATCTAAAGCCCGGCCTGGAAAGCAGGATGGAGCGGTCTGGAACCAAGTGTCGCTCCGTCCTGCTGGGATTTCGGCTGACTTGTAAGCGGTTTCACCAAAATTTCATTTCCCGCAGAGTTGACTTGGGCCCGTAACCGGGGTACGCTTCAGCTTGAATGGACTTACCTCCACTGCCTGGTGGACGAGCGGCATTGCTTCTCAATTCCCATGCCATGTGCCCTGAACGCGTGTGCTTTCCGCGTTTCCCCGCGCTGCTGCAAAGGAGAAGACGGCAAGAGACTTCATGAAGAAAAATATTGAAATTGTTCCCCATATAGAAAAACTTTTCGGCACGCGCGATGAGAACCTCCAGATCATGGAGGACGGTCTCAACGTGGACATCCACTTGAAGTCCGACGCGGTGCAAATCGAAGGCGCGGCCCGCGACGTGGCCCGCGCCGAACAGATCTTTTCCGACTTCGACCATCTGGACCGCACCGGTCACGTCTTCAACAACGGTGACCTGGCGTCCATTCTGCGTGTGGTTGCGGGAGATCCTTCGGCCACGCTGCGCGGTCTGGCGGAAGCGGGCAAGCAACGGTCTTTCGGCAAGCGCCAGGTGCAGCCCAAGAGCATCAATCAGCGCCGCTATCTGGACTGCATTGAAAAGCACGATATGGTCTTCGGGATTGGTCCGGCGGGCACGGGCAAAACGTATCTTGCCGTGGCCATGGCCGTCTCCGCGCTGAACAATAAGCAAGTCGCGCGGATCGTCCTCGCGCGGCCCGCCGTGGAAGCTGGAGAGCGGCTGGGCTTCCTTCCCGGTACCCTGCAGGAAAAAGTTGATCCCTATCTGCGTCCGCTGTATGACGCGCTTTACGAATTGATGGACCAGGAGCGGGTGGACCGCTATCTGGAAAAGAACATCATCGAAATCGCCCCCATTGCGTTCATGCGCGGGCGCACGCTGAACGATTCGTTCATTATTCTGGACGAAGCGCAGAACACCACGTCCGAGCAGATGAAAATGTTCGTGACGCGTCTGGGTTTCGGGTCCAAAGCGGTGATCACCGGGGACGTTACGCAAATTGATTTGCCCAATGCGCGCCGGAGCGGTCTGCTGGAAGCGGCCGACGTATTGAAGAACGTGGACGGAGTCTCTTTCAATTTCTTCGGGGAAGAGGACGTTGTTCGCCACCATCTGGTGCAGCGCATTGTCCGTGCTTACGATGAGCGTACGCGCACGCAACAGATGTCGCTGGAGCTGCCGCGCGAAACCCATGAACCGGAGCCGCAGGGGCCACTGGGCCCGCCGGAGCCTCCGCTGGCGCAATAGAATCGAGTAAAATTTGAGCGGGAGGGCGGTACGTGGCCCTCCCGATTTTGTTTTCAAACCGGCATGATTGTTTTTGAAAAAACCGCCGACAGCGCGACCCAGGAGGAGCTTGGCCGCTTTGCCCGGCGCGCGCGCAAGCTCGCGGGCGTAGGCGGTGAAGTGTCTATTCTGGTGACCGGCAATCGCCAGCTGCGCGCCTTGAACCGCCGCTTTCGCAAGAAGGACAAACCTACAGACGTGCTTTCCTTCCCGGACGTCAAGGGAACAGGCGGCGACATTGCCATCTCCGCGGACATCGCCAGGCAGAACGCTGCGCGCTACGGCCATGATGTCCTGCAGGAATTGAAAGTCCTGGTTTTGCACGGCATGTTGCATCTTGCCGGACATGACCACGAAACGGACAACGGAGAGATGGCCGCGCGCGAACTTGCGCTTCGCGCTAAGTTGAAACTGACCACGTCTTTGATTAATAGGAGCTCGATTCATAGGACCTCGATTCACAGGATCTCGCATCGGAGCTCCAAATCGGACCGCGCAAGCGTGGTTGCAGGGACAAAAGTTCGCGGGAGAAAAGCATGACCACGATGGTCTACGTGATTGCGGTTACACTGCTCTGCGGCCTGCTGGTACTGGCCTCCTACGTGGAACGGCTGTACACCGAAAGCGGCAAATTTCTTTCCCGCGAATTTCAGGAAAATATCGAAGCTTTTGAAAAGCTGGTGGAACCCCGGCTGGTTTCCACCAGCACCCGCGCTGCTCTGGCCTTCGCCGTGCTGGCGCAATTGACCACAGCGGCCATTGCGCTGCTCATCGGACGGCTGATCTTTGGCGATCCCAAATGGACCTGGCCGGAGATTGTGCAGGCGATGGTCGCTATCATTCTGGTGGTCGTCGTTTGCAACCGGCTTTTCCCGTACATGTTGTTTACCCGCACGCGCGGAGAATGGCTGGTCCGGTTCGTTCCCATTCTGCAGGTGCTGATCTGGATGCTGCTTCCGGTCACCATCATCCTGGGGTTTGCCCTTTCCGTGGCGGCCCTGGCCAAGTCGCACGAGCCGGAGGAGCCGGAACATCCTTCGGAAGCCGTGGACGCGCTCATTGAAGCCGGCCAGGAAGAGGGAATCCTGGAAGAGGGCGACCGCGAGCTGATCCAGTCGGTGGTCGAGTTCGGCGACAAGACCGTGCGCGAGGTCATGACGCCGCGGCCGGAAATCTTTTCCGTCGCGGCGGAAACCAGCATTGAAGAATTTACCAAACTGCTTCACAAGAAACCCTTCAGCCGCGTTCCCGTCTATGCTTCCAGTATTGACGACATCCTGGGCATGGTCCTGGCCCACGACCTGATCCAGATCCCCGACGACCAGGCAAAGACCACCACGGTCCGCAAGCTGCTGCGGCCCGTGATCTTTGTTCCGGAAACCAAAAAGACCGCCGCGTTGCTGCGCGAGATGCAAAGAGGCAACATCCACATGGCGATCGTGATTGACGAGTACGGCGCGGTGGCCGGTATTGTCACGCTCGAAGATCTGGTGGAAGAGATCGTGGGCGAGATCCGCGATGAGCACGACGACTCCAGCGATATGGTGCGCGAAGCTGACAGTTCGTACGTGGTGCAGGGCAACGTTGATGTGGGCCGCATTCGCGACATCTTTGACGTGCGCCTTGAATCCGACGACGCAACCACTGTAGGCGGACTGGTGAGTTCGCTGGTCGGCCGCATTCCGCGTGCCGGAGAAGTGATTGAAGACGGCGATTTGCGTTTTGAGGTCCTCGAATCCACCGACCGGCGCATTGAAAAGCTGCGCGTGAGCCGGCGCCCGGCGCCTGCGCGGGCGAAAGAGATGTCAGCCTGACGATGCCTTTCCGCTCCGGTTTTGTTTCCATTATCGGCCGCCCCAACGCAGGCAAGAGTACCTTGTTGAATGCGCTGGTCGGCGAAAAGATTGCCATTGTTACGCCCAAACCGCAGACCACGCGCAATCGCATCCAGGGAATTGTGGAGGCCAAGGCGCAAGGCAAGCGTCCCGCAGGGCAGATCGTTTTTATTGACACACCTGGAGTCCACAAGCCGGACAGCCGCTTGAACCGCAACATGATGCACCAGGTCCATGAAGCGCTGGAAGGCCGCGACCTGCTGCTGGTGATCGTGGACGCGACGGAACGATTTGGTCCCGGCGACCAGCAGGTGCTCGATTTGATCAAACAATCCGGCGGGCGGTCGTTTCTGTTGCTCAACAAGATTGACCGGCTGTCCAAAGACCGGTTGTTGCCGGTGATGGAGCGATACAGCAAGCTGCATACGTTTCAAGAAATCATTCCTATCTCGGCCACCAGGCGCGAAGGGCTGGACGTGCTCATGGACAAGATCATCCGCGCTCTCCCTGAAGGACCGCGCTACTTTCCCGAAGACCAGGCAACCGACCAGCCGGAGCGCTTTCTGGCCTCGGAGATCGTACGCGAACAAGTGCTGCTCAAGACCGGCAAAGAGATTCCTTACGCAACAGCCGTGGTCATAGACCGCTACGAGGAACTCGGTACGCTCACCAAAATTGCCGTGACCATCTACTGCGAACGCGATGGCCAAAAAGCCATCCTGATCGGCAAAGGCGGCGAGAAGCTCAAGCAAATGGGGACGGCGGCGCGCAAAGAACTGGAGAGCCTCCTGGGGACCAAAGTTTTCCTGGAAATGTTTGTCAAAGTAAAACCAGGATGGCGGCAGTCCGCGGCGTTTGTGGAGGATTTGGACTGGAGAAAGAGGCTGTGATGCGTGAGCAATTAGCAAATAGCAAAACCTTTGAAACACAGAGGAAAGGAGGACACAGAGGATTTGTAATTGCTAAGATCGCGTAATCGGATAATTTGTGGATTTGTCTCAGGACAGCTTTGACATTTCCGGTCATCTTCCTCCGCTTCCTCTGTTCCTCTGTGTTTCAAAGGTTTTGCTCATTCCTCTCATTCCTTCACCGCAATTCCCAGCGCTTTCATCTTGCGATACAGATGGCTGCGCTCCAGTCCCAGCACTTCCGCGGCGCGAGTGACGTTGCCGTGGTTTTCGTCGAGCTTTTTCAGGATGTAGTCGCGCTCGTAGGCGGCGCGCGCCTGATGGAGCGTAGAGAATCCCGCGCCCGTCCGGCCCGGGCTTTGCCGGCCCAGGAGCGGCGGCAGATGTTTACGCTCGATTTTCGGCACCGTCGGATTCATGATGACCACGCGCTCGATCAGGTTGCGCAGTTCGCGCACGTTGCCGGGCCAGGAGTAGCGCAGGAGCGTGTCCAGCGCATCGCCGGTAATTTCCTTGGAACGGCGGCTGTAGGCGGCGGAAAACTCCTTCAGAAAATGCGTGGTGAGCATGGGAATGTCTTCCTTGCGCTCGCGCAGCGGCGGAACATAGAAGGGAATGACATTGAGGCGGTAAAAAAGGTCTTCGCGAAAGTTTCCCCGGGAGATTTCTTCTTCCAGGTTTTTGTTGGTCGCGGCAATCACCCGCACGTCCACGGTCGTGGGCTCATCGTCGCCGACGCGCGTAAAGCGCTGCTCGTCCAGCGCGCGCAGGACTTTGGACTGCGTCTTCAGGCTCATGTCGCCGACTTCATCCAGAAACAGCGTGCCGCCGTCGGCTTTCTCGAATCTTCCTTCTTTATCGCCGGCCGCTCCGGGCAGCGCGCCTTTGCGATGGCCAAACAGTTCGCTTTCAATCCAGTCTTCCGGAATCGCCGCGCAGTTCACTTCCACGAACAGATGGTCTTTTCTCAGGCTGTGGGTGTGGATGGCCAGCGCTACCAATTCTTTTCCTGTTCCTGATTCGCCATAAATCAGCACCCGGCCGTTGGTGGGCGCCATCACGTTGATTTGCTGGCGCAGCGCTTTCATGGGAATGCTTTCGCCGGCGATCACGCTCCGGTCCTGGACTTGCTTCTTGAACTCGGTATTTTCGCGGCGCAGGCGATGGGCTTCCAGCGCGTTCTTGATCAGGATGAGCGTCTTGTCGAGCGAAAGCGGTTTTTCCAGAAAATCGAAAGCGCCGAGCTTGGTGGCCCGCACCGCCGTCTCGATGGTCCCGTGTCCGGAAATCATGATGACCTCGGGACAGTTTTCCATCTGCCTGATCTTCTCCAGAGTGTCCAGGCCGTCCATGCCTTTGAGCCAGATATCGAGCAGCACCAGCTCGCAGGTTTTTTTCTTCAACTGGTCCAGGCAGGCTTCGCCGCTTTCCGCCAGCAGCACGTGGTAGCCTTCTTCTTCCAGAATGCCGCGCAGGGACTCGCGAATATCGCGTTCGTCATCCACCACCAGAATGTTAGGCATTCTGGGTCTCCGGGACGGCGGCGCCGGCCAGCGGCAGTTCAACGATGAACTTTGTCCCCAGCGGCTGGTTCTCCTCTACGCGAATGGACCCGCGATGGTCTTCTATAATGCGCCGCACAATGGCCAGTCCCAAACCGGTCCCGCGTTTCTTGGTCGAGAAGTAGGGAAGAAACAGCCTTTCTTTGACTTCATGGGTCACACCGTGTCCGGTATCGGCAACAATGATTTCGATTGCGTCTTTGCTCTCCACCAGTGAAGTTGCGATGTGAATTTCCCGCACCAGCGAATCGTGCATGGATTCCGCCGAGTTATCAATCAGGTTGGCGAGAGCGCGTTTGATCGCTTCCGGATCGGCCATGGCCTGGGGAAGATCGGGACCAAGCTGCATCTCCACGCGGATGCCGTCCAGTCTGCCGTTGAACATGGCCAGCGTGTTTTCGATGACCTCATTGACGTCCGCGGGGCGCGGCTGCGCCGCAGGGAAGCGGGCGAGGGAAGCGAATTCGTCCACCAGCGCGCGCACCGTGGAAGCCGCACCGGAAATAGTTTCCGCACAGCCAAGAATGACCGCCAGCGAAGCCGCATCCGGTTTGCTTCCGCGTTCCAGGTGCTTGCGAATGCGCTCCGCCGAAAGCGCGATGGGAGTGAGCGGATTTTTGATCTCATGGGCCACGCGGCGCGCCACTTCGCGCCACGCCGCTTCCTTCTGGGCTTTCAGCAGCTCGCTGAAGTCTTCAAACACCACCACGTACCCCAGGCGTTGCTTGCCGTGCTGCACGGAAGAGACGGTAACGGAAGCGTTGAGCCGGCCTTTGTGTACGGGAATTTCAAACTGCGCCGCGGTCACCGCCATGCGGTCGGCCTTGCGCAGCAGGTGTTCCAGGTCGGAGGCAACTTCAGGGGAAAATATTTCGCGCAGCGGCGTGCCGACCACGGGAGCGCCGCCCTGGGGCCAGAACATGCGTCCCAGGGCCACGTTGGTGTGGCTCACGTGGCGGTCGTCGTCGAGTGAAAGAACGCCGGTGGGAATGTTTTCCAGGATGGTCTCAATGTGGCGCCGCCGCTGTTCCAGTTCCGTATTGGTGTCGGACAAAGCGCGCGCGGAATCTTCAATCTTGTGGCGGCTCGATTCCAGCTCAGCCGCCATGCGGTTGAAGGACGCCACCAGCGCGCCCAGCTCGTCGGAGGCCGAAACCGACACGCGATGTCCCAGATGTCCCATGGAAATTTCGCGGGTGGCTTCTGCCAGCGCTTCCACCGGCCGGGTCACCAGCTTGGAGAGGAACAGGGAAATCCAGGTCGCGGCAAAGAGCACCAGGACCGTCAGCAGCGTGAGCAGCAGCATGTACATGCCGCGAACGCGTTTGTTTTCGCGGTTCAGGGCCAGATAGCTGGCCTGGTTCTCCTTGATCTGGCTGAGCGTCGAGGAGAAGTTGCCGGGCAGCGGGAGACCAACTACGATCTTACCCGCGGTTCCCACCGGCGCCGCGCCCAGCAGGTATTCGGAATTGTTGTAGACCCACTTTTGCGGCGTCTGCTCCACGTCCGTAATGCGCGGAAACTGGGAACGCATCAGGGCCCAGGGCTGGGGCGCGTTCCAGCTGGCCACCGCATCGCCCTCCACAATGGCCACGGCAAATCCGCCTTGCAGCGTGGGCTGGTGCCGGCGAAACTCCTGCAGCACCCCGGTATAATTCGCCGTCTCGATGGCGTGCTGGGTGTCGGGTGAGCCGGCAATTTCCGCGGCTTCGTGGCGGGAATTTTCTCCGGCATAGTCGGCCAACATCTTGGCGACGTTGCCGGAATCCTCCTGCAGCTGCACCACCGGACCGGAAAACCATTTATCGATGGAGCGGTTCATCAGCCCGTAAGCGAACATGAACATCACCAGCACCGGCGCGAACGAGAGCAGAAGAGCGCTGATGACCATGCGGGCGCGAAAGCCCGATCCCAGGACGCCCAACCGCCGTTCCGCATAGATCTTGACCAGATTGCGAAAGAGCACAAAAGTCAGCGTGACCAGCAAAAGAAAAACCACGGCGGAAAGCGCCACCAGAAACAGGGCCTGTCCCGCGGAACCGGGCCGGAGCGCTTTCAGGTTGAAAGCGGTTTGCGAAAAGACCACGCCAAAGAGAACAAAAATCCCCAGGGCCAGCGGTATCAGCATGGCTTTCCGCTGGCTGATGGGTGACGAACTTTTGCGCGGTCCTGGTTTTAGCGGCGGCACGGGATCTCAGCTCGATTCTTCTCTTTAGGTTACTGCTCGGTTAACTGGGCTATCGGACATTATAAAGCTCTAAAAATGGTTTGCAGGCATAATGCGCCCGAGGCAGCGTTAAGAACTGTTTCCCTGCTAACAGGGAAAAATACAGGGGAGAACGCGAGCGCTTGGATACTCCAGACATGCAAAACCTCGATTCCACGGGCCTTTCGCGGACCTTTTTCCCGGACGGAGTCAATTCGTAACAGGGGAGTAACAGGGAGCGAACAGGGGAAGAACAGGGGAGGAATCGCCGTGATCGCCGTCATCCCACCCCAACACGCGAAAACCGCGCGTGTCGGGGACCCCGGTCATCGCCGTCATCGCACGTGATCGCCGGCATCGCACGCTCGGAGGGTACCCCTGACTGCTAAATGCTTCCTCGCTTTAAGTTGTCAAAGATCGTTCCGCAGGCCGCCTGGGCGGCCGGTCTTTGTGTCTGGTTTACCTCTGTGTTCTCAGGGGTAAAGGGGTGTTGGTTTTCCGATCACGGCGATGACGCGCGATGACGGCGATCACGGCGATTTCCTCCCTCACTCCCGGACTTGTGTGACGTGCGAGCGGTCCTGTTTGGCTCACGCAGAGCGGCAGCGGAGCAGGTCCCTCCGCCGCCAACCCCGCGGCGTTCGGGATGGTGTCTCGTGGGGGTGGACGTATCGCGCCAGGGAAATTGCAGTGAGACAAACTGGAAAGCCTGAGAGCCTGTCGGAGAGAAGCTTTTGTGAAGCAAGAAATTCTATCTCCGACAGCCTGCATGGATGTCTCATTTTTGGGGTTCACCCGGAACAGCCCTGCGGAAAGACACAAATAGCAGGGCAAGTCTTTGATTTTGAAGGTTTTAGGCGTTGGGTTGGGTGGCGAGGGACTTAGGAAGCTCCCTGCAAGCCGTTTGTACCTTTCTCCGCCCGGAGAAATCTTGCGCCAGCTAAATGCAGTATACGCGAATTTTAGGCGAAAGTCAAGGGAAATTGAAAAACGGTACTGAGTGGAAACCGTGTTGAGAGGGGAAATGAGACAAGCTAAGCGGAATCAAGGCGTTTCGGCAATCTCAAATAAAGCGATTTGTGAGCCGTCCACAAGAGTGAAGACAAGAGCGGCTACCATGTCGGGTGCTCCGTGCGCCAGTAGGTCTCGGGGAGTTGAACTAAATGCGCGATTGTCTCCGTATTTTATCCCTGAGGCCAAAGAAGGATCGAAGAGGATCGCTGGGCCGCCCACCTCATCACGCTCGACCACGGCAAGCCTTCCATCGGGCACGGTTCGGATCAAGCCGATGATAAATACGTTCACCTTGGCTCCAGAGACGAATGCGGCTTGTACTTTTACGGATTCAGTTACCCACTTGTGCAGGATGTCATTAGCGTCCTGCCGGGTGATGTCTGCGCCAGTTCCTGGTGAGGACATATTTTTATTCCTAGTCAGTCGATGCGGTGTCACCAAAGAATCAGCAACACGAAATTAGATCAGTACCTGAAAAACGGTGGTGTCCTAATTTGCCTTACTTGCTACCAATCCATATGCGCAGAGGAGAATTTGGCTGCGCTCCTTCGTCATGTGAGACCATCGCAGCCCCAACCGTCGCGAGCTTGTCGAATTCCCATGGGGCAACGCCACCAGGTACCGTTTGTTGGAGAATGGCGATGAGCGTATTTGCAGCTTGTTTTAACTCCGGCGGCGCATCTGCTTTTATTCCCACTAATACGCCTCGCGCCGTTGCCCCTCCAAGCGGACGGCTGAGATTAATGAGCACTCCTGCCCTTCTAATCGGCTCGATTATCTTGTTGGCGAATTGCGCGATTTCCATCGTATCTCCCAAGACGGCGATCTCCACGGTTTTTCCTTTGAGCGGAGCAAAGGCTTCCTGTATTTTCTGTTCTTGGAACGGAGAGATAATCCGATCTGCTAAGCGCGCTTCAATTTGTAACCGCGCTAATCGCTCCTGCTCGGCAATGCGATTTGCTTCTGCTGCTCGCTCGTTAGCTTGGGCTATATCACGGCGGAACCCTTCGGCTTTTGCGTTCGCTTCTGCTGAGTGCTGCTCAGCAAGGGCAAGGCTTTCTTGGGCTTTGCTAGCCCGCTCGTTTGCTTTGGCAATTGCAAGACGGAACCCCTCCGTCTTCGTCGCCACTCCTTGCAATGCTGTTTCCGCAGCCGCAGCTCTTTCTTGTTGTTTGCCTAAATTCGTTTTAGCTTCCGTTAAATCTTTGTCGAATTGGCGCAATTGTTCCCCTTGTCGCTTGTTGATGATATCGCCCGTCAAAAATATTCCAGTGGCAAATGCAGCAGTCACAAACAACAGGACAAGAGTCCCTATATCAAACACCGTTTTCCAAGATTCAACTGTCATAGACAAAACTCTCGCCCATCTCTTCCGCATGACGTTAGTGTATTGCGGATCTTGTCCCTATGCTGGGCCGTGGCCGTAGCGGTATCGTCTGAAGAGTGCCCTGATGCCATCTTACCGGCAGGCCAGACTTTGTTTATTTGCTTTCCCGGAGGCAAAGCCGTAACATTTGCGTGGATCGGCATTGCGGCTCACCCCGCGACTGTTGATTGCCCTGTGTGGCAGTTCGCGCTGGCAGCAGGGTTTTAAATTGATGACCCCGGAGGGATTCCAACCCTCAATCAGCCCGTTTCAGAAACGGGTGACCACATGCGAATGGGCGGGGCCACAGGAGCGGGGCATTGAAAGGTTCGCGCCTAACAATGCCCTGCTGTCAGTCATTCGTTGGTGGGTCTCTCATAGCGCTCTCCTTTTCTTCGCGGATTGGACTCCTAAAGTCATTTTTGCCTGATCGTGGGGTCGTCCTGTGTCGGATCGGAGTTATCGCCCACGATATCTCCCGACCCCGCCTTTCGGTTTTCAGCAATGCGCCGGCCGTGGGACTTACGCGGCCTCGTTCGCTGGCGCGGTTGGTCGAGAATGAGACTCAATCTGTCATGTGCGCCCGGGTCGCCCAACGCGCCAAATATCGCCATCGTGTTAGCAAACCGCTCCGTCGGCCCAACCCATTCATAAGCTGTCTTACCTTCCATCTCCACGGGCCGCAATTCTCCGTTGTCAGCCATGCGCTTGAGAGTGTTGTGAATTACTACAAGGAAGTTGTCGGTGTCTTCAAAGCCAGCATTCGTCAGCAAGCCACGAATAAGTGTGGGGCTGAGCACTGCGTTGTTCTCATACAACTTCCGGATTGCTTCGGTGATCCCTTTGCTCGGGTCAATGTCGGCAGGTTTTACGATGGAGATGTCTAGGTCAGATTCCTCGTCCTTTTTGAGCAGGGCGCTCAGGGCGTCAACCGACTGAGTGAGTTGCAAGAATCGTTTATCAATGCGAGTGATTTCTTTTGCGCGCACTTCTCGTTGCTTGGCAAGCTCCCGCGTCTCCGATTGGAGTTTGACCAACATCCGTTTAATTTCCGAGTCTTTCACGGAGTTTATTTAACCATTATTACAGTTAATAAGTCAAGGCTATAACTAACCTCCAATAGAGTTAATAATGGCGCGAGCTGGAAGGCGGCTATCATCCAGGCAGAGGCGAAAATCCTGGCTTTGAAAGTTCGGATTGAAGAGCGAGGAGTTTTTCAGGAAAAGCGAGAAAACCGGGGAGCCGTGGTCAACCTCGGCAACACGGAATTAGATCAGCACCAATCGTTCGGTGGTGTCCCAAGAGTGCGTCGTTATTCTTGAGGTTCCGATGATTCGGGCAATTCGGGGGCGGTGGGCGATTCCGGCAAGGCTGGAATTTGGCCGATCTCGCGGAGATAATCTTCCCGGCTCTTCGTGCAAATGGCGAGCTGTTTGGCGAATGCGGTTCTTATGTTGAGGTTTTTCTGCACATGGTCATGTCCCTTATCCTTCTCAGAGGCGCGGCGAATACCGAAAGTGCCGACAAGTTGCCCATTGTGGTAAACCCCGTACTTGTCATGCGCTGCGTGTTTCGGCGTTATATTCTGCGCTTCCAGTTTGTCGCGTATCTTAAGGGCAAGTTCTTTTGTGATGATTCGCGCCATGCTTTCACTTCGCCTTTTTGGAAACCCTTCTGACTACGCTCTTCAGAATTCCCCATTGACGGGCGGGAAGTGGCCCCATCTGGCCCGCTGGCACGTCTTCTAAAAGTTCGTAACTGGACACTAGCGATTCCTTGAAATTGGCGATTGCGTCAGCTTCTGTTTCCCCAGATGCACTGACATTCGCTTCCACAAAGGTAGCCGTGAAGTCCTCGCCGTCTCCTTCAATCGTCACCGGAATTTGCTGGATCATTTTAAAGGGTTCGGGCGTGAGGGTCGTCAACCCAACGACATAAGTTCGCTGTTGGTGCAATCTCTGAATCTCACACTTCAGCATTGTCACTTCGCTGGTTAGTATGCGGATATTTTCCCGCATCGCGAAGACAGTCGAATTCCATCGTAACTGCCGTCGCTGGGACTCCACAACGATTCTATGCATTGTCAGCATCACCCCTGACACTAGCGGATTACCTCCCTGTAGAGGAGCCTCCAAAAATTCGTTGCCCCAAAATCCTCCCCTGTTCCAGTAGAGCCCTGTCTGCCTGTCAGGCACCGGCTGAAAAACCAATGCCTGCTCAAATGACTGGGTAGTCCCTGCGGGAGGAAGATACTGTGGTGCCTGCGACGTAATATCATTCATTGGTTGTTCCTTTTGCAAGGCGAGCGTTCACGGCGGCAACGATACTAGTAAAGATTTCCGAGGAACCTGAGAGAAATTGCTCAGATCGTACCTTTAAGACGGCTCCCAAATCAACATATCCGCTGGGAGCCTTTGGTACTTCGTATTCGCGTCGGTACAGTATAAAAACGGAACGCTCACTAAGATACGATGGCTGTATTGATGTGGTAGCCTCGTAGTCTTGCTCCACAACAGACAGGGATATGTTGCTGCGAGTGCTCTTACCGGAAATCGGGAGTCCGAGACTAAGTTCACCAAGAGCTGCAGCCAGAACAGATTTTATGTCAGCGCCGTCAGTGTCTATGTGCCGGTGCGCCACTAGTCCAAAGGACTCCAAGGGCGTTTCCTTTAACTTGGAAAAGACAAGCGAAGTGACGTCAATCATTCGGGGCCATGAACCAATAACAGCCGATTGAATCCACCACTGCTCGGTTTGGCAAGCAACAGTGAGAGGTGGTGAACCGAATTCAAGATGGGAAGATAACGGCGTTGTGCTGAGAGAGGGAACTTTGAGAGCCGCTTGCAGTTCGGCCTCATCAATCGCGCCGATCGTGCGGTACCACTGCGGACTATGAATCGCAGGGTTCATTGAGCCACTCACGACAACAAAATATGCCTCGCGAGGTGGGGCCACAGCTTCTGGCATGAGCGATGCAGTTCCTTTTCGCAGTGATTATTCAGCAACACAAGAGCCTTGTCAACGCGAAGGCCCATTTTGCTGACTCTTTTATAATCCCATTAATTCGCTCAAACTCCAAACGTGATCCGTAATCCCCGCCTCCATTGCCGGAGTGCAGCGAAACGTTTTATGGAATTCCGACAAAATTGTAAAAAGCGCGCCGGTGCCACACGATGCAAAAATGGGAAGCGAGATTCGTGTGGCCCAGCCGCGCTCGGCTGGGTGCAGAGATGCAAGAATCTTTTTGTCTTACCGGTTTTTGTGGCCGCGCAGCGAGTAAAATTTCACTTGAGGATTTGGGCGTCGTCACCAGGACACCCGCTCCCTCAAACAAGCTCGTATCCCTGATATCAACCCGCAGGTACGTGCGCGGACTGTCAAACATCAGCGCAAATGTTCCTGAAACGACCTCAAAGCTGCCGGGGCGGCATTCGCATTTCGAGCCGACGGGAGGCTGCCTGATGACCCAGGCGCGTCGCCACTTTCTTCGTCGTCACTTTCTTACCCAATAACCATCAAATCATAGCCAGCAATCGATAACCAGCAACCAGCAACCATTAATCGCAAAAGAATAAGGAGAATCGCAATGCCCTATATTAATGTCGGCAAGGAAAACTCCGGCAACATTGACCTGTATTATGAGGACCACGGCGCGGGCAAGCCCGTTGTCCTTATCCACGGATATCCCCTCAGCGGCGCTTCCTGGGAGAAGCAAGTACCTGTTCTTCTGGACGCCGGCCACCGTGTTATCACCTATGACCGCCGAGGGTTCGGCAAGTCCAGCCAGCCAACCACGGGCTACAACTACGACACTTTTGCCGCGGACCTGCACACGCTGATTACCGAGCTCAAACTGCAGGATGCCACGCTGGTCGGTTTCTCCATGGGTGGCGGCGAAGTGGCGCGCTACTTCGGGAAATACGGATCGAAGGGCGTGAGCAAGGCCGTCATCCTCTCGGGGGTCCCGCCCTTTCTGCTGAAGACGCCGGACAACCCGGAGGGAGTGGACGGCAGCGTTTTTGAAGGAATCCAGAAAGCGGTGGCCGCGGACCGCTATGCGTTCTTTACCGAGTTCTTCAAGAACTTCTACAACACCGACGTCCTGCTCGGTAAGCGCGTCAGCGAACAGGCGGTGCGGGCCAGTTGGAACCTTGCGGCCGGCGCCTCGGCCACGGCCAGCCTGGCCTGTGTGCCGACATGGCATGAGGATTTCCGCAACGACCTGACACACATTGACGTGCCTACGCTGGTCATGCACGGCGATGCGGACAGGATTCTGCCCATCGGCGCCTCGGGAGCCCGCACCGCGAAGCTGATCAAGGGGGCCCGTCTGGTGACGATAGAGGGCGGACCGCACTGCATAACCTGGACCCACGCGGAGCAGGTCAATGCCGCGCTGCTGGAGTTTCTGGGGAAAGCCAAGCAAGGTTCACAAGCAGCCTGACGCTTCCTTCGGAACCCAAAACTACCACTGATCAACACAGATGGCACGGATCTGCAAGAAATCTGTGTCATCTGTGTGAATCTGTGGTGGAATTTCGATCCGATGACGGCGATGTCGGCGGAAGGCGAGCGCGGAACCCAGGACTACCACTGATCAACACAGATGGCACTGATCTGCGACTGCAGGTAGTGGTGCGGTTTCAGCATCGTGTCACAAGCCCGTTTGCATTTGCGTTCCAGCGCGGTTTCCGGGTTTTGCTTCGGTCACTCAGAATCGTGGTCCATCGAGACCCATCCAGGCCTTGTCATTTCGAGCGCAGCGCCGCCAAAATGTTTGCTCTACGAGGCCCGCAGGCGCGGAGTCGAGAAATCCCGAGGATGCGCGCACTACCATGCTGACTCAGGGAGTTTTCACGAGGGACTGTCCCGGAAACTCTTCCCATGGACAAATTCGGCGTGATTTGCCGGACATGATGTAGACATAGAATTTCCACTCGCGGCGCAAAGCAGATTCCTCACTCCGTTCGGAATGACAAGAACTTAAACAAGGCCTTCGGAGGCGCTCAGGATGACAGTTGGTAAGGGTTATTCGCCGAACTTTCAAACTGCACCACTACCCGGCTGCAAGAAATCTGTGCCGTCTGTGTGAATCTGTGGTGAAATTTCGATCCGGCTTAGCGGTTGAGAAAATCCACGAGTTTAGGAATGACCTGGTCCGGCGCTTCTTCCATGAGCCAGTGCCCGGACTTGCGCACGACCACGCCTTCAACGTTGCCGGCCACCAGCCGGCCCTGCTGGATCAGGAAATCGCCCGAGGCCTTTTCGCCGGTCAGGACCAGCATGGGCATGGTCAAGGGCGTTTTGGCGAAGCGGGCGAACTCTTCGGCGTCCTTCTCAAACGCGCGAAAGTATTCGAAGCCGGCGCGCATGCCGCCCGGCCGGGCGTAGGCTTTGGCGTAAATCCGGCGGTCGCGTTCCGGGACGGAATGTCTGGGGTCGGCGGCAAAGTCGTTCCAGAAGTGTTCGAAATAGATGCGCTCGCGGCCGTGGACCAGCGCCAGCGGCGTCTTGCCGTAAAAATGAAAGTGCCAGAGGTCGCGCATCAGCCAAACGTCGCGCCAGCTGCCAACGCCGGGCAGGAAGGCGTCCATCAACGCAATCCGGTCGACCTCGCCCGGATACTGCGCCGCATAAGCGTACGCAACCATTAACCCAATGTCGTGCCCGACAATCCGGACGTGTTCGAAACCAAGTTTGTGCACCAGCGCGTGGATGTCCCGGGCCATCGCGGCCTTGGTGTAGCCCTCGTCCGGAGTGGACGATTGACCGGCCCCGCGCAGGTCCGGGGCTATTACGGTGTGCGTGCCTGCGAGTTCCGTAATCAGCGGCCGCCACATGTGGCTGGTTTCGGCAAAACCGTGCAGCAGCACCACCGGCTCGCCCTGGCCGGCCATCAGATAATGCAGCCGCACGCCCTTTACGTCGGCGAAACGGCTTTGCGTTGTCTTTACGGACTTAGCAGGACGCGATTTCTTACGTTTTGGCATGAGCCAGTCTACCCTACGAGCGGAATTGAGACGCGGTAGAGTGTCAGGTAGTGGTGAAGTTTCGGTATCGTGTCACCGGGTTTTGCTTCGGTCACTCAGAATCGTGGTCCATCGAGACCCTCCAGGCCTTGTCATTTCGAGCGGAGCGCCGCCAAAATGTTTGCTCTACGAGGCCCGCAGGCGCGGAGTCGAGAAATCCCGAGGATGCGTCCTAGCCCATGCCGATACGAGGTGTTTTGCCAAACTGTGCGTGTTTACCATTTTTGGAGACCGAAGATACCGTATCCCGGGGACTGTTATTTTCGAAATAGTGAAAAAATGTTTAAGTTCTTGTCATTCCGAACGGAGTGAGGAATCTGCTTTGCGCCGCGAGTGGAAATTCTATGTCTACATCATGTCCGGCAAATCACGCCGAATTTGTCCATGGGAAGAGTTTCCGGGACAGTCCCTCGTAGAAACTCCCTGAATCAGCATGGTAGTGCGCACATCCTCGGGATTTCTCGACTCCGCGCCTATCAGCCCGGAAAAGGGAAACAGTATGGCGGCGCTCCGCTCGAAATGACAACGCCTGGATGGTCTCGATGGACCACGATTCTGAGTGACCGAAGCAAAACCCTGAGCCTTCGCTGTCGAATCAAAGGCCGGGTTTCGCCAGCACAATTCAGAACCTTAGTCTGCCGTGGATCGACTTTAGTTTGCCAGGAATCGCCCGCGCAAGTACGGAAACGCCTTGATCCGCCGTGTTTTACCCCATTTCCATGGTGTTCACCTACTAGGTTCATCCCGGTATCGTCAATTGCTCGGGGTGGGAGGCCGGCATATAATCGGCCTACTCTGGCTTGTTTTTCTCCCGTCAGGTTGGGGGAAAGGTGTCTGGCCTTCGGTTAGGTGGTATTGACCGCCGGAAGCTGTTATTTAGTAGGCATAACGCGATGAAGAGACGCCTCCTATCCATACTGATGAGCGCAGCGGTCATGGTCGCCATCCGTCCAGTTCGGGCCCAAAACCTTGTCGCCACACACGACGAGAGCGGCCGGACTGTCTGGGTGAATGACCAGAACACCAAACCGCGGCCTCAGCCTGCCTCTTCCTCTGTTTCTGCTGTTTCTTCTGCGTCAGGCGTGAAGTCGCGTTATAGCAGCGTAACCTACTGGAGCAGCAAGGACCGTCGGTGGAAGCCGGTGCCGCGTTCTTCTTCTCCGGCGATGCGTGCGGCGCGCCAGGCGGCGGAAGAAGTCACTACTTCCATGGCCCAGGCGCCGGGCACTACCGGAAAACCTGCCGGGACAAGCCCGTTGCCGGAGCGCAAGATCACGTCGGAAGCCATGGACACCCTGATACTGACGGCGGCAACGAAACATGGAGTGGACCCGAACCTGGTCCGCGCCGTGGTCCAGGTGGAATCAAACTTCAATCCGCATGCGTTGTCGCGCAAAGGGGCCATGGGACTGATGCAGCTCATGCCCGGAACGGCGCGGTCGCTGGATGTGGACAACGCGTTTGATCCGCAAAAGAACATGGACGCCGGGGTCCGCCACCTGAAGACGCTGCTCAAGAACTACAATGGCAATGTGGAGCTTTCGCTGGCCGCCTACAACGCGGGCAGCGGGGCCGTGAACAGGAACCGAGGCATTCCTCCGTTCCGGGAGACACGGGCGTACGTGAAAAAAATCACGAACCTGTATTGGAGCGGCGCTTCGGCCCCGTCCACCAGGTTTCATGTCACGCACGATCCAGAAGGCCATATGGTCATTTCGACCGAGTAACGCAGGCCCGGGCCAAACGCAGAGTGGCCCATTTGAGTTTTAAATGAAAGCTGGTAATCGGATCCGGACCGTAATCCTTGCCGCGCTGGCGTGTCTGATGCTGGCGTCCGGGACGGTCCATGCGCGTTCCCTGCAGCAGAAAAAGCAGGCGGCGGCCGAACAGTTCACCCTCGCCGAGCGGATGCGGGAAGCCCTGGAAGGCAAGCCGGAATCCCGGCGCACGCGACGCGACTTCCAACACGTAATCGACGCCTATCGCAAGGTTTATTACACGGCCCCCAGCTCGAACCGCGCCGACAAAAGCGTGCTGGCGGTGGCTGAACTGATGGATGAACAAGGCCGCATTCTCAATGATCCCAAGAGCTTCCAGGACGCCATCGCACAGTTGGAATTCCTGCGGCGGGAATATCCCGGCAGGTATCGCATTGAGGCGCTGTTTACCATTGCCGAGATTTACCGCGATGACCTGAACGATACCGCGCAGGCGCGCGCGACCTTCCAGGAATTTGTGAAGCAGTATCCCCACGTGAGCGACACCGCAAAGGCCCGCGCCGCCCTTAAGGAAATGGACGATGAGGCCAAAGGCGGCAAGCCCGCCAGAACCAGGGCCGCGAAGCCAGCGCATACTTCTTCCAAAAACCCGGCGTCGGCAAAATCAGATTCTACGAAATCAGATTCCACAAAATCGGGCCCTGCGAAGTCAGCGCCAGAAAGCGCCGTCGTAGCAGACAGCAAGACGCCGTCAAACGCCCGCGAAGTCTCCGCGCCGGACACCTCCATCCGGAACGAACGGCATTCGTTGCCGCTGCTGACCAAGGTCCGCTATTGGTCCACGCCGGATTACACACGCGTGGCGATTGACCTGGACGAGGAAGTGAAGTATGAAGCCGGACGCGTACCGCATCCGGACCGCATCTTCTTTGACCTGCACGGCACCCGGCTGGCCTCGGACATGGTGGGCAAATCCTTCGACGTGGAGGACGGCTTCCTGCACAAGATCCGCGTGGCGCAGTTCAAGCCGAATCTGGCGCGCGTGGTGCTGGATGTGGATGAAGTCACGGAGTATTCCGCCTTTCTCCTGCCCAATCCGTACCGCCTGATCATTGATATTCACGGCAAGCTGCCGCCAAAACAGGTCGCCACGAAACCGGGCATCGCGCAGCCACCGGCAAACACGGTAACAAACACTGCGAACGAAGCGGCAGTCCCTTCGTCCAACGCCGCCGTATCCGCGGTCCAGCCAAAGCCGCCGCAGGACACGCGCGCGCCCGTTCGGTCGAGTGCGCCGGTTCGCTCGAGTGTGGAAGACGCAAAGCCAGACGGCAGACCGGACGTCAAGCCGGCCGTCAAGACAGATTCCGCCAAAGCAGATTTAAATATCGATTCCAAGCCAGCCGAAATGGCAAAGACCGCTCCTGCCAGGACTGAAGACGCGGCGATAGCGTCGGCCGATAAAGCCACTACCCGGCCGACTACGGGACCAACTTTCCAGGCCGTGACGCCGCATGACGCCGGCACAAAGACCAGGAAGACTCCCGCGGCGGAAGACCGGGCGGCCGTGTCTTCGGCGCACGTGGCGGCGCCGAACGCGTCCGGCCAGCGGTCGCTGACACGCGCTTTGGGATTGAAGATCGGAAAAATCGTGGTGGACGCCGGACACGGCGGGCACGACACCGGCACCGTTGGTCCGGATGGACTTCGCGAGAAAGATCTGGTCCTGGATGTGGCGCTCAAGCTGGGCAAACTGCTGGAAGACCGTCTGGGCGCCGAAGTCGTCTACACCCGCGACGATGACACCTTCATTCCATTGGAGACGCGTACGGCCATCGCCAACAAAGAACAGGCCGACCTCTTTATTTCCATCCATGCCAACTCCAGCCGCGATGCCGCGGCGCGCGGGGTGGAGACGTATTACCTGAATTTCACTTCGTCGGCGGACGCGCTGGAAGTTGCCGCGCGCGAGAATTCGGTCTCGGAGAAATCCATTCACGAGTTGCAGGACCTGGTGAAGAAGATCGCGCTGAAGGAGAAGATCCAGGAATCGCGCGAGTTCGCGGCGGACGTGCAGAAGTCGCTCTATGCCGGCCTGAATGCCAAGAACCCGGGAGTGCGCAACCGCGGCGTGAAGAAAGCGCCGTTCATCGTGCTGATCGGCGCGAACATGCCGTCCATCCTGGCGGAGATTTCCTTTGTCAGCAATCCCGGCGACGAGAAGAAGCTCATGACCAGCGAGTACCGCCAGCGCGTTGCCGAGTCCCTCTACAAAGGCATTGCCCGGTACACCAGCGGACTCAGCGGTGTCAGGGTGGCCGCCAGGCCTGAGGGAACGCCCCGCCCGGAAGTGGCAGCATCGCTCGCTTCCAAGTAAAATCCCCGCAGGAAAACCTATGGGACTGGCAGAACAGAAAGAACGTCTGCTGCAACTGGCGCGCGGCGTCCAGCGGAACGCGCACGCGCCTTATTCCAAATTCCACGTTGGCGCGGCTGTGTTGCTGGAAAACGGCGAAACGTTTACCGGATGCAACGTGGAAAATGCGTCCTATGGGCTCACCAACTGCGCCGAACGCTCGGCCATATTTGCCGCCGTTTCCAAGCTGGGCGCGGGCCAGGTGAAGATCGCGGCCGTCGCTGTGGTGAATGACCACAACGTGGCGTGCTCTCCGTGCGGCGCCTGCCGCCAGGTGATCGCGGAGTTCGGACCGAAGGCGGTCATCTGGTACCAGGGCCGCGACGGCATCAAAGAAAGCACGCTGGAAGCGCTGTTGCCGGATAGCTTTAACCTGAGCAAATAGCAAATGGCAATTGGCAATTAGCCAAAGCAAGCCCTTTGCGGTAAATGGTTTGCTTCGGCTAATTGCCAATTGCTAATTGCCAATTGCTCTCCTCTATAATCCGTCCCATGCGCATGGTTGATCTGATTCGCAAAAAGCGGGACGGCCACGAACTTTCCGGGGCGGAGATCGAATTCGTTGTGCATGGCTACACCGCCGGCGACTTTCCCGATTACCAGATCGCCGCCTGGCTGATGGCAGTCCTGCTCAAGGGAATGACGCGCGCGGAAATCGCCGAACTGACTTCGGCGATGCTCAAATCAGGGGAAGTACTGGACTGGAGCAGCCTGCCGGGCAAGAAAGTAGACAAGCACTCGACTGGAGGCGTGGGAGACAAGACTTCACTGATCATCGCGCCGATTGCCGCCGCTGCGGGCGTTTACGTTCCCATGATCTCCGGACGCGGCCTGGGACACACCGGCGGCACGCTGGACAAGCTGGAAGCCATCCCCGGGTTCCGCGTGGACCTGGACTCCAGGCGAATGGAAGAAGTGCTGGCAGCCTGCCATGCGTGTTTGATTGGCCAGACAGCGACCATCGTTCCGGCGGACAAAAAGATGTACGCGCTGCGGGACGTTACCGGAACGGTCGAAAGTCCGGCGCTGATCTGCGCTTCCATTATGAGCAAGAAGCTGGCCGAAGGCATTGACGCGCTGGTCCTGGATGTGAAGACCGGCTCCGGGGCTTTCATGAAAAATGAAGCCGACGCCGCGCATCTGGCCGAGCTGATGGTCGAAACCGGAGAGCGCATGGGCAAGAAGGTTGTCGCGTTGATCACCGACATGGACCAGCCTCTGGGCCGTTACGTAGGCAATGCGCTGGAGGTGGTGGAATCGGTTGAGGTGCTCAAAGGAGGCGGGCCGGCCGACCTGGTGGACCTCAGCCTGGAACTCGCAGCGTGGATGATCTATCTGGGTGAAGCCGCGGCCAGCGTGGCAGAAGCGAAGCGGCTATCGTCGAAACTCATTGCCAGCGGGGCCGCGTTGCAGAAGTTTCGGGAGATCGTTCGGTTGCAGAACGGCAACCCCAAGGCGCTGGACGATCTCTCATTGCTGCCTCAGGCGAAAAATCGCGAAGACATTCCCGCCGCGCAGGCAGGCTACGTGACCGGGATGGACTGCGAAAAAGTCGGCATTGCCAGTCTGGTCCTGGGTGGCGGCCGCGAACGCAAGGAAGACAACGTGGACCACGCGGTAGGGATCGTGCTGCACAAGAAGACTGGCGACAAGGTCGCGAAAGGCGAAGCCCTTTGCACTTTGCACTACAACGCGGCCGCGCGGCTGCCTGAAGCCCGGGCGTTGATTGCGGCCAGCTATCTCCTGGGTCCGCAAGCTCCTGCAGGCAAGCGGCCGCTCGTCCATCGGATCATGGGCAAAGAGGCGTCTGGCCACAAGGGTTCCTGACGCCCGCTTCTGTTGCGGGAGGGTTAGAATCTTTCCAGTCCCTTGTGGTGTCTAAACAAAGCAGGCTTGCTTCGTCCTGGAGTTATGAAAAAATACGCTTCTATTTTCGTGCTGGTCTTGCTCGTGTTGCCCGCGGCAGGGGCCGGGAACGCCTCTCTGCTGCCCCAATCCTTTGATGGCTGGCACAAGAGCGGAGCCACCGCGAAGACCAGCTCAGACCCGGTGGCCGTGAATCCCGCGGATGCTGCAGTGCTCAAAGAGTACGGATTCAGGGACGCGGAAACGGCCACCTATGTCCGCGATGGCCGCACGATCCAGATCAAAGCTGTCCGTTTTCCGGACGCTACCGGCGCCTACGGCGCTTTTACCTTTTATGCGCAGCCGGAGATGCAAACCGTAAAGATCGGCGACCAGGGAGTTTCCGCGGGGAACCGCGTTCTGTTTTACCGCGGCAACATCCTGGTGGACGCGACCGTGGAGCGCATGACCGCCATGACCGCGGCCAATCTGCGCACGCTGGCCGAGACCCTGCCGCCGATCGGCGGCAACAGTTCTACCCTGCCTTCTTTACCGGGCAATCTTCCCCGCCAGTCGCTGGTGGCGCATTCGCAGCGTTACATTATTGGGCCCGCGGCCCTGGAACGTCTCGGTGTCCCGGTACCCGCCTCGCTGGTGGATTTCGCGAACCTGCCCGAGGTCGCCACCGCTAAATACAGCAGTTCTCTGGGTGAAGCCGGCCTTACACTGATCGACTATCACACACCCCCGATGGCGCGTGAAAAGATCAAGGTGATCCAGGCCGCGGCCCTTCCCGGAGGTCCGTTCTACTACAAGCGCACTGGACCAATCGTGGCCATCGTGAATGGCCAGGTTTCCGCCAGTGAAGCGGAGGCGCTGCTGGCCTCCGTCAACTACGACGCAGAAGTCACCATGAACCAGCCGACGAAACCGACACACGCCAGAGAAAACGTTGTCAAGTTCCTGGTGACTCTGATCCTGCTTACGATCTTCATGGTGTTGTTCGCTTTCGTCTTTGGTTTTTTGTTTGGCGGTCTCAAAGTGGTGGCCGGAAAACTGTTCCCGAACACCGTCCTGGACCGCACTCACGCCCAGGAAGTCATCCGGCTAAACCTCAAGTAGCACGCCGCAAATGACTGATAAATCAATCGCTTGCGGGCTATCGACCCATAAAATGACAAAAACTGTCACTTTGGGAAAAATGTTGACCAACTAGTTAAACTGTTGAAAACAAAGACATTTATTATCTAGAAATTCCTTGACACTACCTTTCAGCGGCCAATAAGATTTCGCCAGAAAGTTCTGATGGCTTTTCGAACCACCGTTAGAACTATTCTCCCTTGAAAGGAAGGCCGTCCAAATTGCCGGACGGCCTTTCGTTTTTCCCAATATTGCACATCGCGAAGCGAGAGATTCCGCGGTCAACTGGAGCGTCGCCGCGCGGCATTGGCAAGGTCGCGGCGCGTGTGCGACACTGGCAGTATCGCATTGCGTAGACACTGTTTCGTGACACTGCGCAGGTTTTCGCGGGCCTGTAGCTCAACGGTTAGAGCAGCAGACTCATAATCTGTTGGTTGTAGGTTCGAGTCCTACCGGGCCCACCATTTCCTCGGCGACGTTTATCGCACACAACAGGTCCCTCGTTCCACTCGGGATTTCGCCTGCAGGCTCCCGCTGCGCTCACGCCTGCAAAACGGCTCAAGTTCGAGTCCTACCGGGCCCACCAATACAGCATTCTTACTGTGTCTTTCGATTGGGTTTCGCGGTGATACACTTCAGTCGACCTTGATCGACTTTTAAAGGGGCACAACGTATACCTACCGCGAGAGAGGAAATTGAGCCATGAGACTTCTCGCTACCGCGACTCTCCTGCTGGCAGTGTCTGCCACTTTCGCCGGATCCAATCAGCCGAAGGGTGCCAAGCAATGCAGCGAATGGTGCCGATTCTGGCGTGATGTCGTGGAGGACGCACCCAACAACTTTACGCACATAAAGAAACCAGATCCCGTGAGCGGCCTCCTTGCGGACACTGGCACAAGGACGCCGCCTGGAGCCGAAGAGTGCAGCGTCTTCAAGGATCCGGGCAGCGCAAACCTCTACGAATATCAATGCGATTTAGTTGCGGAGGATCGCGCCGCTGCCCTGACGCATTTTAGGGCCTTGGAGCAGGAACTGCGAGCTACCTTCGCAACCGGTTGGACCTTCGAGGCAGACTACCGGCCGAAATTTTACGCAAAGTCGGTCCGCGCCACCAATGCCACTACCGGAGTGCAGGTCAGCGTGTATGTGGAGATGATGATGAAGAACGCGATTGGTACGTCAGTAACCACCCGGCGACTAAGTAAATAACAAACTTGTGCTCACTAGTAAGCGAAGGAAAGTCCTGGTAACAACTGCGGTTTATCGCACAACACGTCCCTCGTTCCACTCGGGATTTCGCCTGCAGGCTTCCGCTGCGGCCCTGCGCAACCAGACATCATTGTGAAGTGAGCAGTTTCGGTCAGACGGCCCGAACGTTCATACGGTATTGTGAGTTCTGGAAGACTCAATGACAATCCCGGTCCTTTGGACAAGATCTTTTACTGCACTTCTACTTTGTCTTCTTTGGTTTCTTTCCGGTTGCGGCGGCGTGCAGCCGTCAACTCGCCCAGGTGCGCCCGTCGTGGCCGCATCTGCCAGCGCGACCAGCGTCACCATCGATAACAAGATCGGGCC
>Ga0210407_10000441_pt1 | contig 47117 bp, 44 predicted proteins | sample IncBWC27MmetaG_FD_150860 | JGI IMG/M metagenome (GOLD analysis project Ga0210407, IMG submission 150860) | Forest soil microbial communities from Barre Woods Harvard Forest LTER site, Petersham, Massachusetts, United States - Inc-BW-C-27-M | ecosystem: Environmental > Terrestrial > Soil >...
GGCCGCATCGACGACGCTGATCGTCCCGCCGATCTCGGCGGAAACCCAGAACTGCGCGCCGTCATCGGTCCACACGGCCCGGCGCGGGCGGCTGTCCACCAGCACATTGGCGACGACCTCGCGCTTGGCCGTGTCGATGACATGCGCCATGCTCGTGGTCTCGGAGGTGTTGACGAGATATTTCCCGTCGGGGCTGAGGCCCATCCCCTCGGGCTCGACGCCGACCGGGATCTCGGTAACCACCTCGCCGCGATCGATGTCGACGACCGTCACGAGGTTGCTGTCTTCGTTGGCGACGTAGAGCACCTTACCCGCAGGATCGAGGGCGAAGTACTCGGGATCCCGACCACTCGGCAAAATACGGACGACCTTCTCCGCGGCAAGGTCGAGCACCTCGATGTGATCGCTGTCGCTGGCGCAAATGTAGAGCGACTTTTCGTCCCTCGAGAGCAGGATGCCGCGAGGGCGCTGGCCGACGGCTATCGTCTTCACCGGGCTGAGGCTCGCTCCGTCGACGACGGTGACCGTGTTGTCTTTTTCGTTTGATACATAAATGGTGTCGGCCTTGGCGATGCCGGCGGCGCAGAGCAGTGCCGCCGCTGCGCTCACGACGAGACGATAGGTCAGCCCATTCGGCATTTCGTCTCGGGGCGATCGATGCCGAGTGTGTCGAGCTCGGAAAACTGGTGCAGAAATCGCCCCGGCGGCGGCGATACCGAAACCAGCGAGCGCGCATCGGCGAGCAGGATCGGCTGTCGCAGCTGGCCGTCCCAGGCGCGGAAGCTGAGCCGGGCGCCCTTGTAACCAGCGAGCTCGAACTGGTCGCTGCGGAGAAAGGCCGAGATCGCACCCGGATCGGCCGACTTCGACCGCGTCGCCGCCTCACCGATCGCCCGCACCGCCATCCAAGCAGCATAGTCGCGGTCCGTCATCCAGCGCTTCGCCTGCTTTAGAAAGCGCTCTTGCAGTTGGGTGGCACCCCATTGCTCATGCGGCCGCGCCCACGCGCTCGGCACCAGACCCTGGGTCCCGGCAACCGGCCTCGGATCATAAGTGCGGTACGGGAGCTGGTCGCCGAACTCGTCCGCTTCATCGGCGACAATGAGTACGTCATAACTGATGCCCTGGGTAAAGCGGGCAACTTCGGCTTGGATGGCGAAGTGGCCGGTATCGGTGCGCCGAGCGCTGGGGACAAATGTCCAGGGCTTCTCCTGAACGATCCGCGCTCCGAACTTCTTCGCGGCGTGACGTATGTCGGCGGCAAACTCCCGATCGCCATCGCCGCGGCCGACGACCAGAAAGATGGAGGGCCAACTCTTGGTCGCGAGATACTGAACGAGCGCATCGGCCAGCATCGCTCGGCTTGGCGGCAGGTGGAGGATGTTGGCACGGCAATCCGCGCCACGCAGTCGATCCTCGGACGCGGCGGTATTGAAAATCGCGGCCGGGGCGGCCTCGGGCAAGGCAGCAACCGACAGTAATTCGGGTGCTGCAAGATCGGTGACGACGAGACGGATATTGTTCGCCGCCAAGTCGCGAAACGAGGCAGCGATGTCACTTTCCGCTGGCACTAGCCGCTCGACGAGCTCGAAGGACTGCCCGGTGAAATGCCCTGTCGTATTATTATCGGCGATACCGAGACGCGCACCCTGAATACCCTCATCCACGGGCGGCTGGTCAAGATAGGCATGTGCGACGGTGCGATTGGCCGTCTGCGACAGCCAGCCGATTTTCACCGCTTGCTCTGCGGCACAGACATCGGTTACCGCCACGGCGGTCAACCCCATGACCAGCGACAATATTGGCGGCCAGTTATTGATCGGCGCCAATATCACCTCCGCGACGGCTATTTCAACGTCTCGAGATAGGCGATCACGTCGTCGCGTTCCGCCTTATCCTTGATGCCGGGAAAGATCATCTTGGTTCCCGGGACCGTCCCGCGCGGATCGGCCAGATAAATGTCGAGGGTCTGTTCGTCCCAGGTATGCTCGAATTTCTTCATGCCTTCGGAGTAGTTGAAGTTCTCGAGGCCAGCCGATTGGCGGCCGACGACGCCAAACAGGCTCGGGCCGATCTTGTTCTTGCCGGCCTCGGTGGTATGGCACAGGGCGCACTTCTTGAATGCCGTCTTGCCGGCTTCCACGTCGGCGGCGAGGACCGGGCCTGCCGCGGCGAAAAACATGACGCCGGGGGCGAGAGCTAAAATCTGGAACCGCATTCTTCCTTCCACGATGTGGCCGGCGAGAGTCGCATCGATAGCTGTTGGCACCGCTCCCCGCAACGCCCCCGCTCTTGTCGAGCGGGGGGTCAAATGCGATAAGCGGGGAAGCCTTGCCGCTCGCGTCAACCAAGAGGGAGGAGGCAGTCGTGGAGACCCGCGCTGCTGTCGCTTATAAGCCCGGAGATCCGCTGACGATTGAAACAGTCCAGCTCGACGGCCCGAAGGACGGGGAGGTTTTGGTCGAGATCAAGGCGACCGGGATCTGCCACACCGACGAGTTCACCTTGTCGGGGGCTGATCCCGAAGGGCTCTTCCCGGCAATCCTCGGACATGAGGGCGCCGGCGTCATCGTCGATGTCGGGCGCGGGGTAACGAGCGTCGCCAAGGGCGATCATGTGATCCCACTCTACACGCCCGAATGCCGGCAATGCGAATATTGCCTGTCAGGCAAGACCAATCTGTGCGTGGCGATCCGCGCGACGCAGGGCCAGGGTGTCATGCCTGACGGCACCAGCCGGTTCTCGCGCGGCGGCGACAAGATCCATCATTACATGGGGACCTCGACCTTCTCAAACTTCACGGTCTTGCCCGAGATCGCCGTGGCGAAGGTCCGCGAGGACGCGCCCTTCGACAAAATCTGCTACATCGGCTGCGGTGTCACGACCGGCATCGGCGCGGTGATCAACACCGCCAAGGTCGAGCCCGGGGCCAACGTCGTCATCTTTGGCCTCGGTGGGATCGGGCTCAATGTCATTCAGGGCTGCCGCATGGTCGGCGCCGACATGATTGTCGGGGTTGACCTCAACCCGAGAAGGGAGGCGCTCGCCAGAACGTTCGGGCTCACTCACTTTGTCAACCCGACCGAAGTCGAGGGCGAGCTCGTCCCCTATCTCGTCAACCTGACCAAAGGTGGCGCCGATTACAGCTTCGAGTGCATCGGCAATGTCCGGACCATGCGGCAGGCGCTCGAATGCTGCCACCGCGGGTGGGGTGTCAGCGTCATCGTCGGCGTCGCGGGTGCCGGTCAGGAGATCTCCACCCGACCGTTTCAGCTGGTCACCGGCCGGGTGTGGAAGGGAACCGCCTTCGGTGGCGCCAAAGGACGGACCGATGTGCCGAAGATTGTCGATTGGTACATGGAGAAGAAGATCAACATCGACGATCTGATCACCCACAAGCTCCCGCTCGCGGACATCAACCAGGGTTTCGATCTGATGCGGGCGGGCGAATCGATCCGCAGCGTCGTCGTTTATTGAAACCGATGCGCGCCAGAGCGTTGCAGGCGAAGGGTCAAACTTCCTGACCTCCCGAGCCTTTTATCTCGGTGTCGCTCTCGCCTGGATCGCCTGCGCGGCGGCGGCGGCCGAGGGCACCATCCGCGTCGGGTCGTTGCGCTACGGGACATTGAGCTGGCAACTCGATGTCATCGCCCACCATGGTCTCGACCGGAAGGAGGGGCTGAGGATCGAGCCGTTCGAGCTCGCCGGCGCGCCGGCGGCGCAGCTGGCTCTCCAGGCCGGCCGGGTCGATCTGATCGTTTCGGATTGGCTGTGGGTCTCCCGCCAGCGGGCCGAGGGCGGCGACTCGACCTTCATACCGTTTTCGAGCGCAATCGGCGGACTGATCGTCCCCGCTGCATCGCCGATCCGTGATGTCGCCGGCCTCGCTGGACAGCGGCTGGGGATTGCTGGCAGTGCCCTCGACAAGAGTTGGCTCGTGCTACGGCTGTTCGCCCGCTCCAGGCTCGGCCTCGATCTCGACACGCTGGCCGACAAGAGTTTCGGCGCGCCGCCTCTGTTGAGCGAAGCGCTGGCAGCGGGGCGGCTCGACGCGGTACTGACCTATTGGCCGTTCGCCGCCAAGCTCGAAGCGCGTGGCATGCGGCGCCTTTTCTCGATCGGTGATGCTCTTGCGGCACTCGGGATTCCCGCCGACCTCCCGCTCACCGGCTATGTCGTATCCGCACGGTGGGCGAACGACAACCAAACGGCTCTCGAAATTTTCGTCGGCGCGACCCGACGGGCAAACGCGATTCTCGCGGCTTCCGATGCCGAATGGGAACGAATCGCACCGCTCACCGGGGCCGCCGCTCCCGCCGAGCTCCTCAAACTGCGCGACGCCTATCGAGACGGGATCCCGCGCCGCTGGGACGCGGCAGAGCGAGAGGCGGCGGCCCGGCTTTATCGGCTGCTCGCCGAAATCGGAGGCGCCGCGCTGGTCGGACGGAGCCCCGAGCTCGCTTCGGGGACCTTCCTCGACAGCCTGAGGTATTGACGCAGAGGTGATGACACGGTTACCGGCCGCAATGGCGGAGCGGGTAGCGTCGCTGCTCGCCCTGCTCGGCGCTTGGGAGGGTGCTGCCTGGTTTGCCCACAGCCGGCTTTTCCCGGGTCCGGGAACCGTATTGGCGACCCTCGCCGACGAGACGATAAACGGCGATCTCCTCTATCATCTCGGCGCCACCCTCGCCCGCGTCGCAGTGGCCTTTGCCCTGGCAATGACGATCGGCAGTGCCATCGGCATTGCGATGGCGCGCTCGCGGACCCTCGATGCGCTCCTCGACAGCTGGGTCGTACTTTTTCTCAATCTGCCCGCCCTCGTCCTGGCCGTACTGCTCTATGTCTGGCTCGGTCTCACCGAGGTGGCGGCGATCGGGGCGGTCACCCTCAGCAAGCTGCCGACGGTGGTCGTGACGTTGCGCGAGGGTGCCCGCGCGCTCGACGGCGATCTTGCGGCGATGGCCAAGAGCTTCCGCCTCAGCGCCTGGCGGACGTTGCGTCACGTCACCCTGCCTCAGCTGTCGCCTTTCTTTGTGATTGCGTCGCGCACCGGGCTCGCACTGATCTGGAAGATCGTACTGGTGGTCGAGCTGCTCGGCCGACCCGACGGTATCGGATACGCGATCCAGGTGTTCTTCCAGCTGTTCGACATCAAGCGGCTGATCGCCTATTCGCTGGCCTTTGTCGCCGTCATGCTCGCGATCGAGTGGGGCATCCTGCAGCCGTTCGAACGTCGGCTAGCGAGATGGCGCCAGTGACTGTCGGAATTTCCATTGACGTTTTGGAGAAACGTTACGCGGGCAGCCGGCCGATAATCGCGCTCCGCAGCCTGGAAGCGCATATTGCACCGGGCGAATTCTGCGTCGTCACCGGCCCTTCCGGCTGCGGCAAGACGACTCTCCTCAACATCGTCGCCGGTCTCGACAAAGACTTCCACGGCGTTCTCGGCTTCGAGCCAGCAGGCGGGCGTTTGCCGCGCATCGGCTATGTCTTCCAGAACCCGCGTCTGCTGCCCTGGCGAACCGTGCGCGAGAACGTCGCGTTGGTGCGCCAGCACAACCACGACCGCTTCGGGCTGGAGAGGCTGCTTGGCGAAGTCGGCTTGGCCGATGCCGCCGACCTCTATCCGACCCGGCTGTCGGGCGGCATGGCCCGGCGCGTGGCACTCGCCCGCGCCTTTGCCATCACGCCCGACCTGCTTTTGTTGGACGAACCCTTTGTGTCGCTCGACGCGCCAGCCGCGGACCGGCTACGCGGGCTGCTCGTCCGGCTAGTGACGTCGCGGCCCCTAACTGTGCTCTTTGTCACTCACGAAGTCGGCGAGGCGGTGGCACTTGCCGATCGGGTGCTCGTACTGTCGCCGGCGCCGGGACGGATCGTCGCCGAGATGCCGATCCCCCTGGCGCGCGAGCAGCGATACGACGGGGGTACGCTGGCGGCATTGAAGGCCGAGCTCGCGCGCCTTGCGGGATTTCAGCCGGGCCGCAGCAGCCTCAGGATCCCGTCGAGCTGATCGAGGCTCGCGTAGTGGAGGGTCAGCGACCCGCCGCGCTTCTTTGGTTCGAGCGTAACGCGCAGCCCGAGCATCGCTCCAAGCTCGCGTTCGAGCGCCACGGTGTCGGCATCACGACGCTGCCGGCGGGCCGGGGGTGCTGTTTCGACGCGGCGCTGGACGAGCCGTTCGGTGGCGCGGACATTGAGCCCGCGGCGTACGACTTCGGCAGCGAGTGCGGTCGGATCCGCCGCCGCCAGCAACGCCCGTGCGTGGCCGGCGGAGAGCTCGCCCTCGTCGAGCTGGCGGCGCACCGGCGCCGGCAGGGACAACAGCCGCAGCGTATTGGCGACGTGGCTGCGGCTCTTGCCGACCGCATCGGCAAGGCTCGCCTGAGTGCGGCCGAACTCGCCCATCAGCCGGCTGTAGGCCTCCGCCTCCTCCAGCGGCGACAGATCCTCGCGCTGGAGGTTCTCCACCAATGCGATTTCGAGCGCCTCGGTATCGGTGATCCGGCGAATGATGACCGGGACCTCGTGCAGCCCGACGCGTTGCGCAGCCCGCCAGCGCCGCTCGCCGGCCACCAGCTCGAAATCGGCCTCCTCCGCGGCGAGCGGCCGCACCAGCAAGGGCTGAAGAACGCCCTTCTCGCGGATCGACTGCGCCAGTGCGTCGAGCTCAGCCTCGGCAAATCGCCGCCGCGGCTGGAGTGTTCCGGGCCGGATCAGTTCGATCGGAACGCGCCTCTGCGGTGCGGGGTCGACGGTCGCGTCGCCCTCACCCTCGCCGAACAGTCCTGCGAGACCTCGCCCGAGTTGGCGTCGGGTCGCCCGCTCGCTCATCGCAGCAGAAATTCATGCCGCCGCAGGATTTCGGCGGCGAGCCGAATATAAGCCTGCGATCCGGCGCAGCCGTGGTCATAGATCAGCACCGGCTTGCCGTGCGACGGCGCCTCGGCGATTCGCACATTGCGCGGAATCATTGTGTCGAAGACCTTGGCGCCGAGATGGCCGCGCACATCCGCGGCGACGAGATCGCAGAGGTTGTTCCGCTGATCGTACATGGTCAGCACGACACCCTGCAGCTCGAGCCGCGGGTTGAGTGCCCGCCGGACCCGGTCGATTGTGCGCATCAGCTGGCTCAGCCCTTCGAGCGCGTAGTATTCGCACTGCAACGGCACCAAGACCGAATCGGCGGCCACCAGCGCGTTGATCGTCAGCAGGCTCAGCGACGGCGGACAGTCGATCAGCACTTCCTCAAAGTCGCCGACCCGGCTGCGGATAGCTCGGCTCAGCAAAAACTCACGGCGCTGGTGCCCGCTGAATTCGAGATCGGCACCCGCCAGATCCGGCGATGCGGGGACCATGAAGAGGCGGGGAACTTCGGTCGTGACGGTGGCCGTTTCGAGCTCGGCCTCCCCGAGGATCAGCTCGTAGCTCGTCATCGCTCGTGTCGGACGTTCGATGCCCAGGCCGGTGCTGGCGTTGCCCTGCGCGTCGAGGTCGATCACGAGAACGCGACGCCCGGAGGCCGCCAGCGCCGTCGCCAGATTGATCGCGGTGGTCGTCTTGCCGACCCCACCCTTTTGATTGGCGACCGCAACAATGCGGGCGCGGCGCACGGGCGCAACGGCGCGCCGCGGCGCCTCAGCCGTGGCCATGGTCACGGGCTACCTGCTGCAAGCGAAGAACGACCCCCCGCGGATCGGAACGGCTTTGGCAAAGCGTCGACTTCATTGTCCAGTGTTTCCGAGCAAGGGTCAATTCATCCTCGACCCGTTCCCCTTTGAGAAACAGGCACTCCGTCTTGGTGGCGAGAAACGGCTCGGCGAGGCCGAGCAGCCGGTCAAGCGGCGCGCAAGCGCGGGCGGTCACAACATCGACCGGGTGCGGCGGGACCGCCTGGATGCGGCAGGGGCGAATCGTTACATCGACCTCGGCAATGCGCGCCGCCTCGCGCAGGAAGGCGCATTTTCGCGAATCGGCTTCGACCAGCTCGACGCCAGGCACGCCGAGAATCGCCAGAACGAGACCGGGAAGGCCAGCGCCGCTGCCGAGATCGATCACGCTCCTCGCGCTATCGGCGACGAGAGGCTGCAGCTGCACCGAATCGAGGATGTGCCGACGCCACAGATCGACGAGGGTATTGCGGCCGACGAGGTTGATCCGTGCCGACCAACGGACCAGCAGAGCGGCGTACGCCTCGAGCCGGGCAAGTGTTTCACGTGAAACAGGAACAATCTCGGCAAAGCCTTGCGGCCCGAGCGGAAAGCTCACGCCGCGCGTCGCTTCACATGCTTCAACAATGCCACCAACGCCGCCGGCGTTACCCCCGAGATCCGCGCGGCCGCGCCGAGCGTTGCCGGCCGAGCAAGTGCCAGCTTGTCGCGGATCTCGCGCGACAGACTGCCGACCCCGGCATAATCGAGATCGGGCGGAAGCAGCAGCGCCTCGTCGTTGCGGAACGAGACGATGTCCTTTTGCTGGCGGTCGAGGTAACCCGAGTAACGGGCGTCGATTTCGAGCTGCTCGGCGATCTCAGGGGTCAATGCTCCGAGCTCCGGCCAAATATGTGCCAGTCGCGCGATGTCGATTTTCGGGTACGCAAGGAGCTCGGCGGCATTGCGGGTGATGCCGTCCTCGTTTACCGCGATGCCGTGGCGCGCCAGCGCCGGGGGCGTCATGCGCAATTCCACAAGATGCTGCCGGGCGCGGCTCAATGCCGTCATTTTTTCGGCAAAGTGCTCGCCACGCACAGTACCCACACAGCCGAGCCGAAGATCGATCGGCGTGAGCCGCTGGTCGGCGTTGTCGGCCCGCAAAACGAGCCGATACTCGGCGCGCGAAGTGAACATCCGATAGGGTTCGCTGGTGCCGCGGGTGACGAGATCGTCGATCAAGACGCCGATATAGGCGTCGGCGCGGTCGAGGGTGAGCGGCTCGGAGCCGGCGGCCGCGAGTGCCGCGTTGAGCCCGGCCATAAGACCCTGCGCCGCCGCTTCCTCATAACCGGTCGTGCCGTTGATCTGGCCAGCGAGATAGAGACCGGGAACCCGCCGGGTCTCCAGGCTCGGATAGAGTTCGCGGGGGTCGACGAAATCGTATTCGATCGCGTAACCCGGCCGCCGCATCACCGCCCGCTCGAGACCGGGAATCGTCCCCAGCAGTGCTTCCTGAACCTCGCGCGGCAACGAGGTCGAGATCCCGTTCGGATAGATCGTGTCGTCGTCGAGCCCCTCCGGCTCGAGAAAGATCTGGTGCCGCTCGCGCTCGGCAAAGCGCACGACCTTGTCCTCGATCGACGGGCAGTAGCGCGGCCCGACGCCGGCGATCTGCCCCGAATACATCGGCGAGCGCCCGAGATTGGCGCGGATCAGCGCGTGCGTCGCCGGGGTCGTCGTGGTGATGTGGCAGGCGACCTGGGGTGTCGTGATGCGGTCGGTGATGAAGGAGAAGGGCGGCGGCGGATCGTCACCGGGCTGAATGTCGAGCCCGGCCCAATCGATCGTCCGCCCGTCGAGCCGCGGTGGTGTCCCGGTCTTCAGCCTTCCGAGCGCGAAGCCGAAGCGCGCGAGCGTCTGCGACAGGCCGAGCGACGGTTTCTCGCCGACGCGGCCCGCGGGAATCTTTTCTTCACCGAGGTGAATGAGGCCGTTGAGGAAAGTGCCGGTCGTCAGCACCACGCGTCCGGACACATAATGCCGGCCGTCGCCGAGCGAGACCCCAGCCACCCGACCGTTCGGATCGAGCAGCAAATCCTCGGCGGCGCCTTCGGCGATATCAAGCCCCTCCGTTTCCTGGAGCAGCTCGCTGACCGCTTGGCGATAAAGCTTGCGGTCGGCCTGGGCGCGCGGTCCGCGCACCGCGGCGCCCTTGCTGCGGTTGAGCATGCGGAATTGGATCCCCGCGCGGTCGATCGCTCGACCCATGATGCCGTCGAGCGCATCGATCTCGCGCACGAGATGGCCCTTGCCGAGCCCGCCGATCGCCGGGTTGCACGACATCTCGCCGATCGTCGCCCGCTTGTGGGTCAACAGCAAGGTTCGCGCACCGACGCGCGCGGCCGCCGCAGCCGCCTCGCAGCCGGCATGCCCGCCGCCGACCACGATGACGTCATAACGCCCGGAACTGGCACTCATGGCCGCGGAATGTATGGACCCGCTCCCCCGCTGTCGAGGTTTCACCTTCTCATTCGACCAGCGCCGGGTACAAATCTCGCCAGTCCGGATTCTGATGTTCAATCAGCCGGATCTTCCAATCCCGCCGCCACTTCTTGAGCGCCTTCTCACGAGCAATCGCGTCTGTCGGATCATCATAGGTCTCGAACCACACCAGGCGATCGACGCCATATCGGGCGCTGAAGCCCGGCACGGCGTGTGACTTATGCTCATGAACGCGCCGCACCACGTCGCTTGTTACACCAAGATAGAGCGTTCCATGCCTCCGGCTGGCGAGCAGGTACACGCAGAATGGCAATTTGCCCCCGAGGTCATTCCGGGACGGCCCTCGGGGACGGGCCCGGAAACTATGAACACGACCCTTGGAGCAGAGAAGCACTAACAGATGCAGATCAGTCTAAAGCCCGTGTGCATGGGTTCCGGCTCGCAACTCCGCTGTGCCCCGGAGTGACCGTGGTTCTGCTCTGTTGGTAATATCACAATAATTGGATATGGTGCGCCGATATCACAACCCGATTCGCCACGCCAGGTTGGCTTGGGAGTTTCACCCCAAAGGTAGAGTTCCCGCTGCAGCCCCTCCGCAGATGCAGCGGCGAGCGAGTTACCGATACAATTGAAGGTTGCGGCGGCAAGATTAGGTCCGTTATTTGCGGAATTATGTAGCTGTCTCACCAAAGCACCAAAGCTGGAACCGGCGGCCTGCACGCGGCAAGATGGCCGCATGCCGAGGATTGTCGACCTGAAGGCGTCTGACCGGCGGGTGAAGCGCCTGGGCCTTTCTTCCCCGCTCGGCGTCAACCTTAAGAACGTATGGACGGATATCCCGCCCGTCAGGCACTGGAAATTCAAGAGCAAGGGGCGCCGCGCGAATGCCCTTTCGACCAAGATCCTAGATCGCGTCGTGGAGGTTTCGACGTGCCCCGGCGACATTGTCTGCGATCCCTTCGGCGGCAGCGGAACGACATATGCCGTTTGCCAACGGCGAGGCCGGCGGTGGATCGGGATTGAGCTTGACCATTGCCCCGAGATCGTTCGTCGCCTCAACGATCGCTCCGTGGAGCATCACCGGAACAACGACATCGTTGACGTAGCGACCTGGACGGTAGCCGCCGACTAAGGAATTTAATTGCGTCCACGACCCATCCCAAAGAGAAACGCAAACAGCGGGATAACGTATTGAGCAAATTCCTTGAATTCTACCATCACCGAAAGCTTTAGCAATTGAGCAACATAATTTATCACCACAAATGATAGGAATAATATGACGAATATTTTTAATACCGTAAGAAGAAACTTCCAATGTTCTAATGCCAGATCGAATGCTACCGCTCTCGGCCGTGACTGGCTCCGCCGCGCCGTGCTGGGTTGCGGTACTTCTCCGAAAGAATCGCCCTTATCCTGTAGTTGGTTGGGCTGTTCCGGTACTTTCACCCCATTCCTGATTCTGTCTGTTATCGCTGTCAGTAGCCGGCTGTGCCGGATCTGGCGCGCTATTACCCCAATCGGAAGTGCCCCCCTGCGCCATCATGCCTCCGGAGTTCCATCCCTATCGTCCCGGATTTAAACACGATGATCAAGAGTAGAGGTAGCGACGTTTTCGCTCTCCCAGGGATAATTATCCTGCCTGCGACACTTGCCGAAGTTTCGCTTCATCGGGTGGTGTAAGCCGTTCCAGTTCGGGCATGATTACCCTCTGAGTTTGGCCATTTCGTTCCAGAAGGAGGTTTGCGCCATCGCGGCGCTGATCCACTATAAAGCGGGTGAGCGCCAGCGCGAAGGAGACAGCTTGCGCTCTGGTTCTGGCAGACGGCGTAGACGCAAAGATATGATTCGCATTTTCGATATCTGCGTCGGTTAGGCCCATGGTTACCCTAGGCATCGCGCGACTCCATTCCCGTCGCTTAAAACGAGTCGATCATATGCACAAAGCGTGTAGCTTGTGCATATCTAATTACGGCTAACGGCAAAAAAGAGGAGGTTTCGCGGAAAATATGTGACCAACTAGCAACATTTGGCAACAATCTCTCCTCCTATCCTGGGCGGCTCTGCCGGCGCTAAATGGTTAGTAAATTTATGATAGAGCCTACCAGTATCGCACTACATGGTTAACAATCGGTTAAGATTTTGCCGATTTGACGTGATTTTGCCGCGAAAACGGTGTTGACGAACGACGGCGGCAAGCGAGGCACGATTTCTAGGCAATCTCCCTCAAAGAGCACGCCGTTTGACATGGCATAATAAGGAGCCGGCAACCCCTGTGCCGAGAGGATGGGGCCGAAAGAGCCATCCGCCACAGTTAATCCCCGTTTAGGTGGATGGTTTGCACGCCGATCGCCTCCATGCATTGGAAGAAGAAGACGGCGGTAAAGCTGCCGCGACCGATCTTGTTTTTGATGTTGCGCGGATCGTCCTTGACGCCGATCGTCTGTAGCTTTTCGGCGAGATCTGCATAGCTTAGCTGGCGCCGCGCCAATTCAGCCCGCAAGAGCCCTTTGACCTTGGCTTGCCAATCCCTGCTTGTCGGCATCCGAGGCATCACCGAATCCATAGCCTAGGCATCATAAACGATGCTTTCAGCATTGACAATAGCACCGATAGACACTATATTCGATGCGACGGTAGTGGGAGGCTACAGTCTCCCACATGTCGAAACGATATCGGAGATATTCCCGTACAAAAACGGTCTTCTCCCCGTGACGATCGGTGTCCACCGGGACACCTCCTTTCGCTTCGAGACGACAGGATCGGTCCTATCTCCCCGGAGCGCCCCATTGCGCCCCGCGCGTAAGAGCGCATTGGACCGCGGGGCTCGAACGGGAGGTGATCGCAGGGGGGCCGCGATCGCCACGACCCTGATTTCAGGGGCTTTAAGGATTGTCAATCACTTCGCGGAAAGCCCAATGGCTTGCGGGATTCGGCGACGCTGCCGCTCACTGGCGCATATGCGTTTCTAGCCGGCGATTCGGAAGGTGAGACAGCTACATAATTCGGGTTATTTGCCGATGCAGAAGTCGCGGAAGATGACGTCGAGGAGATCTTCGACATCGACGGCACCGGTGATGCGGCCGAGGCTGCGCAAGGCGAGCCGGAGATCCTCCGCGCGCAATTCCGGAGGCAGAGCATCGACCGATCGCCGCAGCGACGTGGCTGCCTCTTCGAGGGATTGGCGATGGCGGGCGCGGGTCAGGAGCGGCGCCTCGATCCGATAGTTCTGCGCAACCCGCTCGGCGAGCGCCGACAGCAACGCCTCGATCCCTTCTCCGGTCAGCGCGGAGATCGGCAGCGCCGAGCTTGGCAGACCGCGGGAGGACACGAGGTCGATCTTGTTCGCAACCAGCAGCGTATCGGGTCCGGGCCAGGCGCAAGCGCCGCGGGCTTCGGCCGGATGACGGGCATCGAAAGCGAAGAGCCTGATTTCGGCTTCTTCGGCCCGCTGCAAGGCACGGCGGAGGCCTTCCCGTTCGATCAAATCGTCGCTGGCGCGCAAACCGGCGGTGTCGGCGAGCACGACCGGGTAGCCGGCCAGATCGATCGAGACCTCGACGATGTCCCGCGTTGTTCCGGCGACCGGCGAGGTGATGGCCGCTTCGCGGCGTGCTATTCGGTTGAGGAGACTCGATTTTCCGGCATTGGGCGGGCCGAGGATCGCAACCATGATGCCGTCTCTGAGCCGTTCCCCGCGATGTCCGTCGGCGAGATGGCACCCGATCTCGGTACCGAGCATCGCGGTCTCGACAGCAATGCGGGTCTCTATTTCCGACGGCAGGTCTTCATCGGGAAAATCGATCGCAGCCTCGAGGTGGGCAAGAATATGGGTCAGCCGTCCGGACCAGCCACGGTAGAGGTCGCCCAGTTCGCCACCGAGTTGACGCAGGGCCTGGCGATGCTGGGCCTCGGTCTCGGCCGCCGCGAGATCGGCGATCGCCTCGGCCTGCAGGAGATCGAGCTTGCCGTTGAGAAAGGCGCGGCGAGTGAACTCTCCGGGCTCTGCGAGCCGCAGCCCGAGACCGCCAAGCACCCGCATGACGGCGGCGAGGACGGCTCGGCTGCCGTGCAGATGGAACTCGGCGACGTCCTCCCCGGTAGCGCTGTTCGGCCCGGGGAACCACAGGACCAACCCGTCGTCGAGCCACTCTCCGGTCGCGGGATCGACAAACCGTGTCCGGCGAGCGAACCGCGGCGGCGGCACGCTGCCGGTGAGCACCGAGACCGCATGGCGGCTTTCCGGCCCCGAAAGGCGAAGAACGGCAATGGCGGCGCGCCCCGCTGCCGTCGCCGGGGCAAAGATCGTGTCGGAGACTTCCGGATCGGACATTTCTCGCTGCGTCCCGGCGCTTTCGGTCATCCTCTTGCGGAAGTCGGGCCACCCCCTATATGGTGCTGAATGCCTTTATCTCAATTATCGAAATGGATTAATTTAATGCGAAACAGACAACCCACAGCCCGGCGACCAAATTCCCCTGCCGAGCACGTTTTTTCCGCTGCAAAAGCCCGCGAAATTCGCTACCGACGGCTTGGCCAAACCGTATCCAAGCCCTTGACTCACACCGGGTATTGGCCGTTGAGAAGGCGCTTTTCCGGGGCCGAAACGCGTTTTTCCCCTGCCGGCAGGGGAAAATTGCGACGGGTCCCGGCCATGGCCCGGACCCGCCGTGCGGTGTCGTGATCCCTTCGGCGAAGATCGTGTCGGACGGGGTCGCCCCGGTCCTCAGTGCTTCGGCGGCAGCTGATCGGGCTGGAGCATCAGCCGGCTGACGCGCCCGCCGTTTTTGATATGCGTCTCCAGGATTTCGTCGATGTCCTGGGTGGATTCATAGCGGTACCACACGCCCTCGGGGTAGATCACCATGTTCGGGCCAAACTCGCAGCGGTCGAGACAGCCCGCGGCGTTGAAGCGGAGCCTCTCGATCCCCAGCTGCCGCGCCTTCTCACGCATATAACCGCGCAGCTTCTCGACGCCTCCGGCCTCCTCGGCACGGGCCATGCAACAGCCGCGGGGGTGGCCCTCCGGCCGCACATTCGTGCACATGAAGATGTGCTTCTCATAAAACAGCGCAGGATCGGCGGGTGCATCTGCCATTGGCATTCTCCGGATCATAGGGGTCCGGCGGAGCGAATGACGCAATCCGCCGTTTCTTGGACTAAGATGCCGAGCCTATCCCGTCGAGGCGTCAAGGGCAATGCATCTGCTGCCCGGCCGCGACGATCCCAATGCCAGGAGCAGCGATGGACCGCAACCGCCTCGGCGAGGAGACGAGCCCCTACCTCCTCCAGCACAAGGACAACCCGGTTCATTGGCAGCCGTGGAGCGAGGCGACGCTCGCCGCCGCGAAGGCCGCCGACAAGCCGATCCTGCTGTCGATCGGCTATGCCGCCTGCCATTGGTGCCATGTGATGGCACACGAAAGCTTTGAGAGCAACGCGATCGCCGATCGAATGAACGATCTCTTCATTAACATCAAAGTCGATCGGGAAGAGCGGCCTGACCTCGACCAGATCTATCAGCATGCTCTCGCATTGATGGGGGAGCATGGCGGCTGGCCGCTGACCATGTTTCTCACACCCGATGGCGAGCCCTTCTGGGGCGGGACCTACTTCCCGCCGGAGCCGCGCTGGGGACGACCCGGCTTTCCCCAGATCCTCGAAGCGATCAGCACCGCCTATGAAAGCGACCGTGAGAAGGTTACGAAAAACGTCGTGGCCTTGCGTGAGGCACTGCAACGCCTCGGCCGCCCGGAGCGTGGCGGCGCGATCGCGCCCGAGCAACTCGACCGGATCGCTGAGCGGCTCTTGCGCGAGGTCGACCAGCTCCACGGCGGCATCGGGACCGCGCCGAAATTTCCGCAGACCGGGATCCTCGAGCTGTTGTGGCATGCCTGGAAGCGCAGCGGTCAGCCGCCTTACCGTGACGCCGTCGCCAAGGCGCTCGACGCGATGTGCCAAGGCGGCATCTACGACCATCTCGGCGGCGGTTTCTCGCGCTATTCGACCGATGCGCGCTGGCTAGCGCCGCATTTCGAGAAGATGCTCTACGACAACGCCGAACTGATCGATCTGCTGACGCTGGTCTGGCAGGAGACTCGCAACCCGCTTTACCAGCAGCGGGTCGAGGAGACCATCGGGTGGGTCCGTCGCGAGATGCTCACGCAAGAGGGTGGGTTCGCCAGCAGCCTCGACGCCGACAGCGAGCACGAAGAGGGAAAATTCTACGTTTGGTCCGAAACCGAGATCGACACGCTGCTCGGCCAACGCGCCCCCCTCTTCAAGCGCTTCTACGATGTGAGCCCCGAAGGGAACTGGGAAGGGAACGTCATTCTCAATCGGCTCGATGCACCGGGACTCGCCGATGCGGAGACCGAGCGAGAGCTGGCGCTATGCCGGGCCCTTCTGTTTCAAGCGCGGGAGCCTCGTGTCCATCCGGGATGCGACGACAAGGTGCTCGCCGACTGGAATGGGCTGATGATCGCCGCAATGGCGAACGCTGGCATCGTCTTTGAACGCTCGGCCTGGATCGAGACGGCGCGTCGCGCGTTCGACTTAATCCGTCGGCACATGACGGCACCCGACGGGCGTCTCTTGCACAGCTGGCGGGCCGGCCATGCTCGGCATCCGACGAGTGTCGACGACTATGCCAACCTCGCTCGTGCCGCTCTGGTGCTCCATGAGGCAACCGGAAGTGCGGAGTTCTTGGCCGAGGCGAGCGGCTGGGTAGCGATTCTCGACCGGCATTACTGGGATTCGGCGGAAGGCGGCTATTTTTTCGCAGCTGACGATACCGCGGGATTGGTCGCCCGGCCTAAGACAGCCGCCGATTCCGCTGTTCCCGCCGGCAACGGGACCCTGGTCGGAGTTTTGTGCCGGCTGGCGATGCTGACCGGCGACGAAGCCTATCGGCGCCGCGCCGAGGCGATCCTGGAGACCTTTTCCGGCGAGATGGGCCGCAACTTTTTCCCGCTCGCCACATTGCTCAACAATATCGAGCTGCTGACAAAGCCTCTGCAGATCGTCCTCGTCGGAGAAAGTGGCACATCAGCGTTCGAAGCTCTGCGGCGCGCTGTTTGCGGCGTATCCCTGCCGAACCGAATGGTGCTCGCGATCGTGCCCGGGCAGACCTTACCGGTTGATCACCCGGCCTATGGCAAGGGGCTGGTCGACGGCCGCGCAGCGGCCTATGTCTGCAACGGTCCGACCTGTTCGCTGCCTTTCACCGAGCCCGGGGCGCTGATCGACAGCCTCGCTGCGCTGCGCTAACGTTGAGCGATGGAGACATCAAATTTCCGACGACCCCTGGCCTTCGTGTTTTGCGATATTGCCGGCAGCTCGCATCTGATGGCCCGCGGGGGCGATCTCGTCTTTTCCACCGTATTGCACGATTTCTACGAGCATTCCGGTCGATTGAGCAAAGAACACGATTGTACTTTTATTAAGTTCGTCGGCGACGGTTTTCTCGCCGCGTTCGCGAACGCGGCCGATGGTTTGCCCTTTGCGCGTTCGATACAGAGCCTGCGCACCTTGCCGTCGCTAAGCGGCCGCGGATTGGGGTTTCGCTTCAGCCTGCATTTCGGCGATTGTCTGTGCATCGAAACCTCCTACGGAAAGGATGTTTTCGGCAACAATATCAACCTTGTCGCACATCTGAACGACCTGGCGCAGCCTGGCCAGATCGTGATCTCGCAAGCCGCCCTCGACCGCATGCCGGCGGAGCAGCGGGCGCTCGCCGGGCCGGGCGAGGCGGTCGCGATCAAATCCGCCGGCGAGGTCCAGATCCATCATATCGGCTTGGCAACGCCCTAGGATCGGGCAAATGGCATCCAGCGACAGCGCGGCAATGCCGGAGGTCGCTACCGAAGCCTTCGTCGTCGATCTCGTCGAATCGACCCTCACGAGCAATCTGTTCGGCTGGTATGCGGTTGGCCGCCAAGCCATTCGCGATCTGCGGGCGTTGATCGGCGAGGTCGGGAAGCACCGCGGGCTGCGCTGTCTGAGGAGCACGGGGGACGGCTATCTGCTGACCTTCCATGACCCGCAATCCGCCGAGCGAGCGGCCCTGAGTGCTGTTGAGGCCGTGTTCGAGCTGCTGAGCCGGGTTGCCCACCGCAATCGCGAGGTCCCCGAGGAGCGCGCACTCAACCTGCGTTGCGCGGTCCATCTGGGCGAGGTGGATATCGTCTCGAACGATCGGGAGGGACCGCATGTCTCGCTCGCCTTCCGGCTTGAGGAAATCTCGCGCGCCTCGCTGCCGGCAGCGCTCAATCCGATCCCGCCCGAACAATTTCCGTTGCAGAATTATGTGCTGTGCAGCGAAGAGGTCGCTGGCATCCTGTCGCGGCGAGCAACGCGCTGGGAACTCGCCAGCATCGGCCTGCTCAAACTGAAGGGCTTTCCCGGCTGGCGCGAGGTATTCCGAGTACTGCCAGAAGTGCACCCAAGCGATCTCAGCGAGGCCGGAGGGCGACCCGGGTAAGTTGTCATCCTAGTGACGCAAAGCCCTGGTCCGGCTATCGTCATGCCCACTACTCTCCAAGGAGACGAGGATGGCGCACGCGATCCGTTTCGAGAAGACCGGCGGCCCCGAGGTCCTGTCGTGGCAAGAGGTCGCGGTCGGTAAGCCCGGGCAGGGTCAGGTTCGGCTCCGCCACAGCGCGGTTGGGCTCAACTACATCGACACCTACCAGCGCAGCGGCCTCTACTCGCTGCCGCTGCCGAGCGGGCTTGGTTCCGAGGCGGCCGGCGTCGTCGAGGAGGTCGGACCGGGCGTCAGCGGGATCAAGCCTGGCGATCGCGTCGCCTATGCTGGAGGCCCGATCGGCGCCTATGCCGACGAGCGGGTGATGCCGGCCGATCGCCTCGTGCCGGTTCCCGCCGGCATCACCGACCAGCAAGCAGCGGGGATGATGCTCAAGGGCATGACTGCCTGGTACCTCGTCCGCCGCACCCACCCGGTGAAGCGCGGCGAGACGATCCTGATTCATGCGGCGGCCGGCGGGGTCGGCCTGATCGTCTGCCAGTGGGCCAAGCATCTTGGCGCTACCGTGATCGGCACGGTTGGCGACGATGAAAAGGCAGCGCTCGTCAAGAAGCACGGTTGCGATCATCCGATCGTCTATCGGCGCGAGGATTTCGTCACCCGAGTGGCTGAGATCACTCAGGGCAAGAAGCTGCCGGTCGTCTACGATTCGGTCGGCAAGGATACGTTCTACAAATCGCTCGACTGCCTGGCGCCGCTCGCGCTGATGGTGTCCTTCGGCCAGTCTTCGGGGGCGATTGGACCGGTCGACATCGGCATTCTCGCAGGGAAGGGATCACTTTTCCTCACGCGTCCGACCTTGGTGAACTATACGGCGACGCGTGAGGATCTGCTGACCGCGGCAAAAGAGCTGTTCGAGGTGGTGCAGAGCGGAGCAGTCAAGATCGCGGTCAACCAGACCTACCCACTGCGTGAGGCTGCCCGAGCCCACCGTGATCTCGAAGGGCGCAAAACCACTGGGCAGACAGTGCTGACGATCTAACCACTATCGTCGTCATTTCGGCGACGGCCGGTATTCATGGCGGCCATGGGTCCCAGCCTTCGCCGGGACGATGAGAACACTCGCACTAAGTATTCATCGCGTCGAAGAACTCGGAATTGCTCTTCGATTCCTTGAGCTTGTTGATCAAGAATTCGAGCCCATCGACGGTGCCCATCGGCGTCAGCACCCGACGCAATACCCACATCTTGGACAACACGCCACGATCGACCAGCAACTCCTCCTTGCGCGTGCCGGATTTGGTGATGTCGATCGACGGGAAGGTGCGTTTGTCGGCGACCTTGCGGTCGAGCACGATCTCGGAATTGCCGGTGCCTTTGAACTCCTCGAAGATCACCTCATCCATCCGCGAGCCGGTGTCGATCAGCGCCGTCGCGATGATTGTCAGCGACCCGCCTTCCTCGATATTGCGGGCGGCGCCGAAGAAGCGCTTTGGCCGCTGCAAAGCATTCGCATCGACACCACCCGTCAGCACCTTGCCGGAAGACGGCACGACGGTGTTGTAGGCGCGGGCGAGACGCGTAATCGAATCAAGCAGGATCACGACGTCTCGCTTGTGCTCAACAAGCCGCTTGGCCTTCTCGATCACCATCTCGGCGACCTGCACATGACGCTGCGCCGGCTCGTCGAAGGTCGAGCTGACAACCTCGCCGTGCACCGAGCGGGCCATATCGGTGACCTCCTCCGGCCGCTCGTCGATCAGCAGGACGATCAGGTAGACCTCGGGATGGTTCGCCGCGACCGCGTGAGCGATGTTCTGCAACATCACAGTCTTGCCCGCCCGCGGCGGCGACACGATGATCGCGCGCTGGCCCTTGCCGAGCGGTGTGATCAGGTCGATCACCCGAGTGGTCAGATCCCTGCGGGTCGAATCGTCGAATTCGAGCTGCAGCTTCTCTTCGGGGTAGAGCGGCGTCAGATTGTCGAAATTGATCCGCTGGCGCAGGCGGTCTGGTTCGTCGAAGTTAATCCCGTTGACTTTGAGCAATGCGAAGTAGCGTTCACCATCGCGCGGCGATCTGATCTGGCCTTCGACGGTATCGCCTGTCCGCAAACCGAACCGTCGTACCTGGCTCGGACTAACATAGATGTCATCGGGACCGGGCAAGTAATTCGCTTCATAAGATCTTAAGAAGCCGAACCCGTCCGACAACACTTCGAGCACCCCATCGCCGGAAATCGGTACGTCATTCTCAGCAAGCTGCTTGAGGATTGCAAAGAGCATATCCTGCTTGCGCAGCGAGGAGGCGTTTTCGATTTCCAGCTCTTCGGCAAAAGCCAAGAGCTCGGCTGGAGTCTTGCGTTTTAGTTCCTGAAGATTCATGAGATTAGCGTCAAGATGAGATTAAGATTGCCGGTCCGAGAGGCCTCTGCCCGAGAAAAGGGCTCCGACAGACTGGGGTAGATGCAGATTGGCGGGGAACGGCGGGACCGACCAGGTTAGCGGTGGAACGAACCCCTCAATGCCACAAGATAAGCAAATCAAAGGGAGATTACAAGGTCATCGCTGCTGAAATGCTGTTGTCGGCCCGATCAGAACGGTTTGACGGCGACAAGAAGCACGATGCCGATCAGCGCCAGAGTCGGCAGCTCGTTGACCACCCGGAAAAATCGTATCGAATGCGTGTTGTGGTCAGCCGCGAAAGCGTTCTGCCAGCGGGTGAGCAGGCCGTGGAAGAGCGTCAATCCGGCGACCAGAGCGAGCTTTGCCCAGATCCAGCCCATTCGCCAGTCGACGATTCCCGGCGTTCCGGCCAGCGCCAGTCCGAAGAACCAGGTCGCGACCATCGCCGGGTTCATAATCCCCCTGAGGAGGCGCCGTTCCATAACCTTGAAAATCGCCGATCGGTCCGAGCCCACCGGCGCCATTGCGTGATATACGTAAAGACGCGGCAAGTAGAGCAAGCCCGCCATCCAAGCAACCATGCTGATGATGTGGATCGATTTGATCCAGGCGTAGGCGCCGACGAGCCACTCGGTCAAATCGAGGCTCGAGCGAGAGCACGATGCACCAGCGACGCGAGTGCACCGATGAACGCGGGCTCGACGCTAACGGTGGCGACACGATAATAGGCGGGCACCCCCGACGCCTCGGCGAGATCGTGGTAGTCGAGATCGAGTTCGACGAGCGTTTCCGAGTGCTCCGATACGAAGGAGATCGGCGCCACGACGAGCGGAACCCCCTCCCGGCCTGCCCTTTTGATCTCCTCGTCTGTGGAGGGTTCGAGCCACCGCAGAGGCCCAACGCGACTTTGATAGCAGACCCGCCAGTCGAGGCCAGGCTTCGCGAGTACTTCGACGACTGCCGCCGCTGTTTGCTCGACCTGGCTTGGATACGGATCACCTGAGCGCACGATCTTCATCGGCAAGCCATGCGCGGTTAGCAGCAAACGCGGACTCTGCCCCGCGGTCGAGGCGGTATCGAGTGCGGGTCGGATCAATCGTGCGAGCGCTTCGATCAATCCCTTCTCGGATGGATAACAGCGGACGCATCGGGTCGGGCGGTCAAGCCCTTGCTGTTTTGCGGCAAGCTGCCAGGAGGCGAGCGAAGAGGCTGTCGTGGTTGTCGAGAACTGCGGGTAGAGCGGCAGGCAGACAATCTCATCCGGCGCCCAATCTGCCACTTCGCGGGCCGTCTTCGCGCTCGACGGATGCCAATAGCGCATCGCGACGAAACAGCGATAGCCGGAGCCGAGCGCTCCTTCGAGAGCCTGCGCCTGCGCATCGGTATTAGCGAGCAAGGGCGATTGCCCCCCGAGACGCGCGTAGATCATGCGGGCCACCGGGGCGCGGCGCCAAGCTATCAAACGAGCCAGCGGCCAGCGTAACGGGCCCGGCAGACCGATGATAGCGGGATCATTGAACAGATTGACGAGAAATGGGCGAACCGCCTCCAACGAATCCGGCCCGCCGAGGTTCATCAACACGACCGCGATTCGCGCCATTTCAGGTTGTAGCGGTCGGTTCGGTGAGGAGGCGTGCGAGTACCTCTACGTTCTCGGGCGGCGTCTGCGGCAGCACGCCATGTCCGAGATTGAAGATAAAGGGACCGCCCCCGAGTGACCGGAAAAGTTCTCTCACCGCGGCTTCGAGAGAGGAGCCACCGGTGATCAACAGGATCGGGTCGAGATTGCCCTGAACCGTGGCGAGCGGCTGCAGCCGCTCACGGGCAAAGCCGCTAGGCACTGTCGGATCGAGGCCGATCCCGTCGACCCCGGTCTCTTTGATGTAGCGCTCGTAGAGAAGACCCGCACCACGCGGGAAGCCGATAATCGGATGATCCGGAAAGCGCTGCTTCAAGGCCGTGACGATGGTTCGCGTCGGTTCGATGACCCAGCGTCCGAACGCCGGTTCCGGCAAAACGCCTGCCCAAGTGTCGAAAAGCTGCACGACTTCGGCGCCCGCCTCGATCTGCGCTGTGAGGAACTCGATGGTGCTCTCGACGAGAATGCCGATCAGCGCGTCGAAACTCTCGGCATCGCGATAGGCCCAACCCTTGACTTGTCGAAAGTCTCTGCTCGACCCGCCTTCCACCATATAGGTCGCAACCGTCCACGGCGCACCGGCAAACCCGATCAAGGCTGTCTGTCCGCCGAGCGACTGGGCGACCCGGCCAATAGTCTCGAACACTGGCTCAAGGCGCGGAACAATCTGCCCGGGATCGAGCCGCCCAATGCCGCTGGCGTCCTCGATCGCCTCGAGGATCGGACCCTCCCCTTCTCGGAACGTCAATCTTTGTCCAAGAGCGTGAGGAACCAACAAAATGTCGGAGAACAGGATAGCCCCATCCATACGATAGCGCCGAACCGGTTGCAGCGTCAGCTCGGCAGCAAGCGTCGGGGTCAGGCACAGCTCAACAAAATCCTGTGCTTGTGAGCGAACTGCACGGTACTCAGGGAGATAGCGGCCGGCTTGCCGCATCAACCACCAAGGAGGCCGAGTTAATGTTTCGCGTGCAAGAGCACGCAACAGAGGCTTTGCCGGTCTACTCGCCATCTGAGGGAACCTCTCTCTACAAATAAATATTTAGGTATAGAGGTAGTAGGTAGATGATGCCGGTGAAAATCGGGGATCACCAGCACTCCAAAGTAATCCACAGCGGGTGAGCGCGACCGGTTAGAAACCAGGCTATGGTGTGGATGAGGATAGGAATCATGACCGGAAGATCAGGAACCGTTCGGCGGTGGACAAAACGAAAATTGGGGATGACGGGCTCGTCGATCGGGGTTATCCCACGTTCCGATTGATGCAGAAAGCACCCGATCGAAGGCGGTCCCGCGTTGGGATGAATCAGGCAAAGCCGGGACCGTTTGACTATCACGCCGGGAAACGGGCTCGTTTTGCCCGAGATCATCGAACAGTGCACAGAGCCGCGGGGATAACCCGAGAGTCGCCGGATTGCCCGCGTTGAGCCGATTTCATCTTCATCTCGTGTCGGATTCGACCGGAGAGACCGTGCATTCGGTCGCCCGGGCTTGTCTGGTGCAATTCGACGGGGCCGAGGCGGTGGAGCACGTCTGGAGCATGGTGCGCACGCGCAGCCAGGTCGAGCGGGTCATCGCCGGGGTCGAAGCCAATCCGGGGGTGGTTCTCTTTACTCTCGTCAGTGACACGCTTCGCTCGTTGCTGCAGGAAGGTTGTCGTCGCATTCAAGTTCAGGCAATCCCCGTTCTCGACCCGGTGATAGGGGCGCTTGCTGCTTACCTCGGTCGACAGAGCAGAGGATTGCCGGGCAAGCAGCATCTGCTCGACAATGAATATTTCGCGCGGATCGACGCGATGACCTTTGCCCTCAATCATGATGACGGGCAATCGAGCTGGGGCCTGCAGGATGCCGATGTTTGCCTGGTCGGGGTATCGCGCACCTCCAAGACGCCGACCTGCCTTTATCTCGCGAACCGCGGCATCAAGGCCGCGAATGTGCCTTTCGTGCCCGGCGTGCCGCTGCCGGCCGAACTGCTAGCGGCAAAACATCCGCTCATCGTCGGGCTGACCAACGATCCGGAACGGTTGATTCAGCTCCGCCGTCATCGCTTGGAAGTACTGCACCACGCCTACCCCGGCGGATACACCGACATCGATGCAGTGCGGGCGGAGGTACGCGAGGCGCGACGGGTTTTCGCTGAAAGGCGCTGGCCCGTCATCGACGTGACGCGCCGCTCGATCGAGGAAACAGCGGCGTCGATCATGAAACTGTTGGCGCGAAAACATGGCCTGGACGGGTGAGCGTCTGATCCTTGCCTCGTCGAGCGCGGCGCGGCAGAGACTGCTCGCTGATGCAGGTCTTGAGTTTATCGTTGAACCAGCCCGGATCGATGAGGCGTCGATCAAAGCCCGGTTCACGGCAGACGGGCGGCCGGCATCCGATTGCGCGCTTGCTCTGGCCGATGTCAAGGCTAGACAGGTCGCCGCTGATTTCCCCCGGGGGTTGGTCATCGGCGCCGATCAGATCCTCGTGTGCGGTGGCAAGTGGTTCCACAAACCGGCGAATCTCGCTGAAGCGCGTAGCCAGCTTCAGACATTGCGCGGCCGCACCCACAAGCTCGTTACCGCCGCTTGCGTCATTCAGGAACAAGCTTGCATTTGGCAAGGAGAGACGTGGGCGAAGCTGACCATGCGGGAATTCAGCGACACGTTCCTTGACACCTACCTCGCCGCCGAGGGAACAGCTGTTCTTGGGTCTGTCGGCGCTTACCGGCTCGAAGGGGGCGGAATCCAGCTCTTTACGCAAGTGGAAGGTGATTATTTTGCGATTCTCGGGCTTCCGATTCTCGAGCTGCTTGGCTTCTTGCGCGAGCGCGGCGCGCTGCCTTCGTAGCAGAGCAGTTTGCATCGAGGTCGAATATTAATGCCTAGATTTCCAGTTTTATGAAGATCACGGGGAGGACACGCCTTGCCGGCATCATCGGATGGCCGGTGAGCCATTCGCGTTCGCCGCTGCTGCATGGCTTCTGGCTCGACGAGACCGGCATTGACGGGGCTTATGTGCCGTTGCCGGTGAAGCCCGATCACCTCGAGCGAGCACTTCGCGCGCTGCCGGTTCTGGGCTTTCGAGGGTGCAATCTGACCGTCCCGCACAAGCAGGCAGCTCTCGCCGTGGTCGATCGCGTCGATTCGTTGGCTCGCCGGATCGGCGCCATAAATACGGTCGTTGTGGCGCCGGATGGCAGTCTGGAGGGCACCAACACCGACGCCTTTGGCTTTCGCGAGAGCCTGCGCGAGGCGGCACCGCATTGGCAACCGAGCTCGGGGCCCGTGGTGATCCTCGGGGCCGGGGGGGCGGCGCGGGCAGTGATAGTGGCCCTCGGCGATGCCGGAGCCGAAGAGATCCACATCGTCAATCGGACACTCGACCGAGCCGCGGCGGTCGCCGCCGACCTGGCAACACCGCAGACAAGGATCACAATCCATTCGTGGGAGGAGGTGAGCACCGTTCAGCATCAGGCGGGACTCCTCGTCAATGCGACAAGCCTCGGCATGGTAGGAGAGCCGCCGCTGACCCTCGATCTTTCGTCACTGTCCTTGTCGGCGCCTGTGGTCGACATCGTGTATGTCCCTTTGGAGACCGAACTCCTGGCAGCGGCGTCGCGTCGCGGCCATCCGGTCGTTGATGGTCTGGGAATGCTCCTGCATCAGGGCCGCCCGGGCTTCGAGGCCTGGTTTGGTGCGTCCGTGCAGGTGACAGACCGGCTGCGCACGGCAATGCTCGCGACATTGGCATCAGCGCGGTGATCGTTCTCGGCCTCACCGGCTCGATCGGCATGGGCAAGAGCACTGCAGCAACGACGCTGCGACGGTTCGGAATCCCGCTCTTCGATGCCGATCGCATGGTTCATCGGTTGCTCGCTCCGGGCGGCGCGGCGGTGGACCCGGTGGCCGCTAAGTTTCCCGGCGTTCGCGCGGAACATGGTGGGATCGATCGCGCGCTTCTCGGCCAGCGAGTCTTTTCGGATTCGGAGGCTCTCGGGCGCCTCGAACGGATCATTCACCCGATGGTGGAAGCCGCCGAAAAGCGGTTCCTCGGTCTTTGCCGCGCCCGGAGAGTGCCGATTGCGGCACTCGACGTCCCGCTGCTCTTCGAAAGCGGCAGCGAGCGCCGGTGCGATTACGTCCTCGTCGTTTCAGCACCGGGGTTGATCCAACGGCAGCGCGTCTTACGGAGACCCAGCATGACCGAAAGTCGCCTTTCGGCTATACTGAAGAACCAAATGCCCGACCGCGAGAAACGTGAGCGAGCCGATTTCGTGGTTCCGACCGGCTTGAGCCGCAACCTCAGCCTGCGACGACTGCGCGCGGTCGTCAGAAGTTTGCGCGACGGGGGATCGCGGATCGCCCGGGGGGGTCGGTCCGCGGTTCGCGGGCGGCGTCGGGGGAACTGATGCGTGAAATTGTTTTGGACACCGAAACGACCGGCCTCGATCCACGCGAAGGCCATCGCATTGTCGAGATCGCATGCATCGAACTCATTCACCATGTTCCGACCGGACGGAGGTTCCACCGCTATGTCAATCCCGAGCGCGACATCCCGGCAGACGCTCTTGCCGTTCATGGCCTGACCGCTGAGTTCCTTGCTCAGCAACCGCTGTTTCCAGCCATTCTGGATGAACTTCTCGCGTTCATCGGCTCGGACCCTCTGGTTATTCATAACGCCGAATTCGACCTAGAATTTCTGAATGCGGAATTGGCGCGCGCCAAACGGGAACCAATCACTTCCGGGTTTATCGACACGTTGGGGCTGGCGCGGCTGCGCTTTCCAGGTTCCCCGGCGAGCCTCGATGCGCTGTGCCGGCGCTTCGCCATCGACCTCTCCGATCGCGTCGAGCACGGGGCGCAGATTGATTGCAGCTTGCTCGCGGCTGTCTATCTTGAACTGCTCGGCGGGCGTCAGCCCGGCCTTGATTTTGTCTCCCCGGCGACATTCGCGGTCGAAGTAGCGCGAATCGTGAGGGCGCCGCGGCCGCACGAGCCCTCAGCCGAGGAACTCGTTGCTCATCTCGCGATGCTGAAGATGATTACGGAGCCACTCTGGCAGGTGGAGGGCTGACGCCTACACGAGGACGGTATCGGCCCCGGGCGAGCCTAGATTTTGGGCATCGGCCTGCTGACGGCGCAATAATTCGGCAAAATCGATCGGGTTGATCATCAACGGCGGAAATCCGCCGTCGCGGGTTGCGTTGGCGATGATGGCGCGGGCGAACGGAAAGACAATTCGCGGCGTCTCGACCAGGACGAGCATCGGCAGCATTTCGGCCGTCGCGTTGTGTATCGTGACAACCGATCCGTACGCGAGCTCCACCACAAATACGGCCTCTCCCTGCGCGCGCGCGGTCGCGTTGATTGTCAAAACGACTTCGAAGACGTCCGGATTGAGGTTGCGAGCCTTGACGTCGACATTGATTTCGACTTCGGGCTGAGCCGCCGGCTGAACCAAGCTCTGTGGCGCCCGGGGGTTTTCGAACGACATATCCTTGATATATTGCGCGTTGAGGATCAGCTGCTGCGGTCCGGAGGAGGCAGTCGTCTCCGATGTTCCGTCAGCGCCGTTGCCTGCCGTCTGATCCGCCATGAGGCTCTCCTGGGCGCGTGATGAGGGCCGGCTCATTGCGCCCATTCTCCGGGCGCGGACATTGTGGGCGGCTGACCCCGAGGGCTAACACGGATTGCGAAGCCACAGCAACGGTGTCCACCTGAGCTCAACACGCGGGAAAGCGGAAATTTGTTCGGAGCCGGGGTCGGACCGCACCGGGTCGACCTGGAGAAAGGTTCCATTGGGCGCTTCGAGCCCGGTCACGGCCCGGACGAAGCCGCAATCGGCGGAGAAGCCAGACCAAGGCCCGGGCAAGCTCCATCCCCACCAGCACCTGCGCTTGTCGCGGCGGTGCCGACGCCCCATCTGAACCGAAGGCGATATAGGGCGAGGTTGCTGTCCTCTCGGAACAGTGGCGGATCGCGGAAGGCATGGGCGAGTTTCAATATTTCGACATCATCTTGTTCGCGATGGTCGCCGGGTTTCTGGTGCTGCGGTTGCGCAGCGTTCTCGGCCGTCGGACGGGCAACGAGCGGCGCCGTGATCTCTTTCCGCGCCGCGCGGCGCCAGCCTCCTCGGACAACGTGGCAACGCTCGTCGACCCTGACAAGCGCTCGGCGAGGCCTGCCGATGATGGGGCTCCGGTCGACGCGGTCGCCGAGGGGCTCAGCCGACTTCGCCGGGCCGATCCGAGCTTTGACCCATCGCACTTTATCGAGGGCGCACGCGCCGCTTTCGAGATGATCGTCGCGGCCTTCGCGAAAGGCGACAAAGCGGTCTTGCGGCCGCTGCTGAGCGACGAGGTTTTTCAGCAATTCGCCACTGCGATCGACGAACGAGTCACCGCCAAGGAGACGCTGGAGACCCGTATAGAAAAGCTTGACGCCGTGGACGTCGTCGAGGCCGAGCTCGTCGGCCCCACGGCGCAACTGACCCTCAAGCTGGTGTCGCAGCAGCTCAATGTTACGCGAGCCATGGACGGAAGCATCGTCGACGGCGATCCTGACCATCCCGTCGAGAAGACCGACTACTGGACTTTTGCGCGCGACACCCGCTCGGCCGACCCCAACTGGGTGCTCATCACAACAAGCAGCGGCTGACGCCGCCCTGGGCGGCGTCCGAGGACGATGGCTGCGACAGGCGGTGCCCGCCGCGGCGGTGGCGCTGCTCGCGTTCGGTCTCAGCCAGGATTCGGGCTCGGCACGCTTTTCGCTGACCGCCGCGGGCTTCGATCGGCTTCAGGGATGGGCCGAGGACCGCCTTTCGGGGGCGATGCCGGCGTTTCTCAAATCCTGCGCTCGCTTGCTGAGCCGGTCTGATACGGCGGCAATCGACCCGATCCCGAAGGTCGCGGATTACGGCCGGGTCGGGGACTGGCGGGAGCTCTGCCTGGCGGCCGCGGTGGTGCCTCCGGGCGACGATGCGGCGGTGCGGCTGTTCTTCGAGAACTTTTTCGTGCCGCTCTCGGTCGCCGATTATGGCCAACCGGAGGGGCTATTCACCGGGTATTTCGAGATCGAGCTGAACGGCTCGCGGCGACGGCACGGACGTTATCAAACGCCGATCTACAGACGGCCGCCCGAGCTGGGCTCCGGTCCCCGCTATTCACGGGCCGAGATCGAGGATGGCGCGCTAGCGGGCCGCGGTCTCGAGCTGCTGTGGGTCGATGACCCGATCGACGCCTTTTTTCTCGAGATCCAAGGCTCGGGCCGAGTCCGGCTGGAGAACGGGAGCAGGGTCCGCGTCGGCTATGACGGAAAGAATGGGCTGCCCTACGTCGCGGTCGGGCGGCTGCTCGTCGAGCGCGGGGTGCTGCCGCAAGCCCAGGTGACGATGATCAGTATCCGGGACTGGATGAACCAGCATCCCGACACCGGAGCGGCGCTGCGTCGCGAGAACCCTTCCTACGTGTTCTTCCGCGAGCAGGGTGACGAGGGCGCAGTCGGCGCCGAAGGGGTCGTGCTGACCCCGGAGCGGAGCCTGGCGGTGGACCGCGCCTATGTCGCGCTCGGCCTCCCGATCTGGCTCGAAACGGACGAGCGTTTCGCCGCGGCCGAAAGTGTGCGGCGGCTCGTCGTCGCACAGGACACCGGCGGCGCGATCAAGGGTCCGGTGCGCGGCGATCTGTTCTGGGGCATCGGCCCCGCCGCCGCACAGCGCGCCGGGGTGATGAATGCGCGCGGCCGCTATTATCTGTTGGTGCCGACCGGCCTCGCCGCTCGTCTCGCTCCGCGACGGTAGACACCGTGGTATACTAGAAGCCGGCGGCTAGTACCGGGACCGCACTCCCGGGATCCTCGCCCGCGCCGACGAGGTTATCGAATGTGGGACGAGCGTCGTGGTCTCTCCCCCTGCGCTCATGCGCCGAGGAACCTCACCGCAGACGCATGGAGACCGTGCCGTGCAGCCGCCGCCGCAAAGGCTTTGTCTGCGGTGATCAGTGTGGCCCGTTCGGCCAAGGCCGCGGCGAGGTAAAGGCTGGCGTAAACGGTCTGATCGAGGTCGAAGGCGATGGCTTGGGCGGCCGCCACATAACCCGCAGCAGGCAGCAACTCGATCGGGGCCGCCTGGATTGCCGCGAGGGCCGCGCCGGCGAGATCGCGTCCGAGAACGCCACGCCTCGCCTTCGCCCATAAGACGTTGGCGCATTCGACGATCAACAGATCCGGCGCAGCGAGCGGCTGCTCCAGAAGCAGCACTCCTGCCGCTTGTGATCCGTCCTCTTCGATCACCCATTTCAACGCGGGGCTGGCATCGACGACGACCGTCATGCCGACTCGCGGCTACGGTCGCGCCGCAGATCGTCAAGACTCGAAGGCCCTTCGAGTTCACCAATGATGCGGCGGATTTCGGCGAGCCGCCGAGCCGCTGCATCACGTTCTAGACCGACCGCCTTTGTCAGAGCACGGCGGGCTTGCTCTTCCATCGAGGTGCCGCAGGCAGCGGCACGACGGCGTAAAGCTTCGATCATCGTAGCGTCTAAATTTCGGATCATGATCTGGCCCGTCCCCCTTAATACATCGATTGCGATGCAATCAGCTCGATGGCGATCATCACGACCAAACAATTGCCTATTTCATACTGCATGCTCCCACCAATTAGCGGCAAGCGGGAGGACCCGGGTGGAAAAAGGTACAGATCGTCGAACGGCTCTCACCATGAGCGGCAATCCCGGTGGCTAACGGACGGAGCGGATATTTCTACTTTAAGACGAGATCTTGCTGCAGATTTGCTGCAGATAGCGGCGGGATTAATCGTCTACACAACGTCTAGTAGCAGTCCGGCGCGGATTGATTTTCGCGCCGGACCATCTCAAAGTTCCGGGTCGCTCGAGTTTTCGAGCCGAGGAGGATGGCCGATCGCCGATGCGTGTAGCGCTGTTCGTGACCTGCCTGGTGGATTTCTTCCGGCCGACGGTCGGGTTTGCCGCCATCAAGCTGCTCGAGGCGGCGGGCTGCACGGTCGAGGTGCCGCGGGCGCAGACCTGCTGTGGTCAGCCGGCCTACAATTCGGGCGCTCGGGCCGACGCGAAGGCGATCGCCCTGCAAGTGCTCGACGCCTTCGAGGGCTACGACCATGTCGTCGCGCCCTCCGGGTCTTGCGCCGGGATGATCCGCCGGCATTATCCGGGCCTCTTCACCGATGATCCCGGGGTGTTGCCGCGGGCTCACCGTCTCGCCGAGCGCAGCTGGGAACTCGTCTCCTTCCTTGTCGACATCTGCGGGATGCAGGCGGTTGCGGCACGGTGGGAACGCCGGGTCACCTATCACGATGGGTGCTCGGGGCTGCGCGAGCTCGGGGTCAAGGACCAGCCGCGCCAGCTGCTCGCGTCGGTCGACGGGCTCAGCCTGAGGGAACTGCCTGGAGCCGAGGTCTGCTGCGGCTTTGGGGGCACCTTCTGCATCAAATACCCGGACATCTCCGACAAGATGGTTAGCGACAAGGAGGCCGACATTGCTGGGACCGGCGCCGAGGCGGTGCTGGCCGGGGATCTCGGCTGCCTGCTGAACATCGCGGGCAAGCTCCATCGCCGAGGTCGACGGGTCGAGGTCCGCCATGTTGCCGAAGTGCTGGCCGGCTTGACCGGGGACGTCCCGCCGATCGGCGGTGCGCGATAAGAGCCATGCTCGCTACCAGCCGCACCTTCGAGGCGAACGCCCGCGCCGGCCTCGCCAACGACAATCTGCAGCGTGCGCTGGCGCTGATGCGCACCGGTTTTCCCCAGCGCCGCAGCCTCGCCGTCGAACGGCTCCCCGAGTTCGAGGCGTTGCGCGACATCGGCAAGTCGATCAAGGATCACACCCTCGAGCATCTCGACTTCTATCTCGAGCTCTACGAAGCGAATGTCCTCGCCTCGGGCGGCCGAGTTCATTGGGCGCGAACCCCGGACGAGGCCCGCGCCGCGGTATTGGAGATCTGCCGCTCGGTCGACGCCAAGATCGTTACCAAGGGCAAGTCGATGATCGCCGAGGAGGTCGGGCTCAACAAGTATCTCGAACAGAACGGCATCACCCCGGTCGAAACCGATCTCGGCGAATACATCATCCAGCTGCGTCACGAGCCACCGAGCCACCTGATCGCCCCGGCGATCCATCTGATGAAGGAACAGGTCGCCGAAACCTTTCGCGCCGAGCATCGGGCGCTCGACCCGCGGCGGTCGCTCGCCGAGGCGCGCCAGCTCTGCGACGAGGCGCGTGCCGTGCTGCGGCCGCGGTTCCTCGCCGCCGATGTCGGCATCACCGGGGCCAACTTCCTGGTCGCCGAGACCGGGTCGAGCATCATCGTGACCAACGAGGGCAACGGCGATCTGACGCAGACCCTGCCTCGGGTCCACATCGTGGTGGCGAGCCTCGAAAAGCTCGTACCGACCCTAGAGGACGCGGTAACCTTGCTACGCCTCTTGGCGCGCTCGGCCACTGGCCAGGAGTTCTCTTCCTATACGACGGTATCGACCGGCCCGCGGCGGCCGGAGGATCTCGACGGGCCGGAGCAATATCATGTCGTGCTGCTCGACAACGGCCGCAGCGCACTCCTCGGCGGCGAGTTTCAGGACATGCTCCGCTGCATTCGCTGCTCGGCCTGCATGAACCATTGCCCGGTTTATGCCGCGGTCGGCGGGCACGCCTATGGCTGGGTTTATTCCGGCCCGATGGGAGCGGTGCTGACGCCGAGCCTAATCGGCGTCGAAGAGGCCGGCCATCTGCCGAACGCCTCGACCTTTTGCGGGCAATGCGAGGCTGTGTGCCCTGTCAAGATCCCGCTGCCGAAATTGATGCGGCATTGGCGGGAGCGGGAATTTGCCGAGAAGCTGAACCCGCCGGTCTACCGGGCCGCCCTGGGCTTGTGGGCCTGGGCGGCGCGCCGGCCGGCTCTCTACCATGCGCTTGTCGAGCTCGCCAGCCGCGCGGTCGGCTGGGCTGGCCGCGACCGCGGGCGGTTTCGCGCGGCGCCGATGGCGGCAGGCTGGACCGCAGCGCGCGATATGCCGGCGCCTGAGGGCCGCAGCTTTCATAGCCTTTGGGCCAAGCAGCGCGGAGGTAAAATCGGGAGATGAGCGAAGCGCGCGACCAAATCCTCGCCCGCATCCGCGGCTCCCTCAAACGCGGCCGGGTGGACGCCGCACGCGAAATGGAGCTGCACGACCGGGTTGCCGCGCATCGGCGCAATCTGGTTCCCGCGCGCGCAGCGGCGCTCGACGCTCGAAGCCGGATCGATCTGTTTATCTCGATGGCCGAGGAGGTGCAGGCGACGACCATGCGGGTCGGCTCGCTGGCTGCGGTGCCCGAGGCGGTCGCCCACTATCTCGCTGCCGAGAACCTTCCCGCCGAGCTGGTGCTGGCACCCGATCCGAGCCTCGATGAGATCCCCTGGAGTGCTCGACCGCTGCTGCGCATCCGTCGCGGCCGGGCAGAGCCGGGCGATGCGGTCAGCCTGACACCGTGCTTCGCCGCGATTGCCGAGACCGGGACGCTGATGCTGATCTCCGGAGCCCAGACCCCGACGACGCTGAATTTCTTGCCCGACACCCATATCGTAGTAGTGCGGGGCGATCAGGTGATCGCCGCCTACGAGGATGGTTGGGATCGGCTGCGAGAGGGCGGTGGAATGCCGCGTGCGATCAACTTCATCACCGGTCCGTCGCGGACGGGGGACATCGAGCAGCGCATCGAGCTCGGCGCCCACGGCCCTCGGCGCCTCCACATCATCCTCGTCGACGATCGGCAGGGAACGGGCAATGCCGAAGACGGGTGACGTGATGCCGGCCGGCGGCGAGCGACCGCTGTGGCGCGAGGCCACGCGGGACGTGAAGCCGTTGCACGGGCGCGAGCCCTCAATCTTGCCTCCGCCCCTCCCGGCGCCGGCCGAGACGGGGTGTGTGGCAAAGCCGGATCAGATACCGGCCCTCGACCGCTTCGCCGGGATAGACCGGGCCAGTGCCGAGCGGCTGAAGCGCGGTCTCCACCCGATCGAGGGCCGGCTCGATCTGCATGGAATGACCCAGGCCGAGGCTCATCGCGCGCTCGCCGGATTTATTCATAAGTCGCGCGATGCCGGCAGGCGCTGCGTTCTCGTCATCACCGGGCGGGGCTTCGGTCCGACCGGGCCGGGGATCCTCAAGCTAGCGGTACCGCGGTGGCTCGAAGAGGCGGGGCTGCGGCGTCAGATACTGGCGGTCGCGCCGGCGCAACCGCGGGATGGAGGCGCGGGAGCGCTTTACCTGCTGCTGCGCAGGCATCGGCGTGAACCCCGACCCTGAGCCGCATCGACCCCCGGCTGCGGGCGGGGGAGGCAGCGCCGGCGAGCAGCCGGCATTTTTCTTGCACATATGGCCGGCGGCAGCCAAAAACCGCGAGTTTTTCGTACGCATGCAATGTCGATGGCAAGAAACAAGGATCTCCTCCCCCATATCGACCGCCTGAGATCGGCTCGTGTCCTGTGCATCGGCGACGTGATGTTGGATCATTACGTCTATGGCGACGTCACCCGGGTATCGCCCGAAGCGCCGATACCGGTGCTGTGTGTCGAGCGTGAAATGAAGACGTTAGGCGGTGCCGGCAACGTCCTACGCAACCTACGAGCGTTGGGAGTGACGGCCTCCTTTGTGTCGGTTGTCGGGAACGACGAGGCCGGGCACGAGGTTGGGCGGCTGCTGGAGGCGCAGAACGGTGCTGAGCTGCACGTCCTGGTACAACCCCAACGCAGGACTACCGTGAAGACGCGCTACATCGCGGCCAACCAGCAACTGTTGCGGGCCGACCGAGAGAGTGCGGTTCCCCTCGACCCTCATATTCGCGAGGATCTTCTTCGGCTGGTACGTGAACTCGTGGACCACCATTCGGTAGTCATCATCTCCGACTATGCCAAGGGGGTGCTTACTGAAGGGGTAGCTCTGGAAATCATCAAAGCGGCGCGGGAAGCCGGCGCACGCACGGTCGTCGATCCAAAGGGCGGCGATCCTATCCGTTATCGCGGCGCCGATCTGCTGAAACCCAACCGGCGCGAACTCGCCGAAGCAACCGGCATGGCTGTCGCCACCGATATCGAGGTTGTCGAGGCCGCGCGCGTACTGATCGAGCGCTGCGGCTTCACCGCCGTCCTGGCCTCGCTCGGTGCCGAGGGGATGGTTCTGGTCGCCGCCGACGGCGCAGTCCATATCCAACGGGCCGAAGTGCGCGAGGTCTACGACGTCTCGGGAGCTGGGGACACAGCGGTGGCCGCGGTGGCGGCGGCGCTCGCAGCTGGCCTCAGCCTGACTGATGCCGCTCGCCTGGCGAACACGGCGGCCGGGATCGTTGTCAGCAAGGTCGGAACGGCAGTTGTGTATAGCCGAGAGCTGACCGCCTACCTCACCGGGCACGATCTCTATAATTCAGACAAGGTATTGCCTCGGGCAAATGCGCTCGATCTCGTTGAGAGGTGGCACCGCCAAGGGCTCAAGATCGGCTTCACAAACGGTTGTTTCGACCTGCTTCACCCGGGACATGTCGCATTGCTCGGACAGGCCAAGGCGGCTTGCGATCGGTTGGTTGTCGGTCTCAACAGCGATGCGTCGACGGCGCGGCTGAAAGGTCCGCGCCGTCCCGCCCAAACCGAGACGGCGCGGGCCGAGGTGCTGGCGTCGTTGGCGGCAGTAGATCTGATTATCATATTCGAGGAGGACACGCCGATCGATCTGATCGAGGCAGTCCGGCCACAGCTTCTCGTCAAGGGCGCTGACTATCGAGTCGACGAGGTCGTCGGAGCCGAATTCGTCAAGCGCATCGGGGGCGAGGTGCTTCTCGCCGAGGTGATACCAGGCTACAGCACTACCGCGACAATCGCGCGGCTCGCTCGGTAACCTCGCACAGCCTCTTCATAGCCCGTCGAGATGATGGGCCTCCGGGTCGAGATGGCGGTGCAGCCGTGCTGCGGCGAGACGGGCAAACCGCAGGGTGAGGGCGCGGCGGCGGCCGGGGCTGAGCGGGGTTGCGCGACCCTCTCGCAGCAGGGCCGCACCGAACGAATCCGCCACCATTAGGCCACATTCCTCGGGGATCAACACCTGCGGAAAGTGGTCTGGAACCGCGAAATAGAGACGATCTGCAAAATCGCGGTAAGTTACCCACTTACGATCGGCACGGAAGTCGGCGACCGAGCTCTTGATCTCGACGATCACGAAGTCACCTGCCTTGCCGAGGCACAGAAGATCCGCGCGGCGTCCGCTGACGAGCGGAAACTCGACGAGGACAGCGTAGCCGAGCTGGCCGAAGGCGCGGCAAACACCCCGCGCGAGCAGAGCTGCGGTCGCTGAAGCTTCGACGGCGGGCGGCGCAGACATGGCCAAATGCGTATCATAAGTGGGTCAGATCACCTGGGCGAGATCGACGGAGTGCGAGAATGGCGGTAGCGACGGAGCGGAGCTTCCTGCGTCAGGCTTGGGATCTTGCCTGGCCGTATTGGAAGTCGGAAGAGAAAGGGTCGGCCATCGGGCTGCTCGCTGCCATCGTCGCGCTCACTCTGATCATGGTGTGGCTTAATGTCCGCTTTAATTATTGGTATAACGATTTCTATGACGCGCTTCAGCAATACCAGTGGTCGATGTTCTGGTGGCAGTTCGCGATCTTCGGAATGCTCGCGCTATCGTTCATCGTCGTTGGTGTCTACTCCGCTTACCTGCAGGGAATACTGCATATCCGCTGGCGGCGTTGGCTAACCGAGCGTTTTCTTGGGAATTGGCTGGAGAATCAGTCCTATTACCGTATGCAACTGGGCCAGACCACGACCGACAACCCCGATCAGCGCATCGCGGACGATCTCAATCGTTTCGCCAATCAAAGCCTCGATTTGTCGCTCGGTCTCTTCAACGCCATCGTGACCCTTCTCTCCTTCCTCTCGATCCTGTGGACCCTGTCGGGGGCTCTGACGATCCCGCTGGGTGGGGGTGTCGAGATCGCTATCCCGGGGTATATGGTCTTCGCGGCACTGATTTATGCAATTGGCGGGACGATGGCGACGCGATTGATTGGCATGCCACTGATCCGGCTACGTTTCGACCAGCAGCGCTATGAAGCGGATTTTCGGTTCAGTCTCGTCCGGCTGCGCGAGAACGCCGAGAACGTGGCCTTCTATGGCGGTGAAGCTCGCGAGCTGGCGAGCTTCCAGGATCGCTTTGCGCGGGTCGTCGCGAATTGGTGGCGAATCATCAAGCGCCGCAAGAAACTGACCTGGTTCACCTATGGTTACGGCCAGGTCGCGATCGTCTTCCCTTTCCTCGTTGCGGCGCCGCGTTATTTCGACAAAGCGATCCAGCTCGGCGGCTTGATGCAGATCTCTTCGGCTTTCCGCCAGGTGCAGGAGTCGCTGTCCTTTATCGTCAATTCGTACAACGAGATCGCCGAATACCAGGCGGTGGTGCAGCGGCTCGCCGGGTTCCGCGCCCGGATGGACGAAATCGCGGCCGATCGGGCCACAGCTCAGGCAATCAATATCGAGCGCAGCGGCGTGGGCGTCGCGGTCGAGGCACTCGACCTCGATCTGCCGGACGGGCAGCCGCTGCGGCAAGACATCTCGCTGTCGGCGAGCCCAGGCAAGCCGCTACTAATCACCGGCCCTTCTGGAGTGGGCAAGAGCACGGTGTTGCGTGCGATTGCCGGGCTGTGGCCGTTCGGGCGAGGCCGCATTCGGATGGCCGACGGCCGCGCCCTGTTTCTCCCGCAGCGGCCCTATCTGCCGCTCGGGACCCTGGCGGATGCGCTGGTTTATCCCCGCGCCGCCGACGAGCTGGCTCGCGACCGGCTCGTCGAGGCGCTGTCCGCCGTTGGCTTGCCGCAGCTCGTCGACCGCCTCGACGAGGAGGGGAACTGGGCGCAGCGCCTATCCATTGGCGAGCAGCAACGCCTCGCCTTCGCCCGGGTGCTTCTCACCCGCCCCGAAATCGTCTTTCTCGACGAGGCGACCTCGGCACTGGACGAGGCCGCGGAAATGTCGCTCTACCGGCTCTTGCGGGAGGCTCCCTGGCGACCGACGATTGTCAGCGTCGGTCATCATGGAACCTTGCAACGCCTACACGACACGGTCGTCGACATTGGCCGCCGTCCGGTTTCTCAGGCGGCCGTCGGATGACCGGGTGTGGGCCCGTCGGGTCGCGACGGAGATCCAAATGAGCCACCCTGAGGATCCGTTACGTGCCGTCAGGATCAGCAAGCTCGAGAGCCTCAAGGCTCAAGGTATCGATCCCTATCCCTATGGCTTTGACCGCACGCATGAGGCGGCCGAACTAGAGCGCCTCTATTCCGGTCTGGCCGCCGGCGCGGAAACCGGCGGGCGGGTGTGTGTGGCGGGTCGCATCCGGGCGGTCCGCAACAATGGCATGTTCATCGATTTGCACGACGCCACCGGAAAAGTCCAAATCTTCTGCCATCGCGACAACCTATCGCTAGAGGCGCTGGCGATCGTGCGCCTCCTGGACATTGGCGATCTAATCGGCGTGGAAGGATTGGTACGGCGCACATCGCGCGGCGAGCTCACCGTCAACGCTACCGCGATAGCGGTTCTGGCCAAGACGTTGCGTCCGCTCCCCGAGAAATACCATGGTCTCGCGGATGTCGAGCTGCGCTATCGGCAGCGTTATCTCGACCTGATCATGAATGAGGAGAGCCGCGAGACGCTCCGCCGGCGCAGCAGGATCGTCGCGGCGATGCGCAACCATCTCGTCGAGCGCGGCTATCTCGAGGTCGAGACGCCGATGCTGCACACAATCCCGGGGGGCGCCTCGGCAAGGCCCTTCGTCACGCATCACAACACGCTCGACATCGATCTCTACCTGCGGATCGCGCCCGAGCTGCATCTGAAGCGGCTCCTGGTCGGAGGGCTCGCCGATAAGGTGTTTGAGATCAACCGGAACTTTCGCAACGAGGGCATTTCGCCGCGCCACAATCCCGAGTTCACCATGCTCGAGCTTTACGAGGCCTATGTCGATTACACGGCAATGATGCGGCTGACCGAGGAGCTCGTTACGTCTGTCGCCGAAACCGTGCTCGGGACCCTCCGGATCAATTATGGCGGGACCCTCATCGATCTGTCTCCGCCTTGGCAGCGGCGCGGCATGGCCGAGCTGGTCCATGCGGCGACCGGCGTCGATTTTCTCGCGATCGACGATGCAGAGACCGCCCGCCGGTCCGCCGCAGCACTCGGCGCCGCATTAACGGGCAGCGAGAATTGGGGACAGGCGCTCGAAGCGGCCTTCGCCGCGCGCGTCGAAGACACGTTGATCCAACCGATGCACGTCACCGGCTTTCCCCGGGACATTTCACCCTTAGCCAAGACTGATCGTGCCGATCCGCGGCTCGCCGAGCGCTTCGAGACCTATATCTATGGCTGGGAGATTGCCAACGCGTTTTCGGAACTCACCGATCCGCAGGACCAGCAGGCCCGCTTCGAGGCTCAAATGCGGGCTCGGGCAGCGGGCGACGAGGAGGCGCAGCCGCTTGACGAGGATTACGTGACTGCCCTCGAATACGGGCTGCCCCCTTGCGGCGGGCTCGGCATTGGGATCGATCGGTTGGTCATGCTGCTGACCGACAGCCCCTCGATCCGCGATGTCATCACCTTTCCCACCTTGCGGCCGCGGTGAGGGACTCCCCGGAGCCGGAAATATTCCGGTAGCAGGCACGACACTCACGCATCTCAGCTCCGCTGGAACCCGGCCAACCGCGGGATCGACAACGCCCGGCGGGCCTCCCATATGGCGGTCAGACGGGAGGAACCGATGCCCTCTTGCTCGACCCGCCTGCTCCGCCGCGTGCTCGCTGCAGCGTTGCTGTCGCTTGCAGCGGCGAGCTGCGCTCCGCTTGCGCCAACAGCCTCTGTCGCAATTCCTCCGATCCCAGCCGGCGAGGCGCGAGTCTGGTTTTACCGCAACGGGGGACCCTACGACGGCGTAGGGACTCCGTACCTGCGGATGAACGAGGCGATCGTCGGGGTGTCGGAGCCTAGCGGCGCCCTCTACCGCGATGTGGCGCCGGGCCAGTACCACGTCACGGTGGACAGCTACGGGCGTGACTTTAATCAGTCGCGATGGGTCTACCTCTTCCCCGGGCAACAGGCCTATTTCAAGATCGTGTCGTTGCGCAACTGGGCCGCGTGCGGTGGTGTCCGAAACGAATGCCAGCGCGACACCTTCTATGTCTGGGAAATACCGCCCGAGATCGCGCAGAGCGATGTCGCGCGTAGCCAATTTTATGGCGGTAGTTGACAGCACACGGGAGCCGAAATGAGAAAGCGCATGTCGTTGCGGCCCTTCGTCGTTGGTGTCCTGGCGCTGGCCGCGGCAGCCTGCACCGAGCTTCCGCGGACCGCTGCCGTTACTGTTCCGCCGATCCCGCCGGGCGAGGCACGAGTTTGGTTCTATCGTGACGGCGGACCCTATGACGGCGTAGGGACCCCCTATCTTCGGATGAACGAAGCGATCGTCGGAATCTCGGAACCGGGAGGCGCTTCCTATCGGGACGTCCCGGCGGGTCCCTACCACATCACCGTCGACAGCTACGGCAAAGATTTCAACCAGGACAAGAATGTCCAGCTCTCCGCTGGGCAGGAGTTGTATGTCAAGATCGTGTCGTTGCGAGCCTGGATTGTGGGCGGTGGCGGCGGCGGAGACGGCGGTGGCGGTGGCGACTATGAGCGCGACACCTTCTATGTCTGGCTGATCCCGCCCGAGATCGCCCGGGCGGACGTGGCGCGCAGCGCGTTCTACGGCGGCGGCTGAGCGCCAGCACGCCACTTTCCTGCTCAGAAATTCTCCAGGCTCAGCACCTCGGTGTCGGAATCGTAAGAGAAGATCTCCGCGTGGCGGCCCCAATTGATGACGGTGTCCAGCACCCGCTGCGCCTCTGATTCGGACAGGTGGTCCTCGAGCTCGCGCAGAAAGCGCGCGGCGGGGGCGCGGTGCCCCGGGCGCTCGTCGAGGACGCGGCGAATGTGGGCGGCGAGCGGGATGTGTTTCAGCACCGCCTCGGCGAAGAGCTGCTTGCGCGCCAGCATGTCGGCCTCGGCGTAGGCCCGGCCGAGTGCGGTCAGCTCGATGTCGCCGGCGCTGACATTGGCAAGCCCGAGCAGCTGCAACGTTTCGATCAGCGGGAAGAGCTCATCCATCACGAGGTTTTCCTCGTCGGCGAGCTGCGGCAGGTCGGCGCGCCCGTGGTAGGGCGCCTCGGTCAGCGAATCGATCAGCCCGGAGAGCTGCTGTACCGAGGCATCGGGTAGGCGATAGCCGATCCCGATTGGCTCTGGCCGCGCCCCGCGCCGCCCGTCGCGGCCAGGCATTGTCGTCAATAGCGTGTAGACCTGGTCGACGATCTGGCGGAAGCCGGCGCTTTCGGAGGTGCGCGGCCGCGGCAGCGCTATCGGGATGTCGGCGCGGATGCGCCCGGGGTCGCTGCTGAAGATCAGGATGCGGTCGGCAACTTCGACCGCCTCCTCGATATTGTGCGAAACCATGACGATCCCCTTGGTCGGGATGCGGTTGGCGTCCCATAGATCGAGCAGATCGCCGCGCAGCGTTTCCGCCGTCAGCACGTCGAGCGACGAGAACGGCTCGTCGAGGAGCAGAATGTCCGGGTCGACGACGAGCGCCCTGGCAAACCCGACGCGTTGCCGCATGCCGCCTGAGAGCTCCTTCGGATAAGCGGTCTCGAACCCGTCGAGCCCGATCACGTCGATCGCGTCGACCGCGCGCCGCCGCCGCTCGGCACTGGAGACGCCGAGCGCCTCGAGACCGAGCTCGACATTGCCGAGCACGGTCAGCCACGGGAAGAGCGCATAGGACTGGAACACCATGGCGATGCCGCGGACCGGCTCGCTCACCCTGTGCCCGCGATATTCCACCGCCCCGTCGCTGGGCGGCACGAGGCCGGCGAGGATGCGCAGAAAGGTCGACTTGCCCGAGCCCGATTTGCCGAGGATCGCGACGATCTCGCCGTCGCCCAACGTGAAGTCGAGATGATCGAGGACGAGCCGGCCGAGATGGTCCGGCATGCGATAGGTCTTCGAGACGGCTTCGGTGCGCAGCAGCGGGACGGTCATCGTATAATCCTGAGTTGAATACGCGATCGGCTGTTGCTGTATGTACAGCGAATCTACAGCTAAACTTCTCCCGAGGGTTGAACGGCCTCCTTAGTGCGTGCAGCCCAGCTTCGGGTCCCGCCGGATCCCGGAAGTAAGCACCACGAAGGAGGCGATTTTAGGGTCAATCGAGGCGCAGGCGCTCGGCGGCGAGGTTGTAGAGCCGGCGCCACAGCAGCCGGTTGAAGGCCAGCACGTAAAGGCAGAGGACGGCGATCCCGAGCGCGATGCGCGCGCCGTCGCCCGCGGCGGTGGTGCGGGCAATATAGGCACCGATCCCGGTCGCGGTCAGCGTCGTGTCGCCCCATTGGACGATTTCGGCGACGATGCTGGCATTCCACGATCCGCCGGCCGCGGTGACGGCACCCGTCACATAGGCGGGAAAGATCGCCGGCAGCATCACCCGCCGCCACCATAAGAGGCGCCTCACGGCGAAATTCTGGGCGGCGAGGCGAAGCTCGATCGGCAGGGCTGTTGTGCCGGCAATCACGTTGAACAGAATGTACCATTGGGTCCCGAGAATCATCAGCGGGCTGAGCCAGATTTCCGGGTCGAGGCGAAACCGCAGGATCAGCACAACTGCCGCCGGAAAGAACAAATTCGCCGGGAAGGCGGCGAGGAACTGGACGACCGGCTGCGCCAAATCGGCAAAATGCGGGCGCAGGCCGATCCCGACCCCGATCGGGACCCAGAGCACCGACGCGATCCCGATCAGGACCAGCACCCGCATGGCGGTCGCCAGCCCGAGCAGGAACACCCATCCGATCTCGGCGAGGCTGACACTATCGCGGATGAAGGCGACGAGCCAGACCGAAGCCCCAGCGGCGAGCGCCAGCAAGGCGATGTCGAAGGCCCGATCGAACCCGGGCCGCGGCCGCCGTTCCTCTGGCGGCGCTCGCCGCCTCGCCAAGGCGACGAGCGCGCCGTCGATCATGCGGTTGACCGCGAGCACTCCGGCCTGGACCAGGTCGAAGAGGCGGGCGCGCTGCAGCACGATCAAAAACCACGGACGAACATTGTCGGCATCGGCGGAGGGATCGCTCTGAAACTTGCGCGACCAGGCGATCAGCGGGCGAAACAGCAGCTGATCGTAAAGAAGGATCACGATAAACATGACGAGAACGGCCCAGCCAATCGCCGCGAGGTCGCGCTGCGCGATCGCGGTGGCGATGTAGGAGCCGACACCGGGCAGCAGGATCGATTGGCCGGAGACGGTGATCGCCTCCGAGGCGACGACAAAGAACCAGCCGCCCGAGACCGACATCATCATGTTCCAGACGAGCGACGGGATCGCGTGCGGCACTTCGAGCCGCCAGAACCGCCGCCACGGCGACAAGTGATACATCCGCGCGGCCTCGATCAGCTCCATCGGCACGGTGCGCAGCGACTGATAGACGCTGAAGGTCATGTTCCAGGCTTGGCTGGTGAAGATCGCAAAGATCGCGGCGCATTCGACGCCGAGCAGCCGGCCCGGAAAAAGCGCCATGAACCCGGTCACGGTGATCGAGAGAAAGCCGAGGATCGGTACCGATTGCAGGATGTCGAGTACCGGGATGAGAATCTTTTCCGCCTGGCGGCTCTTGGCGGCGAGCGCCGCATAGGCGAGGCTGAAGACGAGCGAGGCGATCAGCGCTCCGACCATCCGCAGGACGGTGCGCAAGGCGTATTCCGGCAGCCGCCACGGGTCGAGGCTGATCGCCAGCCCCTCGCCCAGCTGATAGCGGGCGCTCATCGCCAGGCCGCCCCAGGCGACGAGGGCCACGAGCCCGAGCACCAGCGGCAATGCCACCAGATCCCAGTAGTTCGGGCGCAGCCGCGACGGCCAAGCAATGACGGGCAGGCCCCAACGCTGTTCCATGACCCCCAGTAACCCACCCCTACGCAGTGGCGAAGCGCTAATTCAAGCATGAGACCGATGTGTGTTGGCCCCGACCCAGGTTTTCGAATAACACGGCGACGCCCCAGCGCATCAACCGGCCGCGGACGAGCCGCACCTCACTTGGACAATCGGAATCGTGAGGTTCAGTCTACCGGCCTGGCTTCTCTCGTCGCATGTTCCTAGAGTTCGACTTCATGAACCGACGACAACGTCGCGCAGCCGCCAAGCAGGGAGGGCACATCACCCCCCATTCGCCTGCCGGCGTTCGCGGCGCGACTACTGATCTGTTCAATGCGGCGCTTCGCTACCACCGTAGCGGCCGACTTGCGGAAGCCGAGCTGCTCTATGGCCAAGTTCTTGCCATCGAACCGAGCCATGAGCGCAGCCACCACAACCTCGGCAATATTCTTAGAGAAACGGGCCGGGCGAGCGAGGCGGCGACCTGCTATGAGCGGGCATTGACCCTTAACCCGAATCTGGTCGGGACCCGCAGCAATCTCGCCGCAACGCTGCAAGACCTCGGGCAGCTCGACCAAGCGATCAGCCATTATCAAAAGGTGCTGGCGGTCGACCCGGAGAATGCGGAGATCCACAACAACATCGGTACTGCTCTCCAGGACCAGGGGCGGCTGGAGGCAGCTGCGACCTCTTACCGGCGGGCACTGACCATTAACCCAGATTACGTCGACGCGCTCGCCAATCTAGGCAATGCCTATCGGGACCTGGGCCGGTTCGACCAGGCAGTTGTCCATTTTCAGCGCGCCCTTGCGCTGGTTCCCAATCATGTCGGGATCCACAACTGTCTGGGCGTTACCTTGCGCGATCTAGGCGCGCTGGACGAGGCGATCGATCATTACCAGCAGGCGCTCGCCGCCGATCCCGACCATCCCGGGACCCACTGCAATTTTGGTGTGGCGCTCCGCGACCAAGGCGATTTCGATCGAGCAGCTGCGCACTTTCTGCGGGCGCTCGAGCTCAGCCCGGACTACGCCGAGGTGCATAACAATCTCGGGCTGGTATTCCACGATCAAGCCCGGCTGGGTGCGGCGGTGGCGCATTTCGAGCGTGCCTTGGCCATCAACCCCGACTATCCCGAGGCTCACACCAATCTCGGGATCGCCTGTCAGGACCAGGGCCGGCTCGACGATGCCATGAGCCATTTTGAGCGGGCGCTGATGCTGCGGCCGGATTTTGCCGTGGCACTCTATAACCTTGCGGTCCTTCTCCAGCAGCAGGGCAGGGTGGATGAAGCGGCGCTGCGTCATCGGCAGGTGCTGGCGGTACGCCCCGGTTACGGCGATGCCAGGTTCGGCCTGTGCATGGCGCAGCTGCCGATCATCTATGAAAATGTGCGCGAGATCGCCGAACGCCGCGCTGCCTATGAGGAGCACTTGAGAGAGTTGTGCCAGGACCTCGAGCGACCGGAGGCGGCATCCAGTCTGGCCAAGGGGGTTGGCTCGAACCAACCGTTTTTCCTCGCCTACCAGGGACACAACGACCGTGATCTCCAGGCGCTCTACGGTGCGGCGGTTTGCAAGATCATGAGTGAACGGTACCCTGCCCCGGCCTTGGCGCTTCCGCCCGGACCGGGGGAGCCCATCAGGGTGGGGATCGTCAGCGAGTACTTCCGCAATCATTCGGTGTGGAAGCTCAACATTCGGGGCTGGCTGAGGCAGCTCGACCCCCAGAGGTTCCGTCTCTTCGGCTATCACACCGGGAAGCGCCGGGATGCTGCGACATCGGAGGCGCAATCGCTTTGCGAACGTTTCGTCCAGGGTCCCCTGCCGGCAGACCTCTGGCGCGAGGCGATTCTGGCCGATGCGCCGCATATTCTGATCTATCCGGAGGTCGGCATGGGCCCGGTCGCTGCTCAGCTGGCCGCCCAGCGCCTAGCGCCGACCCAATGCAACTTTGCCGGGCATCCGGAGACCAGCGGGTATCCGAGCCTAGACTATTTTCTCAGCAGTGAGCTGATGGAACTACCCGACGGTCAGCAGCACTACACCGAGAGGCTGGTCCGGCTCCCTAACATATCGACTTATTATGAACCGGTCGTTCCGCAACCGGAGGCGGACGGACCCGCAGAGTTCGGATGGCCCTCGACGGTGCCAGCGTTTTGGTGCGGTCAATCGCTCTTCAAATATCTGCCCCAATATGATGCGGTTTTTCCACGGATCGCCCGAGAGGTGGGTGACTGCCGGTTCATTTTCATCGAGTTTCCGAGTGGCGAATACGTAACCGAGTTGTTTCGCAAACGGCTCGATCGCGCCTTCGCCGAGTTCGGCTTGCGACCCAGTGATTTTGTCATTGTCCTGCCGCGCTTGAGCGAGGATCGCTTCAGCGCCGCGATCGCTCGGTGCGACATCGGTCTCGACAGTATCGGCTGGACCGGAAACAATTCGACGTTGGAAGCC
>Ga0210407_10000443_pt1 | contig 47077 bp, 45 predicted proteins | sample IncBWC27MmetaG_FD_150860 | JGI IMG/M metagenome (GOLD analysis project Ga0210407, IMG submission 150860) | Forest soil microbial communities from Barre Woods Harvard Forest LTER site, Petersham, Massachusetts, United States - Inc-BW-C-27-M | ecosystem: Environmental > Terrestrial > Soil >...
ACGTCCCTGCGTCGCGCCCGCGCTTCCTCAAATGCAGTAAAAAAAGTGAGACGCGCACTTCCACCTTTGGCAAATCCACAAAAAAAATCTCGTCGAACCGCCCCTTCCGCAGCATCTCCGGCGGCAGCGCCGTTATATTGTTCGAAGTCGCCGCCAGAAACACGCCACCCTCGCGGTCCTGCATCCACGTCAGCAGCGTGGCCAGCAACCGTTGCGACAATCCCGCGTCCGCGTCACCGCTCGATCCCGCCGACGCAAACGCCTTCTCAATCTCATCGATCCACAAAACCACTGGCGCAATCTTCTGCGCCAACTCCAGCGCCCGATGCAGTTTCTTTTCGCTCTCGCCCACAAACTTGTCGTACAACTCTCCCGCATCCAGCCGCGCCAACTCGTAGCCCCACTCCCCCGCCACCGCTCTCGCCGCTAAACTCTTCCCGCATCCCTGCACGCCCGTAATCAGCAATCCTTTCGGCGGCTCCAACCCAAATTTCTTCCCATCGGGAGTTAGCGCGTTCTTCCTTTTCTGAATCCACTCGCGCAGCCGCTTCAATCCCGCGATGTCGTTAAACGACGCGTCCCGCCGCACCGTTTCCAGCAGCCCATCCGCCCGCAGCGTCTGCCGCTTCGCCTCCAGCACCACATCCAGAAGTCCCGCGTCCACCTTCCGTCTTTCCAGCACGCACATCCGCAGCGTTCGAATCGCCTCTTCCTGTGGCAACCCCGCTAGATTCCGCGCCAGCTCCAGCGTCCCCGCCGCATCCAGCCCATTCGCGATTTGATGGCTCAACGCCGCTTGTCCCAAAACCGTTCTCACCGAAGGAAGCAATTCCTCCGCGCTTGGCAATCCCAATTGAAACGGCGCCGCCTCCCCCAGCAAATCCGCAGGCAGTTTCACCTCCGCCGCCGTCAACACGATCGAGCGCCGCTCGCCTCGAAACTTTTCAGTCAACTCCCGCAGCCGCCGGCACACCCGGTCGTTCTCGCAATACCGCGCAAAATCCTTCAACACAAAAATCCCGTCGCCGTGTATCGAATCGATATTCGTCAGCGCCTGCTCCGGAGTCTCCGAGTTATAAAGCGCCGCCGCTTTCATCCTCGCCAGTCCCGTCGTCACGCTCCATGTGTAGACCGGCACATCCAGCTCGATCGCCACTTCAAACAGCAATTGGTCGATCCGCCCCTCTTCCGTCGTCTCCACCGTAATAATCGGGTGCCGCGAATTCACCAGCAGCAACAACTCGTCGTGTTTGTTCCTGCGCACAGGCAGCGCTTTCGCCGGTTCGGCCGCCAGCTTCCCACCCTCCGCTCGCGGCGGCGGAAGAGTCTGCGCCTCCGCAGGACTTTTCACTTCGTTTGACAAAGTCATTCTTCCATTCTGTGCTGAGACTCGGGCGAACCTAGAAAATCGTGGACGGCCCTGACCAGCCTACCAAAGACACCTCGCCAAGGTAGCCCTCTTCTGCGCCCCTCGCCGCAATCTCGTCAATGTCTCCAACGCGTCATCCGGCGCGTCGTTGCGCCGTTTCAGTGTCCGCACTCGGGCTTCCACCCATACCTCATCGCGCCCATCGCTCCGCCCACCCCGGATGCTCCAATTCCACCCCCAACCAAAAACTAGCATCTCCCTCAAATCGCGGTTATCTTGTCAGGGGCAACCGAACTATTATCGTTGTCCACTGTGAGGAACTGATGGATCTCTCTCGCCGCTCCTTCGTCCGCTCCGGCGCACTCGCCGCGGCAGCCTTCGCACTCCCCAGCCGCATACTCGGCACGCTGCGAGACTTCCTCCCGTCAGACGCCGCCTCTCCCATTCGCCTGGGAATCGCCAGTTACACCTTTCGAAACTTCACCCGCGTCCAGCTCATCGCTTCTATGAAGCAGCTCAACGTCTTCGCCTTAAACGCCAAAGACGTCAAAGATCATCTACCAATGGATCCGCAACTTGAAGCCGCCGCTCTATCCGACTATGCCGCCGCCAATATCAGACTCCACGCCGCCGGAACCATCTATTTCAACAAGGACGAAGACGCCGACATCCGCTCCAAGTTCGAATACTGTAAGCGCGCGGGCATCAACACCATCGTCGCCGGCGATCCCGCGGTCCAAACTCTCCCCCGCATCGAAAAATTCGTTAAGGAATACGACATCCGCATCGCCATCCACAATCACGGCCCCGAAGACAAACTCTGGCCCTCGCCGCTCGATGTCCTCAAAGCCGTAAAAAATCTCGACCCGCGTATGGGCTGCTGCATCGACGTCGGCCACACAGCCCGCTCTGGCACCGACGTCGTTCAAGCCATCCGCGAGGTCGGCCCGCGTCTCCACAACATGCACATGAAAGACCTCACCGACTTCACCAGCAAAGAAAGCCAGGTTGCCGTCGGCGAAGGCAAAATGCCCGTGCGCCAAATCTTCGAAGCCCTCATCGCCATAAATTACAAAGGCTTCGTCGACCTCGAATACGAAATCCACGCCGACGACCCCATGCCCGGCGTAACCAAAAGCTTCGCCACCATGCACAGTGTCCAAGACACCCTCGGAAACTGAGGCCAAGCGAGTTACTTCGTTTTGTTTTGCTGAATCGCCGCGTCACGGAACGCGGCTACGTGGCGGGGGCAGTGCCGGTGAAACCAAGCCACAACACTTCGGATTGCACGAAAACCGTGCCCCAGCTTTCCCGCATTTCCTCCTCTCTGTGACCTCTATGTCTCTGCGCCCTCTGCGTTACTCTTTTTTCCGCCCGGTTACCGAGGCAATCAGTTGACAGACAACTAAGAATGCCGGATAAAAGTACTCATGAGCAAGCAGCGCTACACCACCATCGAAGCCGCCAAGATGACCGGCGTCCCTCGCGCGACTGTTCATTACTGGATCTCTATTGGAATTCTCAAAGCTCCACCACTCAAGCGCATCAACGGAAAACCAACCCGGCTATGGACCGCCGCCCAAATCGAACAGATTGTCGCGCTCCGGCGCGTTCGTCCCGGTGGCCGCTACAACAAAAAGTGGGTCGACGAGTCCGGCAAGAAATGGTTCCCCTACGGCGCAAAAAGGTAGTCCCGGCAACTCCCGCAGCTCGCCGTAACTCGTTTGACAAACCCCCACGCCTCGTTTAACGTTAGAAGTTTGAGCGATACATAAAAGGAGCTTTAGATGGCGCAGGGGCAGGGCACAAAAGTTAAGAAGAAGAAAAAGTCAGTTCTCAAACGCGCGGCGCAATCCCACCAACGGGCCGACGTCAACCGCGCCAACCGCACCCGCGTCCGCACTCTCATGAAGAAGCTGCGCACCGCCATCACCGCCGGCGACGCCACGGCCTCCGGCAATCTCTTGCAACCCACGCTTTCCGCCATCGATCAGGCCATCAACAAAGGCGTCTTGCACGAAAACACCGGCAACCGCTACAAGTCCCGCCTCTCGCTCGCCCACAACGGGCTCAAAGCCAAGGCCGTCGCCAAGTAGCTCTGTCTTTCCATCCTAGTCACTTCCACCGTCATCGATTTTTTGCACCGAAAAAGGGGCAGCCCCGCTGCCTCTTTTCTTTTTCCGCCCACGTCCCCCAAGTCGTTCACCCAGCTGTCACGCTCCTGTAACCATTCTCGAATACTCTCTCCCTCCGGCAAGCCGGTTCTCGTTTCACTGTGGCTTCCCGGGGGGCAATCGTTCGGTCCATGTTCGTCGCTAAATCTCTGCTAAAAGCCTTCCGACTCAGCGCCTTCCGGCGCCACTCCGGATTTCCCCTTCTTCTTTTTTTCATTTTCTCTTCCTCGTTGGGTCCGGCCGCCCTCGCTCTCCACGCTCAAGAACTTCCTCAAGATCCCTGCCCTCGCCCCGCTCCCGGCAGCCCCGTTCTCGAACCGGAAGACCTTCGCAGTCAGAACGGAGTCTTGAAAGTAGACTTGACCGTCCACAATTTCACCGAGAAAGACGGCTCAACCCGCTACTGCTACCTTGTCCCGGACGGCAGCCAATCCCCCACACTGCGCCTCCATCCCGGCGACCTTCTCATCCTCAATCTTAAGAACGACCTCGCGGTTCCCGGTCTGCCTGCCTCAGCTTCCAAGAATGCCCACGTCCACGCCAATTCCTCCAAAAAACCCGATCCCTGCGCCAACGGCTCCATGTCCCTCGCTTCTACCAATCTTCACTTCCACGGTTTGACCATTCCTTCCGTCTGTCACCAGGACGAAGTTTTGAAAACCTCAATACAGCCCGGCGATCCGCCATTTGAATACCGCTTCCGTATCCCCGCCAACGAGCCCCCGGGCCTCTATTGGTACCACCCGCACATCCACGGTTTCAGCAAGGCCCAAGTCCTCGGCGGAGCCTCTGGCGCTCTCATCATCGAAGGCCTCGAACACGCGAATCGCGAACTCGCCGGCCTCCCCGAGCGCGTCCTCGTCATTCGAGATCAGGACCTTCTCAACCCCGATGCCCCACCCTCAAAAGCCGAACCCGTCGTCCCCAAAATGATGATCGACCGCGACGGCGACTCCGCAAACAATGGCACCGGCTTCGGTAAACCCGCCAAGGATCTCTCCGTCAACTTTGTTCCCGTCCCCTACCCCGACTACCCAACCGCTTCCATTAAGATGAAGCCCGGCGAACGCCAGCTCTGGCGCGTCCTCAACGCCTCCGCCATCACCTATCTCAATCTCGCCCTTCTCTTTAAACGCGCCCCGCAACAGCTGGGCATCGTCGCCATCGACGGCGTCCCCATCAACGAGAATGGCAACCCCACAAACGCCATCGAGTGGCGCGATCACATCGGCCTTCCTCCCGGCGCACGCGTGGAATTCATCATCAAAGGTCCCCCCGCTGGCGTCCCCGGCCTCCTCGTAACCCGCACGGTCGATACGGGAAGCGGCGGCGAAAACGACCCCAACCGCGCTCTAGTCAGAATTGTCCCGGCCGAGGATGCTCCTGAGCCCCGGTCAACGCTCGCCGCTTCTCCGGAACCTCTTCCTCACCCCGATTTGCCTTGGCTGGGTAAGGTCACTCCCGCGCGCGTGCGAAAACTCTATTTCTCTGAAAAACTCGAAGATCCCAACAACCCCAATAGCGCCACCACCTTCTACATCACCGTCGACGGCCAGACTCCCACTCCCTTTGATCCCGCTTCCAGCGTCCCCAACATCATCGTCAAACAAGGCGACGTCGAGGATTGGATCATCGAAAATCGCTCCCCCGAACTCCACGCCTTCCACATCCACCAAATTCATTTCCTCATGATGGATTGGTCCGGCGTGCCCATCGACGAGCCCTTTCTTCGCGATACCATCAACGTCCCCTATTACAGCGGCAGGTCGCTCCAATACCCCAGCGTCCGCCTCCGCATGGACTTCCGCGACCCCAACACCATCGGCACCTTCCCCTACCACTGCCACCTCCTCGAACACGAGGACGGCGGCATGATGGGCCTCATCCGCGTCGATCCCCCCGACCAGGCCCATTCCCCAAAATCCCCCGTCCCCCCTCCCGAACCACCGGCCCAGACCACCAGCCACCTCTAGTTCAGCCCGACTCGGTCGGGCCTGCCCCGGTCTCGTCGAGGCGTGTACTGAACGGGTCGGGGCCTGCCCCGACCTGTTCCCGCCCGATCATCGGAATCCGGCCGGTGCCACTCGCCGACGCCATTGACCATGGTCAACTTTCTTTAGGGAGGCCCCCTCCCCCGTTTTTCATAAGTGTTGATTCTAAAACCGGTTAAAGTCCCTTGTTTTGATACACTTTTGCAAGTGTTGATTCTAAGGGAGTTAGAATAGTTCTAGTATTGAACAAATAGTTATGCCCCGGGCGGCGCCTCCAAACGGGGCCGAAAAACCATGACCGGCCATGAACACGCAGAGAAATCTCAGGCGAGCCTAAGACAGCAAGAATCAGGTTTTTCAGAGAGAGCCCGCAAGGGGCAAGGCAAACTTCTAGCGGAAAGAAGTATAGCACAGGGTACTCATAATGTCAAGACAACCTTAGGTAAAACAGGCCAGAACTGACTACGAAGAGCGACGGCCGGATGCCCAATTGCTAAAACACGGCAAATCAGGACTTTGGCGAAAATACGGAACAAAGCACGAGTCGAGCTGACTGGGCTGGTGGTGTTCCCCGGGAAATGGGCGTCGTTCGCCGGTAAATCGGCGATTTTGGCCGAATCCCTGGTGCGTGGTTTTCGGCGGGCTTCTATTCTGGTTCTCGCAGGGACAAAACCCCTGTGAGGAGGCCAGCATGAGAGCGACGCAGACGACTACCGGGAACCTGAAGCGAATGCTCGGGACGGTCATTGTCGGTCTGGGGATACTAGTTTTTGTTCCCAAGCTGAGCGCGCTGGCGCCGGGGTTCGGTGAAACACCGGAAGCGCTGAAAGCGCAACTGATCAATGCCCTGCCCTCGATAGGATTAGGGCTGTTGCATGCTGGGCAAGCGCTGGCATTTGAACCGCGCAGCTTCTTCGCGGGAGTGTTGGGTATCTTGGTATCATTCTGGCCGCTGGTGCCGGTGGCGGTGGGAACGGTGTTGCTGCGAAACGGATTTGGCGGCGGGCTCAAAGGGTCCGAAGGCAGTGTGAATTCTCCGGCGACGGAAGAGCGTTCATGAAAGAGGAACGAGGGGAAAGCTTGGCCAAGGACATCAGGAGAGCGGCGTGAGCGACGAAGAGAAATTCAACGGGAAGAAATTCGGCGAGGATCTGCGAGACCAGATCCACGGCAGGATTCGGGATAAATTTGAAAAAAGGGGACGCGATCCCATCCTTGTCGGGATTCACCTGGGCAAAGGCAGGTGCCGGAGTTTTGGCGGTGGACTGATCTGGGGATCTATCTTGCTGCTGGCCGGAGTGGCTTTTCTGCTGGACAACCTGGGGATTTTTCCGGTTGAGCATATCTTGCGGCTGTGGCCGCTGATTTTGATCGGAGCGGGGGCGGCAAATCTGGTGCGGCGCGAAAATCGCGTCTGGGGCGTGACACTGGTGCTGATCGGCATCATCTTCTTGCTGGACAATTTGGGGGTTGCGCATTTCCGGTGGTCGCAACTGTGGCCGGTGGCGCTGATTGTGGCTGGGGCGCTGGTGTTGTGGAATTCGCTAGAGAGCCGCGGCCGCGGAGTTGATACAGCGGCGCCCTCGGGCGGCCGGAATACGCTGAATGAGTTGGCGTTTTTCGGAGGGATCGAACGGCGGATTACGACGCAGAGCTTCGATGGCGGGCAGGCGATCGCCATTTTTGGGGGAATCGAGCTCGATCTGCGACAGGCGGGGATGGAAAAGGATGAAGCGATCCTGGATGTAAACAGTATTTTTGGCGGGTGCGAAGTGCGGGTGCCGGAGACGTGGAACATCATCACGCAGGGCCAGGGAATTTTTGGCGGATACACAGATAACACACGGCAGACGGGCGTGGTCGACCTAAATAATCCGAAGAAAAAAACGCTGCTGATCCGGGGAGCGGCGATATTTGGCGGCGTAGAGATCAAGAATTAAGCGGCGGCTATGGACCTGAACCGCTCACTGAAGGATCAGCAAAAAATCTACAAAGTGGCGGCGATTCCCATCGGCGCCATCCTTGCCGTTTTATTGCATACGCCAAATGGAATGACGTGGTGGGACTCGGCGGCGCTGGGATTTGGGCTCGCCATGTTCGGGCAGCTCATCACCGTGCCTTCGTGGTACGCGTGCCGGGTAGCGCCGATTGCGACGACGACGGTGTGGAGGCTTCTATCCACGCATGTCATCGGAGCACAAATCTTGAGCGCCCTCTGGCTGGGTACTGGCATCTTGCTATGCCACGCACTGGGCTATGCTCCCGCTCTGGAGGGGATCGGGGGACGGTTCGCGCCGCGAGAGCTGGCGGTGTACGAGATGGGGAGTGTGCTGTATCTGCTGTCGATCGCGTTTCACTATGCGGCGATGGCGCAGGATGCTTCGCGGGAAGCGGAGAAGCGGGCGATGACGACGAGCATTCAGGCGCGGGATGCGGAGCTGAAGGCTCTGAAATCGCAGATCAATCCACACTTTTTATTTAATAGTTTGAACTCGATCAGCGCGTTGACGAGCATCGATCCGATGCGGGCGCGGGAGATGTGTGTTTTGCTGGGGGATTTTCTGCGGATGACATTGGGGCTGGGGGAGAAAACTTCGATACGGTTTTCGGAGGAATTGGATTTGCTGCAGAAATATCTGGCGATTGAGAAGGTGAGATTTGGCGAGCGGCTGAGGATGCGGGAGGAGATTGAGGAAGAGGCGAAGGGGTGCACGCTGCCGCCGCTGCTGCTGCAACCGCTGGTGGAAAACGCGGTGAAGCATGGGATTGCGGGGCTGGTGGAAGGCGGCGAAGTGCGAGTGGCGGCGCAGCGGCAGAATGGGCGGTTGGCGATTGTGGTAGAAAATTCGTGGGATCCAGAGGCGCCGCCATCGCGCAGGGGCGGCCTGGGGCTGAAAAACGTGCAGCAGCGACTGGAAGCGCGGTATGGGAAGGAAGCGAGCCTGCGGGTGAATACCGAGGGCGAGTTCTTTCAAGTGAGCATGTCGCTGCCGGCGGAGAGCGAGGAACGCGCGTGAGTGCCGCTCAGTCGAGAAAGTGGAAGGCGCTGATCGTGGATGATGAGGAGCTGGCGCGGCATATTATTTGCGAGCTGCTGGAGGCGCATCCGGAGATTGAAGTGGCGGCGGAATGCTGCAACGGGATGGAAGCGGTGAAAGCGGTGGCGGAGCATAAGCCAAACCTGATTTTTCTCGACGTCCAGATGCCGAAGCTGACCGGATTTGACGTGCTGGAACTGATTGGCACGGAGGTGCCGGTGATTTTTGTTACGGCGTACGACCAGTTCGCGATGCGGGCGTTTGACGTGCATGCGGTGGATTATTTGTTGAAGCCGATCAGCAAGGAACGATTTGATGCGGCGGTGGAGCGGGCCAAAGGGCGGATGGGTGCGCAAATGCCGACTGCGGAGATGCTTTCGGCGGCGGCGAGGCCGCCACAGCAGTTCGTGGAGCGGCTGGTGGTGAAGGATGGGACGCGGGTGACGCTGATCCCGGTGGGCAAGCTGGATTATGCGGAGGCGCAGGACGATTACGTGGCGCTGGCGAGCGCGGGGAAAAAACACTTGAAGCAGCAGACGATTACGGGCCTGGAGGCGTGCCTCGATCCAGCGAGCTTTGTGCGAATTCATCGGTCGTATATTGTGAATTTGGAACGGGTGGCGAGGATCGAGCCTTACGGAAAAGATAGCCGGCTGGCGATTTTGGCGGATGGATCGCGTTTGCCGGTGAGTAAAGCGGGTTATGCGCGACTGAAGGCGCTGCTGGACGAGCGCAGGTAATCTCTCAGGGGATAGATTTCAGGCGGCGATGCGGCGGACCCAGATGCGGGAGGTGGCGGGCTTGCCGAGATGGATGGTGCGGCCGGAAACGCGGAGAGTCATGGTTTCGTCGTATTCGCGTTTGAGGACTTCGACTTTTGTCGACGGACGAAGGTGAAGGCCGTCAAGAAACTCCAAAAACTGAGCGTCTTTTTCGTAGACGCAGAGGATTTCGCCGGTTTCGTCGGCGCGAAGATCTGCGAGAAGCACGGCGCCCTGCTTGCGCAATTTGGCGATGCCGCCGCGCATGGGGACGCCGTGGGGGCAGGTTTTTTTGTCGCCGAAGCGCTTGATGAGGAGAACTTCGACTTCTGGAGAGATGGCGTGCTCGAGACGCTCGGCTTCGTCGTGGGCCTTGGCCCAAGAGAGGCCAATGACTTCGGTGAGTAACATTTCGGCGAGCTGATGGCGAAGCGCGAGATGCTCGGCGACGGCGCGGCCTTTTTGCGTGAGATCGATGCTACCGGAGCGCTCGACGCGGACGTGGCCGTCGCGGGTCATGCGCTTGAGGGCGGCGGTGACGGCGGGAGGAGTCACGTCCAACTCTTCCGCGAGGCGCGCGCTGATGGGCGTCTGATCTTCCTCAAGCATTTCCCAGATGGCTTTGAGGTAGTCTTCCTGCGATACGCTGGTTTTTTCGCGCCGCAAAGATGCTCCTATTCTTCCGATTGCGTGGCTTGGCGTTTTTGCCTTAGAGCTTCGGCGAGCTGCGCGACGCGCCGCTGAATGCTTTCAAAGATTCTCTGATAGACGCGGCTGTCCTCGCCATAGGGATCCTCTACCATCCAGTCTTCCACCTTTTCGTAATGGGGGAAAGCTCGTTCGCGCTGAGTGCCGCTCATGTTGATGACGATGTCGGCTTTGTCCCAGGCTTCCGCGGTGATGCCTTTGGATTTTAAATTTTGGGCGGAGTAGCCGTTTTTTTCCAGAGTTTCGGTGGTGAGAGACGGAAGGAAACCCAGCGGAGTGAGTCCCGCGCTGAAAACTTCCATGACGTCGGCGGCGTCATAACGGGCGATGGATTCGGCCATGGGGCTGCGACAAGCGTTGCCGAGGCAGACGAACATGACTCTGGTTCGAGTGAGGGGTGGGGGAGGATTCTTTGAAGATCTCTTTTTCTTCACAAGGATGAGTTTACCGCGATTGGCTGAGAGCGGGAGCGGGTGCTGCGAGCTTCAGGAAATGCTCGTGTACGGTGGTGTCGTCGGTGAGTTCGGGATGGAAGGTGGCGGCGAGGATGCGGCCGCTCTCGACGAGCGCGGGCTTTCCGGCATACTCGGCTAAAACTTTGATGCCGGGGCCAACGCTTTCGATGATGGGGCCGCGGATGAAAACCATTTCGAGAGGTTCGCTCTTTAGTTTCGACGGGCCGCTTACGACATCGCTGGCGACCTGGCGGCCATAACCGTTGCGGAGAATGGTCATGTCCAAAAGGCCGAGAGAGGCTTGCGCGGGATTGTGAACTTCGGCAGCGAGAAGGATGGCACCCGCGCAGGTGCCAAAAATCGCGCCGCCATCCGCAGCAAATTTCTTGATGGCGCCGTAGAGGCCCTCTTCCTGCAAGAATTGCAATTGGGTGGTGCTTTCGCCGCCGGGCAGGATCAGGCCGTCGCAGCCTTGGAGGTCGGCTGGAGTGCGTACTTGTACGGTTTCGGCGCCCAGGCTTTCCAGCATTGCGGCGTGGGCTTCAAAGTCTCCTTGAACGGCGAGGATTCCAATTTTCAATTGGCGTGGCTCCTGTATGAGAAGAGAGGCACGAGGTATCGTGCCTTTGCTTTTTTGATCTAGTTTCGGCGTTCAGCGCTAAGAAGAGGGTTACCAGCCGCGCGTGGACATCATGTCTTTTTCATCCATCTGGCGGATGTCCAGCCCCTTCATGGCCTCGCCGAGTTCTTCGTGGGCTTCGAGCACGATTTTTGCATCTTCAAAATGCGTGGTGGCCTTCACGACCGCCTTGGCGCGGGCTTCGGGATCGCTGGACTTGAAAATTCCGGAGCCGACGAAAACGGCTTCCGCGCCGAGCCGGCGGACGAGCGCGGCGTCGGCGGGTGTGGCGATTCCGCCCGCGGAGAAATTGGGGACGGGGAGCTTGCCGGTCTTGGCGATTTGACGGATGAGTTCGAGCGGAGCGCCAAGCTCTTTGGCTTGATGCATCAATTCATCTTCGCGCATGGTAGTCAGCTTTTTCATTTGGCTGACGATGGTGCGCATGTGGCGCACGGCTTCGACGACGTTGCCGGAGCCGGCTTCGCCTTTAGTGCGAATCATGGCCGCGCCTTCACCGATGCGGCGCAACGCTTCGCCGAGATTGCGGGCGCCGCAGACGAAGGGGACGCGATAATCGTGCTTCCAGATGTGATTTTCGTCGTCGGCGGGCGTGAGCACTTCGCTCTCATCGATGAAATCGACTTCGAGGGCTTGCAGGACTTCGGCTTCGGCAAAGTGGCCGATGCGCACTTTGGCCATGACGGGAATGGTGACCGTGGCCATGATCTCGCGGATGACTTTGATCGAGGCCATGCGCGCCACGCCGCCCTCTTTGCGGATATCGGACGGCACTCGTTCCAGCGCCATCACGGCGCAGGCGCCGGCGTTCTCCGCAATTTTAGCCTGCTCGGCGTTGGTCACATCCATGATGACGCCACCCTTGAGCATCTCCGCGAGGCCGACTTTCACGCGCCATTCGCTGGAGCCCTTCACGCCGTTTCCGCTGCCATTTACTTTCTTCGCGTCCATCTCGCTTCTCCTCTCGAATCGAAACTTAGATGCGGCAAACGCCGCCAAACTTTTTACTTTTCGCCGAGCACTACAAATCGCGCCCTGCCACGCGCGAGCAACTGGCCTTGCGCGTCGCGAATTTCGCCCCACTGGAAGATATTGCGGCCGCGGTGGGCGGTTTCAAACGCTTCCACGATAATTTCCTGGTCCACGCGAATGGGCTTCACGAAATCGATGTTCATTTCGGCTGTGACTGCCATCGCCTTGCGAAACCTGCAAACCTTGCCCATCGCTTCGTCGAGAAGCATGGCGATGATGCCGCCGTGCAACATTCCTCCGCCGCCTTGATAGCGAGGGCCCATGACGAAACGGCCGACGATTTTCTTGTTGGCGTCGTCCTGCACAAAAGTGAGCTTCATGCCTTCGTCGTTTGCGCCGCCGCAGCCGAAGCAATGATTTTCGGGATTGGGGGCGAGAGTGATGGTTTCGCTCAAGGCTGCTCCGTTCATAGTCAAACCAAAGCCACGCGACTGCGTTCCGCACGCCGCACGCCGCGCTGGCGTTTGCGCATTTCGATTTTAAGCAGATCGGCCAGTGTCGCGACGCCGCGGGCAATTTGTTTTTCGTCGAGGCCGGCGTAGCCGAGGCGGAGCGTGTTGGGCAGCGGGCCTTGCACATAGAAATAGCGTCCCGGAGCGAAGAGCACGCCGCGCTCTTTCACGTGGATGAGCAACTCGTTGGCGTCGAACCCGGGTGGGAGCTCGAGCCACAGACACATGCCGCCTTCGGGACGGGTCCAGTTGGTGCCTTCAGGCATGTGCTTGCGGAGGGCTTCGTCGAGGGCGGCGAGGCGCGAGGCGTAGACTTTGCGCATGCGCGCCACGTGCTTGGTGAAGAGACCGCGGCGCAAGAATTCGGCGAGCGTTGCTTGTGCCAGTTGATCGGTGTGCAGATCAGTGGTCTGCTTCACCTGCCGCAATCGCTCAATGGCCGCCGCTGGCGCCACGATCCAGCCAACGCGAAGTCCTGGGAAGGCAACCTTCGCAAAGCTATCGATGTGAATGACGATGTTCGAGCGGTCCAAATGCTTGAGCGAGGGAATGCGCTCTTCCCGGGCATGCAGACGCGCGTAAATGTGATCTTCCACTACGGGGACTTGGTAGCGTCCGGCGAGCTCGAGCACTCTGCGGCGGGAGGCTAAGGGCATCGAGGTGCCCGTGGGATTCTGAAAGTCCGGCGTCAGGACGATGAGTTTGACGCGATTGGCGGCAAGAGTGGCCTCCAGAGCTTCCACGTCGAGACCCAGCGCCGTTCCCGGTTCCGCGTGCGTACGTATGGGCACAGCGAGGCAACGTGCACGGGCGCCATTGAAAATCGCCACCGCTCCGGGATAGGTGGGATTTTCCAGAATCACCGAATCACCTGGGCGGACGAATGCTTTGCTGATCAAATCGAGCGATTGCTGGCAACCGTCGGTGATGAGGAGGTTTTCGTCTTTGACGGCGAGACCTTCTTTGCGCAAGAGATCGAGCAGGGCTTCTTTTAGCGGCAGATACCCGTCAGAAGGGCCGAGATTCAATACGTCGTGCGCTTCGCGTCGCAAGACGGCGTTGACGCAGGTTTGCAGTTCTTCCACGGGAAAGAATTCCTGCGCGGGGCGCGCCATGACGAAGGAGAGCGAATCTTCGGGAGCGCTGGCGGTGAGGCGGCTCAAAATTTCGTCGCCGCGTTCGTCGGCGAATAAGAGTTCCCAGCGAATGCCGGTGGTCCCGTTAAGAACGGGAGGGGCCGGTGGCGTAATTTTGAGGCCGTTGCTATTGCCCCGGATGAAGGTGCCGCGGCCGACGTGGCCTTGGATGAGGCCTTCGGATTCCAACTCGGCATAGGCGTTGGCGACGGTGGTGCGGTGGACGCCAAGCATGGTGGCGAGTTCGCGGCTTGCGGGGATGCGGTCGCCGTGGCGCAAATCGCCGGCATGGACGAGCGCGCGCAATTGATCGCGAAGCTGGATGTACAGGGGAACGTGGCTCTCAGGCTGGAGATGAAGTGGAAGCATTGTCTCTCACCATAGGCCTATTTTAGCAGATATTGGACTGCTGCAAGAGCCAATTTGTCTACTTCGGGGCAGGGGCAGATTGAGCGGCTGGCGGTGGGTTGCGTTCTGGAGGGATGGCACCGCCCGTCGTCTCGCCTTCTACAAGCTGGTGCGAACAGAGGTTCGTCCAGTCCGCAGGATCGCATTGGTAGATTCGGGTGAGTGGCGGGTCGGTGTCTTGGACTTCGTACGAGCCGCCCTCCATGTCTTCGGCGTCGTTGGCGGAATCCGTCGCTAATGGACTTCCCTTTCGCACGCGCACGCGAAATTGGCCCGAGGATGGTTCGTAATTCGAATAGGTGAAGCAGTGCCCAATGCACGCGCGATCCACCACGTGCCCGATGAATTGAATGCGCCATTCCTGGGGAGCCTGGATTGTCGGAATCACGCGGGTGCCATAGGGTAGTCCGCGCAGGACGGCTTCCACGTTCGATTCCATACGGTTCAGTACTCTTGTGTCTTGATAGAGGAACGCGAAGAACGCGAGCGCCAAAGCCGCATATCCTGCCAGATGCCACTTCCTTGCCGGAAAACAGGCCAGAACGCATAAACCCAGAATCGCGGAAATGGTCGTCAATCTTGAAGCCAACAGTCCGATCCAGCCAGCGAACATTGGTGGGCGAAGATTTTCCGGCAATAATGCTGTAGCACAGAAAAGGATCGCGTAAAGCTCCAGCGGGATGACGGTAAGCTTCAGCGTGTCCTTTTCCTTCTGAGCTGCCGCGACCCCGAAAACAAAAGAGGCCATTCCGAGAATCAGCGCCGCCCAGGCGAGGCAGACGTAGCGATCTCCAAAGAGAACCAACTGGTCTGTTCCGTTCGCCTGGTAAAAGGGCATTTTCTCCCAGTCGATCTCAAACTGGGTGCGATGCTGGAGATACCAATGCACGCCGTAGATCCCTGCCAACGCTACGGCGAACAATGCTGCGCCCCAAACGCCATTCAGTTTCCTGCGCAGCGTTATGTACGCGAGCGTTCCAGCCAGCCACGCGAATCCGATGGGGTGGGCCATAAAAGCGAGTAGTGCGAAGACCAAGCCCGAGATCCAGCCGCGGCCTTTTCCACTCCAAAGCAGCGCCAGACTGAAGCACGCCAGGCCGATCGAAAGGTAGTAGTTCAGGAACCCCATCTCGAAGGAATATCCATAAGCCAGTATGGCGATCGCGGGCGTTAAGAAAAGCGGTGCGCGCCCAGAGACCGCGCTGGCCAGCGCGAAAACGCCCCAAAAGAAAACCAGAACGCAAGCGGAAACCACGATTTTTTGCGCAGCGACAAATCCAAGAATATTCGCTGTGTGAAGGAGCGCCACATCGAAAAGCATGTTGTTCCACTGGTGCACGATGTAAAGTCCGGGCGCCTGCCCTTTCGCAATCAACCGCGCCAGCCACGCGTTGTAAACGTGGCTTCCCAAATCGCCCGTCTCAATACGCGCGTGCCAAAAGCAAGGCACCAAGACAATCGCGGAAATCGCCAGCATCAGGCGGCGTCGCGCGTGCAAAAACGCTACAGCGGGATTGTCGTCATTCCAAAAACGCGCCCAGGTCTCTCGTATGTCCTGCAGTGGTCCCATCGCCGCCTTGCCCGCTCCAATTTATCGCCGCAATCTCGCGCGTCATTTTACCTGCTCCGCGCCATGGGCCACACGTGAAATCCATCGATAAACCCGTGGGCAGGGGACGAACCCCGCGTTCTTCTGACCGCTTTGCGCCGTATCGTCCAAGCGCACGGCGTCGCCAAGCTGGCTCGAGGCCACTGGCATTGAGCGGGAAAGCCACTATTGAGCATTGTCGAAACGCGGGAATCCGCGCCATTCGACTCTAGTGGCGGTGACCAAAGCGATTGGACTCAGACTAACGGTGGAAGGTGTCTAGTAGCGTGAAATTTCGATCTCACCTTAGAGAAATACTACGCGTGGGTCTCGCCCAAGCGTTTCAGGCGGTCGCGCAAGCGCCTTTGCAGGGGCGTCGGCGTATTGGGATTGAAGGCCACGAGATACCAGAGCGGCTGGCTGCGGTCGCGGCTCAGCCAAGTCAACGTTGGCGCGTCGGCGTTCGGGTGGCGGGCTACGTTCTCGCGAATTGCGCCATAAGGATGTTTCGCCAGCTTGTTCAATGTCTTTGCATTCGCCCGGGGATGTTCGCTGATCAGCCGGAGCAGGTAATAATCTTCTTCGGGCGCCTGCTTCACGAGCTTTTCGAGCATTTCAGGCTTGGCGTCCGCGCTCAAAACCAGGCCGATCTTTTCGTCCCACGCAGTGTTGATCTGATTCAATTCGCGCGTGCGCGCGTGAATCAATTCTTCGAGCACACGGCGTTCCTGCTGCATGCGGGCGATGTTCAGCGACGTGCCCTCGAGCGAATCCAAAACGCGCAAGAGATGCTGCCTCTCGCCAAAAACAATTTGCGAGGTGCGCGTCACCGCCCCTTTTTCATTTTCTTTGTGCTGCGCCAGGTCGGAACGTCGCATTTTTTTCCTGCTCCAGCCCTATCCCTTCCCAAGTTCTTTCCAGGACCGGGCGTTTTCGCGGAAATTCAGTATCGAGCCACCTGTGCGGTGAGAAACGCTCCCTTTGTGGCTTCAGCGGATTATGTTCCGCATGAGCCGTACGGTAAAGTTGAGTGCTTGGCGTATGTGCCCGATGTGCAACCTACGGCAATGCGCGGTCCGGCCGCGAGGATGAGGAGGATTTAGAGCATGTCCGCATTTTCAGAGCACAAAGACGAACTGGAACACTTCGAGCAGATGTTTGGGCGCGAACGCGGGCGGCTGGCCGTTTCGCTCGACCGTCTGACTAATGCGCTCGTCCTCGTCGGGCAGCACGGTGTGTATTGCACTAGCCAGCGCAACCCCACGGTCCCTGCCATGGACCTGCGCTTGATCAATCAGGAACTGGTGCACGCTAAGGAATTGGTGCAGTCCGTTATGGAAGGATTGCGATTGGCAAGAGAAGCGAAAGAAAAATAGAAGCGAGGACTCCAAATCACGATAATGGAGAAAATTCCTTACTGCTGAATTAAAAATGGATTCGAGTGCCGTTCTTTGCCGATCGTAGTCACCGCGCCGTGCCCTGGATGAACGATGGTTGCATCGGGGAGTTCCATCAATTTCGATTTCAGCGAATCGAGAATCTGTTCCATCGAGCCGCCCCACAAGTCCGTTCTGCCGATGCTCCCCGCAAAAAGAGTGTCGCCTGCAAAAAGCTGAGGCGCCGGAACCTTCACCGTGCCTGCTGCGTGAGGCAAATACAGGCAAACACTTCCGGGCGTGTGTCCCGGCGTGTGCATCACCCTGGCTTCGAATGTGCCCCAGCGTAAGGTGTCACCTTCCTTCAAAAGCTGATCGACATCCGTCAGCTCCGGCGTTTCCACGCCGAGAAACGCCGCCTGCACCTCCATCCCGTGATAGAGGGGCAAGTCGTCGCGATGCATTAGCACGGGCGCGCCCGTATATTGATGCAGCTTGCTGAGTCCGCCGACGTGGTCGATGTGCGCGTGCGTGCTCACGATCGCCTGCACCTTGAGCTTATGCCGCCCCAGAAGTGCCAGAATGCGGCTCACCTCGTCGCCCGGGTCGATGACCAGCGCTTCGCGCGTCACCGGGTCGCCGATGATCGAGCAATTGCACTGCAGCATCCCAACAGGAATCGTGATGTGGATCAGGCCTTCGGTGGCCGCGTCAAAAGCAGGAATCACTTCACTCATTGTGGAGAGTATACCATCCACTTCGGGGGGATTCTTCCCGGCACGGCTTCGACCGCGCATCTTTGCTAGACTAGCTGTGGAAAACGTATGGAAGTCCAGACGACAACAGTCCCCATCGAGACGCCGCTCGCCGCGCGGCATCGCAACGCAGGGGCGCATATGGGAGCCTGGTTTGGATGCGCTCTGCCAGACGATTTCGGAGACCAACGAACCGAACAAAGCTTCGCGGTCAACAGCGTCGCGCTGGTGGACAAGAACTACCGCTCCTATTTTTCCTTCGCAGGGCCAGATCGCGCTCGCTATCTCAACGCGATTCTCACCAACAATATTAAAGATTTGGGACCAGGCCACGGCATGATTTCGCTATTTCTAAATCCGCAGGGGAGGATCCTTGCAGAAATCGAGACGCACGCACAGCCTGAGAAACTCTTCTGCGTTTCTTATGGCATGATTCGCGAGTCTCTCTTCGAGGCGCTCGAAAAATACATCATCATGGATGACGTCACCCTCACAGACGAAACTTCGCGGTATGCAACCCTGGCCCTCGAAGGACCGCTCGCCACGACCGTGGTTCGCGAGATGGCGGGCGTTGATATATCGAGCTTGAATGATCTGGATTCCTTGGAAGCAAACGTCGGGTCGATTCCCAGCCGAATCGTGAAACGGTCTCCCGGCGGAGTTGTCGGTGCAGAATTCCTCGTTGAGCAGTCCCGCGCCGCCGCGCTCTGGCGAATTCTCCTGGAAGCCACGAGCAAGAAGAACGGCGGCCCGATGGGGTACGCCGCCCTCAGCGCGCAACGGCTAGCCCAAGGCATACCGTGGTTCGGCTACGATTTTGGCGAAAAGCAGATTCCGCACGAAGCGGGATTGCAGGACAGCCACATCAGTTACACCAAAGGCTGCTATACGGGTCAGGAAATTGTCGAGCGAGTCCGCTCGCGAGGACAAGTGAATCGCAGACGGGTCGACCTGCTGTTTTCCGGCGAGAGCGTGCCGGAATCAGGCGCTTCCCTGTCGCTGGACGGAAAAGAAGCCGGCTACGTCACGCGCGCCGCCAAGAACTTCTTCCCACCGAGCGTTATCGGAATGGGCTATGTCCGCAAAGAAGGCAACGCGCTTGGAACGAAGCTCGACAGCCTCGTGGGAATCGCCACCGTCGTCCATTTCCCGGTTGCTTTGCAATCCAAGTAGTATTTTGTATTCCGGTCTCTGGAAATCCATTCAAGCCGGCCGTTCGGGCAGCAGCGGTTTCAACAACTGATTAAGCCGCGCACGACTCTCCTGGGTCATGGCAATGATTTCAACCCCCATGCCCTTGCTCGGAGCCACTCGCCGCACAATCGCGCGCGCATTGATCTCGCCCATCGGCAAATCAATCAGCAATTTCACCAGACTTCGAACGGGCGGAGGATCGGGCGTGCGAATGAACAAACCGCCTAGCGCAATACTCTCCAGAAATGAAACGGAGCGATGCGTGCCGGATTGCCAGGCAACAATGATGCCTTTTGGGGCTTTGGCGCGCGGGTGACGACGTATTGGTTCTTTCGGTTTCGACATGCCCAAGCTCCGATGACGAGCCAAAAAGCTCGCCTAGAGGGAAAAATCAGGCTGGGCAGCCGGATTAAAATATCTGCAAATTCAAAAGCTAAAACTACCGCCGCAAGGTCTTACTTAGAGAATTCCTCCGATGGAGAGAGGTCGCCACCACGGCAAGCACGCAATTTTCACGGATTGTCGCCAACCAATTTCCAACTTGGGTCTGGGTTGTATTCGGTCATTGCCGCGGCCAGCCTCGACGTGTTCGGACCGAGGTTCTTCTGATAGACGCGGCCTTGTTGATTTACGATAAACGTCATAACGCCGGAACCGCCCCATTTGTTGGGATAGGCGACCAGGGCGTAGCCGGCGATCATGTTGCCGTTAATGACGTAGCCGTATTTCCCGCCAGGGGCATGCGCGCCTTGGCGAGTAAGAACCTTGAAGTAGTAACCGTGGTACGGCGCGTGTTCAAATGCAGATTGCTCCTCACTGGTACCGCCCTTCCCAGCGGCGTCCGCTGTTTCCTGTTTAGGACCGTACCCTTCCGCCGTCGCTACGGCAACCAGGTTACCCAAGGGACTCGGCTTTTCATCCTCAGCGGTCTCCCAAAACAAGCCGTCGTGCTTGCCCGGCGTGCTAACGAGTCTCTGCGCATATTCGGCCACGCCATCGTGATCCCAATCGCCTTCCGTGTAGTACTCCCACTGGGCTACTGCGTAAGCGCGGCACGTTTCAATGGCCGAGAGTTCGTTCTCGCCGACGCGGCGGTTCAGCACTTCCTCGAGGCCGGCGCTCGTGTCAAACATCCACTTGCCGTCTTTTTGCGCGATGGGAATCGGCGAAGGCCAATTGTCCTTGCCAACAGTCAGCGTATATTTCGCATCATCGGCTTTCAACAGTTGCGCCGACTCGCCCACCGCGATTGCAAAATCGTCGAGGTCCTTGTTGTCTTCCACTTCGTCGCCGGAGAGCAGCTTGCCGTAGTCCGGCCCGAAGACTTTTGCGAGCGCGGTGCGATCCTTCACTTTGGCAGCCGCAACCAGAGCCTGGACCGCTTCTTCCGGCGTGGAGAAAGTGGACTGCCCCACCGCTTGCGCGTGTGCCGGCAGACCGGCAACAAAAAGCGTTGTGGCAAATAAGAACGCAAAGCTCAAGAAAACGGAAAAGGCCGGGCGGACTCTTGAACGCTCCATATAATTTGTTCCCTCTTCGATTTTCAACTCACGCCCCATCACGCTTCTCATGGCTTCCTCCGTTCTCCGCCACCACCATGCTGCTGAGGCGCGGGTTTCGCCTGGGGCGCAGGTCGGGCTTGAGGCGCAGGTCTTGCCTGGGGCGCCGGCCGAGGCGGAGCAACCTGTTGGCGGCTCGCCTGACCGCGCTGGCTCGTCGTCCGCGGGTCAAAATTGCCTTCATTCCGCCCAAAACTGTGCGGCGCCGTTTGAGCCGCTGGACGCGCCTGGGGCTGAGGTTGCTGGCGCTGCGGAGGCTGATTTTGTGGCCGCTGCTGTTGCGCCGCGGGCCGCTGCTGCTGCTGCGCAGATAGCGGACGTTCCTGTGTACTCGGCGGGCGATCGTTGCGCACCGTGTTGTCACGTCCGCGATTCTGATCGATGTGCGGATTGCTGCGGTCGATGTTGCGATCGATGATTTTGTTGTTCACACCCGGATTGTTGCCTCCCGGCCGCGCGCCATTGTTTGCCACCGCATTTCCGGGCCGGCCGTTGCCGCCGCCAACGCTGCGATTGTTGATGCGCGTGTTGTTCACCTGCACGTTGTTATAGTTCACGTTTTTGTGAACGTAGTTGTAGCGATTGATGTTCGTCACGTTCACGGTGCGATTCACAACGTTCCGATTCACATTGATATTCGTATACCGATTGTTGACATACACGTTGTTCGTGAACGCTACGCGCCCGCGGCTCCGGCCAATCCACCCGCAATTCCAGCAGCCGCCCCCCCAGCCTTCCCGCCTCCAGCCCGTGTAATAAACGCCGCCCCAGCCACTGCCATATCCCCAGCGGAAATCCAAGTTCAACCACGCGCCGATCGGGAATCCCGCCCCAAAGGTGATCGCCGGTCCCCAATACGGCCTCCGGTAATAGCAAATCGCCGGGTCGTAAACCGGCACATAAATATATTGCGGCTGGTAGGGAGAAATCGCGATGTAGTCGTCGTGCTCCAGAACTTCCTGTTGCGGAGTGGACTCCAGGTTTCCAGCAGTGCGCGCCATGTGGCGTAGCCGCTGCACCGCCGCCGCCACGTCCGTTGATTGGTTCACATAGGCCTGACCCAGCGAAGTCGTCCAGTCAATCTTGTCGGCCATCATTCCAATGACCGTCGGATAGTGCGCTACGGACCGCACGCTCACGTCCCAATTCTGGTCATCAATGCCGTTGGCCCCGTTCGCGCGGACATACCGCGAGGCCTCCTCCACCTGATCCGGAAATGTCGCGGCAACAAATACCTGCGCCAGCAACGGGTCGGGATAGAGCGCAATCGGCGAAACCAGGTTATCGATCTGGTCGGGCGTGAAATTCTGGTATCCCTGCGCTGCGTCGTCTTGATAAACGGGATCAACCGAAGCAGCAGGCTGGGCGCCAGCCAGTAGCGGGGCGGCTAAAAAGCACAACGCGAGCGGAACGGCCAGACCTCTTCGCATAGAGAAATCTCTCCTCGGACGGCAAGCTTCCATTTTTCACTTCACTAGGTAAACACCAATAGTCGACCGGGGTTGCGGTCGCCCAAAACGGGGCGGCGGCTGGGCTGGGGCGGCAGACCGAGAGTTTAGCAGTTTGCACGAGGAAATGGTCAAGAATGAACGGTCCATACCAACGTATTTTGCGCCAGTATTCAGCGCCGAAATAGGGCTGCGTCTTATATGGAACTGCTTCCTTGATGCTTCTCAATCCACTGGCCCAGAACTTTTGCGGCGTGTTCGCAGAGTTCGCGGTCGTCCGGGCCAAACGCGGCGAGAACATGGCTGTCGATGTCCAACTCTCCCACAACTTTTCCCTTCACGAAAATCGGCACGACAATTTCAGATTTTGTCTCCAGCGAACAAGCGAGATAGCGCGAATCCGAGCTGACGTCGTCCACGACCACGGTTTTTCCGCTGGAAGCCGCGGCGCCGCAGATGCCTTGGTTCAACGGAATGCGCGTATGCGGCGTCATCGTGCCGCGAAAATGGCCCAGCGCCAGCATGTCCTTCTCGCCTTCCCTCTCGATCATGTAAAAGCCCACCCAGTTGTATGTCAGAAGATTTTCGTGCAGCAGCCCCACGATGCCATTCATCAGCGCTTCGGCAGAGGGAGCCTTGGCCGCTAGTTCATCAAGGCGCAACACGAGTTCGGGTGCTTTTACATTGGGAGTCGACATACCGCTATTGAATCACGACCGCACAGCTCATTTCCACGGAGCAGTTCCCTCTCGTTCTGAACCGGAATCCCGTGTGTTACCAAACGTACGGAATGAGCCGCTGCCGGGTGTGCAGGCAGTATTCGGCGTAGCCAGGAAGTTGCTCGCGAAGAATCTTCTCTTCGTTGAGGAGCCGCAAAATGATGAGCGGGATAAGCAACACGAACCCGGGAACCGCCCAGTAGGACCCGAGGGCCATCGGCGTGAACGGAAGTAACAAGACAACTCCAAAATACATCGGGTGGCGGACGAAGCGGTAGGGCCCGTTGGAAATCACCTTTTGTTCCGCTTCCACCCGAACCGTACGCGCAGCAAAGCTATTCGTTTCGAACACCCAAAACGTGATGAGGTAGCCCACAAGAACGATCACCTGCGCCACGATCGTCAACCAAAGCGGAACTCGCGACCAGCCGAAGTGATGGTCCAGTCCGGGAATAAGAAACACCGCAAGGAAAACCAGCTTCGCAACCTTCATGATTCGCTGCTGTTCCCCGACGCTTTCGGCCGTTTGCATCCGCCGCTCCACGAGTTGTGGATCTTTCTTATAGAAATAGAATGCGCTGACCACCATGGGAACAAAAATGAGTGCCAGGAACACCCACGCTTGCCAATACCGAAACGACCAGGCCGGAACGAACAGCATCGCCGCCGTCACAAAAAAAGTAATCGCGGAGCGGCTTGCCAGCCGCGTTTTAAGGTCCGGAGAAGTAGCCATGGACAAACTGCTCCTCGACTGCCGCAGCGTAACAGAGAATTGGTTTTCAGTTTCAGTTTTCAGAGCCTGCCAAAGCAATAATTAGTAGGCTCGAAATGCTGAATAAGCTAAACTTTTTGCATGGTTAAAAGGCTGAACGTGATCCTGAGTGATCACGAATACCGGGAAATACTGCGGATCGCGGAGGCGCGTCATATGCCTGTCGCGGAATGGGTACTGCAGGCGTTAGCGGAAGAACGCCGTCGCGAATACCAACGCGATCCGCGTGAAAAGGTCGAGGCCTTGCGCGCTGCTGTGCGCCACAAGTTTCCTTCCGGCGACATCGATTCTATGTTGAACGAAATTGAGGGCGGGTATCTAAAGGGCCTTGGCCACGATTCTTAAATTTCGCCGGATTTCCAGGTCTTGTTCCGGCTTTGATGGATTCCCCGGAATTACCCGCGTCTCCTGATCACTCACGTGCAAGTTATTCCGTTATCTGACGGGCCCTGCGCCTCCGTTACCTTGCGGCGCTATTCGAACTCGCGCCGCGGAGCCGTCTGCTCGGCCCCCACGTGGCCCGCGACGATCCCCGCCTTGTAATAATTTTCGGCCTTAATGGGAGCATTCGCCAGTCGCCTCAACATGGCAATTTGCCCCACATGCGTTAGCGCGTCCGCCACAGGTCCCTGGACCAGTCCCTCGGCCGATGCATGCAGCGGCTCGGACGACGCCAAGTAGTCATCGAATTTCTTCACCGCCGCAAAGAAGCGCTCGCCCTCGTTCTTCCAACCAAGCGGTTGGGAATCCTTCCACGCGCCCTGGCCGCGAGCCATGGAGTCCGCCCAATCGAAAAGGTCCCCCATATGCGCCAGGATTTGCGCGGGAGTGCGCGTCTTGTCTCCGATATGGAAGGTCGCAAACGTCGCAGGCACGTCCCGCAGCGTTTTGGACGCGCGGTACGCTACCGTCGCAACCGAGTGGCGAAGCAACTGGCGGGCGCCGTCTGCAGAAACCTGTGTTTGGATTGCGCTCATGATGGCTTTCCTCTCCTCGTTGGCACGGCGACCAATTTGCGACAGCGATAGCGCCAATTATAGCCCCGTTCAGCGAAAATTCGCTGGGGCCCATTGGCTTATGGTTTGGAATAAACGCGCACGTAATCGACAAGCATTTGTTGAGGGAACACGGTATTTCCATCGGGAGGGCCAGGCCAGTCCCCGCCCACGGCAACATTTAGAATAATGAAAAACGGGTGATCGAAGACCCACTTTCCGCCCGCCGGCCATTGCGAGGAGTTAAAAGTTGCGTAGAGATTGGAATCCACATAAAAACGCACCGTGCCGGGTTCCCACTCGACGGCGTAAAGATGGAAGTCATCGGCAAAGTTTTGCCCGGCGGGAAGGTTAAAGATGGCGGTCAGGTCGCTCGTGGGAGCAGTCGTGCTGGGACCGTGCAAAGACCCGTGGTTCGCACCGGGCTCCTTGCCAATGTTCTCCATGATGTCGATCTCGCCGCATTTGGGCCAGCCCACGGTCGTAATGTCGTTGCCAAGCATCCAAAACGCCGGCCACATTCCCTGCCCTGCCGTAATTTTGATTCGCGATTCAATCCGGCCGTAAGCCTGCTGAAAGATGCCCTGCGTTTTGAGCCGAGCGGAAGTGTAGTTGAGTGTTATGCCGTCGCTGCCTGTGTACGTTTCCTTTTGCGCGGTGATGACCAGATTCCCGCCCTGAATTCGCGCATTCTCCGCCCGCTTAGTGTAAGACTCGAGTTCGTGATTCCCCCAGCCGTTGCCGCCGAGGTCGTACGTCCACTTGCTCGAGTCCGGCAAAGAGCCGTCAGGCCCGGAAAATTCGTCTCTCCAAGTTAGGTTCCAGGCTGGGGGAGGCGGCGTCGGGACCCGGTCGCGTATGACGAACCAACCGGAAAGCAGAAAAAGCGGAAATAGAAAAAACGCCAGAAGAAATTGTACCGGTCTTGAAATGGCTTTGCTCATGCCGCGCGGCACCGAATGGAAGTCTGTGCGACTAGGCCAGATTGAAGGCCCGCTTGAACGAGCCCTTTTCGTTGTCGATTTTCTTTTGGAGTTGCAGAATCGCGTAAAGCACAGCCTCAGGACGCGGAGGACATCCCGGCACGTAAACGTCGATCGGAATCACCTGATTGCAGCCTTGCACGATCGCGTAGTTATTGAATACGCCGCCCGACGTGGCGCAAGCGCCCATCGAGATCACCCACTTCGGCTCGGGCATTTGATCGTAAAGCTGGCGGATCACCGGAGCCATTTTCTGCGAAAGCCTCCCCGCGACGATCATCAAATCCGCCTGCCGCGGCGAGGGGCGAAACACTTCCGCACCGAAGCGTGCGACGTCAAAACGCGCCGCCGCCATCGACATCATTTCAATCGCGCAGCAAGCCAGCCCAAAGCCCAGCGGCCAGATCGAGCTCCTGCGAGCCCAGTTCACCGCTTTATCCAGCGTCGTGAAAATAATGCCTTCGTCTTCCAGCAGCTTGCCGAAGTCGTCCGGCTTGGTCAGCGTAACGTGCTTGCCGAGAGATGTGCTCATGGGGCCTCGCGTTCAATCACCGCCATTTTCGCATACGCAGTCGTTCGAAACAAATGGTTGCGGCCTCCTGGTGTAAATGAAGAATATCTCAACTCGATCAGCGGCTCCGTCGAGAGCCGAGCCTCATGGAGAATTGTCCTTAGCGTGGAGCGTCGAAGGCCGCGTTGCTCTAAGACGATCGCGTTCATTGACATTACCTTCTCGTCGTCTTTTACTGGAATCATGAAGAGATTCTTTCGCGCCATTTGGGTCTTGGCTGCTAACGGCTGTATCGCTTGGCTAATGCTCACTAGACTCGTCAGCGTGGGATTCAACAGCCGCGTACAGACGCCGGAACTGTGGGTCGAGTTTCTTCTCGAAGTGGTCCTTCCAATCGTCGGTATCGTACTTGAATTTGTGAACTGGAAATTCGCCAAATGGGTGAACGTCGGTTCTTTTGCTGTTGCCGGATGTTTCTGGTTGGCGGAGGCGATCTGGTGGCGGTCGGACCCCTTTTTCGGCGTTCTACTAATTATTGCATTAGGATTGCTGACCTTCGCCGGGCTAACCGAGGTTTTCTACCGGGTCACAAAAAGCGATGTTCCTATACGGGTAGATCCTAATTAGTGATGTCCGCTCAGTTGAATGGGAACTCAGATTTCTATGAGCGCTAACAGACATCTGCCAGGAACAAAAAAGGCGCCTGCGAAAGAATCACAAGCGCCCCTTAATTCAGATCAATTCGTTGAATACCTCAGGGATCACCTCCTTCTCGGCAAGTGCGCCGATTGAAGCCTGAAACTATCTTTATCACGGCGAATCCTTGCCTGTCTACCGCACGGCGAGGTTCGATTGTCTGCACGCTTTTAGTTCGCATCGTGTTTCAGTGTCAGATGAGCTGGGTACCGGAAACTGATCCACTACTCGGCCTTCGAGTGGATTGACACTGCCGCAGGTGCGCCGTAGGCTGGTGCTGGAACTCCGTGTGACGCGGGCATAGCCAATAGCCTTACATGCCATCAAAGAACGAATGGACCTATTCGAAGAAATCGTGAAGATGCGGCGCGCCGGGCAGCGCGGAGCACTGGCGACGATCGTACACACCAACGGCTCCATCCCCAGCTATGAAAGCTCCCGCATGCTCGTCCGCGAAGACGGCTCCATCGCCGGCACCATCGGCGGCGGCTGCGTCGAGGCCGACGTCTGGGCCGCAGCCAAAGAAGTCATGCAAAAGGAAGCGCCGCGTAAAATGGTTTTCAGCTTGAACAACGAAGCCAGTTACGATAACGGCCTCATCTGCGGCGGCACCCTCGAAGTTTTTGTCGAGCCGATTCTCCCGCAACCGGTGGTCACCCTCTTCGGCGGCGGCCATATTTCGACCGCCGTCGCAAAAGCCGCCAGCGCGGCGGGCTTTGGCCTTTGCGTGGTCGATGACCGCGAAGCCTTCGCCAACGCCGAACGTTTCCCCATGGCTCAGGAGATCTTCACCAGCTACGAAGACTCCTTCGCCAAAATCAAACCTAACTCCTCTAGCTATCTCGTCATCGTCACCCGCGGACACAAAGACGACATGCGCGTCCTCGCGTGGGCCGTCCGCACCGATGCCCGTTACGTCGGCATGATCGGCAGCAAACGCAAAGTGCTCTCCGTTTACAAAGCCCTCGAAAACGAAGGCTTCCGTCCCGAAGAATTCGAACGCGTCTACTCGCCCATGGGCCTGGAGATTGGGGCGCTTTCCCCTGAAGAAATCGCCATCAGCATCGTCGCGGAATTAATCGCCGTGCGGCGCAACGCCGGTGCAGCGTCACATAAGAAAGTAAAAGTTGAGCCGCGCCCAGCGGCTGCGGGATTGTTAGCCGGGCGCTGAATCGAGGACTCATGCTGGCCGCCGTCATTCTTTCCGGCGGAGCATCGCGCCGGATGGGCTCTCCGAAAGCCCTGGTTCCCTACCAGGGACTATCGTTCCTCGAACATTTGCTCGCCGCAACCGTGCACCCTCGGATTGGCGTGCGCCGCGTGGTTCTCGGCGCCGACGCCGAGCCCATCGCCAAGGCCGTCCATCTCTCCGCGGACGAAATCGTCATCAACGAAGACTGGCAAAAAGGGCAGCTCAGCTCGATTCAGGCGGCCCTGCGCAGCTTGCCTCCGGGAACGGACGGCATGCTTCTTTGCCTCATCGACCACCCGCTGGTGAGCGAAGAGCTGGTGCATGATCTGGCCGAGCGCTTTTACACAGCGAAAAAAGCCATCGTCTTGCCCGTTTACGAGGGACTCCGCGGCCACCCAGTGATTTTTTCTTCCGCGCTCTACACTGAATTGCTGCATGCACCGGTCGAAACGGGAGCGCGCGCCGTCGTGTGGGCGCATCAGGGCGATATCGATGAGTTTATGACCAATGAAGAAGGCTGCGTCCTGAATTTGAACGACCCCGACACCATGAAAAAAGTCTTGGGAGGATCCTAACGCCCCGAAGTCGCTAGTTTCGCAAGCAGCGCTGCGATCGCTTCCGCCGCAAGCTGCGCCCCGTGAAACGTGCTGACGGGCAGCTCACCCAGCTTCGTCGACAAAAAATCGGGTGTGATGCCGCGCGCCTCCGCCAGACTGCGTCCCCGCAAATATTCCGTCAGGAAAGAAGCGCACGCAATCGAAGTCGTACATCCGCGGCAGAGAAAACGCGCCTCCACAATTTGCCCGTCTTGCACCCGCGCGGAAAGCCGCAAAACGTCGCCGCATACCGGATTGCTCGCTTCCACCGTCGCTGTGGCATCGGCCAATTCGCCCGCGTTGCGCGGGTTGCGGAAGTGCTCAAGGACGGCCTCGCTGAACATTTTAGCTACTTCTTTTTCTCCGGCAGATATCTCTTCTCCACCGAAGCCACTACCACGTAGTTTGGGTCAACCATTTCCGTCAGGTGAATCTTTCCCACCTTCGAGAGCAGTTCGTAAGCATCCAGCTCGGACAGACCGTAGTCCGCGTGAATCCACGCCACAAGTTCCGTGAACGCGATCCGCAGTGCATCATCCACCGGCCGATAGATTCCCGCGCACATGATCTCTTTTTCGTTTTCAAACCGCGGCCAGTTGGTGTGCTTCCCTTTTACGATGTCGATCCGCAACCGCGCCTTCATTGGCACTTCTACCGCCGTCCCGGCGACTTCGCCGTCACCCATGGCTGCGTGTCCATCGCCAAAATAGAGCAACCCGCCAGCCACATTCACCGGCAGGTACAATGTGTTTCCCGCAGAAACCTCAGGCGCATCCATGTTTCCACCGAACTCCGCAGGAACCACCGAACTGCGCGCCTCTCCATTTGCCGGCGCCACTCCAATGCATCCAAGAAACGGGTGCAGCGGAATCTTCACTTTATAATTCGAATCCAGCGCCTGAAATGTCGCCGTATTGTCCGCATGATTGATGGGATAAAACCAGATCTTCTCCGGTAGCGGCGCGTGCAGCATCGGCGTGTAGTTCGTTTCGTTGATCGCGCCGAATCCCGGAGCAAAAGCCCCGATGCCCTGGTCGCCATCCACCTGCAAATCAAGAATCTTGATTACCAGTGTGTCCCCAGGCTCCGCGCCTTCAATAAAAAACGGCCCGGTCAGCGGATTGTCTCCTTTGCTCATCGACAGCATGTCGCCCGGCTTCTTGATCGCGTTGCCGAAACAATCCAGCGAGTTCGCCTCCAGAATATTTCCTGGGCGCACCCGCGCCACCGGCGGCGCAACTCCATAAACGTATTTCACGTTTTCATTTGTAGCGTGATACTGCACCACCGTCGGCGGCGCATTCATTTCTTGCGCCACAAGGGGAGATGCCAGAAAAAAGATTGCAATCAGACGTGTCAAACCCACCGTAGTCCTCCGGAATTACGCAGGAAGTCCAACACAGACACGCACCGGAGTCAACGCCGCTCACCCGCTCACCCCGGCTCCCCATCCAACCCCTGCTCCCAAACAGCCCACAAGCTCAATCTCCAGCCAATCGGCACCCCCCAAACACCAACGGGCAATCCGCCAGGTTTTACTTGACCTGCACGTAGATTTGTGTTACGCTTTGTTTCGTAGAAAAGTGTGGTTTATCTCTCGTGGTTCTTGCCATTTCTGCTCGCTCGCAACTTTCCGTTCTGTTTGCACTCAAAGTTAAGCTCTTTTTTCGCAACGAGTTATGAACTCTTTGCCCGGTCGAATTCCTATCTCGTGCCACATGTCGATTAGAATCAGTCGGTTAGCAGCGATTCTCGTCCGTTCAGGTCATGTTCTTTAGAATCAATAAATTACGCACTCTTTTGCACGCTTACTTTTGCTCAACCTCTTTGCTTTCATAACTTTACGAACTCTTTGCACAAAAACCGGGGGGTGGGGGTGCCTTCCACTTCCGCAATTCCCAACCCACTTCACCCCTTGCGCGTGGCACCTTTTGATACTGCTGCCCGCGGCACTTGAAACCGGTAGCCCACCCAAGGCTCCGTCAAAATGTATTTCGGCTTGGCCGGATCGCTCTCGATCTTCTTGCGCAGTTGGTTGATCACTACCCGCAAATTCTCCGTCTCTTCTCCATAATCCGGTCCCCAGACCGATTGCAGCAAGCGACGATGCGTCAGCGGCTTTCCCATATTCGCAATCAAGTGTTTCAACACTTCAAATTCTTTCGGCGTGAGGTGCACGTCTTCTCCGCGCACGGTCAGTTGCCTGGTCTCAAAATCCATGGTCATTTCTTTCGAGGCAAATGGCGGTATCGCGTCTCCCGGAGCATATCTCCGCAGCGCCGCGCGTATTCGCGCCAGCAACTCTTCAATCCCAAACGGTTTCACGACGTAGTCATCGGCGCCGGCATCCAGCGCCAGCACTTTGTCGCGCTCGGCGTTGCGCACCGTCAGCATGATAATCGGCGCATCGCACGATGCGCGGATCTCCCGGCAAGCTTCAAGGCCGCCGATCCCCGGCATATTCACATCCAGAAGCACCAGGTCCGGCCGCTCCTTCCGCAAAAACTCCACGGCCTCTTCGCCGCTCTTCGCTTCGGTAATTGTGTATCCCTGGCTCGACAGCGTGGAACGCAGCACGCGGCGAATTTGCGGTTCGTCATCAACTACAAGTATGGTTGCCGAATTCATCGACGTCCCTCGCCGGATTGCGCCACCGGCAGCGTAAACGAAAAAACAGAACCGTGCCCCAATTGGCTCGTCACTCCAATTTGTCCTCGATGCGCCACGACAATCGCTTTGGCGATCGGCAAACCCATGCCCGTGCCGCGCACCAGATATCGCTGGTCTTTTCCGCGGTAAAATTTATCGAAAATCATGCCCTGTTCCAAGTCGTCGATGCCCGGCCCGCGATCGGCAACGCTCGTGGTAATCGCGTCACCCGTCAGTTCGGCGGAAATCGTTATCGGCTGTTCCTTAGTAGAATACAAGTTGGCATTTTCAATTAATTTTACCAGAGCGTCTTTCGCGCGCTCGACATCCGCGCTGACCGGAGGCAAACCTTTGTCCACGCGCAGGAGCACCTCACGACCTGCGAGGGAAGACTTCAGCTGCTCCAGGGCAGACTGCACGATTTCATTGATCGGCACAGCTTCGATATTCAATTCGACTTCGCCCGCTTCGAGCCGCGCCATTTCCGCCGCCTCTTCCACGAGATGGTTTAAACGATCGCACTCTTCATTGATGATCGTGAGCAGTTCCTTCTTTTGCTCGGGTTTGGCATTTTCCGTGGACAGCAAACTTGTGACCGCGGCTTTCATCGAAGTCAGCGGAGTGCGAAAGTCATGCGTAATGGAATCGAGCAGCGCGGACTTGAGCCGCTCGCCCTGGCGTTCCGCTTCCGTCTGTCCCAGCTGCTCCACCGCGCGCGCCCTCTCCATGGCGATCGCCACCAGACTGCTCACCGCGTCCAAAGTCTGCCGCGAAAGCTCCGCCCCGGAAATACCCAAGCTGGCGATCGCGCGGACTCCCAGGCGCACCGGAATAAAATAGAGGCGGCGCTGCGAGTCAATCGAAGTCTCGTCGCGCAAGAAGGTGGTCTTCATCTTCTCTTCGTCCAGATGCGCGTCCCCGAATCCGGAGCGATAGAATTTATCCTTCTGCGGAAGGAACAGCTCCGCGGCCCCGGCTTCAAAACTCTCGACGATGTAATCGGGGATAGCATTCATCAACTGAATCACGTTGCCTTCACCCAGCAGTTTCTGGCTGAACCTGTACAGCCGCTCGATCTCCCGGCGCCGATCGTGGGCTTCCTCCGCCTGCTTGCGGATTCCCGCGGAAAGCTGGCTCCCAACGGTGGAAGTAACCAGAAATGCGCCCAGCGCCACCCAATTCTGCGGGTCCGCGATCGAAAACGTGCCCACGGGCGGCAGAAAAAAATAATTGAACGTCAGCATCGCCACAATGGACATGAAGACGGACACCGCCATTCCCCAGACCGCCGAAACTGCTAGAATGGCCAGAAGAAAAGAAAGCGCGACGGTGGTTTGATTTACCGCCAGGACGTGCCGGTAGAACGCCGTGATGACTGCGACCATGGCGAGCGAAGAGGCGGCGCCAAAAGTCCGGCCAGCGAGGAATCTCTGCATTTTTCTATTCTAACTCACGTGCCTCTTTTGACGCGGAGAAGAGTACCACTTGCCTAAGAAACCAGAAGATTGGCTGGAAGTCGCCTCCCCGCCGCAGAAAGCGCGGGGCACTTTCAAACTTTTCCTGGGCTATGCTCCCGGGGTCGGAAAAACCTACAGCATGCTGAGCGAGGCCATTCGCCGCAAGAGCCGCGGCGAGGATGTGGTCATCGGCGTCGTGGAAACGCACGGCCGCAAGGGCGTCGAAGAGCTGCTCACGCAGATCGAAGCCGTCCCAAGAAAGAAAATCGAATATAAAGGAACCATCTTCGAGGAAATGGATCTCGATGCCATCCTCGCGCGGCACCCCGCTGTAGTTCTCGTCGATGAACTCGCGCATACCAACATCCCCGGCAGCCGGCACCGGAAGCGCTATGAAGACGTTCAGGATCTTCTGGCCGCGAAGATCGACGTCGTTTCCACGCTGAATATTCAGCACATTGAAAGCATCGCTCCCGTGGTGCGTTCGATCACCGGCATCGCGGTGCGCGAGACTGTTCCCGACTGGGTGCCGCTCACGTCCGCGGAAACGGTGATGGTCGATCTCACGCCCGAGGCGCTGCAAAACCGCATGAAACGCGGCGACGTCTACAGCACGGAAAAAGTGGAACGCTCGCTGAAGAATTTTTTTCGGCGCGGCAACCTGATCGCTCTCCGCGAACTGGCGCTTCGCCAGGTCGCGGAACAGGTCGATCGCAGCCTCGAGTCCTACATGGAGGCCCAGGACATCCGCAAAAACTGGGCTGTCCGCGAACGCATCGCCGTATGCATTTCCGCGAATCCCGCGGGGCAGTATCTGATCGCGCGTGGCGCGCGTATGGCCCGCCGGATGGATGCGGAACTCTATGTGATTCACGTAGAACGCGAATTCGGCCCCAAGGAATCAAATCAAAACGCGCTTGCGGCAAACTTGCGTTTCGCGGAAAGCCTCGGCGCGCAAGTCGTGCGGCTGAAAGGGCGGAGCGTTGCGGATACTGTGGCGGAATTCGTGCGTGCGAGACACATTACCCAGGTGATTTTTGGCCGCGCGGCGATTCGCGACTGGCGCAGATATCTTTACCTCTCCGCGGTGCACCGCTTCCTGCGCGAATCTCCGGGAGTGGACGTCCACATCGTCACGCAGGAGCTGGACGGCTGAAATACTTTTATTGTGCTGCGGAAGCCGCGGGAGTCTGGGCGGGCTGCGCGGCCGGAGCTGGTTCCTTGATTAAAATGGGCCATCGCGGAAAAGCGAGAGTGCCCGCAACGTCATCGATGACGTTGACCTGGCAAACATAAAAACCCGGCTTGAGCGATTGCAACGGAATATCGATTTGGAAAACCACGGCTTTGCGATCGGGAACAGTAATTTCATTCGCCACGATGGGTTTGGATTCGTAAGCCTTGGCATTTCCCTGGAGAAATTCAATGCTGGAGAGCACACGAACCGAGTCACGCGAGGGCTTGGCCGGCTGAACCTCGGGTTGCGCTTGACCGCTCGCATTTGGCGCCGCCGGAGCCGGCGCTGAGATCTTGCCTTTCACCGGATCGTATACCTCAAATTGCAGATAGAGGTGCTGATCCTGCGAAAAAACATGCGTTACATTGGGGACGAGTTCCGACTGATCCTGCACCAGCGGATGAAATTCGTTTTTCTTGACGCTGGCGGGCACGCGCAAGCTGCTGAGCACCACGGAGCTCATTTTCAGCGGAGTCTTGCGCAGATCGGGAATCTGGACGTCGGATTCAAACGTTCCCATGCGGCCGGTCTGATTCTCGCGCACCACAAATTTTAGATGGTAACTGCCCGGAGCGAGAATAAAACTCGTGTTGTACTGCACATTTTTCCGGCGGACCTGTTGAGAACTGTCGATGGCCAGCTTTACGGTGTCGCGCAGCTGGCCAACACGGAATTTTCCGCCCGCGCGAACTTCTCCGATCACGTCGATCGTCGCGTTGTCGCGGTCCTTGGCCTGGACAAAGGGAATCTGCGATCCAGGGATAACCAGCGAAACAGCGAGCGCGTAATGCGACTCGTCCTTCCGGAAATAAGCCGCGCCCGCGTAAACCGGCACATCGGTCTCCGGCAGGTCCGCCGCCATTTCGTCCTCGAGTTGTTGTTCGCGGTCCGCGCGGTTGAGATGCACGAAGTCGCGGCCGGCGTAATAGCCAGAACGGAATTCCAGTTTGAGATCGGGGCGGTTCACTTGCACTTTCAAGTGGCGGAATCGCCCGTCCTTGAGCGGATTGTTGCTCGTAAATCCAAGAACGTAATAAACGGAAGTGTCTTTCTGCACTTGAGAGAAAGCTCCGCCAAAATCGTTGGTATCAAAAAACGCCTTGCCGCCGGTGTCGGTGGCAAGCGTGGAAAGAGTTTCTTGCGACGCGGCGTTGCTGCTCAAATCATTGAGAATGGCGGCTCCCGAATACGCGGCCTGACCATGCAAGCTGGCGGCTTGCGCTTCGCCGCCCGGAGGAAGAGCCTGCAAGCCGCGCATATCCATCGCATAGATCGAAACGTTAGCTTTCACGGCGGCGGCGGTGGTAGCGCGTAATTGCGATTGATTGTCCACGCCGGATTGCGTGATGCCGTTACTGAAATAGAGCAGTGATTTCTTTTGGGGAATTTTCCCGAGAGTGGCCATCACGGCCTGCAGGGCCAGCATTTTTCGATCGGCGTTGAACGTATTGTAGTCGGTATCATCGGCCGTGAAGGAACCACCGGTTTCCGCAGCGCCCTCGGCGCTGCCGGTGGCGCCATTGTCGAAGCCCTGTCCCTGGCCCGTGGTGTACGACTTGAGGACGGCGAGAATCTTCTGTTTGTCCGATGTGAAATCCAAATCGACACGGAGGTTGGTCGCCAAGGACATCATGCCCACAAGATCCGCGGGCCGCATTTGCTTCTCGACGTATTTCTGCGCGGCCTCGGCGCACCGCTCGATGTCATCGGGCTCCATGGCCGAAAAATCGAAAAAGAGAAGCAGCAGGCGGCGATTGCTGACATCGACGGGAGTTGCATTGGCCGCGCTGTTGGAGTGCAGGAGCGCGGCTTCTCCGGCCGCGCCGGCCACGGTGGCTTCGGCATTTCCCGCGGTAGCGAGTTCGTCTACATTTTCAAAATCGAACGTCGAGATTTCCTGTTTTTTGCCATCCTCGAGGAGGGTGAAATCTTCCTTTTTTAAATCCTTGATGAGGTTGCCCTTTTTGTCGCGCGCAATCACGTTGACCAACACCAGTTCCGAGTTGACGCGGATGCGACCGGGAGACTGCGACGGAGGCGGCGCCGGCTGCTGCGACCACGTGGAAGATGCTGGCGTCAACAGCAACGCAGCACCAAGAATCCCGGCGAGATATTGTTTTTTGCAGTTCATAAGCGCACGCATCAAAAACGAAACCGCGCCAGCATGGTAATCCGCCGCATGGTTCCGGCGGAGGTCACTTCGCCAAATGTCGGCGAATTCAGAACCGTCCCGATCGAAGTGTATTGCACGATGTTAAAAATGTTTGTTCCCGAGAGGCGCAGCTCGAGAGCGCGAGTCTCTTTGATCTGAATGTTCTTGCTCACGGACATGTTCATGCCGAACTGTCCCGGCCCCTCGATAGTGTTCCTTCCGGCGTCGCCGTACACGGAATCCGTGGGATTCACGCAAGTAGCGCCCGGTGTCAACGCCGTCTGCGGCGAACAGAATGCATTCACATTGAACCACTCCGTCGCCGATGGATTAGCCACGGTGATGGATTCTCCGGGAACGAGGTTCGCGCGCAAAGAGCCGCTGACGCCGCGGCTGATATCGACCGCGCCTCCCGCCACGCGCGGCGTAAAATAAAACCCCGAAGCGTACGTAAAACTCCCGCTCCACTGCCAGCCGTCGAAGACGTGCGAAAGCGGCCCGCGCTGCAGAAAACGCTTATTGTCACCAAAGGGGAGGTCGTACATCCAACCGCCATTGAATTTGTGCTTTTGGTCAAAACTGGAAAGTCCTCGCTCGGCCGGCAGATCGAAGGGATTTTGCACCACCACCGATCCACCGCCGCCGATCGAAGAGGCATCATCGATGGATTTCGAAAAGACGTACGTGGCGTTCAGGCCAAAACCCTTGGCCATGCGCTTACGCACGGAAATGGTTCCGGCATGCAAGATGGAATTCCCTTCCGACGATTCGTAAATAAAAGGTTGCACGCCCGCGGTGTTGATAGCGCGCTGCGTGTCGAGATCGGTTCCCTTGGAGCCGTTGTAGCCGACGTTCAACAAAATCCCGTGCGGCAATTCGCGCTGGACGTTCACATTCCATATCTGAACGTAACCGAGGCGGTAGTTTGGATCGACGGCAAAATTGTTAGTCACGGTTCCGGGAACGATAGGTGGAAAGCCGCTGGCAAGCGAGAGTTGCCCGACGGAAGCGGCCACGTTGGTGGCGGCTTCGGCGAAGGGGGGTTGAAAGGCAAAGTTCTGAATCATGGCGCCGTACTGCGCGAGGTTGTAGTTGATGCCGTAACCACCACGCACGACGGTCAGCTTCGCAGGCTTCCAGGCGATGCCGATGCGTGGAGCAAAATTGCCGCGATCCGGGCGGATGAGCGATGCGGGAAAGGCGCCGTTGAAAGTACCTCTTTGTCCGGGCAGGACCACATCCGCGGCGGTGAAACCCTGAGCAACATCAAGATTCGCGATTTGGTTGTTGGATTCCGTGTAGGGCCCGTAGTATTCGTAGCGCAATCCGAGGTTGAGAGTGAGATTCGCGCGCACACGCCAGTCGTTCTGCCCGAAAAAATCGAGCGAGTTGGCGCGGAAATTGTAGGAAGTGGCGCCGGACTGAATGCTGGTGAGCTGCGGGAGACCGAGAAGAAAATCCGCGAAGTCGAGGCCGGTGGCGAAACCAGTGAACGTGAAGGTGCCTTCGGCATTTCGCGCGGAGCGAAAACTCTGCAAAATTCGGCGATAGTCCGTGCCGAAGCGCCAGTTGCTCTTGCCACGCCGCCACGTCACGGTGTCGGAGACGGTGTAGGTCTGGTCGAGTTCGCGATGGGGTGTCGGATCGTTTAGCCCTGTAAACCCGGAAAAGCTCAGGCCAGGAATGCCCCAATCGAACGGATTGGTGGAGACACCGGTGATTCCCGCGTTGCCGGCGACGTTGGTAATTTGTGAGTAGAGATTGCTGGTGGAGACGTGATTGTGGTTGTAGTTAAAGCGCAAGGAGTTTGAAACTTTTCCTTTGCTGTAGGTCCAGCCCGCGCTGGCGTTCAATCCCTGCGTGCCGGTATTGCCATTGAGCGAAGGAAACGCTCCCAGTATGTCGGTGGAGTTGCGGGACCAGTTCAATCCAAAATTGATGTTGCTTTGGCCGCGTCCCCGGCCACCGCCCCCGCCACCTCCACCACCAAACGGCCCAAAACCCTGACTGCCTCCGCTGCCAAAATTGTGGACCAGCCGGGCGGAGATCGCGTCGGCAGTGCTTGCGTCCGAAGCGACATAGTGAAAATTTTGCGAATTGCGAACCAGGTTGGGCTGAGGAATAAATTTCAAGAGCGCGGCCGCTTGCGCGGTAATCAAGTTCGGATTCATGACATTCAACTGGCCGTTGTATTGAAATTGCTGGCCGGTCGCGGGATCGATGATGGGGGTGGCTAGCGCGGAAAAGTCGCCGGTGCGCTCGGCTGCCGTTGGCACGGTGGAAATAGAATCAAACGGCGAACTGCCGCGCGTGCCGTTCCAGCCGAAGAAGAAAAAATTCTTGGTGCCACCACTGTAAATCTTCGGGATATTTACGGGCCCGCCGACGAAGGCGCCGAAGTGCGCGGTGTTGTATTCGGATTTTACGGATGGCAGCCCCAGCAACCCGAAGGGAGCAGCATCGAGCGCGGAATTGTCGTCGGAAATGTACAGGACGCCGTGCGGCTGGTTGATATTAAAATTTTTCGGCATGCGGCCAATCATGATGGGTCCGCCGCCGCCGAGACCACCTAGTCCCCCGCCCTGCCCTCCACCGATTAACCCTTCGCGTTGCGCGCGATCGCGAAATTCCTGAATGCGGTCCTGTAAATCCTCTTCGCTGCCACCGCCGAAATCTTGCGTGCGGCCTTGCGCGCCGTTGATGCTCACGGACTCCGTCGAGGTATCCGCACCGGCGCCGTTCATGGGAAGACTCGCAATGTCGTTCGAGCTGGCCGCCGGCCCGCCCGGCAATCCACCTCCGGAAAGCGAGGACAACGCGCTGTCCACCGCTAGGCTTTGAAAGCCGCGGCCTGCCGAAGCGATGGCCGCATTGCTTTTGTTGGTCTGCTCTTGCTGGCGCGATGCCAGCAGAATTTCCGCATCCACTTTTGCGGCTGGATTTTCCGGATTGAGCACGACTTCTTGCGTGAGGTCCGCGAAGCCCATGAACTGCACGCGCACGACGTAACGCCCGCGCGGCAAGCCGGTGAAGAAGAATGTCCCGTCACCGGCGGTAGCCACAACGAACTTTTTTCCGGTCAGCGTGTTCGTCGCGGTCACGGTAGCACCGGGGAGGGGAGTTTTGCCCGATCGTACTGTTCCTGAAACTTGAAAGGCGGTCGCCGACGTTGCGGGCGTTGCAGCCGGAGTTGGCGCCGCGGCTTGCGATGGTGTTTGTGGGGACGGAGCTGCGGGCGATTGCCCGTTCTCCCGCGCGTTCAAGGATGTTCCCCACGCGCAGGCGAGGAACAATACCGGCAAAACGATCTTCAATTATTTGGCCCCGTCGGTTTTTGACCTGGCGCTTCCGCTCTGGGCGCCTTTCCGGCTTGCGGTGGAGCCCCTTCAGCAAATTCCTGCATGCGCTTCCATTGTTCGGGCTCGATGAGCATCACCATCTTGGGGGCGAAAGAGTTGTTGGGCGAAGCGCCACGCGCGAAAAGATGGTCGCCCACTTGAATGTCAGCCATGGTGATGCTGTCGCGGCCCTTGCGCAGCGAAGTCTCCTCGTTTAATTCAATCGTTTGCGTGATGTTGTCGGTACGCAGCACGGTAATGTTCGGCGGATCGATAGACTTCACTTCTCCAATCACAAAGTCCTTGCCCATCGTGCCAACCTGGCCGCCGCCCATGCGTCCTCCGCCCCCTGGGCCGCCGCCCATAGCACCGCTACCGGTTCTTCCGGCGATCAGTTGGGCGCTTACGGTGTGGTCGGGGTTTTCATCGCCGCGCACCAAAACGAGATCGCCCGTTTTGAAATCACCCAGCTTGGCGGGCTGGCGGTCCTTGCGAAGTTCCGTTTTGTCGGAAATCTTTATGGAGACGGTGGACCCGTCAATCTTCATAAGTTCAAGCGTGCCACCATGAATGGCGGTGATTTTGCCGGCGAGCCGCGGGCCGGCATCGCTTTGCCCTTGCCCGCGAGGACGTCCGCCCTCTTGACCAGCGGGGGCCTGCGTGCCGTCGGGGGATTGCGCCCAGGCGAATGCGCTGGCGGCAAAAAGCACCAAAGCCAATGCCAAGCTGTGCTTAGGAAGAGCTCTCATAAAATCCTTTGTAAATCTGACTGTTCGATCGAAGGGTCTTTCGGTTTTCTAATATAAAGACGCTGTCTGGCTCCGCGGGGTTACCCGCGCGGCCATTTCCTTGTGGTCAGCCGAGCCCCTTCCTTCTTTGATTCCGCAAAAGGCGCATTCGGGTTCCCGGCGCGAGAAATTACACGCGGCGCTTGATAAGCGCAGCTTATGCTTTGAAACATATCTATTAATTGGACTCATTGACTTCCCCACCCTATGCTGCTATTTTGATGGCGGGTACCATGTTCCGCAACGCCATCGCAACTGCAGGGAAGCTCCCGGTGTGGTTTCCAGCCGGTGAGCGCGTCCACGTAGTAGTACGAATTAGCCCGGTATTTATTTCGGGCAGTGCAGGCGGATGATGGCGGCCTAGCCAAATTTTTCCAGAGTTTCCGGGGCCATCATCCAAACGAGATGATGGCCCCGAGTGTTTTGGGTCGAAAATTTTGACGCGGTAGCGCGACTGTATTCTGGGGGGATTCGGAAGTGACCGAAAGCACGCCAAAACGACGCAGTAGTCCATTGATTGACGGACCGAGCCGCGCCCCTGCCCGCTCCATGCTGCGCGCTTCGGGGCTTCGCGATGAAGATTTCACCAAGCCGCTCATCGGCGTCGCGAATACCTGGATTGAAATTGGCCCGTGCAACTACCACCTGCGCGAATTGGCCGTGCACGTGAAGGAAGGCATACGCGCAGCGGGCGGAACGCCGCTGGAGTTCAACACTGTTTCCATTTCAGATGGCATCACCATGGGCACGGAGGGCATGCGGACTTCCCTGGTGAGCCGCGAGGTGATTGCCGATTCCATTGAGTTGGTGGCGCGCGGGAACATGTTTGACGCCATCGTCATTCTTGTCGGCTGCGACAAAACGATTCCGGGCGGGATCATGGCGCTAGCCCGCTTGAATATTCCTGGCTTGATTTTGTATGGCGGATCGATCGCTCCGGGGAATTTTGAGGGAGAAAAGATCACGATTCAGGATATGTACGAAGCGGTGGGCAAGTACACGAGCGGCGGAATGACCGATCAGCAGCTTTACGCCATGGAACGCGTCGCGTGTCCCGGGGCCGGGGCTTGCGGCGGGCAATTTACGGCGAACACGATGGCCATGGTTGCGGAATTTCTGGGCGTGGCGCCAATGGGAATTTCCAGCGTTCCCGCATTGAATGCGTCGAAAGCGCAAGCCGGAAAACGCGCGGGGGAACTGGTTCTGGATCTTTTGCGCAAGGAATTGCTGCCGTCGAAAATCATCACGAAAGCGGCGATTGAAAATGCGATCACCGGAGTCGCCGCCAGTGGCGGTTCGACAAACGCCGTGCTGCACCTTCTGGCCATCGCCAACGAAGCCAAACTTCCGCTCTCGATCGACGATTTTGACCGCGTCAGCGCGCGTACGCCAATTCTTGCAGACTTGAAACCGGGAGGACGATTTGTTGCCACAGACCTATACGCGGCAGGCGGAACTCCTCTGGTCGCAAAGCGCCTTATTGAAGCTGGACTCCTACGTGGCGAGTCCCTCACCGTCACCGGACGCACGCTCGGCGAAGAAGCCGCCGACGCGAAAGAAACGCCAAAACAAGAAGTCGTCCGCAAACTCGACGCCCCTCTCAAAACTACCGGCGGCCTTGTCATTCTGAAGGGGAACCTCGCGCCGGAAGGTTGCGTGGTGAAAGTGGCCGGGCATGATGTGGTCAATTTTCGAGGGCCCGCGCGGGTATTCGATGGCGAAGAAGCTGCGTTCGCGGCCGTCAAGAAGGGCGCGATCAAACCGGGAGACGTCGTCGTCATTCGCTATGAAGGCCCCAAGGGTGGACCTGGCATGCGCGAAATGCTAGCCGTCACTGCCGCGCTGGTCGGAGCAGGACTCGGCGACTCGGTTGCGCTGCTCACGGATGGACGCTTTTCCGGAGCGACGCACGGATTGATGGCCGGGCACGTGGCTCCCGAAGCCGTGAATGGCGGCCCCATCGCGGCGCTGGCTGACGGCGACGCCATCGTTTTTGATTTGCCAGCGCGCGAACTGAATGTCGAGCTGAGCAAAGCGGAAATCCAGAAGCGCATGGCCAACTGGAAGGTTCCGGCGCCGCGCTTCACCAACGGCGTCATGGCGAAGTACGCGTTCCTGGTCTCTTCCGCTTCGCAAGGCGCGATCACGGCAGTGCCGCCAAGCTTTTCATCGCCCATCCAGCCTTTAACAACTTCGAGGACTTTATGAAGCTTACCGGTGCGGAAATCCTCTGTGAGTCGCTGACGAAACTCGGCGTGAAACATATTTTTGGTTATCCGGGCGGGGCGATTCTTCCTGTTTACGACGCGCTCGGAAAGTCCAAGCTGCATCATATTCTGGTGCGCCACGAGCAAGGCGCCACGCATATGGCCGACGGCTATGCGCGCGCCAGCGGCGGAGTCGGCGTGGCCATGGCTACTTCGGGTCCCGGCGCGACCAACATGGTCACCGGAATCGCTACGGCCATGCTGGATTCATCGCCGGTCGTCTGCATTACCGGCCAGGTGAGCAGCAAAGTTCTGGGCTCGGACGCTTTCCAGGAAATCGACATCACGGGCATCACCATGCCGATCACCAAGCACAACGTGATCGTCACGCGCGCCGAAGACGTTGCGCGCACCGTTCGCGAGGCGTTCCTCATTGCTAACTCCGGGCGTCCCGGACCTGTGCTCGTCGACATCACCAAGGACGCCCAGCAAGCCAGCGCGGAGTTCAATTGGGAAGCGTGCGAGCCCAAACTTCCGCCAAAGCGCCAGCGCGTCAGCTACGACCAGGCCGAATTCGACCGCGCGCTCGAGCTACTGAATACCGCGAAGCGCCCAATCATCCTGGCGGGACACGGAATCATGGTTTCCGGCGCGATGCGCGCCTTCGAGAAGTTTGTTCGCGCGGGAAACTATCCCGTGGCCATGACGCTACTCGGTATCGGCTGCTTCCCTGCCAGCGAGCCGCTGAACCTCGGCATGATGGGCATGCACGGCGAAGCCTGGGTCAACAACGCTATTCAAGAAGCCGACTTGCTGATCGCCGTGGGCATGCGCTTTGACGATCGGGTGACCGGTGACCTTCGAACCTATGCCCAGAACGCACGCAAGATTCATATTGAAATCGATCGTGCTGAAATCAACAAGAACGTCAAAGTCGACGCCGCGCTGGTGGGCGATGCCCGCGAAGTCCTGGAGAAAATTACGCCGCATATCGACACCCGCGGCCACGCCGACTGGATTCGCCACATTGCGGAGCTAAAAGGCGATTCCGCCGTGCGCGACATTCAAAGCCTTCCGGACAATGGCCATCTCTACGCCGCGCACGTCATCAATGACATCTGGAAAGAGACCAAGGGCGAAGCTATCGTCGTCACCGACGTCGGCCAGCACCAAATGTGGGAAGCGCAGTATTACCACCACAACCAGCCGCGCACACTGATCACTTCCGGCGGTCTGGGCACGATGGGCTTTGCTCTTCCCGCCGCGATTGGCGCGAAATTCGCGAAACCCGACTCCGAAGTCTGGGTCGTCGTGGGCGATGGCGGCTTCCAGATGACCATGAGCGAACTCGCCACCATCGTGCAGGAAAAAATCAACATCAAGATCGCCATCATCAATAACGGTTTTCTCGGGATGGTCCGCCAGTGGCAGGAGTTTTTCTACGACAAGCGCTACGTGGCCACGCCGCTCGTCGCGCCGGACTTCGCGGCGCTCGCCAATGCGTTCGGCATCCGTGGCGAACGTATCACCACGCGCGGAGACGTGGTTTCCACAATTCGCATGGCCCGGGAATCGAAAGAAACCGTGCTCATGGATTTCCGCGTCGAGCAGGAAGACTCCGTTTATCCCATGGTGCCCGCGGGCGCTTCTCTCAGTGACATGATTCGCCGTCCGGATAACCCGCTGGTCGAAACGGCCACCGAGCCATAGGAACATCGAGGAAACCATGCAAACACTCGTCGCATATGTGGAAAACAAACCCGGTGTGCTGAACCGCGTATCCTCGCTGGCGCGGCGCCTGGCCATCAATATCGATTCCCTTACCGTGGGGCCGACGGAAAACGACGAAATTGCGCGCATGACCATCGTCGCTCATACAGATGAAAAGGGCGCACACCGCCTCGAAGCCAGTCTCGAAAAACTCGTGGACGTGCTGCTCGCCGAAAACATTTCCAGCCGCTCGATTCTTGAGCGCGACCTGGCCATGATCAAAGTCCGAGCCGATCAACAGAATCGGCCGAACATCCTGGAGCTCATCAAAGTCTTTCGAGGCCACGCCGTGGACGTTGCCCCGGAAACGCTGATCATTGAGGTCTCGGGCACCGTGGACAAAATTGATGGGCTCCTGGAAGTGTTGCGTCCCTACGGCGTGTTGGAAATGGCGCGCACGGGACGCATTTCGATGACCCGGGGGAATGACTTGCTTCGCCCTCCGTCCGCCGATTCCGGAAACGCGGAACTGGAAACCGCCGGGTCGCAGCTGAAGTGAAGAATCTGTAGAGAGTCTTCGTTTGGAGTATTCCGACGCGTAGCGCGCGCGTCCTTTAAAAAATCACGCGCGGCACAGTCTATTGTGTGCGGCCGCCAAGTGGCCGACGAGAGGAAAGAAATGGCGCATCTTTATTACGACGATTCCGCGGACCTCGCTCTCATCCAAGGCAAAAAGGTGGCGATCATCGGTTATGGCTCGCAGGGGCACGCGCACGCGCTGAATCTCCGGGACAGCGGCGTTTCCGTCCGTGTGGGCTTGCCCGAAGGCAGCGCTTCTCGCGCGAAAGCCGAACGAGACGGCCTGACCGTCAATACCCCGTCCGAGGCCGCTGCGTGGGCGGACGTCATCATGATTCTCACGCCGGACACCAAACAGCCGAAGCTTTATCGCGATTCCATCGAACCGAATTTGAAACCTGGCAAGACGCTTATGTTTGCGCACGGCTTTAATATTCGTTTCGGGACGATCAAGCCCCCGGCCAGTATCGACGTTTCCATGATCGCCCCAAAAGCGCCGGGCCATCGCGTCCGCGAAGTCTTCACCGAAGGCGGCGGCACGCCGGCACTCATCGCTATCGAACAAGATGCCAGCGGCAACGCCAAGGCGCTGGCCCTTTCCTACGCCAAGGGCCTAGGTACGACTCGCGCAGGAGTGCTGGAAACGACTTTCACTGAGGAAACCGAAACAGATCTTTTTGGCGAGCAAGCCGTGCTCTGCGGCGGCGTCAGCGAACTCATCAAAGCGGGCTTCGATACGTTGGTCAACGCCGGCTACCAGCCGGAAGTCGCTTATTTCGAGTGCATGCACGAGTTGAAGCTCATCGTGGACCTGATCTACCGCGGCGGTCTAAGTTACATGCGCTATTCCATCAGCGACACCGCCGAACAAGGCGATTACAGCGCCGGCCCGCGGATCATCACACAGCAGACCCGCGACGAAATGAAAAAGCTTCTGGCGGAAATCCGCGACGGCAGCTTCGCCAAAAAGTGGGTTGAAGAAAACGAGAAGGGCTGCCCGAATTTCCTGGCCAAACGCGAGCAAGAGCAGCATCATGCCATCGAGCAACTGGGTCCAAAACTGCGCGCCATGATGCCGTTTCTGCAGCCGGTTGTTGCGCCCGGGCTTGAGAACAAATCAGCGGCGTCGAAAAAATGACCCTTTGACGTAACCTTTTCCACGATCGCGAACGTCTCACCATCAACACTCACGTTTTAACGGAAACGTGCCAGGTTCTTCGCGCCATGACAACGAAATTCGTAGCTCCGAAATCACAAGGTTCGAGCCTCGCGGAGCGCATCGAGCAGCTGAGCATAAAGCGCCAGGAAATCATTCGTCCGACGCTCGAGCACCCGCGCGAATACGTGCTCCTCAGCGTGCGGGCCATCGCCAAGCGCCTGACCACGGATCCCGCCACGATTGTGCGCATCGTGCGCAGCCTCGGGTTCGGGAGCTATCGTGAATTCCAGCACCATCTTCACGAGCTTTCGCTGGCGTTCGCCACTTCCCTGGACACCATGCGCGCCTCCAGCCGGAATGGCAACGAGCCCGCGCACGTCGCGGACTCCCTCGAGCAGGACGCGAAAAACCTCCAGGGCCTGAAGAACAGTCTCGACGCGCCGCGTCTTCTGGCACTGGCGAAGCGGTTTTACGACGCTCGCCGGACGGTCATCATCGCGGGTGATCTGGCTTCCTTTCTCGCGGTGTATCTCGAATACCAGCTCAGCATCCTGGGTCTGCCGGTCTTTGCGGCGACCTCCGCCGGCCGCATTTCTCACCTTGTGCGCAACTCCGGCAAGGGGGACATGGTCATCGCCATCAGTTTTCGCCGTGGTTTGCGCCATACCGTGGAGGGGGCGCAACAGGCTCGCACACGCGGAGCATACTGCGTCGGCATTTCCGACACCTATCTTTCACCCCTGGCCCGCGATTGCCACGAAATTTTCCTGGCTTCCATTGAGTCCACCTCCTTCGGGGCCTCGTACGCCGCTCCGGTGGCGCTGGCCAACGCAATCTTCGCGGCCTGCGGCCAGTACCGGCGCAGCCAGACCATGGCCACGGTGAAGGAAATGGCGGAGGAGCAGAAAACGGGCTCGCGGTGGTACGCTCCCTAAATCTTCAGGAATCGCTCCGCAACAAATGCTTCATACTTATAAAAACGTTCACGTCGCCAACTTGAAATTACTTCGAATGTCGTTTATATTGTGAAAGTTGCGTCCTTGGTACTCCGCAACATATGTTGCAGAATACCAAGGAAGCAGGAACCCGTCCCCCGATGCGGATCGAAGCCATTACCCTGCGCAAACTTCGCGTGCGCCTCAAATCACCCTTCGAAACCAGCTTTGGAATCACTCACGATCGCGTCGTCCTTCTAGTCGAACTCCTCGCCGATGGTGTGACCGGCTGGTCGGAAGTCACGGCCATGGAAGGAC
>Ga0210407_10000444_pt1 | contig 47071 bp, 35 predicted proteins | sample IncBWC27MmetaG_FD_150860 | JGI IMG/M metagenome (GOLD analysis project Ga0210407, IMG submission 150860) | Forest soil microbial communities from Barre Woods Harvard Forest LTER site, Petersham, Massachusetts, United States - Inc-BW-C-27-M | ecosystem: Environmental > Terrestrial > Soil >...
ACGAGACCAAGCACAAATATCGCGCGAATGACGTATTTCGCAAGATTGGCAGACCGAGTTTGCATCTCCAGGTCCTCTCGCTGCCAGAATAATATGTAGTATGTTGAGCGCGAGATTAAAGGCGAGTCGGTACGGGTATCAGTTACTAACTACAATGGGGCAAACGCAAGCGGAGAAAAGCGGCGACAGGCGGGCGAGGATGCGGTGGAGGGTTGGCGACGAAAAACGTTGAAGAGAAGAAACTTTAAAACCCGCAGCCTTAAAACCGGAGGCTGCGGCACGCGCATCTCGTTCCCCGGCTCAATCTGCCTGCCCCCCCGACGAGGTCATCGAATCAGCCACGCGCGGCCAAGAAAACGGCTCAGGCTTTCGTGCCTGAGTCATTTGGGGGCATGGCCTTGATTGTGACTGTAACTTCAACGAGAGCGCCCTTTTTGAGTTTCACATCATTGCCCTGCTCGTCGGTTAACACGTTTTCAATCCGGAGATTGCAATGACCTCGATCCGCGCCGTGAACTCCAATCTGGGCAATTTCAGGCGCGTTCGGCCGTGGGGACAGAAGGATTTTATCGACGGTACCGGGCAGAGTGGCGCTGGGCTGTTCTGCAGTTCGCCCAGTATCCAGATTGAGTTCCGCTATTTTTGCAGATTTGGCCATGCGCGGTCTGGCCATCTCTTCGGCGATGAGTGCCTCCGTGACATCATTGGATTCTTTGGGCGTTTTCTTAGACAACATGAGAGCCTCCAGACGGCTAGAGCGTAGCCTTGATCCGCCAGAGAGACTGCGGTGTTTGGGACAGCGAGTGGTTATTCGCGATTTTCCGTCATGGATTTCGGCTTGCAAACATGTTTAGAGAACTCTTTATCACGCTGAATTTCATACGTTTTCTTCATCGCGTCAAGGGATACGCCAACTGGCGGACCAGACGGCACGTAAAGCCAAGAACACTCAGAGCAACCGAAGCCCTGAAAGCGCGGCTTTTCAATCCATATCAGCTTGCGGAGCACGGTCACTCTGGGACGCCTCCGGGGGTCTGCGTAGGCTGCGGTCTCGTGCATTGGTTCTCCTTGCCGGCCGGGTTGCCTTAGGCTTGTGTCGAATGGACAAGCGGAAAAAACGACATTCGCACTCTTCGCATCGATACGGTCGAATCAGCAGAAAGGCCAGGAAGGACTCGCTCATTCCTCTCGTTCTCGATCTGCGGGTACGGTCACTTTGACAATCGGGGCACCAGATCGATACCGGAGCCCTTTCCAATGACGGCAGGAGAGGCATCCCAGCCGGCAGCCTTGGTCTCTGGATGGAACTCATCGTTGAGTCTTCTACGGAATGGAGAATCGCGCCAGGAAGAGTGCGTGTCGATCAGGTACTCCCCCCAAAGGTCCATCGGGTAAATCCTCTACAGCCAGCGGTACCAAAGATTTCTTGCGAAAGCCGTATTTTTGCGAACTCGGATCGAGGCCAACCGTTGAAGTGACAGATACGCCGCGGAGGACTAGGATAGCCTCGTAGTGAAGAGGCCCAAGCCAGCTACGTCTTGTACGGAATGCCACGCGCCGGGCTACAACATAACCTTAGCCAACGCGAGGTGCGGTCGCATGGTTAGGGGCAAGAAATGCAGCGGAACGAACAAGAGCGCGATTGGAGACAATGATTGGGTAGTGTGCCCATCTTGCGAAGCTTCCGGATATATGGGAAGTCCGCAATGCAGTCAGTGCGGCGGTCCCGGGTGGCTGCTTGTCCGCGACCATTCTCACGGGCGAACTTGAAACGATGACCCTGGAAGAGACTCTGCTATCTGTGTGGCGTCAAACCCTCGTCGAGCAGGCCAGGACCGTGAAGATCGGCGAGGCTACGTACAGGGTCCGTTCGACAGCAAAGCAAAAACTCAAGCAAGTTGATTTTGGATTTGAAGGAAGAGAGCTGCGCGGGCTGGAACAGAATCCGGATACGAAGAGTCGATGGGCGGCGCTGGCGAGGAAGGGTCAAAAGGTGATGCAGTTTTTAGAAGGCGGAAAATACGTTGGGGTGGCGGCGGACAGGAAAGTGCACCTGTATCCGGGCCGGTGAGGCGCCGTATTTCACTGCGGGATTAAGACGAAGCCCACGCCAATCGGAGATTGCCGGTTGCCTAGACGCGCGGTCAGTTCCGAGCGCTTTTTTTCGGCCTGCTCTTTTGTCTTGAAGGGCTTCGATAGATGGACAAATTGGCCGTCGTCGTACTCGTAGACGACCCATCCTTTTGACACTCTTGCCATAAGGAATTTATAGCACAACTCCTGGTGAAGCAGAATCCTCCATTTCGTTCCCAGGCAATAATTTCCTCCAAGGGACGAGGGGTGCTTGTGCGGGATGCCGTCATGCCTTCTTGCGGCCAGCCATCTTGCTCGCAACGGTTAACAAGGTCTGCCGGTCTTTCGGGTTCATTTTAGACAGCGACTGGCGAAGCCGATGGAGCTGTGCGGCATCACTGCCGGAATTCCCGTAGAGATTTTCGTCTTTTGGCGTGGGCTTCTCCGGAGGTGGGGCAGGTTCCTCGCCATCGTAGAAAATCTGGTACAAGGGCATTTTCAGAGCGCGCGCCCATTTTTCGAGGGTTTCGATGGTGGGGATCGTGTGACCGTTCTCTACGCGGGAAACGTAGGCCCGGAGCAGGCCGGTTTCTTTCTCGATGTCGCCCTGAGACATTTGCTTTTCTTCTCGAAATTCGCGGAGCCTTTGTCCAATCAGCATTCCCAGAGCGTACTACCGCCAGTTTAACGTTTCAAGCAGACAAGACTGGCCTGCCAGGAAAAAACTTTCGAACAGGCAATCAAATGGAGTTGTGCTTACCCTTTTTATCGGCCATGCACACGCGCTTATTTGGGGACAGTAGCGCTAGTGGGCTGGTAGGGGGTCGAATTTGCGGAGCACCCCTCCAGAATTCGGCCCCTTGGCTTTCTTAAAGGTTTTGGGAAAAGGAGTCCGCATGGGGCAATCTGCGGGCACTCGCGCCTTCCGTAGATGCCAAAGCGATTCACCGCGGCGTGGGCAGAAAAAAAGCCGCATGCTTTGAGATGTTCAAAGCATGCGGCTTGATGAGGTGATTGGCTGGATCTATGGGTAAGGGAGGTATCTCCACAGATCGCTGAGCAGACCGTTGCCGTTGGCGCCGGCAGAATCGAAGCCCTCGCCGCCGAAGATCCAGAATTGACCGTTACCGTCGATCCAATATCCGGGGGCGAAGCGAGAGCCTGGATAGTTACCCACGTACGGGTAGATGATTGGGCCGGGAGTGAGGCCATAGACGCCTCCCTGGCTGACGGAGCCGGGACCCTTCATCCAGACCCATTGGCCACCGGTAAATTCCCAGAGATCAGCCAAAGAACCATTGCCGGAGGAATCGTAACCTTGGCCGCCGAAGAGCCAGAGGTTGCCGGCGGGGTCGGTCCAAGCAGCGGAACTCCAGCGCGCGCCGGGAACGTTGGTGGCGGCAGCGACGCCCTGAGAGCCATAGACGCCGAGCTGATTTGAGACGTTGGCTCCGCTAATCCAGGTCCACTGGCCCGCTTTGAACTCCCAGAGGTCGTTCAGAGCAGCAGGGGCGCCCTTGGAGTCCAGGTCAAAGCCGCCAAAGAGCCAGAAATTACCTGCGGCGTCCAGCCAGGCCGCAGAAGTCTCGCGCCCACCGGGAACGTTTAATGCGGAAGCTGTACCTAGGGTGCCGTAGTTGCCGGTCTGGTTGGCGGTCTTGGAGCCACTGATCCAAGTCCACTGGTTGGTTGTGATGTTGTAGGTCCAGAGGTCGTTGAGGAGGCCGGGGGTGGCGCTCGACGAATCGAAGCCCTCGCCACCGAACAGCCAAACTATTGTGCCCGTGGAATCAATCCTGGCGTTGGAACCCCATCGTGAGCCGGGGAAGTTGCCAGGAGCGGTCGCGCCCAAGGTGCCATAGGCACCGTTTTGTTCCGCAGCGGCCCCGGCGACAAGCGTCCAGGTTTTTGCCGCAATGTTGTATTTCCAGAGATCGTCGAGGAAGGTGGTGCCAGCTTGGCCACCGAAGAGCCAGAGATCACCGGCAGCGTCGGTCCAGGTGACAGCGCCGTCGCGGGGAGCGGGCCCGCTTCCCGAATAGGCGACTATGAGATTCTTCCAAAGGTTGGCATAGCTGCCGTTGTAGTTTTGCGTGCCGACATACTCCCACAAGTCGTTGAGGTCCGTGGCCGGAGGTGTGAGTCCGGTAGTAAAGGTCAATCCGTAACCACCGAACAGCCAGAGATTGCCGGCGTTGTCAGTCCAAGTGGCGGGATACTTTCGTCCGCCCGGAGAATCGGTATCGAAGGTCGGTGGAGGAGGCGGCACGGGAGGCGGCATGACAGGCGGAGTAAAGGCGCCCTTTTGATTGGCAGTATTTGAACCATCGAACCATGACCAGTCGTTGTGGCCGCAATCGACGATAACGCTGGTTACGTTTGAAGTAGCGGTGCCTTGATAAGCCCAAATGACGCAAGCTTGCGGTTGAGTGCTCGGCCCGACGAATTCACTGACGTCATAAGTGCTGCCGTCGGCGATGGAGGTGTTAAAGGTGAAAGTGCCGTTTCCGGAGATGGTGAGGTTGTCGCCAAGATTGTTCTGAAGAACCATGCCGCTATTGGTGCCAACGAGGCCCACGACAGTGCCGCCGATGGTATGGAAAATTGCGGGGCAGATGACTTGCACGCTTGTAACGTTGGCATTCGCGACGCCGGAGCCGTTAGTGACCGTGCAGGTCTGATTGGGGCCGGAAGGCTGCGTGAGAATCGTAACTGCATAGGAACCGCCGGCGGGGACGAGAGTGGGGAAGGTGAAGCTGCCGTTGGCAGTAACCGTAAGCTTGTCGCCACCATTGTCTTCTAGGACAACGCCAGTGCCTGCTTTGGCAAGTCCGGTAACCGTGCCGCCGATGGAGAGTGTTCCCGTGGAGCAGGTAACCTGAATGTTGCCGACGTTAGCGTTGGCGATGCCGCTGCCTCCGGTGACAATGCAAGTTTGCGAGGGGCTGATCGGCTGGACATTGACGGTAACGAGATAGGCGTTGCCAATGGGGATGGCAGTCTTGAAGGTGAAGGAGCCACTAGTGGAAACGGCCAGGTTGTCGCCGCCGTTATCCTGCAAGACAAGACCAGTGCCGAGCAAACCGACTACGGTCCCGCCGATGGAAGCGGTTCCGGTGGAGCAGGTCACTACGACGGTGGTGACGTTGGCGGTGGCTTTGCCGCTGCCGGCGGAGACCGTGCAGGTCTGCGCGGGCGTGGGCAACTGCGAGACCGTAACGCTATAGGCCAAGCCGTTGGCGATGGAGGTCTTGAATGTAAAAGGGCCGTTTGCGGTGATGGTGAGATTGTCACCGGCGTTATCCTGAAGAATGAGACCGGTACTGCCAGCGGCTAAACCGGTGACCGTGCCGCCGATGGTAAAGGGGCCCGTGCCCCCGCCCTTGCTGCCGCCGCCCCCCGAAGCGACTTGCAGGCCGCTGCAAGCAGAAAGAGTAAGGGAGATCAGGAAAAGGGACAGAGTGACGACATATTTGAGAGAACGCTTCATGGGGGTTAATTGCTCCTTTGTTGCTTTGCGCCCGAGAGGCTGCGGACCGTTGCCGGGTCTACGGCTTGCCGCTGGTTTGACCGAACCTGGTCTAAACATGCGTCAGGGGCGTACTTGCATTCAGAAATTTTTGGGCGAGGGGAAAGGTAGTGAGTCACCCGCCAACCCTTGGCAGGTTACTGTGCACATTTGTGTTGACGCAATATACAAAGGACTGGCTGTGTCTACATAAGCATTACATTTTAGAGCGTTGGAGCAGGTGCGCCTGCGCGGGCAGGGGTCTGGATGAGCTCAACGCAGTTGAGATCTCTTGGTGCAGGTCTTGCCGTCAGTAATAAGGAAGACTCCGCCACCAGATTGTTCTACCAGGCCGCCTATCAGGACGTCACAGTTTCAAGCAGGGATCAGGCGGTGGCGCGCTCGGCGTAGGAACAGGTAGTCGGTGTAGCCGTGAGAATCGAAAGTGTAAACGGTTTTGCAGTCGTAGCCGTTGGGGGGGCAGGCCGAGTTTGACGCGCTGGGGCAAATCGGGATTGGCGAGGAAATGGGCGCGCGCTTGCAACAAACAATGAAGAGTAAGCAACAGGATGTCTTCGGTCGTGGATTGAGCGGGCATGAACCCCAGCACTAGCCTCAAACGGGGCCACTGCTTAAACAACTGTTCCGAACAGCCAGCCGACGGCGGAAGTTACGGCCATGGCGAGGGCGCCCCAGAAGGTGACGCGGATGGCGCCGACGAGCACTCCTGCGCCGCCGGCGCGTGCGGCCAATCCGCCAAGGAGGGCGAGAAACAAGAGTGACGATGCAGCGACGAGAGGAATCAATACGGCGGCCGGGGAGATGGAAGTGACCAAGAGAGGCATGGCGCCTCCAACGGCGAAGCTGGCGGCGGATGCGAATGCGGCTTGAGTGGGGCGCGCGCGGAGCGTTTCGGAGATGCCGAGTTCATCGCGGGCATGTGCGCCCAAGGCGTCATGGACCATTAACTGCTCGGCGACCTGTTTCGCGAGCGAAGGATCGAGTCCGCGAGAGACATAGATTGCCGTGAGTTCCTTGTGCTCGCCCTGGTCGTCTGCCTTGAGTTCAGCACGCTCGAGTTTGAGTTCGGCTTGTTCGGTATCGGCTTGCGAATGTACGGAGACGTACTCGCCGGCAGCCATCGACATGGCGCCCGCAACCAAGCCAGCGATTCCGGCGACCAAAACGTTGCTGTGAGAGGCATGCGCAGCTGCGACGCCGAGGACCAGACTGGAGGTGGAAAGGATGCCGTCGTTGGCGCCGAGTACGGCAGCGCGCAACCAGGCGATGCGTTCCGTGCGGTGACGTTCCTTGATGACCGCTGGCATTCGTGAACCTCGTGAGCGCCTGGATATAACGGCAGCTTCCGGGCCGCGGCACCTGTTTCGCGAGTGGCCCTGCGGCGAGGGAGACGAAGCCTATGTAGAGAGATTTAAAAGCATCTCAACCATGCGTACATTCAGTAAAGCGAGAGCAGCAGAATGGCCACTAATCGGGTTTCCGGCCGCTGGCCATCTCCTCCTGCTGTTCATCGGCTCTTTGCCAACCGGAAGTTGGGTTATATACCTTGAGGGATTTGGCGAGAAGGCTGGTGCTCATGCCGAGATCCTTTTCGTATACAACCCCGTCCTGGTTCACGATGAAGGTCATCACTCCGGACGACTTGTACTCCGCGGGATAGGCGAGGAAAGCGAAGCCCCCGGTCATTTTTCCGTTCACGATGTAACTCTTGGCGGCCGCTGAGCCATTCGTACGATGGCGCTTCAGAATCAGATAGTAGTAGCCGCGGTAGGGAGTAGGAGCCACATCGCGGCCTTTGGTATAGCCTTCGGCAACGGCCGCGGCCACCAACGGTCCAATAGGGCTCTGCGGTTCGCCATCGGCAGCTTTCCAATAGAGGCCATTGTGCCGGCCCGCATCGCTGAACATTTCCTGGGCGTACTCGTTGTTATGTGCGGAGTAGTATTCCTTTTCCGCCGCAACGAGTTGCTGAGTAACCTGAATAGCGGATACTTCATTCTGGCCAACGCGGCGGTACAAGATTTCTTTCTTGCCCGCGTCGGTGTCGAAGAACCACGAATGGCCTTCGTTCATGAGGGGAATGGGAGAGGGCCAATTCTCCGCGCCGATGTACAAGATGGTGGTTCCGTCCGGCTCGCGGACCAGCCGATGCATTTCCTGATATTTCTGCACAAAGTTCGTGCGACAGTTGGCGTCCTCGGTTTCGTCTCCCGAGGAGACGATTTGCTTGCCGTCCGGTCCGAGGATTTGGAGAAGCTCTTTTTCATCGTTATTCTTGGTGGCAGCGAGAAGTGCATTGCTGGCCTCTTCCGCTGATGAAAATGTTTTTTGGTCGCGCTGGGCCAGGGAACGAGGAGGAAAGCATCCCAGCAAGAGGATGCCAGCCGCGACTAGTCCAAGAAAATGGGCCTGGTGAAATTTGCCGAAGATCAGCTTCGTCCGATGCATATAACTTGTCTCCATTTCTGAAATTCACGAGCTAACAAGGAAGTAACGGAATCTCGATCAATGATGACTGCCACTACCACCGCGAGAGCCACCACCACCGCCTCCGCCGCGAGCAGCGCCGCCCCCGCCTCCACGCGAGCCTCCCCCACCGCCGCCGCGAGAGCCGCCAACGCTGGCGCTTCCGCGCGACGAGTAGCTCCTTGCCTGTCCCCCGTGGTCGTAACCGCTGTAGGCCCCCGAGCGGACGCCGGACTGGCCGCGAGGTTGCGCATAACCGCGAGCAGCCTGGGTGTTTCCGTTGAATGCCCTGGCTGAAGTGCTGGGGCGGTTGGACGAGCCACCGCGCCCCGAGGTGCCGGCGTTGGGAGGCCGGTTCGATCCGTTGTTCCGGGCAAAAGCTCCGCCGCGGCCGTTGTTGAAGCCGGAGCGTGCGTTTCCGCCTCGGAAGGAATTGCTGCGATTGTAAAACGTGGTGCTCCGCGAGTAATACCTGCCGCGGCCAAAAGTCGCATACCGGTTGTGCCAATCGAATCCCCAATTATTCCAACCCCAGCCAAAGCCGCCGTAATACCCAATTCCGAAACCCAGTCCAAATGATAGGTATGGGCCGCCATACCAAATTCCCGGGTACTCATACCAACCTGGCCACGGCCCTATCGGACCGCCGTAAGCTAGCCAGGGATCATACGCAGGGACGTAGACAACTTCAGGATTAACAGGCTGTATCTCCACCGTGGAACCTTCCCTCGTTACCCTTTGCTGTGAGGTGGTCTTCAAACTGCCGGATTCTTCGGCTCGCTGGCGCATCACCTGAACGGCATCCATCACGTCTTGTTGCTGGTTGTAGTAGGCGTCACCTAGTGAAGAGGTCCAAGAGAGGTTCTTGTCCATATTTCCGAGGACAGAGGGAAAAGCGGCGAGCGCTTTGACGCTGGGGTCCCAAGGTTGTTGGTCGACGGCTTGACCGAGAGCGTCCCCCTTTAAATCGGGATGCGCTTGCACCCATCTGTTGGCCTCGACAACTTGCTCGGGAAATGTGGAGGCCGCGAGAATTTGCGCGACAAGGGAATCCGGGTACAGCGCAATGGGCGCTACCAACTGTTGCACCTGTTCAGGAGTCTGTTGCGCGTATGGCGGTTGACCGGCCTGGGCCGGCGGTTGCTGCTGGGCTTGGGTCTGCTCCGGGGCCTGAGTGTCCTGATAAGCCGAAGCACGTTGGGGCCAAGCCATAAACAAGAGCAACGAGAAGAAGAGTGAAACCAAGAGTGGCTTGCGCAATGGGAGCATCGAGAACCTGTAAGAAAGCTTGAAGATGTTCATGTTGTTGAATCTCCTCTACACCTACACCTTCATGCCCCGGGTCGTCCGATGGATGGAGATGGGAAAGGTACGCGCGAAAAAAGAGAGTTGTCCTGGTTCTTAAGTGTGGAACCAATTGCACTCTGTGGATTGCTCGCTGAATTAGCTTAAGCGAGGCAGCGGGTGGTTACTGTTCGTTTTAGGACGTTGTGGATGAAGCGCTAGGGTTGGTTCGTAGGATGAGTGTTGACCATAAGGGACAGGGGAACGCGGGTCAGAGCAGCCGTCTTAAGGGTGCGGCTAACCCTGCTCCTATAGCCGTGCTGAGTAGGCGGGAGCGGGGTTGGAGGGCGGCTTTATGGATCAATTATTTGTGGGCGTGATCTCGCGAGAGATGATTTCGTATTTGAAGGCGTCGGGGTTGAGGCAATCGAGGCGGCCTTCGGATGTTTCGGCCTGGGGGTACATGAAGAATCCGACGGGTGCACCGTTCGAACCGGGGAGAGCGACGTCGTGGGCGAAGTTGTAGGCCATCCAGTTCATTTCCCAGGAACCGAAAAGCCGTGTGCGAGCCTTGCCGACCATTTCGTTGTCGAGCGGAAGATTGCCGGGTGGCTCCTCGAGAACGACTTTGCGCACGTCGGCGGGATCCACGGGAACCCAACCGTAGTTGGTGAGATAGACTTCGGCGCGGCAGTGCTGCGCTTTGGTGACTTTCTCGGAGGAAGCGCCGAGGCTTTTGTAACCGAGTTCGGATTTAGCGACGCGGATGCCGTAAACGTCACGCGCGGGAAGGCCAGCGGCGCGGGCGAGTCCCACATAAAGGGCGTTGAGATCGGCGCACTTACCGCTCAAGTCTTTGGTCTCGAGCATGAAGCGAATATCGCCGACACCGCAGCCGCGGGTTTTGAGGTTTCGAAAAGTATTGTCCACGATCCATTCGTAGATGGCGCGCGCTTTTTCGGCGTCTGTTTTTGCGTTCCTGGTGATTTCGGTGGCGGTGGATTGCACGATGCCGTCGGTGGGCAGGAGCTTGGTAGGCCGCAGAAAATGTTCCAACTCCACGGGACTTTCCTTAGCCGCATGGCTGGGGGCGGAGAGGTCGACGACCGCGTCTTTGGTAGCAATCCGGCTGGTGACGGTAAGGAGGGGCTTCACGGCAGGGGGGAATTCCGCTGCGATGATTCCGAGGGCATCGGGCTGGCTTGCAATGAGTTTTGCGGAGCCGCCTTCGGCGTTGAAGGTATTCGAAATTGTTCTCTGGAAGGGCATTGAACGGGTGAGTGCCGCAGGAACCCAAATGCGCGTGGTCCCGGAAAATTTGAGGACTTCGACTCGGGTGGTGACTTCAAAGATGCGCCAGCCGGGGCCGCGGGAGTCCGATGCGAACAGGAGCCCCGCTTTCGGAAGAGCGAGAGTTGCAGAGGCAAAGGTTGCGGAGCGAAGAAAATCACGGCGCTTCATGGTCTGCCCTCAACGCAAGGAATCTCGGTGGTTGGATGAACGACCAGCGCACAAGGATACCCGGGAAAGCGGTATTCACAGCCTATTTCGTCCGTCGGGGGATGTATGTAGTTCTTTTGGAGTATTGCCGCTTATTGGCTCCCGGACAGGAAGCGCATGGCTACGCTGATTGCGAGACGCGTTCAGCTGCGGTGCGAAGTTTCTGCGGCCCGCGAGCGAAGCTAATGCCTAGTCCGAGCCGTTCACGGCGACTTTTTGGGCCAGGACTGGTGCCGACTTTTGCTGGAAGAAGGCGGTTACGCGGTCGATGATTTCCGTCAGAGGGGTCTGGGGGCGGAAACCGGTGAGCGCGTGGAGTTTATCGACGCAGGGAACGCGGCGCATCATGTCTTCGAAGCCAGGCTCATAGGCCTGGTCGTAGGGGATGTATTCGATGGAAGAGTTGCTGTGGGTGCGTTCTTTCACTTTGTGAGCCAGGCCTTCGATGGTGATCTCTTCGGTGTTGCCGACGTTTACGACCTCGCCGATGGAGCGATCGGTGTCCATCAGGCGGACGAGCCCCTCGACGGTATCGCGCACATCGCAAAAGCAACGAGACTGTTTGCCGTCTCCATAGATGCTGATGGGAGCACCATCGAGCGCGGACTTGACGAAATTCGGGAGCACCATTCCGTAGCGGCCGGTCTGGCGAGGTCCGACGGTGTTGAAGAGACGCACGACGATGACGGGGAGCTTTTTTTCTTTCCAGTAGGAAAGCGCAAGGAATTCATCGAGAGCTTTGGAAGCGGCGTAGCTCCAGCGGCCTTTGGTGGTAGCGCCGAGAACGAGGTCGGCATCTTCGTGGAAAGGAACGTTGGTGTTCTTGCCGTAGACTTCGGAAGTGGAAGCGGTGAGAACGAGTTTACGTTTTTTGCAGGCGGCCTCCAGGATCATTTGGGTGCCGTTGACGTTTGTTTCGATGGTTCGAACGGGACTCTCGACGATGAGTTTGACGCCGACGGCGGCAGCCAGATGAACGATGACGTCGGCATCGTCGACGAGTTCCGCGACTAACTGACGATTTTCAATCGTGTCGAGGTGATATTCCATGGCATCCGAAGATTTCAGGTGGCGAATATTTTCGACGCTGCCGGTGGAAAGATTGTCCAGGAGTACAACGCGGTCGCCGCGTCCAAGAAGCTTTTCAGCCAAGTGTGAACCAATAAAGCCGGCGCCGCCGGTGATCAGATAACGCAAAGAGCCTCCTTAGAGTGCTTGTGAATCGTCGTCGCGATCGCGGGAAACGCTTTCGGGGACTTGCTGCGCATCATCGTCGCTGGCATGGCCATGAGAATGGTCCAAAGACTCCTGGGGGCCGTAGCCATAGGAGTAGGGATAATAGCGGTAAGAATAGTAGTAGTCCGGGGCGCTGGAATCCACAGCATTCAGAACGACCCCGAGAATATTGCACTTAACGCTGGCCAAGAGATCGCGAGTGCGCGTAAAGGCCTCTTTGGGAGTCTCACCGCTGCGAACGACGAGAAGGACGCCGTCGGTCTGCACGGAAAGAATGACCGCATCGGTGGCCGCCATGATGGGAGGCGAATCGATGACGACAAACTTGAATTTCGTGCGAAGTTCGGCGATAGCCTCGATGAGTTTGTGAGAGGAAAGCAAATCGGCGGGATTGGGAGGCAGCGGGCCAGTGGGAATTGCGGAAAGATTGGGAATGGAAGGATGCTGCACGGTGACGAGATCGAGGCTGGAGACACCGGCGAGATAAGAGCTGAGGCCGGCGTATTTGCCGCCGGTCAGATTGAGCAGCCTGCCAACACCCGGCTTGCGAAGGTCGGCGTCGACGAGGACGGTTTTGTCGCCGAGCTGAGCGAGAGTGACGGCAAGATTTGCAGCCGCGGTGGTCTTGCCCTCGCGCGGTAATGCGCTGGTGACAAGGATTACTTGCGGAGGATGCGCCGCCTGGGAAAGCAAGATGGAAGTGCGGAGAGCGCGAAACGCTTCCGACATCTGTGATTTGGGCAGATGCTGAGCGACCAATTCGATGCGTTTATCGTGGCCGTTTGCGGTGGAAGCCAGGCCATGCAACAAACCGGCGCGCTTGCCGCCTCCATTAGATCCGGCAAATTGCGGGACGACGGCGAGAGAAGGAAGCCGAGCGAGCGTTTCAATGTCGTCCGGAGTCTTTACCGTATTATCCAGATACTCGCGCAAGAGTGCCAAGCCGATGCCTCCGACAAGGCCAACAAGAAAAGCGAGAACGATGTTGCGTGCCTTGGCGGGGCGGGACGGATAAGAGGGGATCATGGCAGGATCAACAACGCGAATGTTGGAAGAACGCAAACCAGCAGAGATGCCAGCTTCCTTTAATTTCGTCAGCAATCCTTCGTAGAGGACCTTGTTGGCTTCGGCTTCGCGATTCAGAATGTTGTACTCGACGAGCTTCTCGGACATCTGATTGACTTCGGCCTTTTGCTGGTCGAGGGCCTCCCCTAAGAGGGTTTCGCGCTGGTGAGCTTCGCGAAAGTCGCTTTCGAGCCCGTTAACGACGTTTTGCTTTTCCTTCTCGATGTTGACATCGATTTCCTTCATTTGCGCCTGGAGGCGCTGCACTTTGGGAAAGCTCGGACCGTACTGCGCGACGGCATCATTGTAAGAGGCCGACAAATCGCTGCGCTTCTTAATTAAGTCGATCAGAAAAGCGTTGGTCTGGATTTGCGGAACGGCATCGAGATTTCCATCCTTGGCGAAGCGGAAGAGCGCTTCCTTTTTCATGCGTTCGCTCTGGGCTTCGGTCAATTCGCGGTTGATGTCCGAAAGACGCTGCGTGGTGATGTTCTGCTTGTCGTCCAGAGTCCAGATCTGGTTTTGGCGTTCGTAGGCGATGCGCGCATCCTCGGAATTCTGGACTTTAACTTTAAGCTCTCCGAGCTGGTCGGCGAGCCAGGTGGAAGCCTGAGTGGTGGCATCAAACTTACTGCGGAAGTTTTGTTCGATATAAGTGGCGATATGAGCGTTGACAATGCGTGCGGCGAGCTGTGGGTCAGTCGATTCAAAGCTGACGTCCATGAGGCGGCTGCTAGGAACGCGCTTCACACCGAGGCTGCCGAGGAACTCGCCAAGCTCTGGAGGGCGCTTCTGATTGGCCAAGCTGCCGATGGCGACAGCTTCGGAAGGGCCAGTTGCGGGAGTAAATTCCGGGCGGCCGGAAAGCCCGCTGTTGCGGATGGTTTGCAATGCCAGGGTTTCACTGGTGAGGATCTTGGATTGGGTCTCGATGTAGTTTTCCAGATCCATCATGAAGTCGTAAGAATCGGTGCCCTGGAAAGGCAAGATGTTGGCATTCTCGCGATCGATCTCGATGCGCGCGGTGGCTACGTAGACCGGCTGCATACGGAAGGTGGCGATGGCGACAATGGTGACCACGGCGAGCATGAAAGAGAGAATGAGCCACTGGTGCTTGCGGAGAACGAGAAGGTAATCGTAAAGGTGAGGCTCGCGGGGCGACAATTCCCAAGAAGGGAGACGGGAGGCCATGGATACGAGCTCGCCAGAACCGTTCTCGCGCGAAACTAGTTTGTTCTCTTCGTTCATTTTCTCAGTGATAGGCGAGCCGATAGAGTGCTATGCCGGAGCCCAGGGCGACGCCAAATTCGGCAGCCCTGAGCAAGGCCTGTTTTGCACCGCTGTTTGGGACGTAAAGAATGTCGCTGGGGAGAAGCTGAACATCCTCGGTCTCGCGTTTCTGAACCTTTTTGAGATCGACCTGGACCTCATGTTGCTGGCCTTGGGGATCCCTTCGAATGATCACGGCGTGATCCGATTTCGCCGTGTTATTTAAGCCGCCCGCCAAAGCGAGGATTTTGAGCGTAGTCATCAGGGAACGATCATTGGCAAGAACGAAGCCCCCTGGTCTGCCGACCGCACCGAGAACATAGACGATCCCCGCGTGTGGCACCGTGACAGTATCACCAGCTTGGAGAAGAATATTGTTGGAGGTGTTCCCGTTTTCCACGAGTTCATTGAGATTGATGGTGATGGTGTTGCTCAAACGGGGAGGTTCGCCCGGAATGGCGGGGGAGGTTCCGGGGGTATTTGGAGAAGCAGTGGATTGTGGCGAGGCCGGTCCTGCATTTTGCGCGGAAGCGCCTGCCACCGGAGAAGCGACGGCCGAGCTCGGAGCGATCAAGGGAACAGCCTTCGGGGAATTCGTTTGCGTTGGAGGAGGAAGGGGATCTTCCGGGCCGATGGAGGGGGCATCGGAAGGATCCTGAGCGTCTAGAGAAGGCCGTGTGACAATCACCGAATCGCCCGCGTCATTGGCAATGCCACCGGCTTCCGCCAAAACTTCGAGGACCGTCACCGGGTGATCGGCCTGGTAAACGAGAGGATGGGCGACGGCCCCGACCACTGTTATCGGTTTACTTTTTCTGTCTTTTACGCTAACGCTGACTTCGGGATGGGAGACCAAGCCATTGGCTTCCAAAACCTCCGCGATCTTCTGTTCCGACTGCAATTCGGTCAAGCCAGCGACACGCAAGCGAACGGGAACAAGGGGGATGCCGATGGAGCCGGTCTGGCTGACGCGCACTTCGCGGCTGAGTTCCTTAACATCGAAAACATCAATGTCGAGCACGTCTCCATTGCCGATAATGTAGTCATGGGGGATGACATGGGCGTTGGAATAGAACTCGCGGATGCGATCGTTGGCTTGCTGGGGCGTTTCGATAACAGTTTGGGCGCGAGCGGGCCAGGGAAGCAGAAACGCCGCCGTCAGGGCAGCCGTGACGAGACACGGCGCCAACGCACCCAGTCTAGCTGGCTGCATGAGAATAGATAACCCCCAAGTTTGATTATACAGGTAACAGGGAGAAGTCAATCAGGGTTTTCGCCTATGGCGACGACTACGAGCAGGAAGGATCGCTGGGTTGGGCAGCTGTTGGATGTCGGAAGTGGCCAAATGGGCCATAAGAAAAAACAGGAGTGCGTTGGCGGGGATGTGAAGATTGAAATCCACCAGGCTATGGACGAGAAACCCACAGCATCCGACAAGACCAGAGAGTTGCAAGGCCGACGAGAAGGATTGATTGGCTTGAGAAAGGCGGCGAGCCGATTCCAAAAATAAGACGCCAAGAAACCAGAGGCAGCAAAAACCACCTACTATGCCAGTCTCTGCTAAAGCCTCAAGGTAGTCGTTGTGGGTGTGGTTGACGATTTTTCCATCGTAGAGCGACTCGTAAGGAGGAAAAACAGTTTGGAGTGTGCCTAGTCCGGTGCCAACGATGGGGTGATCGAGAAAGATGTGCCAGGTGTCGCGTCGCATGGAGGCGCGCTTAGCGCCGGTCATCTCCAGGGATTGCATAGAAGAAAAGCGTTGAAGAATTTCGCGAACCCCGAGCAAAGAGACCGTAAGCAGGGCAACCATGAGGACGGCGAGCGCCGCGAGCGTTTGTTTGCCGACGGCGCGGCGGAAAGCAACCCATAGAGCGATGACTGCGAGTTCGGCGCCAAAACTCACGATGCCTCCTCGGGAGGCGGAAAGAAAGAGCGCGGCGATGGGAATGACGGCGAATACTCCGACGACAAACCAGCGCTCGCGGCGAACTCTGCCCAGTACGAGAGGGACGAGCGCGATGGGAATGACTAGCTCTGCAAAACCAGCGAAGTGATTGCGATTGACGTAGGGGCCGAAGGGGATGCCGCCGTAGTGCATCTCGCGGAACCAATAGAGTTTCCCGTTGAAAGCAAGATGCTGAAGGATGCCAAAAGCGCAAAGCGCAAATCCAAAAATCATCACAAACCAGATGAAGGTTCGCCACTCCTGAAGCGTTCGAAACGCCTGCGCGGCAAGGAAGAGAACGATTATGTCGGAGAAGAGAAGAAGGAAATCCGTCCGCGTTTCGTAGGCGGACGCCGAGCCATGGAAAAAATACTGTCCGGCAACAAGCAGAGCGAACGCGGTCAGGGGCAAGAGCAATGGAGAGATGACGAGCTGTTCGCAGGAAACGAGCAAACACCGCGCCGCCCAAACGACGAAAAACAATCCAGCCGCGACCTCAAAAACAGCGAGAGCCCAATCTTCGACCCCGCCATGGGCCGCAACTCCAAAAATCACGAGCGCGCAAATGCCAACGCGGAGAAACTTCATGGATGGGAATTCTCCGCGAACTGGGGCGTGAGCGCGAGGTCATCGACCCAAATCTGACCTTGAATGCGGTTGTCAGGCTGGCCGCTGGGATTCCTGAGAAGGCAGATCTGCGCCTCTTGAATGCCTGGGCCGGACATCCACGGAAGCTGGATCTGGGTCCACGGCATGTTGCCCCGAAAATCAGGGGTCAGGGCTGAAGAAGAGTCCAGCGATCCCAGCGGGCGAATCTGGAACCGGATTCCCTGATCGGTGGTAACACCACGAGTATGGACCCATGCGGTAAACACATAGCTACCGGAAGGCTGTACGGGAACAGTGATGCAAGCGCCGCTGTAATTGACATTGGATTTTCCGTCGAAAGACATTCTAAGCGAGTGGCCGCCGGAGTGTTTCTCCTGAGAGTCGATTCGCGACTGCACCCCGTGAACGTCCGGAGGAATAGTCCAACCGTAGGCGCCGCCAGTTACGGAAGATTCGAAGCCGCCGTCCCATAGCGTGGAACCGGGAGAGACAGGCTGGACCGAAATGCCGGCGAGGGAAGCGGACCGAGTCCAAACACGGTAGGCCTCCGGAATGAGATTTTTTCTTCTGAGCGCATCGACGAGCGGGAAAACTTCCTGAATGGGGATCTGCCTATCCAAGTCGACCAGGCGCTGCCACACTTTGAGGGCATCATCCGTACGGCCATTCGCGGCCAGGTCATTCATAATATCGGCATAAACGTGGGGAAAGGGAGGAATGACACGGTCGAGGACCACTTGAATGTCAGGTTCGAAGCGAATGCAACGGGAGAAGGCTTCCGCGCCGCGCCGCGGATCGGCTTCGACCGCATGGTGAATTTCGGCGAATGCAGAATCGAATTCGCCTTGGCGGAGGAGAAAGTTGCCGTAACGCCAGGAAACGTCGGCGGAAAGCGGGTACGCACGCTTTGCGGCAACGAAGGCGTCGCGAGCGGAGCGGATGTCGCCTTCGGACTCGTAAGCGGTAGCGAGGTCGGCCCAGGTTTGGGCGGAATGCGGATCGATGGAAAGCGACTTACGATAAGCGATGATCGCCTGGCGACCATCGGACTCGTCCAAATTATATTGCCAATAGCGGCCCAGCAGAAACCAGTTGCGGGCATCATCGGGTTCGAGTTCGATGGCTCGAATATAGCCGTAGCGGGTCTCGAGCCCGGAGAAATAGACTGCACACGCATTGCGGACACTGAAGAAAGAGAGGACGGCGGCAGCGGCCATGGCCGCAAGGAGTATGACGCCGCGTTCAGCGCGAGTCGAAAGGCGCAGGATCATTCCACCGTACTGTGCCTAGGGAGGTTCGCAGATGCAAGACGAAATTCGGCTTGGGTAAGAGAGCGGAGCAAGGGGCGCGAGGAGTTATTTGCCTATGGTGGCGGAGAAGGTCTCGTCGCCACGGCCGCGGCGGCGCACGTCGATGCCCAGGCGTTTAATCTTCTGGTTGAGCGTGGAAAGAGGGATAAGGAAGCGTTCGGCGGCTTCCGTCTGATTCCACCCGGTGCGTTCGAGCATGTCAATGATGATACGGCGCTCAATCTCGTCCATGATTTGGAAGAGCGATGGCTGGGAACGGTCGGCGCCGGCGCGAGCGCCTGGTTCGCCGGGAAGGGGCGGAAGAAACTCAGAGAGTTGAAGACGCACGCCGCGGACTATTTCCTTGCTGCGGATGCTCTCGGGGAGCAGGTCGGCGTCGACACGTTCCTGGGTGGAAAGCACCACGGCGCGCTCAACGACATTTTCCAATTCGCGGACATTGCCGGGCCAGTCGTAGTCCATCATGAGTTTCAAGGCCGTCTGGGTGAACTGGCGGATGGGCTTGGCGTTTTCCGAACAATAGCGCTCGAGAAAATGAGCAAGGAGGAGAGGAACATCTTCGCGGCGTTCGCGAAGCGGAGGGAGCGTCAGGTGGATGACGTTCAGCCGGTGGTAAAGATCCTCGCGGAAGCGCCCTTCGCGAACGAGCGTGAGGAGTTCAATGTTGGAAGCGGCGACGATGCGCACATCCACCTTGATTTGTTCGGTGCCGCCGAGGCGCATGAATTCTCGCTCTTGAATGACGCGGAGAAGTTTGGCCTGCGTTTCGGGACTGATAGTGGCGATTTCGTCGAAGAAAATAGTGCCCTGATCGGCGACTTCGAAAAGGCCTTTCTTGGAGGCTACGGCGCTGGTGAACGCACCTTTGACGTGGCCGAAGAGCTGCGATTCAAGGAGATCCACGGGGATGGAGCCAGTATTGACGGGAACGAAGGCTTTGTCCGCGCGAGTGGACGCGGAGTGAATTGCTTTGGCGATGAGTTCCTTGCCGGTGCCGCTTTCGCCGCTAATGAGAATGGTAGAGCGAGAGGGGGCAACCTGGGCGACGAGATTGAGCAGGGTTTGCATCTTGTCGCTTTTTCCAATGATATTGGGGAAATTGAAGCGCTGCTTGAGGGCGCGTTTGAGCTGGACGTTTTCGTCGCGTAAATGGCGCGATTCGACGGCCTGGGCGACCTGAGCGAGGAGCTCGTCGTTGGACCAGGGCTTGGTGATGTAGTCCATGGCGCCGCTTTTGAATGCGGCGCGCGCCATGTCGATGGAGCCATAGGCGGTGATCAAGACGACGGAGATCTGCGGGTCGCGGCGGCGGATTTCCTTCAGAAGGTCCAGGCCGTTGCGATCCGGAAGGCTGACGTCCAGGAGAAGCAAATCGAAAGGATGTTCTTCAAGCCGAGCTAGACCGGATTCGCCGGTATCGGCGCTGGACACGCCGTAGCCTTCACCCCTGAGGAGCAGCTCAAGTCCTTCGCGAATTTCCGATTCATCGTCAACAACAAGGATCGAACCCTTAGACATGGACCGCTTTCCTGACCGCAGGGAACTCGACATGGAAGGAGGTGCCCTTGCCGGGGGTCGAGCGGACGTCAATCTTACCGGCATGTTCTTTGATGATGCCGTAGCTAACGGAGAGGCCCAGACCTGTGCCGCGGCCGCTGGCTTTGGTGGTGAAAAATGGGTCAAAAATGCGGTGAATGTGCTCGCGGGGAATTCCGGCGCCGGTGTCCACGACTTCGATTTCGACGCTGCCATTGTGCGCGGCTGTGCGAACTTCAAGCATACCGCCGCCGGGCATGGCGTCGCGCGCATTGAGAAAGAGATTCAGGAAAACCTGCTGCAATTTGTTCGCGGAGCCGCGCACTGCCGGCAAAGTTGGGCCAAGCTGCTTGACCACTTGAATCTGGGAAGTTTTCAAAGGATGAGCCACGAGCGAAAGGGTCTCTTCGACGACGCGGTTCACGTCGATATCGGCGATTTCGCCTGCTCCGGTGCGCGAAAAATTGAGGAGATTGTTCACGATTTCGCTGGCACGGAAAGTCTGCTTTACGATTTTTTCGATGATGGACTGGCGCGGATCGCCTTCCGGCATCTGCTTGGCAAGCATTTGAATGTAGTTCGAGATCACGGCCAGCGGCGTGTTGACTTCGTGGGCTACGCCGGCAGCGAGAAGCCCGAGCGAGGTAAGCTTTTCCGTCTGACTCATCTGTTCTTCCATGCGCTCGCGCTGGGTGACGTCGTCGAGAAGAAGCAGGCGGCCGATTCGTTCGCCGGACTTGCTGACCAGCGGGGTGATAGAGACGTTAACGGTCAAAACTTTTCCCTGGTGCTGGAGACGCTGCTTGTAGATTCCGGTGATTTGTTCTTGATCGACGCGCGAATCAATTTCGATGGAGAGAGCTTCGGGAAGCAACGAACGAAGCTGCCGACCGACAGCGTCTTGCCGGGCGACGCCGAAAAGCTGCTCCATGCGCGTGTTCCAGGATTCCACGATGCCGGACAGGTCAACGGCGAGAACTCCGACGTTGAGCGATTCCACGATGTTTTCGCTGAAGTCTTTCAGTCGCGCGATTTCGAGAGCTTTTTGCTCGAGCGAGGTGTAAAGCTGGGCGTTATCGAGAGCTACGGCGACATAGCCGGCGATCGTTTCCACGAGTTCTACGTCATCGCTGGACAGGAAATCGCCGTCAACCGTCTTGCCGAGACCCAACACTGCAACAGTGTGTTCGCGAATGCGGCAGGGAACGAAATAGTTGAGGTCCAGCTGTTCGAGAGTGCGGCGAACGGAATCGCTGACGTCTCGCGCGACACGGGGCGACTCAAAAAAGAGCGCCCCGCGCGCGAACTCGGGCCGGGCCGGCTCGAGGAAGCTAAAATCGAGTGGTTCAGAGAGGCGCACGCCCATGGAGCGCGCCAAGCGCATCACGCCGGGCTGTGCGGTATCTTCGACAAAAATGGCGAGACGGTCGACGAGGAGCGTCTGCGAGACGCGGTCCATCACTGAGCCGAGCATGGGCTCAAATCGGACTTCGTTGGTGAGCGTGCGGCCAAACTGAATCAACGTACGGCGATAGTCCAGGCGATCGCGATAGAAAAAACGATCCAGACGGGTCTGGGTCCATTCGCGGAAAGGCTGGAACAAGAAAGCTGCAATGACGATGGCGATCATGCCGCCGACCGGGCCATTCGTGGGAGCGTGAAAAATCTCGGCGATTAAAGCCACCAGGGCGAAGTAGACCGAAGCCACTCCCGCGGTAGCCGCGGTGTAAGCCAGACCGCGCTTGAAGATGATATCCACGTCCATCAAGCGGTAGCGAATAATGGCGTAGCCGAAACAAAGCGGAATGAGCACCAAGCTGAGAACGGAAAATTTCATCCAGGAGCGAGCCTGAACGTCAAAGACAAATGGCAAAATATACAGCAGCGTGAACGGCAAACTGCCTGCCAAAGTTCCGCCCGTGAGCCACTTCAATTGCTGGCGGAGCACGCCCGAGGGAGCCTCTCGGAAACTCTTGTAAAAGACAACACCGGCAATGAGGAAGCAGACGCCGAGATACGACAACTCGATTTTGTCGAGCAAAACGCGGGAACCCAGCCAAGGGACGAAGCCAAGGGCATTCCGCGCCGTGCTGAGATGCATCAAGAAAAGAAAAGCGGGAGGCAGATAGACGGCGAGCAGCTTGGAAGAGGAGCGCACGGCCGTTTCCGAGCGGCCGGGAAAAACGAGCGCGAAGTGCACGAGCAGCGCCGGGGCCAGAAGCCGCGCGACGATATTGGCCCAATAAATCTCTTGGTCAAAGGTGTCCAGTTTCCCGCTGTAATGGAAGGAATAAAGGATGAAGGAAACCAGGCAGAAAACGTAGAAATGCACGGCGCGCGGCGCGTTCCAGCGCCGAATGAAAATGAACAGGCCGATAAAGAGGTAGAGAAGGCCGACCACGCGGAGAGAATTCTCGATAGAAACGGGCTTTTCGGCAGGTGTGGTGATGAGCGGAGTTTCAAACTCTTCGCCGTTGCGCGAAAGTTTGTAGCGCACCAGTGACCAGAGTCCCGCGCGGGTTAGCCGGCTGGTTACCTGAACTGAGCGTGTTATAGGGGAGCCGTTGATCGCGAGAATCTGGTCTCCGGCGTGAATGCCCGCGCGGGCCGCCGGTGAATTGGGGGAGACCTGCCAGGCTTGGACACCGTGAACGGTGTCGAGCCAAGCGACACCATCGTCTACGAGTTCAAAACGGGCGCGTTGGTCAAAGTTCAGAAGGGCGAAGATCATGGCGGCCAGCGTTGCCAGCGCCAGCACGACCGCTCCCACACTGACTCTTAGGTTCTGCCTCATGGCTTCAAGCCGACGGAATACACCCTACCCAGCAATATCAGGTGCAAATCAGTGTCCATTGTTTGGTAGGGGCCGCCCTAAAAAGCCCCTATGTTTTCAATAATTTACGGATGGGCAAGGCTGGTCTCCGAGTTCCCATCCAGTTTATGGAAGGTTAAATACACCTTTCAAGAGCGCGAGTTCTCATCAAAACTGCACGTTCAAGCCGCCACGAAACGTTCGGAAAGCGGGAACCAAGACGACATGGCCGTCGCGGCTATTCAAGGGAACATACCCTTGGGCAAGCAGGTTGTCGCAGTCCGCCACAGCTTCCCAGCGCCCGAGGGCAAACCGCGGAAGAGGCTGGCGAATCCCAACATGGAGATAAGGATCCATCCGGTAGAGAGATTCTCCGTAGAGGTCAACCCGTGAGACGCTAGTTCCGCTGACCCATTTATATCCGGAATCCACCCTGGTGCCCAAACGTGAAACTTTGACCGAAATAGTTCCCCCAAGGGAATGGCGCTGGGCAGTCCGAAGCACTTCGCGAAGAAAGCCGTCCGCTTCTTCTCCTGGTGTCAGGGCGCCGCCGTAGGCATAGACGGTGGTAAGTTCTGTATCGTCATTCAGCTTCTGCCTGAGAGCCACGCGCGTTCCCCAACTGCTCGAAGAACCGCCGTCGTATGCAAAACCTGTGGAGAAATAGTCCTGGAAATAATCGGCGCCGGGCAGGCTATTGCCGTGTCCATAAAGCGCCACGTGGCTATTGTCATCATGAAACGCGGCGATTTGAAGTCTTCCGCGCTTGCCAACCTTGTGCTCTGCGGAGATTTCCTCGTGCCAGCCGCCTTGAAGAACAGGGTGTCCATTGCGCCAGAGCAATGCCGGAAAGGAATCCAATTGGTCCAGTGCAGCAGCGAGTTCGTTATCACTTTGCTCGCTGTAGGCCGAGTTCACGGCTTCCAGAGGTCCGGAGCCTGTCGGAAGCGAAGCGAGGATGAATGCAGCCTGCCAGTCGTCCGCCACGCGCACATTGAGTTGTGCGCGCGGGCGCAAAGAAGAAGCGGAAGAACGCATGCCAACGAGAACGTATTCGCCGCCGTATTGGAGAACGGCGCGATCACCGAAAGCAGCAGTCCCCCCCTGATCGATGCGTGCACCACGAAAGGAGGGGCCTTCTGGTCCAAGCTTAGCCTCGCGAAGAACAAGGGCCGTGTGGGGTCCGGCGCCAAGCGTGCCAGTGGGTAGCCATACGGTAGCGATGCCGCCACTCGGCGCATCTTCCTCGTAACTGGCTTGACCGGCGAAAATCATGCGGCCCGCTCCGCCCAATTTCTGGTCGTAAGCAAACGCGGTCGCGGGGGCGGAAGGCACGCTGGAAGCCGAGGCGAGCTTCCTGGCACCGTCCGTGAACTCGATGCGGAATCTTGGCTGGCGTAGCACGCCGATGTCTGGCCCTAGCGGCGTTGCCGTCAGCACGCCATCATCCGTCCACTCGAGGACCGGCCTCATGGAAGAGGCCGACCGCAACACCCACTTCCAATCATCAGCTTCGGCGTTGTTCGTGGCGGGCTGTCGGCGCAGTTGATCCAGCGAGGCAAACACCGATTCCATTTCGATACGGATTAACGTGGTGACGTTGGAGGTAACGCGCACGTGCTGTTCAAGCGAAGGCAGAAAGCCGGCGAGAGTGACGCGCACGGTATAAAAACCAGGCGCCAATTTCTCGCCGAGAAAAACTCCCTTTGTGTTGGTGAGAAAACCGAGCGACGCAGCCAAGCCCGTAGTTTCCGAAACCACTTCCACGGTTGCGCCCATCTGCGGAGTGCCCGCAGAATCGCGCACAACTCCAGAGAGCTTGCCAGAGGCAGGCTTCGATTGCGCAGCCGCGGGATTCGTCGCAACAAACGAAACCGCTGCGCCCAGGATCAGGGCCCCCAGGGTCCGGAGCCGTCCTTGTTTCACGTCGCTTTACCTCCCCGGAGCAATATTCGCCGCGGTCTTGGTGCTTTGGGGTGCCCGAACCGAAAAATCTGCCGTCTTTGTGATCGTCTGGTTCGACAGGGTATCTGTGGCGATGATTTCGATACTGTACTTCCCCGGCGCAAGCGTGGCCAGTGGCAAGAGGCGTTCAATAGTAATCTGCTCGCCGGTCTGCTTCATTTCTTCCGATGTTTCCTTAAACTGCATAACCTGCTCGGTGCCCTTCTTCACGGTGTATTGAAGCGTGGCGGCGGATTTGTGCGTTTTGTCGTCGGGCTTGAGGTTGTAAACCTGCATGTAGATGCCAAGCTTGTCGCTGCTCATGAAATCGCCATCGAGTCGCGGACGAACCTTGGAAGAGCCCAGAACGAACTGCCCCGCACCGATCTGCTTGGCCGGAACGTGCTCGATCTGGTCGGCCAAAATCAGCGAGCTGGCATCCAGCTTGTCATCTTCGTAGCGCGGCACTTGCAGGCGCGCGTTAACAACGCCGACATTTCCGCTCTGAACGTCCTTGATCACGATATCTAGCCGGTAGAGGCCAGGGCGCAAGGGAATTGCCTTTTGGTAGATGGACTGCAGCTTGACGGACTGCTGGAACAGAGAATCGGGGAAGTCCTTGGAAACGGGATCTTCAAAGGTCTGCACGACGCGCCCCGTAAGAGTTGACACGCGCCCGAACACGTTGAGCGTGGCGGAGTGAATACCTTCTTTCGCCTGGAAGGAGAGCTGGCTGTTGGGAATCTGTATGGTCACCGGTACGAGGACGGTGTCGTTGGTGACCTTCAGATAGTCGGTGCGCCAAGTGAAGTGCACCTGATCACGCACGATGCGCGAAGTAACGATGGCTTCGAGGTCCTTATACTTCACTTCAGGCGGACGGTTCACTTTGGCAAGCAACTCCAAACGAGTGAACTCGTTCATGCTTTCAGGAGTTCCGCCGAGGGCCGTCGGCAGGTTCGTGCCGTCAGAACGCGTGAAGCGGTCGGTCTTGGAGGCCATACCCATGGACTCCAGCAAGCTCAAGCCGGCTCCGGGAACGTGGAGCAGCGCGTCCTTTTCGGAAGGGTCAATGGTCATGTGGTATTCGCCAGAGCTGCTGGGATCGACGAACTCCAAAATCACGTTTTCACCGATGCCCTCTAGATAGCGCCAGCGCCAAGTTTCCCAAGGATAGGTGGTAGTGGAACCGCCGCCCTCTTCCATGGGCCGATCGTAAGTGCCGCCCGTGGGGTGCGATTCAATTTCGTCTGGAGGTCCCCACATGATGTACATGCGGCCACGGTCGCTCTTCCAGCCAGGAATGCCAGAGGCGTAGTGTTCGTTGGCATAAGCGATGCGGCGGTAGTGCTCTTCCTTGAAATCGTTGTCAGGCAAATCCGGATTATTGCTGCGGCGCAGCCAGAACTGCTCGATGAACTGTTCGCGCTCTTCGTTGGTCGCCAACTGCAGAAAGGCGTTGCGCTCATCAGGCGAGATGATGTAGACGACGTCCTCATTCAGCCACTGTTTATAGGGCGTATCTAGTTCTTTGAGGGTCTTACTGGCCCGCTTCTTTTGTTCTTTCCTTTGGTCTTTGGTAAGAGTCTGCGGAGCAACAGGGGCGGTGGGATCTTGTGCCTGCTGGGCAAACATCGGCGGTGCAGCGAGAGTCAGAGAAAAAATGGATGCGAACAGGGTACGAACAGCCCTTGACATGAATGCACCTCAAGCTATGGGACAGTGGGATTCTAACTCCCAGCCAAGCTCCCCGTCAATCGAGGAATGTCCTGCATTATGTGACACTTGTGCCCCGGTTTGGTTTAGAGACACGATTCCGTCTAAGGGTTGCCTGACAAATTTTGACCTGACCTGTGGTACAGGAAAAACGTCGGGAGGAACTGTACCGATGGAGTACGAAGCTGTTAAGGAGACTTATGGCCAAGGAGGTTGGCCAGCAAGAGAACTCTGAAAGCAGCTATTGCACGCGATGGGTTTGACCATCGGAACCAACGAGAGTATCGAAAATCGCCAGGACATGACGCCGGTACTCGACCATGCGGGAGAAAATATCGCGGAGTTGCGGTTCACGCTCGGCTTCGCGGTGCCACTTGAGAAGCACGGCCTGCGGAACCTCAATGTCCCTGCGGAGCTGTGCCGCCGAATGCCCGCGCAAAAACAGTCCATAGAAAAACGCGGCCTCGCGCTGTGGGAAGTCAAAATCGGTGACGACTTCCGGGGGGGCGAATTGTGGCATGGTGGCCATAGAGAAAAAGGCAGTTTACCCAAAAGCGTTTCCGCGTCAAGTAGGACTACAGTTTATTGAGGCCTTCCGGCCAACTCCCCCCCTTTGTTCAGTGTACTCCGCAGATGGGTGAAGAACCCGCGACGGGCGGTGCAACGAAGTGGTTGCCATCGGGTTCTAACCGCCATAGGATGCCATCAGCCAGATTGGGGTTACAAACATGAGCGGTAAACGGGTTAAAGGGTCTCTGGCAGGCCGTACAGCTAAGCGCTTCTTGCGTTTCGGGCTGGTGGCCGGGTTGCGTTCGGTGGAGATCGACCGCGATGAGTTTCTCCGCCAACTAGTCCGGAAGCACAAACTTTGGGTGCCGAATTTTGAGCGCATGAAAGACGTCCCCGTGGAGCGCCTGGATGAAATTGCGAATGTGCTGATCCGCGACGCCGAAAGGATGGCGCTTGCGCAAGGCGCGGGTTTCGGACTGGGGGGCATGATCACGCTAGTGCCAGACGCCGGCCTGCTTACAGTGATTACTTTGCGGCTCATCCAGCGGTTGTGCCTGCTCTATGGTTTTGAAACGCGCGACTCTGATGAACGCGTCGAGATGTGGAAAGCCGCGGCGGTCGCCTCGGGCATCGACTACGGAAAAGACCTTGCCGAAAAGCAATTGTTCGAGAAACTTGCGCCGCGAATTGCCGAACGAATGGCAGCCAAAATCGGCGCAGAATCCGCGGAAAAGTGGGTGGGGCGATTGATTCCGCTGGCCAGCTCTGCAATTGGCGGCGGATTGAACTTTTTCTTTGTGCGCAACTGGGGCCGGCGCGTGCAGCGGAACTTGCGCGCGAGACACCTGGCGACGCGCGGAGCCTCGCCCGTTTCGATCCGCCCCTACGTGGCTGCCGAAAACCCCGCGGTCTGACGCTCCCTCCAGAATCGAAGCGCCTCGCACGCTCCCCGTGGACGCGAATCTCTAAGACAAAAGAGCGCCCGCTGCGTCTAAACTTGGAGTTATGAATCTGCAACGTTTTTCTACCCCGGTGGTCGCTTCCTCGCTGGTGCTCTCCGCGATCCTTTTTCTGGCGCCCACCGGACGCGCGCAAGATCCGGATCAAATCAAAGGAACGCCTGCAGAACCTGCTGATGCCGCGGAAATCCGTCAGCAAATTGCACTGGTGGAAAAACTGAAAGACGTTGTACCGGATCGAGGCAGCGCTCTGTACTTTCTGGCGGCCGAGAAGCAGCACCTTGGAGAGACTCTGGACGCGCTGAAACTTCTCAAGCAGTGCCTGGCGCTGCGAGAAGGTTTCGATCCGTCCGGAGGGCCGTCTTTTGCCGGGCTAAAGGAGCAAAAAGAGTTTCAAGAAATGGTGGAGACCGTGCACCGCGATTTTCCGGTCGTAGCGCGCGGGCATCTGGCGTTCGTTACGGAAGAGAAAGACCTCGTTCCCGAGGGTTTGGCGTATGACGAGAAACAGGATCTATTCTATTTGAGCAGCCTGAATCGCCGGAAGATCGTGAAAATCGCGTCAGACGGCAAGGTTTCCGATTTCGTCGCTGCGGAGCGATACAACCTGCTGCCCGTGTTGGGAATTCGGCTGGATCCTTCAGACGGGACCGTATGGGCCAACAGCTTTACCGACAGCGGCAAGACGGAGTTGCTGCATTTTAGTTCCTCCGGTGAACTCTTGGGGCGATATTCGCCGAAGGACGATGCCAAGCACGGATTCAACGATCTGGTGGTCAGGAAGAACGGCGAAGTCATCGTCACGGACAGTCTGAGTGGAGAGGTCTACCGCTTCGATCGCGATTCGCAGGTGTTTACCCCGATCGTGACGAATCGGCAGCTCTCCTACCCCAACGGGATCGCCCTTTCCGGCGACGAACAGCAACTCTTCATCGCGGATGACCTGGGCGTCGTTCGCGTGGACTTGCTCGACAAGACGTCCGCCGATGTGAATCCTGGGCCACGCAGCACGCTGGCGGGCATCGACGGTCTCTACTGGCGCAGAGGAGGTCTGGTAGCCGTCCAAAATTCCATCGGCGCGCCGCGAATTGTCGCGTTTCGCCTTTCGCCGGATGGACTGCGCGTAACGCAAACCACGGTGCTGGAAAACCGCTCGCCGCTGACGATCACTCCGACGACGGGAGCCATCAAGGGCAACGATTTCTATTTCATCGTGAACAGCCAGGCGGACAACATGAACGACGACAAAGTGCTGGACACTACGAGACTGGAACGCGTGCGCATCGGCGTGGTGCACTTGCCCTGATTCTTCACCCGCAGTGCATATTTGCAGCAGCGAGCTGGCGCCTAATAGATCCCGTGATTTGAGCCCGTTGCTTTAACCCTGCCGTCTACTACCGCGAGTTGGTAATCGTCGCCACCTTCACCTTTCCAGGCTTTCACGTTGAAAGAAGCGCCGGAAGGTGCGCGATAGGCTTTGATGCCACTAAATTCGAGAGGCGTTTTTCTGCGGCACATTTCGGGTGGCTTAGCCACTTCCAGAAAATATGCGGGGCCATCACCAACAACTTTGCCAGAGCCATCCGGATCGAGAAGCACCGCGGAGTTTTCTTCGACGGCAATCGCACGAACCTGCTTCGCCCAACCGTCTTGCATCGTACGCGCGAGAAAAACGAGGAGCCGCCCCATGCGGTCGCGCTTGACGAAGTGCGTATCCATAATCGTGCCGGGCAGCAGAGGGATGGAAAGAAAATCGCGAGAAAGAGTGACCCTGTTGCCGTAAGGATCGGCGAGCGCTTCCGGGGAATGAATCGTGTCGATGAACGAGGCGAACGAGAATTCGCCGAGAATCGCCAGACCGGCGCTGGAGCCCCCGATAGGCTTGCCCGAGGCGATGTGGCGGTTAAGCGCATCCTGCACGGGAGTGTCCTGCCAGAATCGGACGTAGTTCGATTGATCGCCACCCGCGAAGAAAATGGCTTCCGCCCGCGCAATGATCTGGACCACTTTGGGATCGTCCGAGTCTTCGCGATCCGAAAAAACGATGGTCGCCACGGAATTCAACGGGCAAACCGCGCGGATCTCCTTATTTACCTGCTGGGCATAATCGTCTTCCGTGTTGGCGCGAAGTATCAGGAAATCCCCGCCGTTGGCATGCTCGCATAGAAAACGAAAAGCGGGATCCTGCTTGGAACCGCCGCCCATCAAAGCGAATCCGCCGCGCGGAACGGCGGTGCTGTCCTCGGCGTTGCCAGTTCGGAAGTATTTCCACTTCGCGAAACCCGGTGGACAGTATAAGAGAAATGTAATTCCAACGCCGAAGGAGTACGCGATGAAGCGCCGGAAAGTCATCTCGCCGCAAAGACTACCAGATTTTGCAAGCTTGCTCGCGCACCATGGCATCGCCATTCTTGCAGCCGAACGCTCTTGCAAACTCCGCCATGTTGGTTAGAGGACCATTCCCGCGGAAGCGCGGCAGCGGGTGCTCGTTGGTATTTGCCTGCAGCCGCGCAAATTCCGGCCGCACGTTGGCGCCCCAAACCTGCGCCCAGCCGAGGAAGAAACGCTGCTCGGCAGTGAAGCCGTCTTTATCCGGCGGCCGCGGCTTGCCTTGAAGCGATTTTTCATAAGCAGCGTATGAAATCGTTAGTCCCCCAAGATCGGCGATGCTTTCGCCGAGGACCAGCTTTCCATTCTCGTGCAGGTCACCTTCGACGACATAAGCGTCAAACTGGTCGGAAACACATGCAGCTCGCGCCTTAAAATTTTTCGCATCCCCATCGGTCCACCAGTTCTTGAGATTTCCCTTGCCATCGTACTGGCTTCCATGGTCGTCAAAACCGTGCGTAATTTCGTGGCCGATGACCGCACCCATACCGCCGTAGTTCACGGCATCATCCGCTTTGGGATCATAGAAAGGTGGCTGGAGAATCCCGGCGGGGAAAACAATTTCATTCATGCTGCTGCTGTTGTACGCATTAACCGTGGGAGGCGTCATACCCCACTCGGCGCGGTCGACAGGCCGGCCGATTTTATTGAGGCGTCGGGCAAATTCAAATTCCGCGCTGCGCAGCTGATTCTGCGCGTAGGAGGCGCGATCGATTTTTAGCGCCGAATAGTCGCGCCACTTGTCGGTGTAACCGATTTTTACAGCGAAGGCTTCGAGCTTGGTGGTGGCCTGCGCGCGTGTTTCGGGCCCCATCCAAGAGAGCGTCTGCAGATCGTCATGCAGCGCGGCGATCAGGTTGTGGACCATCTCCAACGCCCGGGCTTTGGCCTCGGGCGGAAAATACTTTTGCACGTACACCTGGCCGACAGCTTCTCCCAGCGCGCGGTCGGTGGATTGCGCGCATCGTTTCCAGCGTGGCTGAATTTCTTTCGCCCCCGTGAGCGTCTTGCCGCGAAACTCGAAATCCTGCGTGACGAAAGCGGTCGGTAACCCTGGCGCGGCGGCGTTAGCCAGGTGCCAGCGCAAATAAGTCTTCCAGTCATCCAACGGCGTGATCGCGAGCTGCGCATCAAGCGCCTTGAAAAACTCCGGCTGACCGACGTTGATCTCTTGCAGTTCGGGATGATTCTGCAGCTTGAAGTAATTTTCCCAGGAAAAATTCGGCGTCAGCGTCTTCAATTCCGCGAGGGTCATCCGGTGATAGGTCTTCAAGGGGTCGCGCAAGTCGGTGTTTTTCATCGATGCCTTCGCGAGCGACGTTTCGATGGTCATCACGGTGGCCGCTTCAGCCGCCGATTTATCGGGGGAATCGCCCAGCAATTCGAACATCTTCGCGACGTGCTTTAGATAAGCCTCCCGGAGCTGTTTCGATTTGTCGTCCTCGCGCAAGTAGTACTCGCGTTCCGGAAGACCGAGTCCCCCCTGGTTCGCTCCGCCAATCACCTGCGTGCTATCCTTGGCATCCTGAGTCGAGGCAAAACGAAAAAGCGCGCCAACGCTCATGCGCTGCAGCCGTGCGGTTTCGTCTTGCAGGTCGAAGAGCGTCTTGATTTGGGCAATCCGGGTAAGCTCTGGATCTATGGGTTTGGTGCCGGCGGCATCGATGGCCGCGGTATCCATGCAGCTTGCGTAGAAATCGCCAATCTTTTGCTCGTTCGAGCCTGGTGCGGCGCTGACTTTAGCGGCGTCTTCCAGGATTTGCCGCACATTCTGCTGATTCTTGTCCCCGAGCTGCGTGAACGTGCCCCAGTTGGAATATTCCGGTGGAATGGGATTGCTCTTCATCCAGCCACCCATGGCGAACTGATAGAAATCGTCGCAGGGCTTGCAGGTCTTATCGAGATTCGCGGTGTCGAATCCCCACGAATGAGGTACATCCGCGGCGCTGACTGAAGCGCGCCGCCCCCCAGCGGCCAGACCCATCGCCAGGATGCAAATAACCGCAAAAATACTTCCAGTAACGAACAGTCGTTTGGACATCGCATTCCCCCGCCAGAAAGGTTGGCAACTCAGCGCGCACTACCGGCAGTCAGATCTCCGGACACACGCTCTGGCTGTGGGACGGACGGAACAGCGTTCGCGTTACCCGGAATCTCACGCCGGCCACATACCAATGGGAACCGGTTGACTAGCGAAGCGTGGTGCCATAGAAGACGCCTTTACCGCCGCGCAAATCGCGGCCATAGGAAAGGACTACGGTCACGCTGCCAAGGACACGTATCTTACACTGGATGCCCGTATCCCAGAGCCAGCGCTGCGAGCCGAACAAACCGGAAGAATCGGCGATATCGCCGCTGTCCACAAACGGGCCCAGCTTCACATTGAGAAATCCTGCCTGGTAGACATTCTTGTCCAACTCCCAGTTGGCGAGAAAGAATCGGCGACCGAGCGGCGCTGCACCCTTGCGGCCGCCAATGGTTCCTGAGTGCCCACGGAGCCAGAGGTCGTTGTCGCGGTCGACGCCTAATTGGAATAATTCATCCAGTGGGACTTTTCCTGCCGTGTCACCCGCGCGAATTCGAGCTTGCATTTCGTAATCATCGCCCATGGCGTGAGGGAACCAAGTTGCTTGCAAAGCTCCGTTCAATGCGCCGTACGCGCCCGTTCCCGATGCGAAATTCCTTCCCGTGCGAACCTGTGCCGTAGAATCGAGGACAAAACGGTGTTCCGGAATGCGGAGAAGCGAGCGCTCTGCTTGCAACCAGCCCGAGATGCCCGCGCCATCGGTGAAAAACGGCAACTCAGCGGCGCTTGTGTGGCTTTCGAGATTGCGAAACGTGCGGTGCTTGAATTCCAGGCCTGTGCTCCAGTTCCATCGTCCGTTCACGACGGCGCGAAATTCCGAACCCACCGCCGCACTCCTTAAGTTCAAGTCCGTGAGAGGCGCGTCGGGAGAGAAAAATGCTTGGGACAAATTCCAGTTTTCATTGCGGGCGTCAAAATAGACACGCAAACCCAAAGCCGGATCATCCCAAAGCGGCATAGATAGAGCGCCGCTGACACGGCGTTTTTCGGAATCCCACCGCGCCAGCGACGTGAAGTTCACGGCCCGATGGCCCAGGTTGTAATACTCAGGATAGATTGTGGAATACGGCAGCCCGCCAAGCAGGGCGATAGCGCCTTCCAGCTTGGAGTCGCCCCAGCCATTTCTTTCGGCCAAATGGAGTGTTGCATCGTAGTTTTCCGCGGCCGCCGGGGCCAGTTCGATGCGTTGTTGGGGAAAAATGCCAAGGTTTTGAAGTCTTGCCTGCGCTGCAAGAAGCGAATCAGCCGTCAATACTTGCGGGGCGTTGAAGTCAACGGCGCGATCGCGCAACGATTCGCGGAGCTTCGGCAAAGGCGAAACGTGCACTTGCCCCAAGCGCGGTTTTTCGACCGAGTTCCACCATTTCAACGTGGCTTCGAGGTTTCCCTCAATAAAATAAATCGTGCCAAGAAACTCCCGCGCATACGCGTCCCCCGGATTCAGCAGCAGCGCGGAGTGCAATTCTCTTTTTGCCGAACGAAAATCCTTCTGCTTGTAAGCTACGCCGGCTAGTTCGACGACAAATCGCGAGTCTTTTGGCGCTTTCTCGCGGCCAGCCTCGAAATACTTACGCGCTTCGTCCAGTTGATTCAATCGGGCTAGCGCAATTCCCGCAATCAGATCCAATTCGAGCGATTGCTCGATCGGACCGCTGGCGAAGGCCGCGGCTTCCTGCCAGCGCTCGATATCCAGCGCCTTTTGAGCGGCTCTTAGACGTTCACCGTCAGACGGAGTGCCTTGGCCAGTTACAGTAGAAGCCAACAGAAACAGAACGACGCAAACGAGAATCAATTTGCCTGCTGCGGAACAGCCAGAAGCATCCAGTTGTGGACCCTTTGCCATTGCTTTTCGAAGTTGGCGCGCCCCACGCGCAGCAGTTTGCCGCGTGCGGGGTCATTCACCAATAGAGTGTCGTCCACCCAGTTCATCCCGGTAATGACAACATAGTGTAAGGGAGACTTGCGGCCTCCGGGCTGCAGCCCAACGATTAGAGGCCGGCCTTTGACGAGTTGCTCGCGCAAATCCTCCCATTTGCCCGTAATGGAAAACGTCCGAAAGCCGGATCCCCGCAGATAGCGCTCCATGTCCGAAGCATAAATGCCACGCGCTTTGGGGGAATAGAGCTCTTTTTGAATTGCCGTTGCATCAAATCGCGCCGCGTCGATGGCGGCGCCATGTGCGTTCCAATACTGCAAAAGCATGGCTAGCGCTGCCGAACCGCAGGCGTCTTCACTCTGCTTTACGAATGGAACATCAAGCCAAGCGCCACCCGGTTCCTGGGAAGGAATTGAGCTTCCCAGGAACATCGTGCCAAGAACTACAAGGAGGCACCTCATCCGAGCAAACCGGCAATCGAAAACAACGCTGTTCAGCGCACAGCCAACGCAATTATCAAAACGGCAACGATGATGAGAATGATCCACAGCAGGTCACGATCGGACAGATGCCCCGCTGCAAAGTCGTCTTGCGCCCGCCGGGAACGCGCCGCCAGCTTCGCCAATTCTTCGTCGTTTATTTGGCCTACGGCCTTGTCCACCTTCTGATAATCCACGTTCGCTGATTTCAGCGCTCTCTGGCCTGCGTCGGAGGATAAGAGGTTTCGGACTGCCGCCTCGTTCGCTTCGCGGGTTTGCGCCGGCCCCGCCGCGTCCTTGTTTAATTCCGAAAGGGAAACCACGTGTTGCTCGCGCTGCGCCTGGGCATGCGCCGGCATCCCAGCCAGACAGAAGCAAACGGCGATCCCCAGCGTTTGCAAGACCAGCTTTGCACACACTTTCATCATTCCTCCTAGAAATTGGCTGGGTATCTTCAGTTTACGAGCCCCGCTCTGCGATGACAATAGACCTTGAAAAGATTCAGGCGCGATTGTGACAATTTGAGGGATGAGGCTATTTCAGGGGAAGCGCCGAGGCATACTTCTGGAGATCAACGGATTGCCAATCGCCTTTGACAATCCCTTCTCGAATTTGTGCTGGCGTCTTGCCTTTGTGGGTCTGTTCGTACGCGTAAAAGTCTTCGCTCACGCAAATATTGCACCCTGAGCCGTGCTTGCTTACGAAGCAATCCAGCAAACTGCCGTGGCCTTGGCTGCGGTCGCAATGGCAATAGCATGGTTCCTGGTAAAGAACTCTTTTGACGCGCGCAGCGACGGTATATGCGTTGGAGACAATCGGCTGCGCAAACAGCGCGGGATCCACGGTCGAGGGAAGAGCGTCCTTGGGCGCCTGAGCATGGAACGCGGGCACGACCTCATCCGTGCCCGACTGGGGCGTGCGCATGCCCTCCATATTCCGCGGCGTACGCGAAGCGGCTCGTTGCGGCAGCGCCGCCAAAACAAGAGCTAAAACAGCCAAGATCACTCCGCTAAGAAATTTCTTCATGGTACGCATGACAGAACCCTCGTTCATACTCAGAAAGCTCACGATATCCGCGCGCCTCTAGAAGTGAAAAACCAGGCCGCCTCCCAGAAGGAAATTATTCTGCGACTGCTTGAAATACGTATTGTGCAGATAATCCGCATCCAGACGGAAAGACAACCGCGGGGTCCACCGGAAATCCGCTCCTCCCCCTGCCTGCACCGCAAACGCGCTTTTGCTATTGCCGGCCGTCTGTGGCTGCTCATGACTTCCCCCCACCAGCACGTGCAACCAAGGTTCCCAGCGGCGCTGGCGCCAGGCAATTTTCGGTCCCCCGAGGTAGTTCACCAGCTTCACGTGCTCGCGGTCGAGAATCTGCGGCGCAAACAGGGCAGAGATGTCCCCTTCCACTCCGAACCAGTCGTTCAAGAAATAGCCTACCGACGTATTCACGCCGACCGCGCTGGCGTTGAATATCGACGAACGGAACCTCTCCCATGCGACGCCGAGACCAAGCTGCCAGCGGTAATCGTCGCGCCCTCCATACAGAAATTTCGGCCGCGGCTCCGGCGTGCCGGGATCCGCGAGCGGCACGGCGAGCGCGGTTGCCAGTGGGGGCACGCCACTCGTATTTGCGGACTCGTCTGCCAGCGCGTCCGGCGCAAAGAACGGCGCCGCGCCACTGCCCGGAGCAATCAAGCTTACCCTCGCTGCCGAGGTCGTCGCAAAGTCCGGCGTTGCGTTCGTTTTGATTTCGATTCCGGCCGGTGCAGCATCCTGCGCTTGGGCCGCGCAAACGCTCCCAAGCATCAGCAGTGCCCCAGCAAATAGCCTATTCATAAAGCTCCCCTCAGAGGGTCGACCCCACGCCTGGAATCAGACACTTAAATACGGTAATCAAGACACTAGGCCTTTGTCTATGTTCTTTCGCAGACTTGCGGCACAAAGTGAAAAGGCTGGGCGGGAAGCTGCCACAAAGAAGATAGCTCGAATTGTCCGTTCTGGCTAGCGCCCATGCCTTAGATAGTCGTCCGTCTTGTTCAGCCAGTCCTCGCGCGGCGGATTGAAAACGTCCAGGTCGACGGTATCTTCGAGGGCCCAGGCCTCGTGGGGCATGTTTGGGGGAATGCAGAGCACCTCGCCCGCGCGCACCACGATCTCCCTGCCGTCCACCGAAAATTTCAACGCGCCTTCAAGGATATACGTCACCTGCTCGTTATGATGATGATGGAGCGGCACATGAGCCCCCTTTTTCATGAGCACGCGCGCCAGCATCAATTTATCCCCGACTAGCATCTCCCGGTCGATCAGGGGGTTCAGTGGCTCGCGTTGCACATTTTTCCACGGTATGTATTTAAGCTCCGGTGCGCTGCTCATCTTTTATCTCCGTAAAGCTTGGCGGCGTTGTCGTGCAGGTACAGGTGAGCCAGTTCCAGGGCTCTCTCTTCGTTAATCGCGCCTTCCGTAACGAGTTCGGCCAACGCCGCCGCAAGTGAACTTCGGCTCGTGCGAGCCGCCAGCCAGAGACTTTCTTCCGCTCCCAGCGCGTCGTTGAAGGGAAATGCGTCCGATCCAAACATCATCTTGTCCGGAAACAGGGTCAAGAATTGCTTAAGCACTTCCTTGAATTGCGAGGGGTAAAGCATCTCGGATTGAAAGGAAGTATCCAGGTAGACATTTTTCACTGCGGTCAGCAAAGCTGCTTCGCGCTCGTACGGCCAGCCCCCATGCAGCAAAACAAAAGTGATGTTCTTATAGCGCGCGTCACGCAAGACGTTCTCCAGATTCAGCACATTTCCCTGCCGCAAGCTGAAGTAATCGCCGATCCCGACCGCGCTGTGAAAATGCACCGGCAAATGAATCTTGCCTGCCTGGTCGAGCAAGACGCGGAAGACGTAGTCCTGAAACAGGCGGTATTCCTCCGCCGTTGGCACTCCGCCGCTTTTATACTTGTCGTAAATCGCCGCGGCTTTCTCCCGCGGTGGGTCGCTGAAATAGAGCGACCGAAAATACGCCGCCTCAAACTTCATCGCCACCCCGCCCTTTTTTTGGCTATCGGCCAGAGTCCGGCGCACGAAATCTTCATAGCCCGCGAGATCACCGGGAAGCCCTTCCACTCCTTCCTGTTTCTTGTAGCGCCCGAGCATTTTTTCCTGCAGCGGAACGTACACTCCCATGTCCGGCGTGCTCGCGGTGCGCTCCGCGTTATCGAAAGGGTAGAAAAACGAATCGACGAAAAAAACCCAGTGGAACCGCTTGGTGTCCAGGTAAGGCGCCATCATGGCGCGGTTCGCCAGGCACACATCGAAATTAAGTTTGTCCAGAATGCTGTCGAAATATTTTACGTCGCCGGAATTCTCCGCGGCCTTTTTCTTGTCGGCCAGCCACTTTGCGTGCCCCGGTTTGAAATCATTGTATGGATAGCCAAACAGTGATTTCGCAGCAGCCACAAATTCCGGATTGTCGTCGCGCAGGCGCAGAGTGCTGCTCTCATCTGGCGGCGAGGCCATGGCGTCGACGTCGCTGTCGTCCGCAAAGCCCGGGTGCGCGTGATTGTCGTAAATCGGAATCTTGTCGATCTGCTTCAGCAGTCTTTCATAGGTCTTCTGCAAATCAGCGGAAGGGTATGGATTCGCCTGGGCGCTGCCAACAGCACTCCACGCCAGTGGCAATACGACGGCGGCTCCCCACTGAACCAAATGTTTCATTTTTATTTTCCGGCCTCCGCCGCGTCATAGCTACGAGTTGAATCCGCTTGTAAGCTCACGAAATCGGTAAAGCGATCCGCTTTTGCCGTGCAACAACGCTTAGTAAGACACCGCCGCACGCCAGCGTACGGAAACGCGCTCGATCCGTTCCAGCGCATCTTCCAGCAAATTCCGCGCACTCACCAGCGAGAAACGCAAGTAGTTCTTTCCGCCCGCTCCAAACGCCGCGCCCGCGATCCCCGCCACGCCAACTTCTTCCAGCAAAATCTTCGCCACTTCCTCCGCCGGCAACCCCGTCTCTTCAATATTCACCCACGCATAGAACGCTCCGCCCGGTGCCCGACAGCGAAATCCTGGAATTTTGTTGAGCTTTTCGACGAACAAGTCGCGCCGCTTCCGGTACTCCGCAACCATCGCCTCCACCGCATTCGTGGAATCGCGCAACGCCTCGATCGCCGCCACCTGCGTAAATTCCGCCGTGCACGTAAAGGTATTCAGCACCAGCAAATCCATCGCGTCGATCACGTATACGGGAGCCACCGCGTAGCCCAGCCGCCACCCGGTCATGGCAAAACTCTTCGAGAATCCGTCGATAATCACCGTGCGCTCGGCCATTCCCGGAAGCGACCAAATCGATTTGTACTCCCCGCCAAATACGATGCGCGCATACACTTCGTCCGACAAAACCCAAAGATCGTGCTCCCGCGCAAGCTCGGCAAACCGCCCGAGCGTCTCGTCACTAAACACCGTTCCCGTAGGATTATTCGGCGAGTTAAAGATCAGCATCCGAGTGCGTGGCGTGATCTTCGCCGCAATCTCCTCGATATCCGGCTGAAATTTGTTTTTCTCTTCCAAGCCGAAGGCCACGGGCTTTGCGCCCAGTCCTCGCGTAAACGACGGATAAATCGGAAATCCCGGGTCCGGATACAGCACTTCGTCCCCCGGCTCGATCAACGCCATCATTGCCAACGAAAGCGCCATTTTGCATCCCGGAGCCACCAGCACTTGCTCCGCAACTGCATCCACCTTCCGCGTCCGCTTCAAATATTCCGCAATCCCCGCGCGCAGTGCCGGTATCCCGCGCGTCGCGCAGTAGCGGTCGCGTCCGGCCACCACCGCATCGCGCACCGCATCCACCACCGGCGCCGCCGGATGAAAATCCGGCTCGCCCAACTCCAGATGGATGATGGAGCGTCCTTGACGTTCCAACTCCTTCGCGCGCGAAAAAACCGCCAGCGCGCCTTCGCCATTCAATTGTGAAACGCGTGATGCAATTTTTCGTTCCGCCATGGTTTTGTCCGCAAGGAATCTTATCACTTCGTTGCCGGAAGCGTGGTCACCGGAATCCGCAGTCCGTCCACAAATCGCGGAAACATCTCAAACGCCGCGGCCGTCAAAAATAATTCCACAATTTCCGCTCCACTGAAGGCCGCTGCCAATTGCGCGAAAAACATGTCCTCCACTTCCGCCGCGCCCCCGTGCAACCGTTCCGCAAGACGAAAACCCAGCTTCTCCTTCTCGCTAAACGGCCCTTCTTCAAACCGTTCCACGCCCGCGATCTGCCCTCCGGTTGCGCCTTTTTTCTGCGCCGAAGCCCTGTGCGCACGAATGGCATACTCCGAATTGCACAGCATCGAAATTCGCACTGCCACCAGCTCTTTGTACCAACCCGGCAGCGCGCCATCGCTCAGCAACGGCTTCAAAAAACCCGCCACACCTTGCATGATCGACGGCGTATGTGCCAGCACTTTGAACATATTCGGCACCACACCCCGCTGCGCGAGCAAAGCGTCATACATCTCCGCTGTTTGCGGCGCGACCGCATCCCGCTCCAGCAACTCAATTCTTGAACTCGCAACGGTCATGAAAGCTCCCTTGTAAGAATTCACTCTATCAAAAAATACGGGGACGCAGCGTGCTGCGCCCCCGCGGCCCAAGGTTTATTTTGGTTTTTTAAAAAGCGTACTTCAACGAGAACTGAATAATTCTCGGTGTTCCCTTCGTGCTGGTGATGACGCCGAAGTTTCCCGGACTTTCCACGTCCGTGGAAGCCGGATTCGCGAAGTTGGCGTGGTTCCAGATGTTAAAGAAGTCGCTCGTGAAGCGCAGGCTTTGCCGCTCCGTGAGCCGGATATTCTTGATCAGCGAGAAGTCCCAGTTCTGTTGGAAGGGACCACGATAGATATTGCGTCCCAAGTTGCCGAAATCGGTCCCGCAGAAATTTGGATCGCTTAGGCATTGCACGGGGTACACTAACGGCGCCTTGGCGAAATTGTTGATGTTCACGTAACCGTTCAAGCGATTGTGAATATCGCCGGTCGTGTAGCCGCTAGGGATGGTGGCACCAGACGCCAAGCTAGCCGTAAGCGTCGACGTCGAACCCGTCCCTATGAATGCGGAACCTCCCGCGGTGTCGAAAATCGTGAACGGCAGGCCGGACTGCAGCGTGGTAATTCCGCTCACTTGCCACCCGCCAAGCGTCTTGTGAACCAGTCCGGTTGAACTCTTGAAAAGCGGCAGGTCGTAAACGTAGCTCACAACAAAACGCTGTGGCCGGTCGAAGTCCGAAAGCCCCCGGGAATCGTTGAGTGTGCTTTCATCGTTGAACGCCGTGTTGAACGCGGGGTTGCCCGTCGATGTCGCATCCGTCGATTTCGACCAAGTGTACGCGGCCTGGAAGTAGCCCTGCCCCCAGCGCCGCGAGAGGGTCGTCTGCAAGGAATGGTAGTGTGAGTACGCGTCATTCGCAAAAATTTGATACCCGTTGTAGCCGTTCAGCCCCGGAGTCGGAGTGCGCGCCTGCGCGTTGTTGATCGTGTTATTTGTAATCGAATAAGTTTTGCCGTTGACGTCGGTGACGACGTGAGGATCCGTGGGCGAAACCCTCAGCGACTCAATCGCGTCGCGCGTATCCCGCAAGTGAATCGCATGTGTTCCGACGTAACCCACTTCCAATATCCACTGCTTTCCGAGCGATCGCTGGAGCGTCAGGTTCCATTGCTGCGTGTTTGGCACCTTGAAGTTCCGCGGCACTTCCAGAACAAATAAGTTAGTGGACGCAACTCCGTTACAGCCCGCCTGGTTCGCATATATAGGGGATTGGTTCGGATCATTTCCCGGAAATCCCTGCAGTACGGAGAGGCAGCCCAGAAAATTAGGATCGATTGTGCCCGCCTTTGGGAGCCCGTTAGGATTCGTCCCTCCAACGCCACAGTAAGGATTTGGGGGCCCTGTGGTGGCGACTGTGCAAGGTTCAAAGTAATTCGTCAGGCTGCCTGCGGCCGCCCCTGCGCCCGCAATAGGAAGAAAGGGGGCCTGGAAGCTGAGTTGATCTACGGCGCCAATATCCTCGCGAACGTAATAAATTCCATAGCCTGCGCGAATCGTCGTGTTGTGGTGCCCGAACAAGTCATACGCCAGCCCAACGCGGGGCCCGAGACCCGTCGAATAGCGATTGAAGAAGGTCGTCCCGTTCCCTGATCCGGTGAGTCCAGGTACGCCCAGCGTATTCGCGCAGCCCGGATACACGAAAGGATTCTCTCCTTGCAGCGTTAGGCTCGATTGAAGATTGCCGATGTGGCAATCGCCATCAGTGAACGCTCCCATCCACTCCGTCCGTAGCCCAAGGTTAAGTGTCAAATTTCTCGTCGCTTTCCAGTCATCTTGCGCGAACACCGCGAAGTCGTTCTGCTTGTATTGGTGGTTAAAGACTCCGCCGCCGCCAAAGCTGCCGACTGGCGATCCTATGAGGAAATCCTGAAAATCAGAGAGTAGGGGATTGCTGCTGTTGTTGGATGAAAAGAACAACTGCCCGTTAAACACTTGCGGAAACAACTTGTCCAGATTCACGAAGGTCATCTCGCCACCCAACCGCAAAACGTGCGCCCCGTGGACCCACGAAACCGTATCCACAAAGTTGTAGTTATCCTGAACCTGCGATTGATTCGCCTGCGGCGTCGGCCCAAACTGAAATCCCGAGCTGTTAAACGTAAATTTGTAAATGCTCTGCGTCAGATTATTCGTCGGCCGGTTAATCAGCAGGCCGCTCGCGGGATCATTCACCGTGATCGGGTTTTCGTTGATGGAGCTGTTGTTGATGTGCACCAGTCCAAACCGGAACTCGTTCACCAGCGTCGGCGAGAAAAGATGCGTCTCCGCAATGCTGAAGAAGCGGTCGCGTACCGGCAGTTCGTAAGGAAAGTTTAAGTCCGTGCCGCTGATGCTCCCTCCCAGCGAAGCTTGCAATCCGCCGGCGCCAAACGGTTCGAACGTATCCGTATTGGAATAAAACACGCGAACGGAAACCTTGTCCCCGCCACCATTAAATTCTCGGTCCCAGTTCGAAGTGAACTGATCGTCCTGGTATTTTCCGGGGCTGCTAACTGCGAAGGGTTGCAGCGAGCACTTCGTCGTACCCGCCGACTCCGTCAGCGCCGGAAACAAATAGCCGTTGGCCGGACCGCCGAACTGGCTGCTCTTTGCGTTCAACAATGCAAACGCCACTGGATCGAGGGGCATACCTACGAGGCCGCAGTCTTGTTGAATGGCCGCAGCCGAAGACCTGTCAGCCGCAGGGATGTAAGGAATGCTTGTGCTTATGAACGTCCCCGGCGAAAGTCCGCTGCGCTGTCGCGTCCCCTGATAATTCACAAAAAAGAATCCCAACTTCTCCGTGCCCACCGGTCCGCCAAAGCTCCCGCCAAAAATATTCTGCTTCAGCACCGGCCGCGGTTGTCCTGCCCCGTTCAAGAAAAACTCATTCGCGTTCAACTTGTCATTACGGAAAAATTCGTAAGCATCGCCATGAAATTCTCTCGTCCCCGACTTCAGAATCGCGTTGATGTTCCCACCGCCGTTCCGCCCCTGGCTGGCGTCGTAGAGCGATGTCTGCACCTTGAACTCCTGAATCACGTCCGGATTAGGCAGCGGCGTATTCGTCAATTCCGCCACGTTGTAGTCCGTCGCGGACACGCCTTCGATCAGGTAATTGTTGTTGTCTTCGCGCTGCCCGTTCACGATGATGCGCACATCTCCGCGTCCCAGCTGCCCCGAGGCATTCAGGTCGCTCTGCGCGCCCGCGGAAAGCGTCAGCAGCTGTTGAAAGTTCTGCGTCGCCAGCGGCAACGTCTTCACGGTATTCGAACCGATCGATTGACCCGTCGTGGCGTTCGATGTGTCTACGTCGGTCACTTCCGCGGTAATCTCCACCTTCTCCGTAACCGACCCGGGTTTCAGCGAAATCGTTAAGCGCGTCGTTTCCGTGATGCGCACTTCGATCCCATTGGCCTTGGATTCCGCGAACCCTGCCTTGTTCACGACCACCGTATACGTCCCCGGCGGCAGCAGCGGCGCCACGAACGACCCGTCCGTCCCCGTCGGAATTCTCCGCGCCAGCAACTCCGTCCGCGTATCGATAATCTGCACTTCCGCGTCGCTGATCGCTCCGCCTCCCGTATCCACTACCACTCCGCTGATCGCGCCCGTTGCCCCCCCTTGTGCGTTCGCGCGCGTTCCCGCCAGCGCTCCGCCCAGCAACACCAGGACGCTCAACAGTCTAAAAATGCTTCGCATAAATCCCCCAGTATAATTTGGCCGCTTCGCAGCCTGCAAAAAGAGAACTGCGCTGCTCCGCGATCGTGAGCGAACTTTCCTGCATCAAAAACGCCCTTTGCTTGAAAAAGGACGACGGACCCAAGAACACAGTGCGGGAGTATCGAGAACTTCCCCCGATTTGAAACTAGCGATTCACTTTCGGCCTGTCAAGAAACTAAATCATGTATTGTTCTATCGGTTGCGTCTGATAGAAAAATGAGAATCTCTTGATTCCAATATATTCTCTTTCGGCCGCGCAATTCCGGAGTGCCGGGATCAATTCCGCTATGCTCATTTCCGGATCATCCCTTGACGCCGCCGCACCGGGGCGAGACCATTAACTGGTTACGAAAGCAGTGCAACCCGGCTGCCGCTCCTTACGTCTCATAGATGCATTCGATGGCGTCCCTTTTAGGTGGTGGTTTATGACCTTCCGCACTTTGCTTCGTTCCACTTTATTGCTGGCGTCCTGCTCGCTCTTCGCTGGACTGCTCCCGGCGTCCGCCGACTCCAGCCACGCCCGCATCATCCGTCTCAGTGCCGTCCAAGGCGAGGTGCGTTTCGCCCGCAGCTTTCACGGTGATCCGCTCACCGACTCCAATGCCGGCTGGGAGTCTGCGCAGCTCAATCTCCCGATTGCCCAGGGCTACGTCCTTTCTACTGACAACGGCCGCGCCGCCGTCGAGTTTGAAAACGGCGCAATGGCTTTCTTAAACGCCAATACGGTCCTCGAATTTTACGATCTCTCGCTCGAGGACGGCGCTCGCACCACGCGTTTGATCCTTCGCCAGGGCAGTGCCTCCTTCTACTTCAATCCTTCCAGCGGCGACTATTTCAGCGTCACCGGCGGTGACTTCACCGCCGAAGCCACTTCTCGCACTACCTTTCGCGTAAATAATTTTGACGACGGCAGCAACGTCTACGTGCAAACGGGCCGCATCTCCGTTCTGCACAAGAAAGATTCCTCGCCTCTCGGCAAGGGCCAATCCCTTTCCATGAAAGCGGGAGACGATACCTCGGTCAGCCTCGGCAACCTTCCCGGCGGCGATGATTTTGACAAATGGGTTTCGCACAACATTGAAACAACCGCCGCCGCAACCAACGCCTCTCTCCAATACACAAACTCCTCCACTTACGTCCCCGGCTTCGCCAGTCTGTACACTTACGGCGCCTGGTCCCAGTGCGGCGGGTTCGGTTACGGCTGGCGCCCTTTCGGCGCCGGCGCGGCCTGGTCGCCTTTTAGTGGCGGGAGTTGGTTTCAGGATCCCTCTTTTGGCTGGACCTATCTCAGTTCAGCTGCTTGGGGTTGGGCACCCTATCACTATGGCGGCTGGCTATTTGATAATTCCTGCGGCGGCTGGTTCTACTCTCCCGGCGCCTACGGCTATGGCTATCCTTACTACGGATACCCTGGCGTCCCGAATAAGCGCTTTCCTCCAAGAGTGAACCCTCCGCATCCCATCTACCACGCCACAACGGCTGTCTTTGTCCGCCAAAATGGCAAGCTCGGCATCGTACCCATGCATCCTCTCGACGAAAAGGGCAAGACGCCTCTCAACATCGAGCACGGCCTTCTTTCTGGCTCCTCGACAAACGGTTTAAACGCGCCGCTCTCTTCTCTCGATCGCGCTCAAAAATTTGACACCTTGAAGTCCGCTCCGCGTGAAGCTTTTACCCCCACAGTCCGCACTGCGACCACGCCTCCCACGCGCGTTTCGCGTTCGCTCGCGGAAGGCCCCTCCGGAGTTCAGGTAGCTTCGCTGGCAAAGAATTCTTCCATTGCCTACGACCCTCTCGGCCACCGCTTCGTAAATGCGAGTGCCTCCGCAACTTCGGGAGCAAGATCATCTGAATTTCACGCCACAAGCGGTCAGCCTGGCGGCGTCAACCAACGCAACGGGTCCTCCACTGTTCCACTCGCGGTCGCATCCGCGCGCGTTCCTTCAGCTCCAATCTCAGGCCGCAGCTCGGCACCCCCATCGCGCAGCATTCCGTCTCCACCTCCGGCGCGCAGTTCCGGCGGAGGCTTCTCAGGCTCCAGCTCTACCACCAGCCGCGGCTCATACGGTGGCAGCTCCAGTTCCACCGGAAGCTTCGGTGGTTCGGCAGGTTCATCCTCCCGCGGTTCATCGGGCGGGTCCTCGGGTTCTTCCGGCGGCCGGGCGCACTAACTCTCTCCCATTTCCCTGCAAGAGCGGCTCCGTCACCGGAGCCGTTCTCTTTTTGACCCATCCAATACGCGACAACGCACACAAACTCGCCATCCGCGTCACGTAAATATCATTCCCGCATAACCAACCACCGCGCTTTTATCCCCAGACGCATCCGCCGACGTCGCATATCGCACCAGTTCGGCGTGCTTCGCGTCCATTTGCCGCAGCGCCGTCAGCATCGTCACCCCCGGCCCCAATCCACACATCGAAATCCGCTCCGCGCGGCAAGTGTCATACAAACTTCTCGCATCCATCTCCAGCATTGCCTCTATGGCTTTTCGATCTTTCACCCGCGTCGTCGCATCATCCTCGTGATGATTCAAATCCGAAGTCGTCAATAACAACACTTCCTCTTTCGCCTCCTCCAGCACTCGCCCGATCCCCTCGCCCAGGCGTACCAACTCTTCAATCTGCACCGTTCCCAGCGCGATCGGCACAAACGTGCATCCCGGCGCTAGCACTTGCAAAAACGGCAGTTGCACTTCCAAAGAATGCTCCCGGTTGTGCGCCACGCTGTCCTCTCGCAAAATCGGACAAGCCGCGCGCAACGCTTCTGCCAACTCCTCATCGATCGCCACATCTCCCAGCGGCGTCCGCCACGCGCCATTCGAATTGATGGCCGCCTTCTCCCCTTGCGGGAAATGCCGTACCCCCAAAATCAAAACTTTCTTCGGCATCGCCAGCCGCCCAAACACCGCCCCAGCCACATGGCCCGAATACACATATCCCGCATGCGGAACGAGACAAGCCATCGCTCGCGCAGGAAGCACGTTCGAATCGCTCTTTGTGTATTGCTGGACGAGCTCGGTCAGTTTCGCGGAATCAGTAGGATAAAATCGTCCGGCTAAGGCAGGAAGGCGAATCATGCGCGCCTTGCAAAATCAGATGGGCTTCGAGGGTTTGCCCGTGATCTTCACAGCTTGCAGGTTTGCCGCATTATAATAAATCGTCACTTTGTCGCCGT